>Ga0315899_10000084_pt1 | contig 114683 bp, 93 predicted proteins | sample LakEriMetagenome_2_FD_203518 | JGI IMG/M metagenome (GOLD analysis project Ga0315899, IMG submission 203518) | Freshwater fungal communities from buoy surface, Lake Erie, Ohio, United States - Buoy 4 MA112 | ecosystem: Environmental > Aquatic > Freshwater > Lake | place: USA: Lake Erie, Ohio... | reverse complement strand
TGGCGACCACGCCGTTCATGACCAGTGCGGTGCAGTTCGATTCGCTCATGGCCGTTCTGGGGCGCGATTACCGCCTCGATGCCACCCGCGTGTACCTGCTCGGGCATTCCATGGGCGCCGGCGCCGCCGCACGGCTGGCGCAGGAGCGCCCGCGTGCGCTGACCGCCGTGGCCTGTCTCGCCGGCGGCGCACCCGTCACGGCCGCCGGTGCCCCGCCCGTGCTCTTCCTCGGCGCCCAACTGGACCCCATCATCCCCGCCGCGCGCGTCAAGGCCGCCGCCGCAGCGACCCCCACCGGGGTCTACGAAGAGCGCGTCAATGAAGGGCACACCCTCATGGTGCGCGGCGCCGTGCTGCGAGCCGTGCCGTGGATGCTCCAGCAACCTCGCCGCTGACGCACTTCACCGGCCACGGCGCTAGGGACGGCTGAACACGGCCCCGTGTGGCGTGGCGGCGCCGTTGCCGCCATGCGGCCACTGCACGCCTTCAAGTCGGAAGCCCGGCTCGGTGCTGCCAGCCGCACGAAAGCGCTCGTCAAGGGAGAGACGTCCGGTGCGCCCATCGAAGTCGGCGAGCAGCACGCGCGTCTTCATGGCCCGATATCCCGTGATGACCACCCGGCGCTCGTTGGGCTCGATGCCGATCCAGTGGGGCACATCATCGGGACCAAGCGTCACGCGCGATACCTCCCGCGGGGCGCGCGGGTTCGACACATCGAGGCTCACGACGGCGCTCCATGCCGGCACCGTGATGAGATAATAGTGGCCCGCCACGACCGGCACGGCGCACGACGTGCCCGGCTTTCGCGGAAACGACGCCACCAGCTCCGCCCGTGGAGCCGCCCCTGCCACCCCGTGCAGCAGATACAGTCCGCAGTTGAAGGTGCTCACCAGTACGGTGCGGCCATCGCGCAGCACACGGGGTTCGGCGCTGCGGTAGCCTTCATCGCCGCGCGCACCGCCCGGCAGGTCGATGGTCTGCAGCAGCTGCAGGTCGGAGAGGCGCCAGAACTGCAGCGCGCGCGTCGTGTCGGCGTTGTCCATGTCCGAGGTGGTCACCACCACGCGATCGATGTCCGGCAGGATGGCTGCCGAGTAGGGGCGCACGCGCCGGTCCACGCCGGGCGCCAGGGCCGATGCGGCGCGCACCACCTCACCCGCCGGAGTCATCTCCACCAGCCCCCCGGCGGCCATGCCGGCACTGTCGTGCTGCATCTGAAAGGTGGCCAGCACATTGCTGTTGGGGAGGCGCCAGAAGCTGTGCGGGTGCATGAGCGCTCCCACCTGTTCGAAATGCCGCACGAGCCGCGGCGCCGCAGGGCGCGTGAGGTCGAAGACGTAGGACTCGCCCGACCCGAAATCATTGGCGAACAGCTGACGATCGGCAGCGAGCGTGTGCTCCGTATGGTGCGTGCGACGACCACGCCCCGGTACCGACAGCGTGGTCACCAGTCGGCCGTAGCGTGCTGTGGCGGACGCCGGAGGACGCACGTCGTACACCGCCAGAAAATCGGGGCCGCTGCTGTCCACCGACGATGCCCACAGGTACAGAAAGTCGCTCGATGACGACGACGGCGTTGGCGCGGACAGCGCGACCGGTGTTGGCGTGGAGGACGCCAGGGGCACGACGACGAGCGCCATGACCGCCAGCGCGGTCGCGAAACGCAGCAGCATGCGTGAGTCCGGGATGGGGTGTCGGGGAGAAGGATACCACGGCGCGGGCGTTTGCGTCGTAGCTTCTGCGTATGCCCGCCTTTTCCCGCTCCCGTGGCCACGCGGCGCGCGCCGCGGTGGCGCTCCTCGCGGCCCTCGCCGCCTGTTCGTCGTCCACGCCTGACGCGTCCGTCGCAGCTGAGGCCGACCTGGTGCTGCTCAACGGCCGCGTCTACACGCTGTCGTGGCCCGAGCCCGGCCGCGACGGACGCCCCAGTCCTGATGCACCGTTCGACTCCGCCACGGGCTGGCGCCACGACGCCACGGCCGTGGCCGTGAAGGCGGGACGCATCGTGTATGTCGGCACCGACTCCGGTGCACGTGCCATCGCCGCCGCGAACGCGCAGGTTGTGGATCTGGGCGGCCAGACGCTGCTGCCGGGGCTCGTTGATGCGCATACGCACGTGGCCGAGTTGGGACAGTCGCTTGATCGGGTGAACCTCACCGGCGTGGCCACCGAAGCGGAGGCGGTAGCGCGCATCGCCGAGCGCGCGGCACGCACGCCCAAGGGCGAATGGATTCTGGGGTATGGGTGGGATGAGGGCGCCTGGGCCAATCGCTATCCCGACAAGCGGCTGCTGTCAGCCCGTGTGCCCGATCATCCGGTGATCTTGCGCAGCCTGCACGGTTTCGCATCGTGGGCCAACGAACGCGCGCTCACGCTCGCCGGCATCACGCGCGAGACGCCATCGCCGGCCGGCGGAGAGATTCGCCGTGATGGCGAGGGGAACCCCACGGGACTCGTGCTCAATCGTGCGGTGCCGCTGCTCGATGATGCCGTTCCGCTGCCCACGCCGTCGCAGCGTGATGCGCAGCTCCTGCGCGCGCTGCGTGTCATGGCGGCAGCGGGCTACACCGGTGTGCACGAGGCCGGCGTGGCTCCCGACGTCATGGACAGCTTCGAACGCCTGGCGAGTCGCGACTCGCTCCCCCTGCGCGTCTACGCCATGCTCAGCGCCCGCGACTCGGCGCTCATTCGCCGGTGGATTGCCCGCGGCCCCTTCACCGCCCCCAATGGCATGCTGGTCGTGCGTGCCGTCAAGGCGTACTACGATGGCGCCCTTGGCTCCCGCGGGGCGCAGATGCTGGCCGACTATGCCGATCGCCCGGGGCATCGGGGCGTGAGTGGGGGAGCCTACGGCTTCGATCAGCGCCTCGTGGCCGATGCCATGTCGGCAGGATTCCAGGTGGGCATTCATGCCATTGGCGACGCGGGCAATCGCGCCACGCTCGACTTCATCGACTCCGTGCAGCGCGCGGCACCCGCTGCGCGCAATCAGCGCCATCGCGTGGAGCATGCGCAGGTCATTGCGCCCGCCGACATCGCGCGCTTCGCGAGCATGGGCGTGGTGGCGTCGGTGCAGCCGCCGCATGCCGTGGAAGACAAGGGGTGGGCCGAGACGCGCGTCGGGGCCGAACGCATGGCCGGCGCGTACGCGTGGCGCACGCTGCGCGAAGCCGGGGCCCCACTCGTGTTCTCGTCCGATCTTCCCGGCTCCGACTGGAGCCCGTTCTACGGCCTGCACTCCGCCATGACCCGCGAGGATACCAGCGGGGCGCCGCCGGGCGGGTGGTACCCCGCGCAACGCATGAGCGCGGAGGAAGCCGTGCGCGGGTACACGGTGTGGAGTGCCCATGCCGGATTCGACGACGCCGACGGCGGTCCGATTGCCGTGGGCCGGCGGGCGGATTTCACGGTCATGACGGTCGATCCGTTTCGCGCCGCGCCGCGCGAGCTGCTGCGCGGGAGCGTCGTGCTGACCGTGTCGCGGGGGCGGGTCACGTATCGGCGGTGATGGCCCCTCTGCATTTTCCAGGCGATGAAATGGCGCGTCATGGTCGGTGAGCTGCACTTTGGTGAGCGAATTGTGACGCAACCCTTCCACCAACGAGGTGCGTGTGCTGCGCGGCAAGATACCGGTGGCAGTTGTGGGGCTTGTTTTCTTCCCCTCCATAGGATGGGCACAGGGCACCGCGGTGGTGCGAGGGCGTGTCACGGAGGCAGGGAGCGGCAATGTGATCGCCGCCGCTCAGGTCTCCGTGACCACCACGCGCCTTGGCGGACTGACGGACAATGACGGGCGGTATGTCATTCGGGGCGTCCCCAGCGGATCCGTCACCATTCGCGTGGTGCGTCTTGGCTATCAGCCAACAACGAAGACGGTCACGGTGCCGGCAAGTGGCGAGGTGGTGGCGGACTTCTCCCTCACCAACGCTGCCAAGACCCTCGACGCGGTGGTGACGACGGCAACGGGCGAACAGTCGCGCAAGTCGTACGGCAACGTGGTGGCAACGGTGCGTGCCGACTCCCTCGCCGAAAAAGCCGCGGCCACCAATGTGAACGAACTGCTGCAGGGGCGGGTCGCCGGCGTGCAGATCGTGCAAGGCTCCGGGCAGACGGGCACGTCATCCTCCATCCGCATCCGCGGTACCAGCTCGCTGTCGCTGTCGAACGAACCGCTCATCGTGATCGATGGCGTCCGCATCGACAACTCGCCGGTACCTGGCAACTACTCGACGCAGCGCATCAACAACTTCAGCGGCATCAACCCTGAGGAGATCGAGTCGGTCGACATCCTCAAGGGTCCGTCGGCCTCTGCGCTGTATGGGACGGCTGCCGCCAATGGCGTGCTGGTCATCAAGACCAAGCGCGGTCGCACCGGCGCCACGCGCTGGGGTGTCGCTGCAGAGTATGGGCAAGTGCAGCAGCCTGCGCAGTTCTTCGACAACTATCGTGCCTGGGGTCGCAACATCGTGAACGGCAATCCCGGCACGGCGTCGGTCCTGTGCCGTATCAGCGACCAGTCGCTCGGGCGGTGCGTGCGAGATTCGCTCACCACGTTCAATCCGCTGATGAACCCCGAGACCACGCCGTTCGCCACGCAGCCTCGCCTGCAGCTCGGCGTGAATGCCTCGGGTGGCACCGAGAACCTCCGCTACTTCTTCAGTGTGGAGCGTCAGGAGGAGACGGGTCCGTATCGCATGCCCGACGCGGAGATCACGCGCCTCACCACCGCGCGCGGCAAGCGCCCGACCGCCGAACAGATCGAGCCCAACCAACTCGATCAGACTTCCCTTCGTGGCAACTTTACCTTCCCGCTGGGCAAGAATGCCGACCTCTCGGTGAACACCGGCTATATCGACCGGACCTTGCTCAGCCCCTTTGATGGCGGGTTCTTTGCGGGGTTGTCGTTCCAGTCGTACTTCGCTCCCGGGTTCCGCACCGCGTTCAACGGCAACTCGGCGCAGTTCACGGGCGACATCATGTCGGTTTCCCAGTCACGTCGCGATCAGCGTCTGACCGGCTCGACGCAGCTCAACTGGAAGCCGTTCAGCTGGCTTTCCAACCGTGCCGTGGTGGGACTCGATCAGGTGGGCGGGTATTCATACCGCTTTGCGCGTGCGAATGAGGGGACGGTGACCGGCTGGGGACCGCCGGGGCAGACCGGCGGCAAGGACGCTACGCGCAGCGCGTTCTCGCGCTACTCGGTCGATCTCGGCTCCACGGCCAGCTTCACGCTCACCCCCACGATCAGTACGAAGACGAGTGTGGGGGCGCAGTGGTTCAAGGACACCCAATACGAGACCGTAGTCCAAGGCTACACGTTGCCACCTGGCGCCCAGACCCCCAATTCGGCGTCCATTCGCACGAGCAGCGAGTTCACGTCGGAGAACGCCACGTACGGCGCATATCTGCAACAGGACTTCGCCTGGAACGATCGGCTGTTCCTCACCGGCAGCGTGCGCACCGACCAGAACAGCGCGTTCGGCCGCAATGCCGGCAATACGCTGTATCCGCGCGCGGCCGTCTCGTACGTGATGAGCGACGAGTCGTGGTTTCCGCAATCCACGCTCCTCAACAATCTGCGATTCCGTGCCGCCTGGGGGCAGGCCGGTGTGCAGCCCAGCACGATCGCGGCCCTGCAGTTCCTGAGCGCCAACACCGTGCCGTTGGGTGGCACGGAAGTCGGGGCATTGCGGCTGGCCGCCATCGGCAACTTCGATCTCCGTCCCGAGGTGACGACCGAGACCGAAGCCGGCCTCGACGTGGCGCTGCTGAACGGCCGCGTGAATGTGGAAGCCACCTACTTCAAGAAGCTGTCCCGTGACGCCCTCTTCCAGAATCCGCTGCCGCCAAGCTTTGGCGCCGGGGCGAGCCAGTGGCAGAACATCGCGGCCGTCACGAACGCCGGCGCCGAGTTGGCGCTCGACATGCGCATCATTTCGCGCAGCTGGTTCGATTGGAGCAGTCGCCTGAACGGCTCGATCATCCGCAACAAGCTCGTGGACGCGGGCCGTGCGCAGCTGGCCGTCACCCAGGGAGCGCGCAACGTGGTGGGCTATCCCACCTTTGCGCTCTGGGCGCGCCCCATCAAGAGCTTCGCCGATGCGAATAGCGACGGGATCCTCACCGAGAACGAAATCGTCGTGGGGGACACTGCGGAGTACAAGGGACCCACGCTTCCAGTGCGTGAAGCCGGGTGGTCCAACACCTTTGCGTTCTTCAAGAGCAGCCTGCAGATCAGCACGCTGTTCGACTATCGCGGCGGGCACTACAACCAGTGGGGGTTCGAGAACCAGCGGTGCATCTCGGGCAACTGCCGCGCCGTGAACGACCGGTCGGCGCCGTTGGCCGATCAGGCCGCCGCCGTGGCCACGACGAGCGCGCGTCTCGGCAATACGGTATGGGGATACTTCACTCCCAATGATTTCATCCGCTTCCGCGAATTGTCGGTCTCCTACACTCTGCCCGTGAACGTGGGATCGAAGCTGGGGGCCCGCAGCACCACCATCGCACTCGTTGGCCGCAATCTGGGCCTGATCTGGAACCGTTTCCCCGGTATCGATCCGGAGACCAATGGAGCGGCGAACAACGCAGGCGGAGGAAACAACGACTTCTTCTCGGCGCCGCTCCTGCGCTACTGGACGCTGCGCGTCAACCTGGGGTACTGAGATGACCACCCACATGACTGTTGCACAGCGTATGTTCGCGGCGGCATCGTCGCGCCATCTGCGTCGCGCCTCGGCCCTCGCGCTGCTCGCCGCACTCGCTGGCTGCGAGCGGGAACGACTGCTGGGTGTGGAAACACCCGATCAGATCCGCCCGGAGGACGCCGCGAGTCCCAACGGCGCCCTGGCGCTTCGGGCCGGCGCGCTTCGTGATTTTGCCCAGTTCTTCGGCGGCACGACCAACGTGGGGGTGAACATCTACGTGGGGCTGCTGTCCGATGAGTTGATCAATGCCCGTCCCGGGGCTGACCACATCGACCAGCGCGCGTTCAACGAGAATACGTTCCCCGCGGCCGCGTGGAACAAGTTCTCCGACAGCTACACGCAGGTGGTGCGCGCCATTCGTGCGCTCAATCAGTTCGTGCCGGCCAGTGCCACGCGGAATCGCGATGTCGGGCAGCTCTACGCGCTGCAGGGGATCACGCTCAACATCGGCGGCGAGCTGTTCTGCAACGGCGTGCCCCTCGCCAGCGTGAACGACGCGGCGCCGGAGGCGGCAACCCTCGTCACCACGCAGCAGCTGTATCAGCGGGCCATTGCGCAGGCGGACAGCGCGCTGGCCGCACTGGGCAACGCGGCGACTGACCAGAACCTGCGGTATCTGGCACGCGTGGCGAAGGCGCGAGCGCAGCTCAATCTCGGGCAGTTCGATGCGGCGGCCGCCACGGTGAGCGCCGGCGGCGATGGCGCGGGGTCGATTGCCGTCCCCACCGGTTGGCAGTACGCGGTGGAGTTTTCACAAACGACTCTGGTGAACAGCATCTTCGACTGGATGGTGAACACCGCCAACTTCGGCCCCTCGGATCGTGAAGGCGGCAATGGGCTCGACTACCGCTCGGCTCGCGACCCACGGGTACTCACATCGGCCACGTCGCGCCTTGGTCAGGATGGATCGACACAGGTGTTTACCGTGCTCGGCTATCCCAACGGATCGGCGCCCACGACGCTCGTGAGCGGCGTGACCGCGCGGCTCATCGAGGCCGAGGCAGCGCTCCGCCGCGGGGATGCCACCACCTGGCTCGCAAAGCTCAATGAACCACGTGCCGATGCCGCCGTACGGACGCTGCGCAACATCGGCACCGGAGCCGACATCCTGCCGCCGCTGACCGATCCGGGCACCGCCGATGCCCGCGTCACGCTCCTCTTCCGGGAGCGGGCATTCTGGTTCTATCTCACCGGAACACGGGTGGGGGATCTGCGGCGCCTCCAGCGTCAGTATTCGCGACCGGCGACCGCCGTCTGGCCGACCGGCGCGTACTTCAAGGGCGGCACCTACGGGACGGATGTCACGCTCACGCCATCGTTCGCGGAGCGGAACAACACCGCCTACTCCGGATGCACCGACCGCAATCCGTAGTGCCACTCCGGGTTCCCTGAAGGACACAGCGCTCACTGCATGGTGGGCGCTGTGCCATTTGGGCCCGTGGAAAGTCTCTTCACGGGCGAGATGCAGCCCCCACCAGCGACACCCCCTCCATGCCCTGGGCCACGGCAGCAGGCGGGGCTATGCGCAGGTGCTGCAGAATGGTCGGGGCGATGTCCACGATGGCCGCCGCCCCCGTGGTGAAGCGCCGGGTGAGCGGCCGCTGGTTGATGACCATCCACGTGGTGCGCTCGCGCGCTGACTGCCCACCGTGGCCCTTCCCCGTGCGCGCGTCGCGCCCGTGGTCGGTGGTAACCACCACCATCCACTGCTCACCGAGCCGCTCGCGACGCCGTACCGCGGCCCAGATACGCCCCACGCGCTGATCGGCCTCCCGTACGGCCGCGTGAAGCGCCTCGCTGTCGCCGTGGGCGTGCCCGGCGTCGTCGGTGTGCTGCAGGTACACCCATGACAGGTCGGGGCCGCGCTCGGCGATGTACGCCGCGGCGCGCTCGGTAACATGGTCGTCGATGGCGCGGATGTACGCCGACGCGCGATCGTGCGGAAAGGCGACGGTGTCGTGCTCGAAGCCGTCCGCGGCGTGATCGATGCGGAACGTGCCGGCGTGGCGACGTCCTTCACCCACCAGCACGGTGCGGTTGTCGAGCCACGTGGAAAAGATCGCCGTGACCAATGTGGAGTCGGCCGTTTCGACGATGCGGAAGAGATTCCAGTAGTCGTAGTTGGGCGACTGGTTGCTGTTGCCGCGCACATTGTGCTTGTTCGCCCACGTGCCCGTGAGGAGACTCATGTAGCCCGGCGCCGATACCGTGGGGGTCTCCGTGAGGCCACCCAGCTCGCCGCCCACGTGGGCCCGCGCATAACCGCCCACCGCCGCGATCGCGTCGAGCGCGGGCGTCGGCACCTGCTCGATGACATCGGCAGGGATGCCGTCGAGCAGGATGAACACGGCCTTTCGCACGGGAGCGGGTGTACTCGTGGGCGACGGCCGACACCCGGCCGCGAGTGCCGCGACCAGAACAATGGAGACGACAGAACGGATCATGCTGTCAAGCTGGCGACCATGGCAACGGCGTCATGATTCCCGCGTATCGCTTCGACAACGATTCCACGTCAGGTTTGGGGCGGGCATGCTAGTGGTCCGCAAGAAGCGGCACCTGCGCACCGGCGGTGCGTGGCAGATCGCCGGTGAGTCGCGGATCCGGCGCCACTTCCACCGCCCGGCGATACGGGGTGAAGCCGGCCCGCTGGTAGAAGGCCAGCGCCTGCGGATGATCGAGTGTGCAGGTGTGCACATGCAGGCGACGAATGGGACGGTGCCAGGCGCGTGCCAGCACCTCGCGCATGAGCCCGCGACCAAGGCCCTGTCCCACGCGATCCGCCACGAGGCCGAAGTAGGCCAGCTCACATTCGTCAGGCACGCGGAAGTCGAGTTCGAGCAGCCCGATATCCTGCGCGCCCTCACACACGGCATACGCCTCCACATCCGCGTCGCCCAGCACCAGTGCGAGCGCCTCCGGCGAAAGACGCAGCCGCGAGAACCACAGCCACGGGGCACCCACGGCACGAAAGAGGTCGCGGTAGCGTGTGAGGTCGGCGGCCCTCATGCGCTCGAGCCGGTACGGGACCGGCTCCCGCACCGCACCGCGAGGCTCCGGCGGCGACGTCATCTCGAGGAAGGTCACCACACTGGCAATGTGCCCGGAGGGCACCTGGGCATATCCCGGCGTGAGTTCGGGGAGGTTCGACATGCGTGGAGACTATCTCGATACCGCCGACGGTGGCGACGCTGGGGGGCTGCCGACGCTCGCACGACCGGCAGGCTTTGCCGAGGGCCGCCGGCGCGGCAGAAACCGCCCCGGCAAGGCACCGGTCATGACGCCAGCGCGCAGCACGAAGGTGCCGTTCACCAGGACGTGCACGACCCCGTCGGCATAGTGATGCGGGTCGGTATACTGGGCGCGATCGGCAATCGAATCGGGATGGAAGACCACCACATCGGCGGCCATCCCCGGCGCGAGCGTCCCCCGATCGCCCTGCGCCAGCCACGCTGCCGGCATCTGCGTCATGCGTCGCACCGCCTCCAGCAGCGTGAGCGTCCGTCGCTCACGGACGTAGCGCGACAGCACGCGCGGAAACGAGCCGTAACTGCGTGGATGCGGGTAGCCGATGCCGGGTGTCACCAGATCGCCGTCGGTCTCGAACATGGCGCGGGGATGCCGGATGAAGCGCTCGATGTCCCCCTCGTCCATGCCCGTGAAGACGCCAATGAAGCCGCCCTCCAGCTGCAGCGCAATCAGCGCCTCCACGGCGGCCTCCACGGTGCGGGGCTGCCCGAGGGTATCGAGGTAGTCGGCCAGTGTGCGTCCGGCCAGCTCCGGATGCGCCGTCACCTCACGGAACCGAATCGTCTCGGGACCCGGGCCGGTCTGGCGGGGAAAGAGCGCGCGCATCTCGCGCACGAGCCGCGCCCGCGTGGCCCCGTCGGCCACGCGCTGCGCGAAGGCCGCCGGGCCGTCGGCGAGGGCCCACGCGGGAAACATGAGGTCGGAGTAGGTGCTGTAGGCCTCGTACGGGTACACATCGAACGCCACGGCGGTACCGGCCGCAGCCGCCGAGTCGAGCAGCGCCAGGATGCGCGTGCTCCACCCCCACTGCGCCGCGCCCGTGACCTTGAGGTGATTGATCTGCACGGGAATCCCGGCGGCCTTCCCCACGTCGAGCGTCTGCTGCACCGACGTGAGCACGCCGGCCCCTTCATCGCGCATGTGCGTGACGTACACCCCGCCGTAGGCCGCCGCCGCGCGGGCCAGCGCCACGATCTCCGGCGGCTCGGCGTACGCGGCCGGTGTGTACTCCAGCCCGGTGGCGAGACCAAGCGCTCCCTGCTGCATGGACGAATCCACGAGCGCCGTCATCCACACCAGCTCCGCCGGCGTGGGGGCGCGATTGGCGAGCCCCATGACGCGCTTGCGAATCCACGTATGCCCCGAAAACAGTCCCACGTTGGGCGCCATGCGCACGCGCGCCATGTACGCATCGAGCGGAAACGGCTGGTCCTGGCTGTGCTGCGGCGCCAGGATGGTGGTGATGCCCTGCCGAATGAAATTCTCGGCGAGGGGATGCGAGTCCAGCGTCACCAGATGGGCGTGATTGTCCCAGAACCCTGGCGCCACCACGTGCCCGCGCACGTCCACGACGGTCTTCGCTCCCCGCGCGTTGAGCGCGGGACCAATGGCCACGATGGAATCCCCGGCAATGGCCACGTCGGCCACCACCGCCGCCGCGCCGGTACCATCCACCACCGTGCCTCCCGTGAGCAGCACATCGTACGCCGGTGGCGCCGCACAGGCACCGGTGAGCAGCGCCACGCAGGACACGGCCACACGCCGCCCCCCGCGCGCCAGCAGGCGGGAAGTCCCGGTGATCATCAGGGCACGGCCTCCGGTTGCACCCGCAGGCCGGTGAGTCCGCCCTGCGGACCGCGCGAAACGATCACCCGATACCGCTCGCGGCCGAACCACGCGTAGTACTCGGTTTCCACGTCGTCGCCAAGCGTCCGATGCGTGAGGTACTCCATGCGGGTGGGAGCGCCCTTGCCGCCCAGCAGGGATGTCACGGCCACCTTGAGCCGCGGAAAGATCGTCTGTCGCACGAAGGCGAAGTCGGTGAGTTCGAGCTGGCCGCCGGCGACCTTGGTGAGCATGCGCGCCACGTACGCGGTGGCCGCCGTATCGGGATCGGCGCGCGGCGTGGTCACCGGAGGCACCGGCGCCAGCGTGGTGTCGAAGAGCGCGGCCACCGCCGACGCGATCATCGCCGGCGCCATGGTCCGCGCGTTGGACAGCACCACGATGCTGAGATCACTGCCGGTGTAGTAGGAGTTCTGGGTCACGAACCCCTGCCATGTCCCGCCGTGCTCGTACAGCGGCGCGCCACCCGCTTCGCCAATGAACCAGCCAAACCCATAGGGATGCGGGCGACCGCTGTTGAGCGTCATTGGCGTGAAGATGCGCCGCCAGCTCTCGGGGCTGAGTACGGTGCGGGCACGGACGACCCGGTTCCACGCCAGCATGTCGCGCAACGACAGCAGCATCGATCCATCGGCGGTGGTGTTGAGCTGCGGTGCCACCCAGGTTGCATGTTCCCATCCCCCGGGCACGGGCACGTATCCGCGCGCCCGATGCGGGATGACCTGACTCTCGGTGATGACCCGCACCGTGGGCATCCCCGCCGGCGTGAAGAGGCGCTGGCGCAGGTACGCGTGGTACGGCATGCCGCTGACGCGCGTCATGATGATGCCGAGCACCACGTAGCCGGTGTTCGAGTAGTTCCAGCGCGCACCAGGCGGGAACTCCAGCGGGAGCGCCGCCGCCATGCGCAGCAGATCGTCGTCGGTGTAGTCGCGCCGGTAGTCGAATCCGTCGCCGGTGTAGTCGGGCAATCCCGAGCTGTGGTCGAGCAGCTGGCGCAGCCGAATGGGCTCCCACGCGGCCGGCGCATTGGGCAGATAGCGGCGCACCGAGGCCTCGAGATCCAGTTTGCCGTCTTCCACCAGCGCCATGATGCCGGCACTCGTGAACTGCTTGCCCATGGACCCCGACTGGAAGATCGTTTCCTCGGTCACGGGCGTCTGATGTTCGAGCTCCGCGACGCCGTACCCCCGTGCCAGCAGCACCTCTCCGCGGCGCATGACGGCCACCGCCACGCCCGGCGCGCGCAGCCGCTCCATCGTGTGGCGCACCACGGAGTCCACGGCGGCCATGGTGGGGGTGCCGGTGCGGCGCAGAGCCCATGGCAGGGTGAGCGGTGCCGCCGTTGGCCAGACGCGATCGAGCGTACCGCCGCGGTACAGCGTGCCGCCCTTCATCACGTACGCCACGTCGCGCGTGTGGCGAATGTCCTGCAGCGGATTCCCGTCGAGCACCACCAGATCGGCCACCTTCCCCGCTTCGAGGCTGCCCAGCTCCTGCTCGAGCCCCAGCGCGTACGCCCCTTCCATGGTCGCCACGCGCAACACGTCATGATTGTGCATGCCTCCGCGCGCAAGCAGGGCCATCTCCCAGTGGTTGGACAGCCCCTGCACTTCGCCGTGGCCGCCCAGTCCGATGTGGCCACCGGCGCGCAACACGGCCGCCGCGCCCGCCGCCACCTCGCGATCCTGGTAGTCCTCCGGGGGAAACCAGAGCAGCCGACTGGAGCTGCGCTGAAAGAGCTGGCCGTCGGGAAACCAGCGATCCACGCGCGCCTCCTCGTGCGGGCGCTCTTCGGCGAGGAGGCGAAACACCGGCAGCGCCGCGCCGAAGCTCACCACCAGCGTGGGCGTGTTCACGATGCCGGTGCGCGCGAACAGCTGGACGAGGTCATCGTGGAGCGGCGCTTCCGGCACCGCGTGCTCCAGGCCACTGAAACCATCGATGGCATGCGTGATGTCTTCCTTGCCGTCGGCCGCCCCCTCCGTGGTGGGCATCATGCCCAGCTCACGCGCCGCCTCGATGAGCCATTGCCGCTGCTGGCGATTGCCCACCTGATAGGCCTTGATGTAGGGCGTGCGATATACGTCGCGGTAGCGCACCAGCGTGCGCCGCATGTCGTCGAGCGTCTGGGAGTCGATGCTGCCGAAGACACCCGGTCCCGTGGAGAAGACACGCGGACTCGCTACGCCATCGGCCTCCACCATGTCGGCGACCGCGAAGATGTCGGGGGACACCTGCGGGTCGCGCACGGTGGTGACCCCCATGGCGAGATTGGCCAGCCCGTTGGTGGATTCGGGCTGCGGCAAGTCGGCCACGGTGAGTGTGCCCTGCCCCGCCCCCCAGTGCGCATGGAGATCGATGTAGCCGGGCACGATGAACTTGCCGCGCACGTCGATCACGCGCGCGGCGGCAGGCACGGGGCGTGCCTCACGCGGACCCACATGCACGATGCGACCATCGGTCACCTGCACATCGGCGTTGGCCACGACTTCCGTGCCGCGCATGGTGATGGCGGTCGCCCCGCGCAGGACAACGGTACCCATGGCGTTGGCGCGCGGCAGCGCCACGGGAACGGGCACGGCCACGCTGGTGCCGGCGGGTGCGGCGGTGCGTGCGGCAGGCCCGAGCCGCTCTGCCGCGCCCCCCTGAGCGGACACACGCACCTGCTGCGCATCGGCGGGTACACCACCGGGGGGTGCCGTGAGCGTGGAAGCGAGCGGCGCCATGGTGGCCGTGATGGACGTCCCGTCCTCGCTCCAGCGCGGCGCGTGCCAGAACGCTGCGGTGGTGCTGAGACGGACCGGCGTCCCTCGTCCGTCCGCCTGCATCTTCCACAGCGCTCCGCCCTCCTCATTCCAGGTCACATAGGCAATCCAGCGCCCATCGGGAGACCACGCCGGCATGAACTCGCGCGCCTGCGGTGTACGCGTGAGCCGCTGCGGTGCCCCACCGTTCGCGCTGGTCGTCCAGATGCGCCCAAGGGCGGAGAAGGCCCGGCGGCCATCGCGGGCCGTGGCCACATGGTGCGCCACCCGCGCGCGCACGGCACCGGTATCGAGCCGCTGCGGCGTGCGCAGCGTGGGAGTCACGTCGAGTGCCACCTCGGCAGTGAACGGAATCACGGTATCGCTGCCGTCGCGCACGCCGAGTCGATGAATGCGGCCGCCGAAGGCCGCGTACAGCCAGCGACCGTCGGGCGAGAACGCCGCATTCGGCAGCACATCGCGCGAGGCGCGCGCCTCCAGCTGATGACGGTCCACGGGATACGCGAGCCACCGCTCGGCGCCGGTGGCGAGATCGCGCGCCTTGAGCCCCGTGCGCCCCTCGCGCACGGTGCCGTAGACGAGCGTGCTCCCATCGGGGGAGAGCAACGGTTTCATGGCGGGCACGCCTTCCACCACGACCGGCGAGGGGGCGCCCCCGGCGGCCGGCAGGCGGAGAATGGCGCTGCCGGGGCCGTTGCGGCTGCCGTAGGGGCGCGGCGTGACGGAGCTGAACCAGACATGCTGGCCATCCGGGCTGGGCACGGGGCCGTAGGGACCGGGCGCCGGCGCCGAGACCAGCGGCTGCGCCGGTCCGTTGGTGTTCTCCAGCAGCCGGGTCCCTTCACCGCTGGCCACCTCGTAGCGCCAGAGCTCGGCCGCGCGGGTGGTGTAGGGCGTCGTCACCGTCACGACGATCGCGCGTCCATCGCGCGTCCAGGCGGGCGACAGCATGCCGGCTCGCGGCAGGCGGGTGATCTGTCGCGCGCCGGACCCGTCGGCGTTGGCAATCCACACGTTGTCGGAGCCGCTCTCGTCGCTGATGTAGACCAGCTGGGCGCCCGTGGGCGAGTAGCGTGGCTGCGACTGGAACGCCCGCCCGGTCAGCAGCGGCTGGGCGCGACCGCCGGCCACCGGCAGGGTATACAGCTCACCGAGCAGTTCGAAGACGAGGGTGCGACCATCGGGACTGACGTCGAGCGACACCCAGGTGCCTTCGGTGGTGGTGAAGGCGATCGTGCGCGACGGGGGCGCGACGGCCGGCGCCGGTTGTGCCTGCACGCGCGAGGCCCCGATCGCCAGCGCGGTGAGCATGAGGGCAGCGGTCGACACTGCAGCACGGTATGGCATGGAGAACTCCGATCACCCGGTGACGAGACGACGGACCTGTTCGCGCGCGAAGGATTCCTGCCACTCGGCACTGGGTGAGGGGGACGTCATGACGACGTGAATCGACAACCCCTCCACGAAAAGGGCGAGCGCCCGGCCGATCCCGACGACGTCGGCGTCGCCGGGGATGTCGCCCGTCTCCCGGAGCGGGGCCACGACATCGCGGTAGAGATCGTACCACCGGCCCATGCGGCGCTCCTGCAGGCGCCGCAGGGCCGGCGACCCCACGGCACTCCCGAAGAACGCCACCAGCAGGCGCCACAGCCGGCGACGCTCCTGATCGAGGGGCAACGCCGCCGCCACCACGGCCTGGACGCGTTCCAGACCGGGTGGCCCCACGGCCGCTGCACAGGCCCGGGCATACGTGGCATCGAAGGCCCGATCCTTGGTGTGCCGCAGCAGCGCATCCTTCGAGGCGAAGTAGTGCGTGAGCACCCCCGTCGTGACACCCAGCGCGGCCGCCACGCGGCGCATGGTCACCTGCTCCAGGCCATGGGTCGCGATCAGCTGTGCCGCCATGTCGGCAATGGCTTCACGTCGCGCCGCATGGTCGCCGCGCGGGCGACTCACCGGCGTGAGGGCAGGCGGGCCGGACGATCCTTGATTCGCATAACGACGGTTATGCTAACGCGCCCCTCCGCCCCTGTCCATCGCCGGTGGCACCGTGCCCGGCCGCGGCACGACGGGGGGCTCAGTAGGCGTAACCGAAAATGATGTTCATCTCGTCGGTGCTGAGCAGCCCGAACCCCACCGCCCGGTCGGTCGTGTTGTGGTAGGTGACCACGGAGACCAGCGCGTCCCCGGCTTCGAGGACGATGGGCGTGGGGAAATTGATGAACGCCGGGTGTTCCCAATCGGTGTTCACATACACGCTGCTCTCGGTGCCGTTGGCGCGCAGCACGCGAATCTCGAAGCGCTCGCCCAGGGCGTGCATGTGCGACGTGAGCCCCAGCACGGTCGTGCGGGCCGGCGTACGAAACACCGTGCGAATGGTGGTGCGCTGCCGCGCCGGCAGGGTGAAGCTGGTGTTGGCCAGGTTGAGAGTGCGCGCCTCGATGCGTACGGCACTGCGATCCACGGTGTACAGGTTGGCCGCCGCCTGACCAGGGAACGGCGCCGGTGACGTGTTCACGTAATGCACGTTCAGGTCGATGGCCGCATTGGGGGGCAGACGCAGCGCCACCCCGGGCGGGAATCGGTAATCGAACTCCGGCGTCATGGCGCCGGCAAAGAACACGTGGCAGGCCATCGGCAGCATGTTCACGGCGATCGGTATCCCCTCGGCCGTCCGCAGATCACGGACGACGTTGGCCGGTGGCCGCAGGTTGCACGGAAACGTGGTGCGCGACTCGTCGAAGGTGTACAGCAGCAGGTGATGACTGCCGGGACGCATGCGCGATTCGATGCGCGACACGTACAGTGCCTCCCGATTGCCCAACGTGCGGTACAGAAACAGCTCCCGTTCGTTGCGCGGCGGCACCGGGAAGCTGTCCACGGTCAGTTGCAGCCCGGCACCGGGCGCTGGCGGCGCCAACGGCGTGAAGCTGGCCACCTGCAGCCGGGCATCACGCAGGATGGTGGTGTCCACCACGTGCCCCGTGCGAGGCGCCCCCGCTTCGATCCAGCGGCGCACGTACTCCAGCTGCCCCATGCTGAGCCCCTGCGTGGTGCCCATGGGCATGAGGTTGCCGTAGTCGGCACTGTGGTGGCCGGGGATCCACGCGAGCTTGTGGTACAGCAGGGAGCTGTCGGCACGGAAGGGCCTGATGCGCGGCAGGCCATCCGCTCGCGCCCGCGGATGGACCGACGGGACATTCAGCATCTGCTGGTAGCTGGAATCCGCCGACAGCACCAACCCGGACTGCCGCGCACCGCTGCTGCCGCTGCGGTGACACCCGGCGCAGCTTGGCTCGATGATGGTGCGCTGGATGCGGGCGAATGTCCCGTCGGCCAGCGGAGCGACGGCGGTACCACCGGCATCCCCGCCGGAACAGGCGGACAGCACGACCAGCATGCCGGCGGCGCGTACGCGCCACCCGCTGCGAGGAGGGCAAACACCGGACAGGCTGGGCATACGCGCATGCTACGGCGTGCGGCGCGACTCGGCAATGCACGAGGCGGGCGCGCACGAATCTTCCCGTTCGGGGTATTGCTCGCCATCCTTTTCCGTACCCTTCATGCCCGACGCGACAGTCCATCACAGTCCGAACACCGGGTTCAACACCCGCGGCGGTGCCGAGAAGGACGGGGCGCTGGTGGACCCCGTGCCCCGCCGCTCCCGAGGGGTGCGGCGCGTGGAGGCGCGCGCCTTCACCGCCGCGGTGGCGGCCGGCAGCATACTCCTCCTCGGCGGCTGCTCCATGGACAGTACCGAGGAGCGGCGGCTGGGCGCCGAGGCGGCGGCGGAGATCGAACGACGCGTCCGGGTGGTGGACGATGCGGCGGCAACACGGGCGCTCACAACCATCGGCAACGCCATCGTGCAGGCCGGCGGTCCGGTGGCGTATCCGTACACCTTTCGCATCGTGCGCGATTCATCGGTGAACGCCTTTGCCCTGCCGGGCGGCTTTGTCTACGTGCATACCGGTCTGCTGCGCAACGTCCGCGATGTGGCCGAGCTGGCCGGTGTGCTCGGCCACGAAGTGGCACACGCGCGGCTCTCACACGGGGCGCGGCAGGCGCGCACGCAGCAGGGGCTGTCGGCTGCCGTGACCGTGGTGTGCCTGTTCACGGGACTCTGTGACTCGGGGGTGTCGCAGGTGGCCATCAACCTGGGCGCGAACGCGCTCACTGCCAAGTTCAGCCGCACCGACGAGCTGCAGGCCGATTCGGCCGGAATCGTGTACACGACGCGTGCCGGCGTCGACCCGCGCGGTATGGTGCGGTTCTTCGCACGCCTGCGCGAGGAGTCGGGTCACATGCCCGCCTATCTCGAATGGGTCTCCACGCACCCCATGGAAGGCACCCGCATCGAGCAGGCCGAGCGGCTGATCGGCCCCGCCGGGCCGCAGCGTACGCCCGCCGCGCTCGCGACGGCCTTTGCCGTGCTGCGGGCGCGGTACGGCGAGGCGGGTAACCGGTAGCCGAACGCGCCCCTAGGTCGCGAGCGCGTGCGCGATCGCGGCCACGAGTCGTCCGCGCAGCTGGTGCGCCTGCGCACTCAGCGCCCGCTGCCGCCGCTGGTACTCGTCGCGCCCCGCCGCGGTCTCGATGCAGAGGGGCTCCACCCCGAACCCGCGCAGATCGTACGGCCCTGCCTGCATATCCAGCACTCGCAGGGCCATGGCCAGCGCGAAACAGTCGGCGAGCAGATCGCTCCCGACCCAGGGCATGCACGTGTACGCCCAGCGGTAAAGGTCCATGTTGGCGTGAATGCACCCGGGCTGCTCGGCATCGGCGCGCGTGTCCCACGCGAGCGGCAGCCGGTTGAGCGGCTTCGCCGCCGGCGCGAAGAAGCGGAACGCATCGAAGTGACTGCACGCCACCGGGCGGCTCTCCACGAAGGCGTCGATTTCCGGTTGCGGCAGGCGCAGCGGCGCCACGCCGGCGTGCCGGATCTCGTGTCCGCCGTACACCATGGCCCATTCGTGCAGGCCGTAGCACCCGAACTGCGCCGGGCGGTCATGAATCGCCCGCAGCAGCGCCAGCACCTCGGCCATCGTTGCGCGCGTGCCGGCCGACATGCCGGCCGGCGCCCGATGCAGGGTGCCGTCGCCGACACGATACACCGGCGCCGTGAACCGCTCCCGGGCCTCCGCACTGTCGGCCATGGCCTCGTGCGGGTCAGGGTGCCATGCCTCCAGCTTCGCTGCGGAGTAGCGGTAATACTGGAAGAGAAAGTCGTGCACCGGATGCGAGGCCCCGCGGGCCCGTCGTTCCCGACGCGGCCCGGTGTACACCTGCACCCTGGCGAGATGCGCGGCGGCGCGCGCCTGCCAGTCGGCGGTGGACAGGACGACGGCGGACGACGGCAACACGGTCGGCATCGCGGACATGCTGCAAGTTATCGCGTGCCGTCAGAACGGCGCCGGCGCCTCCACCACCACCGGCGCACCGGTGACCGGATGCACGAAGGCCAGCCGCTCCGCGTGCAAAAGCAGGCGCTCGTCGTCCTCGGGGGGCGTACGGCCATACAGCCGGTCGCCCACGATGGGGGCGTCGAGTCCGGCGGGGTGCGCGGCGTGCACCCGCAACTGGTGCGAGCGCCCCGTGTGGGGCGTGAACAGCACCCGTGTGCGCCCCGCCGTGCGCCCCGCCGGGGGGCCCAGCACGCGCCCCAGCACGCGCCACTCCGTGTGCGCCGGCTTGCCGTGCACCGGGTCGTGAATGTTGCGCGGCCGATCGTCGATGTCCGGGCGCAGCGGCAGTGCGATGTGCCCACGCTCGCCCGCCACCTCGCCGTCCAGCCACGCCACGTAATGCTTGGTGATCTCCCGCAACGAGAACAGCCGCTGCAGCGCCTTGGCCACGTCCAGGGACTTGGCCACGAGCAGCAGACCGGAGGTGTCCAGGTCGAGGCGGTGCACCACCAGCGGGCCGGTGGCCGCCGGGTAGCGCGCGCGCAAGCGCGACACCACGCAGTCCTGCAGCACGGCGCTGCGGCCGGGGACGGTGAGCAACCCGCTGGGCTTGTCCACCACCAGCAGGTGGTCGTCTTCGTACACGGTGCGCGGCTCGTCGACGCTGATGGCCGCCGCCCCGAACAGCGGTGGCGGGTCGGCGGGGAGGCCGTCCAGCATGTGCGTCAGAATGGGCAGGCACTTGCCCCGGCACGCCGCGTAGAACACACCGGCTCGACGATCACCGGTGGCCGATGGCGCGCCCCACCAGAATTCGGCCAGGGCGACCGGTGTGAGCCCCAGGCGAAACGCCTGCGCCAGCAGCTTGGGGGCCGCGCAGTCCCCGGCCCCTGCGGGGGGCTCGGCCGGCGCAAAGAGGTCCCGCAGGGCACGGACCTCGCCGCGCGCGTTGGTGAAGCGGTAACTGTCCTGGATCTGCGCGAGCAGCACGCGCGAACGGGCCGTGCGCCGGGCATCGAGGGCCGCGAGGGCCGCCGTGAGGCGCGCCGACTCGGCCCCCGTCGCGTCGGACGGCCCGGTGGCCAGCAGGGCGGCGCGCTCGGCGGCCACCCCACGCATTTCCGCCTCGCCCGGAATCCAGACCAGATCACGTTGCGCCGCGTCGAACGTGGGCGGCGCCCAGCCCGGCCATTCCCACTGGCCGTGCAGCATGCCCGAGAAGGCCCGGAGATACCCCAGGGCACCGTCGGGGCCCGCGACGACCAGCACGCCGAACATCTTGCCGTGGCCGGGCTCGTGCAGCTGCCATGCGTGGGCGGAGGGCCCCTGGAGCGTGTCCATGAGGGCCGCCGCTGCCTGCTGTGCCAGCGGATGCACGGCCCGGCGATCGAACGGCGTGGGAAATCGCCGGGGACGTGCGGGGGGACTCGCCGGCAGTGCGAACGGGTGCGGAACGCCGATCGTCACGGGCGGCGGGTCATGGGGCGGGGCGCCGGTGGCATCAGCCCTCAGAACTTCCAGTTGATGCCGAGCACCGGGAAGAACGCGATCTGCTCGCGCCACTCCACGTCACGCGTCTTGCTGTTCCACTGCTGCACCGAGCGGTTCTCACGAGCGGTGATGTTCTGCAGGTCGATGTAGGTGGAGAGCCACGAACCACGCACGAGGAAGCGCCGGTCGATGCGGACGTCCAGCCGGGCATAGGCCGGTGTCCGGTCGCTGTTGATCCGCTGCACATCATACACGAGCCGGTTCTGCGCCGCGGCGGCTACCGTGTTCAGCGGCGTCAGCGGGCGACCGCTGGAGTAGGTGCCACGCGTGGAGAACTCCCAGTTGGTCCCCCGCTTCACCCCGAAGATCGCCGTGAAGAAGTTGGGCGCATCGTACCCGCCCGGCCGCCACTGGCCGTCACGGGCCCGATGCTCGACCCGGGAGCGGGTATAGCTGATCTGGCCATAGGTGGCGCCGGTGAACTTCTGCTGCAGGAAGAGCTCGAGGCCGCGCGACCGGCCGGTCCCCTCGCTGGTCATGGGAAAGAGCAGGTCCGACACCCCGTTCTGGTCGCCGGTGTTGGCGAGCGAGAGCTGCGGGTAGGCGCGCGCGACCGGGTAGTCGCGGTACTGGCGGTCGAACGCCTCCACGCTGAGCAACAGATTGTCGCGCGGGGTCCAGCGAGCGCCCAGCACGCCGTGATCGGCCTGCATGGGGGAGAGCGAGGCGTTGGCCGGGATGTTTGCCGTAAACACGATGGGCACCTGCTGGTGATACCGACCCCAGGTCCCGGAGACGCTCAGCTTGCCGGTCGGACGCCAGGTGACGGCGGCCCGAGGCGCGAGACGGGACGCCTCCGACTGCCCGAAGCGGTCGCCGCGCACGCTTGCGGCAAGGTCGAAGGCCCCGACCGTGCGAACAAGTTCGAGATACGCCCCCGCGATGTCCACAGCGTCCGACTGATCCACGGCCACCGTGTCGACGCGCGTGCGGGCGGCCGAGAAGGGGTTGTTCACGCCGAACGGCGAGGCGAGCGCGGAATTGATGGTCAGGCGCCGTGCCGTGGCCCCAACGTTCACATCGGCGAAGCGTGGCACGTTGAAGGTGGCGTCGTAGCGCAGGATGTACTCATTCTCGCGGGCATCGTTGGCCCACACGGGAGTGGTGCCGAATGCCTCCTCGCGGACGCGCACGTCATTGGCGCCGGTGCTGGCGCTCGCGACGAGTGTTCCCACGCCGCGTGCCCCCAGCAGGCGCTGCCACGAGACACCGCCGGTCCAGCGATCGCCGCGAAAACGCGTCGTGCCCGGCGGATCCGGATCCTCGGTGTCCGTTGCCGTGCTCGTGAAGTCGATCCGATCGAAGCCGCCGATGCCCACGAGCTTGACCACGTCACGGGCCCCCGGACGCCAGGCCACCTTGGCCTGGAAGTTGGTGGTGTACGGCACGGCGGTCAGGCCGATGAGCGGCGCCACCAGATCGAGATAGCTTTGGCGACCCGAGAGAATGTACGTCGCCTTGGAGCCGAGGGGCCCCTCGGTCACGATGCCGGCTCCGGCATTGCTCATGTCGAACTCGGTGCGGCGACCATCGCTGCTGCCCTCACGCAACGAAATGTCGAGGACGCTCGACAGCCGATTGCCGAAGCGCGGGCCGAACGCGCCGGCGTAGAAGGCCACGTCGCGCACCAGTTCGTTGTTGATCATGCCGATGGGGCCGCCGGTGCTGCCCTGCCCCGCGAAATGGTTGATGTTCGGCACCTCGATCCCGTCCACGAGGAACAGATTCTCCATGGGGCTGCCGCCGCGCGAGATGATGTCGTTGCGGGTATCGTTGCCGGTGAGCACCCCGGGAAGCGATTGCACCAGGCGGCTCACGTCGCCAATGGCGCCGGGGGCGCGGCGGATCTCCTCGTAGCTCATGGTGATGCGCGAGACCGGGGTGTTGCGCGGGGCCACGAACGACGCGTTCCCGGCCACGACGCGTGTGGCCGCGAGCGTGGCGGCCGCCGATTCCAGCTGCACCTCCACTTGGGTGGGGCGCCCCGGGTTGATGAGCAGATCACTCACCGTGGTGGGGCGATACCCGATGCGCAGGACCCGGACGGCCTGGGTGCCGACCGGCGCGCCGGTGATGGTGAACCGGCCTTCGCTGTCGGTCAGCGTGCCGATGGTGCTTCCCACCAGCTGCAGCTGGGCCTCGGCAATGGGCTGCTGGGTGTCGCGGTCGAGCACCCGCCCCTGAATGGAACCCGTACGAGCCGGTTGCGTCGGTGCGGCCGTGGCCGGGCGCGTCCCCTGGGCGCCAAGCCAGGGTGGAGTGGCCACCATGAGCAGCGCGGCGGCAGACGCCGCCATGTGGACGGTGCGAAAAGGGAACATAAGCACTCCTGTGTGAAGAGGTAGAAAAAGGATGGGCGTTAACTCAAGGCACAAAAAAAACCGCCGCTCTAGGGAGTGGAGCGGAGCCCTCGCAGCAGGAGGTGGGCAATGCCCATCCCGATCTGTTGTGCCGCCCGCGCGTCGACGATCTGCGAGCACGCCGACATGGCGGCGGTCCCGTGCAAGCCGAGCCAGAACATCATGGCCACTTGGATCGGCTGGTGTGGTCCGGCCTCACCGGCCGTGCACAAGGCATCACAGACCCGAATGAGCACGCCGAACGCCGGATCATCATGGAGATCCGCACTCCCATCGGGGAGAATGCCGATGTCCGGCCGGTCGACGAACATGACCCGGTACCGCGCCGGTTGCGCCAGCGCGAACCGCAAGTAGGCATCACCAAGGGCGAGAATGCGCTCGCTGGGAGCCGCGTCAGGGTGATCCGCTTCGTCGAGCGCGCGGGCAAACAGCAGAAACCACTTCTCCAGGACCGCCGCGATCAGGGCCTCGCGATCGCGGAAGTGGCGGTAGATGGTGGTGGGCGTGTACTGAGTGGCCTCCGCGACTTCCCGTAGCGAGAAGCCGCCATACCCCTTTTCGAGCAGCTGTTCTTCGGCCACCGCCAGCAGCAGCTCCCGCAACTGCCCACGCTGCGCCTCACGCCGCGCGGCGGAGCGATGGCGGAGCCGTTCCGCTCGCGAAAGCACACTCTCTGACGAATCTTGGGTAGCCATAGTTCTTATAGTTACACTGTTAACTTTTGTTGTCAATCCCCATGTTTGGCCACTTCGGGTGGCGCGATCCAGGAGCCGGACACTCTCGATGCTCCGCCGGCGCTAATGCCGCCACGTCCTCGGGAACCGCTGAGGGCCGTCGGCCTGGGCCTCCCACCCCGCTCACCAGCCGGTCATCCCTCGCGATGGCCGGCCGGTGAACGGATCGTCCCTGCGCCTCTCCCCGACTCGTCGACGCACCCGTATACTCGCCAAGATTTTTCCGAGCCCTTTCGGAAAGTCCCTGCCCCGTGCTCCCGCTCTTGGAGGAATGTCATGTTCGCTCGTCGCTGGTTGTGGTCTGTCGTGGCGGGGAGGGCGCCCGCCGTGCCGCAGGTACCCTCTCTGGTCGCGCTGGCCGGAGTCCTGTTGGTCGCTGCGGCCACCCCTGCCCTGCACGCACAAGGGGGCACCGGCACCGTACGCGGTACCGTTACCGACTCCTCCACGGGCCGCCCCGTAGCGGGGGTGCAAATGACCATCGCCGGCGGCGCCGCGCGGGCCGCCTCCGCGGAGAATGGTACCTATCAGCTCACCGGCGTTCCCGCCGGACGCGTCACCGTGCGTGCGCAGCGCCTGGGCTATGCCGCCTTCCAGCGCACGGTCGACCTGACTGCCGGCGGCACCGCGACGGTGGACATCCGCCTGCGCCCCGTGGCCGCCGTACTCAGCACCATCGTCGCCACTGGCTACGGCAGCAGCCGCCGCGCCACCGTGAGCAACGCCATTGCCAGTGTGGACAGTAGCGCCTTCGACGCCATTCCCGTGGTGAGCGTGGACAACGCCCTGCAGGGGCGCGTCCCCGGCGTGCAGGTCATGCAGAACAGCGGTGAGCCTGGCGGCGGCGTGTCGGTGCGCATTCGCGGCCCGGCGTCGCTCAACGCCGGCAGCCAGCCGCTCTACGTGATCGACGGCGTGCCCATGCTGCAGGGCACGTTCGAGCAGATCACCGGCACCAGCGGCCAGCGCATGACCCCCATCTCGGGCATCAACCCCGACGACATCGCCTCCATTGACGTGCTCAAGGACGCCGCCGCTGCCGCCATCTACGGATCGCGCGGCTCCAACGGCGTCATCGTCATCACCACCAAGCGTGGCGCCGGCGGCAACCGCTTCCGCTTCAACATGAGCGCCTACACGGCCTCCCAGGAGGTGGAGCGCACCGTCGAGCTGCTCAACTCCACCGACTACGTGGCCGTGATGAACGAGGCGCGCACCAATCAGGGGCTCGCCCCGCGCTTCGCCCCGGGCACCGACAGCATCAACACCGACTGGCAGGCCGCCGTCTTCCGCCAGGCGCCCATGAGTGAAGTCAACATGAGCGTGAGCGGCGGCACCGACCGCCTCCGCATGTTCCTCAGCGGCAGCGACACACGGCAGACGGGTATCGTCATCGGCTCCGACTACCAGCGGCAGGCCGTGCGCCTCAACACCGACGCGCAGGCCACCAGCAAGCTCACCATCACCTCCAACATCGGCCTCACCCGCGAGTCCAACGATCGCGTGCCGGGCGACCAGAACATCGACGGCATCGTCACCAACGCGCTGGCCATGCAGCCCTTCTCGCCGGTGCGCGGCAACTCGTTCGGCTTCGCCGGCATCGCCAACGGTCTCATCTACTCCAACCCGGTGGCCACCGCCACCTACAGCTCGCTCAACGTGAGCACGCTGCGCGCGCTGGGGAATCTCGAGGCCCGCTACGCGCTCACCAACAAGATCAACGTCTCCGCCCGCCTCGGCACCGACCTCTACGCGCTCGACGAACTGCGTTGGCGCTCCCCCAAGGTGGACCGCGCCGTGAGCACGAGCGTGGGCGGCGAAGGCGCCGACGGCCGCACGCGGGCCTTCCGCCTGCTGGCCGAAACCTTCGGCAACTGGGACGTCATCGACTCCGACAACCAGACGCTGCGCGTGACGGCCGGCGCCAGTCAGGAGCGCAACAACACGAACTTCAACTACGTGGCCGGCACGGGCTTCCCCACCGGCTTCGAGCGCTACGTGCGCAACGCCGCGCAGGTGTCCGTATTCGACGGCGGTGAGACCGAAAACACGCTGGTGTCGTACTTCACCCGTGCCAACTGGACGTGGCGTGAGCGCTATGTGGTCACCGCCAGCCTGCGGCGCGATGGCTCCTCGCGCTTCGGCGACAACAGCCGCTACGGCAACTTCGCGGCGCTCTCCGGCGCCTGGACGGTGAGCGACGAAAGCTGGGCCAGTGCGCTCTCCCGCCTCATGACGCTCAAGCTGCGCGCCAGCCGCGGCACCACCGGCAACCAGCAGATTGCCGACTTCGGCAGCCGCACACTCGCCGCCGCCAACCCCTACGCCGGCATTGCGGGGCTCGCCCCCTCGCAGCTGGGCAACCCCAATCTCCGGTGGGAGCGCACCACCGAAACCGATATCGGCGCCGACCTGGGCTTCTTCAACGGCCGCGTCAACCTGGTGGTGGACTGGTACAACCGCGCCACCGCCGACCTGCTGGTCAACCGGCCGGTGGCCGCCACCAGCGGCTACAGCACCGTGGCCGACAACGTGGGGTCGCTGCGCAACCGCGGCGTGGACATGCAGCTGCAAACGGTCAACATCCGTCGGCCCGGCACCGGGGGCTTCGAGTGGACCAGTGACCTCAACATCACCTGGAACCGCAACCTCATCACCGCCCTCTCCGACGGGCAGCCGGTCAACTCGACCACCTCGGGACGCCTCACGAGCGTGGCCATGGTCGGCAAGCCCATCGGCACGTTCTTCATCTTCGACTTCCTGCGCGTGGACCCGGCCACCGGCAACGCCATCTATCGCCGTGGCGACGGCGGGGAAACGCTGACGCCGGTCACCGCCGACCTCTCCACCAACCTCGGCAGCGCGCAGCCCGATTACTTCGGCGGCCTCACCAACTCCATCCGCTGGAAGGGACTCGACTTCCGCGCCTTCCTGCAGTTCACGCAGGGGAACGAGATCCTCAACATGAACCGCCTCTTCGCCGATGACGGTGGCAACTCGTCGGACAACAAGTTCGCCAACGTGCGCAACCGCTGGCAGAAGCCCGGCGACATCACCAACCAGCCGCGCATGGGCAGCACCGGCGGCGCCCGCTTCATGTCCGACCGCTTCATCGAGGACGGGTCCTTCGTGCGCCTGCAGGAAGTCACCCTCGGGTGGCGTCTCCCGGCGTCACTCGCCAAGCAGGTGCGCGCCGACAACGCCCGCCTCTACGTGAGCGGGCGCAACCTCGTCACGTGGACCAACTACACGGGCTACAACCCCGACGTCAACTCGGCCGGCACCAACGCGAATCTCTCGCTCGGCGTCGACTTCTACGCGTACCCCCTGGCCCGCACCTGGACCGTGGGCATCAACGCCGGATGGTGATCATGACTTCCCTCAAGACCCGCACGCGCGCGCTCGCGCGCCTGGCCGCTCTGGCCGCCCTGGCCGCCACCGCTGCCTGCGACGGCATTCTGCAAACGGAGCCGGTCACCTCGCTCCCGCAGGACCTCATGATTCAGGACGCCGCCACGGCCACCGCGTCGCTCAACGGCGTCTACGATGCCCTGCAGAGCGGCAGCTACTACGGCCTCACGGCGAATCTCGTGGGCGATCTCGCCGCCGACAACACCGTCTGGTCGGGCACCTTCCAGTTCCTCGGGGAGATGCAGACCAACCGCATGCAGGCGGACAACCAGGAAGTCACCGCCTTCTGGACGGCGATCTACTCCAGCGTGAATCGCGCCAACCTGATCATCGACAAGGTGCCCACGGTGAGCGCCATCCCGGAGCCCACCCGCTCCGATGTGATGGGGCAGGCGTACTTCGTTCGCGCGCTCGGCTTCCACAACCTGGTGAAGTACTGGGGCCCCGTGCCCATTCCCACCAAGGTCACCACCGGGCCCGACGAGTCGAAGGCCTACGTGCGCACGCCGGTGAACGACGTGTACACGCAGGTGCTCAAGGATCTCGACAGCGCGCAGGCGCTCACGCGCAACACCACCAACACCCGCTTCGCCACGCCCACGGCGGCGCGGGCGCTGCGGGCCCGCGTGCTCTTCTACCGCGCGGGGCTCCCGGGGAACGCCAACAGCCAGGCCGATTATCAGGCGGCGCTGGATGTGGCCAACCAGGTGCTGGCGGGGCGTGACACGCTCGTGGTGCCCTACGCCGACCTCTTCTCGGCGCTGGGGAGCAACACCACCGAGGACATCTTCCGCGTGGCCTTCAACGCCACCGAGAGCAATGGCCTCAGCAACTACTACCTTTCCGTAGGGCGGGCCGAGGTGCAGCCCAGCGCCGAGCTCGACGCGGCGTATCCCGCCGGTGACATCCGCCGCACCGTGACCGTGCGCCCCAGCGGTGTGGCGTCGCGCCCGCGCAACGGCACCAAATGGTCGGCACGGCCAGGCACGGAGCATGTGCACGTGATTCGCCTGGCCGAGGTGGTGCTCATCAAGGCCGAGGCGCTGGCCCGCCTCAACCGCCTCCCCGAGGCGGTGGCCCAGTACAACAAGGTGCGCGTGCGTGCCGGGCTGGCGCCGCACACCTTCGGCAATCAGGTCACTACGCAGGCGGCGGTCATCAGCCAGATCGAACTCGAGCGTCGTCTCGAGCTTGCGCTGGAAGGCGATCGCTGGCCCGATCTCGTGCGGTTGGGGCGCGTGATTCAGGTGAAAGGCATCCAGGACCGTGCGGGGCAGGCGCTCTTCCCCCTGCCCATCCGTGACCTGCGCGTCTCCCCGCAGCTGACGCAAAACCCGGGGTACTGACCGGCGCGGCGCGTCGTCTCGCAACACATGCAGGGGGTGGGAATCGGCCGGTGCCGGTTCCCGCCCCCTGTGTGCATGGGCCCGCACATGCCCGGGTACGGCCGCCCCGGTCCCTGCAGAATGGTGCCCACGGTGCCCGGCTTGAACGGGGCGCTAAGTTTCCGCCGTCTTCCACCCCACCTCACATGCCTGCTTCGGCACCCGTCACGTCTGATCTCGGAATGGTCCTCGGTGGAGGGGGCGCGCGCGGCGCCTACCAGGTGGGGGTACTCCACGCCATCGCAGCCCGCTACCCGAGCCTGCAGGTCCCCATTCTGGTAGGGGTGTCGGCCGGCGCGGTGAACGCCACGCATCTGGCCTCCCACCGTGGGACCTTCGCCGACGCCATGCAGGCGCTGGTGCGGCTTTGGCTGTCGCTCACCCCAGACCAGGTGTTCCGCGTGGACGCCTCGTCGCTCGCCGCCAATGTGATGCGCAGCGGCTTCCGGCTGGTCGCCGGCGGGCAGGGGCACCCCGAGCAGTTCCAGGGCATGGTGGACACCGCCCCGCTGCGCGACTTTCTCGAGCGGGTGCTGGAACGCAACCCGGACGGGACGCTGCCCGGCATTACCCACAACCTCGACCGCGGGCACCTGCGCGCACTCGCCCTGTGCGGCACCAGCTACACGACGTCGCAGAGCGTGACGTGGGTGCAGGGACGCGACATCGCCCTCTGGGAACGCCCACAGCGGCGCAGCGAGCGGACGCACATCCAGGTCGATCATGTGCTCGCGTCCACGGCCCTGCCGCTGCTCTTCCCGGCCACGCGCGTGGGCAACGAGTGGTTCGGCGATGGCGGCATCCGACTCACGTCGCCGCTTTCGCCGGCGCTGCACCTCGGCGCCTCGCGCATCATCACCATTGCCACCCGCTACGATCGCAGCGGCACCGAGGCCGCCCAGCCGCAGGTCGCCGGCTATCCACCGCCGGCGCAGGTGCTGGGCGTGCTGTACAACGCGGTGTTTCTCGATCTCATCGACCAGGACGTCCTGCGGCTGCAGCGCACCAACCGGCTCGTCGAGCGACTGCCCCCCGAGCATCGTCACGGGCTGCGGGTGGTGGACATGCTGGTGCTGCGCCCGTCGCGCGACCTCGGGCGTCTCGCGGGCGATTACGAACCGCGCCTGCCGCGGGTCTTCCGCTTCCTCACCCGCGGGCTGGGTACCCGGAAGACCGCCAGCCCCGACATCCTGTCGCTCGTCATGTTCCAGCAGGATTACCTGCGACGGTTGATCGAGCTGGGCGAAGAGGATGTCCACCGCCAGTGGGAACGCATCGAGGCCTTCCTCGAGCGCGGGCCGCGCCCCGGCGACTGAGCCCGCCGGCCGGCCACGGCTGATCGCGCCGCTACGGTGTCGGCGTGAGCTGCACGAGCACGCGTTGCAGGTAGATCCGGCTCAAGGCCTCGAAGCCGGAGTCCATGCCCACCAGCAGCCACGCCGTACCACGCGCATCCGCGGTCACGGTGAGACCGAAGGCCGCGGGCGTTGCCAACCGCTTCGACTCCCACCGCCGCATCCCGCAGTTGGCCACCGAGTTGGCAATGGTCCCCACCGGTCCTCCCTGCGGGCCGCCAACCGCCTGGTTGCCGCGCGCGAGATTCACCCGGTAGTCGCGCCCGTCGAATACCGTCGTGGGCTCGATGGGCGCCGCGGCCACGATGATCCAGACCCCGTCCCCGGGCGAGCCCCCGACGCCGACGCATCCCGTTGGCACGTCCGTCGCGAAGTCGACGGTCACCGCCACGCGATATGTCGCCCCCGGGGCCAGATCCACCAGGCGCGTCTTCGCGTAGATGAACAGGTCATCGCTGCGGTTGGTCCCGCTCAGAAAGAACCCGGTGCCGGTGAGCTGCGAGGGGAGCAGGCGCGCCTCGCCCACCACGTCGGTCGGCGCCGTGGCCGGTGCATAGTCCGCCTGGCCGATCGTCCAGCCGGCGATCCCCTGCCCGAAGTCGAACGTGCGCGTGGTGATGCCCGGGACCGAAACGGGACCACCGGCTTGGCATCCGGCAAGGGCGAGGATGGCCGCGAGCAGAACAGGCGAGCGCCATGGCATGGGGGGAGGTCCCGTGAGGTGATGGGTGCGCCATCGAGTTAACGCCGGCAACCGTCGGCGCGTCTGCCTGACACCGTTGGTTGCATTCAACACGAACAAGCACGCTCATGAGCAAATGCGGAAGGCGTCGCCGGCGGCGAACGCACCTGTGGCCTCTTTTGCTGGCGGCATGTGGTGGCACCGAGTCCCCAGGGCCGCCGAATACCCCGACCGGCCCCACGGGACCGACAGGCCCCACCCCACCGGCGCGTGCCGCCGCGTGCGGGGGGGTCGGGGGCCCGATCCGCTCCACAACGGTGACGGTCACCGAACGGGGCACCGGCGCGCCGCTCCCGGCGCGGGCGTTTGCGCCGGCCCCGGCGCTGCTGACCGGACCCTGTCCGATCGTGTCGCTCCTGCCGGGTGGCGGCGCCGACATCACGAGCGTGAGCTGGGCCGCCGAGCGGCTGGCGGCAAGCGGGTATGTGGTGGTGGTGACGCTGCCGTCATCGGGCGCCAGCACGGCCGCGTACCACCTCGCGGCCGTCAGCGGCATCGACTTCCTGCAGTCCACGGCCAATCCGTATCGTGCGGACAGCGACACCGGGCGTGTGGGCGTCGCCGGCTGGTCGCTCGGTGCGCGCAGCCTGACCCGCACCCAAGAGGAAGACCGCCGGGTCGACGCGCTCGTGGCGTGGGACAACCTCGCCGTCCGCGAGTCGGGGGATGAGGGGTCGCCGGCGTGCACCTTCACCGGCACGGCGGTCCGCACCCCGCGGGTCCCCGCACTGGGGCAGGCGTCGGAGACGTGCCCCGGCGAACCGTCCGACGTCAAGCTGCGCGCGTTCGAGCACTGGCGTGCCGCCGGCGTGGCCACGATGCAGGTGGTCTTCCGGGACGCGACGCACTTCTGGTGGGGCGGCCCCGGCACCGAGGCGCAGCGCGAGCTGAGCCACGCGTACACGCGCGCGTGGTTCGATCGGTGGCTCAAAGCCGATTCGACGATGACGGTGGCGTTGCTGGGCCCCACGGTGCCCTTCACGGGCGCGGCGGCAGCGAGTGTTCTCAGCCCGCGCTTCCGGTCGGCGGCGGCGTTCGACGGACGGCGGTGTACGGACTTGCGCGTTGGTTGCTGAGCGGCCGGTTCGCGGCTTCCTCGGGTGGCTCCAGCTCCTGCAGTTATGGCCGTGGCTTCGGGAAACGCCCGACCGGCAACTCGGGCGGATTCTTGCGTTATGCCGTCCGGTCGACAAAGACGGTCTCCGCGCCCAGCTCTTCGAAACAGAGATTCACGGTCCGCCCGATCGCTCTCGTGCGGTGGATCGTCCGGGCAGCAATGGTCACACTCTCCCAGGGCGCAAGTCGCAGCTCCCGCCCGTCCTCGAGATCAATCGCAAGGCATCCTTCCACGACGATGAAGAGCTCGTCCGATGTCGGATGATAGTGCCAGCGATACTCCCCTTCGAACACCGCCAGCCTGAGGCAGCTCCCATTGACGCGGTTGATCACCTGGTTCCGATACGAGTCGGCGACGCGTGCGCCTTCTTCCTTCAAGTTCGTGACATGAAGCGCGGGGTACTTCACAGGCTCGTTCTTGTACGCCTCAGCGGATACGTCCACAACTCGTCCTCCGGATTCGGAAAGTGACTCGACCCAGCGCGACGGCGCGGGGCCGTCTCAGAAGCGGATGGGCGCGTACACGTTCACCTGCCACCGGGAGGCCGGTTCGAGCGCGCGCGCTGCGTCGAGGCGAATGGGGAGACCGAACACCCCCACGCCACCGCCCACGCTCAGCCGCGCGCCGTCGCTGCGTGAGAGGTCGCGCCGCGCGCCCGCCCAGCCGGCGTCGGCGAAGAGGCCCGGCTGCCACCAGCCGCTCCGCGCCCAGGTGAGCTCGGCGCGTGACATCCAGTACGCCTCGCCGCGCAGCGAGCCGGCGCGCACCCCTCGCACGGTCTGCCACCCGCCGAGGTTCCACAGTCGGTGCGTGGGGAGACCACCGGTGCTGGTGCCGCCGCTCACGGTGGTCGTGACCCGCACCCGGCCGGGCAGCGCCCGCTGCAGCGACAGGTCCGCTGCCGCCCGCACGTAGCGCCACGTTCCGGACACCCCCTCCAGGCGCCATGCCGATCCGAGGCGCCAGCCCTCGTCTTCGGCGCCCCGTGCCGCGAGCAGCCGCAGCGCCCCCCCAAAGACACCGCCCGCCAGATGGGGCAGCGTGTCCACCACTCCGCGGTCGAAGGTGCGCGACCGGTTCACGAGCCACGGCAGGGAGAGCGCCGCCTGGGTGCCCACCCCCTCCTGCCATTCGCCGAAAAGGCGGGTCTCGAACCGCAGCGCTCCCGCGCCGCGGCCGCTGTAGCGACGGGTGAGTTCGCCCCCCGCCGCGCGATAGTAGAACTGCTCGTCGAGCGCGCGCACGACACTCTGCAGCGACGCGACCGCCCCGAACGCCAGCCCGTAGTCGTCGGCCTGCACGAGGCGGCGGTAGCCCGCCACCGTGAGGTCGCCACCGCCGTTGGTGCGGGTCGCCAGCAGCTCGCCATTGAGCTGCCGGTCGCCCAGCGACCCGCGCGCATTGGCCTCCCAGCTCCACCCGGCACCCAGCTGCTGGCGCAGCGCCGCCCCTACCGAGAGCGCCTCCACCCGGTTGTAGCGCAGGTACTCGAGCCCCGTGTGCCACGTCACCCGCTGCGGGGCGAAGGCCGCCTGCACATCGAGCCCCAGCGCCTCGCGAGTGGCCTCGTCCATGGTGCTGGCGTACACCGGCGCACGCTCGGCAAAGAGCCCACCCGCGAACTCCGGCGCGTTGGCCAGTTTCACCGAATCGCATGGCACCGCAACGCGTGTGGTCAGCCGCGTGCCGAGGCGGGTCGAGGTCAGGTAGCGCACCCCGGTTGCCTGGCAGTCCGCATTGCGCTGCGCCGTCGCGCGGGCGCTGTATTGTGCCCAGGCACTGTCGAGCACCACGCGGCGGGCGTCCCATGCTGCCGTGTCGTCGCGCGTGCGGAGCGCGCGCCGGTCACGCCACAGTTGCCGCCAGAGGCCATCGAGCGAGTCGAACGAGGCCCGCAGCGCGAGATTGGCCGCAGGAATGGTGGGCACGTCCGCCACGGCGTTGACTTCGGTGTACCGGAACCCCTGCTCGATGGTGACCGCCAGCTGCAGCGGCCCCGCCTTCACGGTACCATCCACTCGACGCACCCGCGGCAGCCAGAACCGGTTTTCGTACAGCCCGTACTCGAGCGTGACCGCCTGCAGCTCACCCTTGAGCGGCTGCGCCAGGAACTTGAGGTACCAGGGCGGCCCCTGCTCCCCGGCGGCCAGCGTGTTGTCCACCTCGGTCCACACATCGTAGGGCACCGACAGGCGATAGACGGCGCGCACCAGCTGCACGCGTTCGGTGTCGAACCAGTAGGAGCCGACCGACAGATTCCACCGGGGCTGCCGGGGCCGCGTGCGCAGTTCGCGCAGCACGAGACGGCGGGTGTCGGGGAGCGTGATCACCGCGCTGTCCCCGAGCGCGAAGGTGTAGTAGCTCTCGCTGCCCACCGCGAGCGGGTGCACCAGGTCGGTGGTATCGGCCAGCGCCTCGCCGCCGCTGGACGCGGGGGCACCGGTTGGCGAGGGGAGCCAGAGCGCATCCATACCGGGATACCAGGGAATCGGCGCGAGCTGATCGCCCACCGGATTTGGCAGCGGCACGCGGCTGTTCTGCACCCCGCGACGCCCCAGCAGGGCCAGGTGGGCCCCGTCGCGGCGCGACCAGCTGACCTGCCCCACGGTTTCCCGGCGCCCCAGGAGTCGCTCGCGCCCGCCGGAGCCCGCGCTGCCCCCCACGCTCCCCCCCAGGGTGAGGCGTTCGTACGACGTGGCACGGTAGGCGTTGAGCGTGGAATCCACGCGGAGGCGTTCCGTGCGGGCGCGGGCCACGAACTCGCGCGTGGCCACATCGGGGTAGGCCGACGCGCGCTCCGCGTCGGTGGGCGGACGATGACGCAAGGGCGGCGGCTGCGTGGCCGCGTCCTGTGCCGCCAGCATCATAAGGAGGGCGGTGGTCCACATGCTGTTGTGGTACGACCGGGGTGGCGGGCCGGTTTCGCCGGGGGCGCGGTCGATGGGGGCAGCGGTTGGGGCGACCTGCGCGGGGCGGCGTATGGAGGCACCGCGTGGGGGGCAACGGCGGGGAGAATCGGGTGGCCGTGCGCGCAGGCCGTCCCCCCGCTCCTTCGGGCGCGCGACCGTTCGTGCCGCGCGTCCTGTGGACCGCGCGGTCGCCCCCTGCCGCTCGTTCAGCCGATCGACCGTCCGTGACGGTGGCAATTGTGTGGGCATCCCGGGCACCGGATTCTTCCGCCGCCGCCACGCCGCAGTGGCAGCGGCATCCTGAACCTTTTCTCGTTTTCGCTCATGTCCGTGTTTCGCGTTACCCGATCGGCTGTTCTGTTGCTCACGAGTTGCCTGCCCGCCGCCGCCCTCGCGCAGACGGAGTCGAAGGGCGTGTATGTCACCGCTTATGGACAGGTCAGCCGCATTGGCGCCTCCACCTTTACCGAGTCGGGCGCCCGGGGGGCCGGCGCCGGGGTGCAGGCGAAGTTCGGCCGCGGTCTCGGGGGCGGGGGCGATGTTGGCTACCGCTTCGGCAATGGCTGGGCGGCAGAAGTGGAGTGGAACTACCGCAGCCACGCGCTCACGTCCCTGCGTCAGGGCACCACGACCCTGGCACGGGACGGCGATTATGCGTCGAACATCGTGCTGATCAACGGCGTCCGCCGCTTTCCCTCGACCCGCGCCTGGACGCCCTACGTGGGCGCCGGCCTCGGCGTGGTGCTGGAGGTCGATCTCGACCTCAGGCCGGCGTCGAGCGGAGGATCGCGGGCCTACTCCTCGAGCGGCCGGCTGGCGCCGCAGCTGATGAGCGGCGTCGAGTACGCGCTCACGCCCACCTGGCGGCTGATCACCGACGCGCGCTGGCTCCGCGCCGGGGCCGTGTCCGCCGACAACGCGACGGGGAACAGCGGCGGCAGCGTCCGGTCACCGCGCTACAACCCGCTTTCGGTGCAGGTCGGGGTGCGGTACGGGTTCTGACGCCACCGGCACGAGGTACCGGGCACCGTCGCCGAAGCGCGCGAGAACCTCGGCGCGACGGCGACGGCTCACCGGCACCCGACGGCCATTGCTCATGACACAAATGGCCCCGCTGGTGGTCCGTCGTACGCTGCTCACGTGGTTGGCGGCCACCCACCACGAGCGATGTACCCGCACGCCGTACACGGCGTCCTCGCTCTCGACGTCGGCCAGCGCCCCGAGGATCAGCGCACACCCGCGCGATGTCCACACCCGCAGGTACTGCAGTTCGGAGGCCACGGCGATCACATCACGGCCGATCTCCGGGGGCAGGCGGTCCCGCCACCCCCGTCGTACCGGTACCGCGGCCGCGGTCATCCCGTGCGGCTCGACCGCGGGGGCGCCGGCCACGTCGGCGGGCCCTACGGGGCCCCGCTGCGAGGCGGCGGCGACCGGCACGGCAGCGGCCACAGGCGCGAACCTCACGGCAGGGGCGATGTCGACCAGTGGGGGGCCATCGACGGCCGACGCCATCGCCACCCCGCCCGGCGTGCGCCCATACAGCAGCGGGGCCACCATCCAGTGCAGACGCGGCAGACAAATGAGGACCCACGCCGTCGTCACCGGGCCCACGATATCGCCGTACTCGGCCAGCATGTCGAGGCCAATGCTGCCGTGATCGGGGGTGAGGCCCTCCTCGTCCGGGAGGGCGGCAAAGCCCCACCACCGGACCATCAGCCCCTCGCCAATGCCCCAGTACGCCGGGGCCAGCAGGACCGAACCGAGCACGCCGGACACCACCACCAGCGCCACGCTCGGGACACGGCTCGCGCCCATGACGCGCGTCAGCAGATGCAGCGTGGACTGGAGCACCAGCAGTCCGACACCGATCTGCATTGTCCAGAACAGCAGCAGCACGGCGGTCGGTGCCCGGAACCCCACGTCCGGCTTCATCGTCATCACGACCGCCAGAAACACCAGACCCACCACGACCAGATAGCGCGGGAGGCTGCCGGTCGCCGTGTCCTGCCGTTCCGACAGCGATCGCTCAGGGGTCACGGGTGCGGGGGCAATTGAATTGAGAATCGCGGGGCGTGCGGTCGCGTGCCGTTGCGCGCGTGGCGACGTGGCCACGTGCCGACGCTCTACGAAGTGGGGTCGAAATCGGTTCCGTCGAGCCGGGGCCGTGACGCATCGCGCCACAGGTGAACGGCGGTGGCCGCCCCGGTTAACGCGCACGCCCCCGGCGCGTCTGTCTCCTGGCACGGCGGCGCGCCGGGTGGGCGCAGCGCGTCGCCACTTCCCTCCATTTTTCGGAGTCCGACCCCATGCCTGCTCGTTCCCTTCCCACGCTGATCGGCGCGCTGCTGGTGGCCGCCGGCCTTGGGCCTATTGCCTGCTCGGGAGCAGCGTCGACCGCGGCGCCGCCGTCGGTCCCTGCGCCCCCGACCGGCACCGGGGACGCCATCTGGATGGCCCAGCTGCAACGCACCCTCGACAGCGCCGTGCGAGCCGTCCCGCTGCGCGGGGCCTCGGCGGCCGTGGTCCTCGCCGACGGGCGCATCTGGCGTGGCGTGGCCGGGTTCTCCGTACCCGGCGTGCCTCTGGATACCGCCATGCGGCTCGGCATTGGCAGCATCACCAAGAGCATCACGGCCACCCTGCTGGTCCGTCTCGCCGAACAGGGGCGTCTGTCGTTGGACGATTCCGTTGGCCGCTGGCTCCCGCGCATCCCGCATGTGGATCCGGCCATCACCGTCCGCCAGCTGCTCAATCACAGCAGCGGCGTCTTCGATGTCACCAACGCGCCCGGCTACCGCGATTCCATCCTTGCCGATGTGAACGCGCGCTGGACCCCGCAACGGATGCTCGGACTGCTGCGCCCGCCGCTGTTCCCGCGGGGCACGGGGTGGAGCTACTCCAACACCAATTACCAGCTGGCGGGGCTGGTGGCCGAGGCCGCCGGCGGGCGCCCGCTGCACCAGCTGGTGCGCGAGACGCTCCTCAATCCCATCGGGGTCACCACCCCGTTCCTCGATCAATACGAAGCGCCCACAGGCCCGCTACCGGGCGGCTGGAGTGGGGGCACCGTCAACGTGATGGACGTGCGCGCGTCGACCTACAGTGCCGCGTGGGCCGCCGGGGCCTATTTCGCCACCCCAGAGGCGTTGGCCCGCTGGTGGCAGGGGCTGATGACCGGTCAGCTGGTGGGCCCCGCGTCGCTCTCGGCCATGATGACCACGGTGGGACCCGAAGGGTACGGGCTGGGCATCGTGCGTCGACAGCTCGTCGGCCGCCCCGTGTGGTCGCACACGGGGGAGATCCGCGGCTTTTCGTCGGTGGCCGCATTCGACACGGCGCGGCGCTTCACGGTGGTGCTGATCGCGAACGAGAACCCGGCACCGGTGACGCTCATTGCCGGCGCGCTGGTGAGCGTAGCGGCCACGGTGGCATCGCCGTGACGCCGTGACGGCGGTGACATCGGCCGGTCACCGCACCGTCTGCGGCGCAATGGCGGGGGCTGCACCCGCCGCCGCCCGTCAGGGAACTGCCTGATGCCGGCCGATCCGGGAACGTGCATGCTGCATTCCTCACTCCTCGGAGGAGTCATGCACCCGTTCTGCCCAGTGTCCCGCTGCCGAGTCCGTACCACCGCGGTCGCGCTGCTGTTCGCCGCCGGGCCCGACACCGTTTGGGCGCAGGACCGCGCCGCCGTGGCACCGCCACTGGCGGCACCACCAGCGGCGACGCCAACCGTGCGGGTGACCGGTGGCGCGGGGGTGCTGTACATGCATCTGCCGGCGTTTTCGTACACGGCAGGCAGTACGCGTCGCCCGGTCGTGAACCCTGCCCAGGAGGCAATCAACCTCGCATTCGGCGCGGGGGTGGAAGGCTTCCGCGGTCGTGCGGTCGTGGCCGGTCGGTTCCTGTCGGCGTTCGACGTGCTCGACGACCGCTGGGCGTACGTGGGGATGCTGACCGCCGGAATCGCCACCCACAGCGCCCGCCGCACGCTTACCCTCGCGGCTGGGCCAACCCTCGTCTCCCGCGAACGGGTCCCGGATTCCTTCCTGACCTTCCGCGGGCTCTGTACCGGCGCGAGGTGCGACGAGGCGCCCAACGGCGATGGCGGAAGCCTCACCACGGGTGGCGTGGCAGTGTCCGCGTCCGCCGAGTATCGCGTGCGCGGTCTGGTAGGGCTGGGGGCGGAGCTCCTCGCGGCCACCGGCGCGCAGCGATACGTGGGCGGCGGGGTGCGCATCACCATCGGGCGATAGCCCAGGGCTGCGACGTCGGGGGCGCAGGTCGTGTGGGTCCGCCGGCCGGCGGTGGAGACCCCAACCCGTCCCGATGGCGCATCCCTCGCTCGTCGCGTTCGGCGTCGAGCGGGGTGAGCACGTCGACCACCGTCAGGGGAGCTCGCCGGGGTCGTGGGCGGGAGCACGATAGCCCTCGTGACCGCGGCAGACGAGGGTCGGACGAGGGTCGGATGCGGTTGGTTCAGTCCACGATGAACAGCCGGTCTCGCCTGGATGGACCGTGGGCGCCACCGTTGCCCCGTCCACCGTCCCGAAAGGTGTGTCGTTGCGCGGCATGAGCGTCGGGTCGTCCAACACGCGCCGCATGCGCGCGCTGGCGACGGGGCCTCCAGACCTCGGGGCACCCGCGACTCGAAAAACACCCACACGACCTCGACGAACTCGACCTCCCGATTCCGCAAGCCGGTGGCCGGGTTGCCGGCCGAGACGACGGTGTGACTGGATACCGTGTGCCCCGCCGGCGGGGCTCGTGCCGACAATGTGGGGATTGGCGCAACCGCGCCGTCCGGTATCGTGTCACCATCTTTCCGACACATGCCCGCCACACGCCGCATTGCCCTGCTCCTCGCCACCCTCCCCGCGATCTCCCTGCTCGCGGCCCAACCCGCGCCGCCGACGTACGTGGAGGTCGAGCGGTCGCGCTGGTCGCGACTCGATGCCAGGCGCATCGACACCACCGTTCGCACCACGCGCGCGAGGCACGTCGAGCGGCTCGCCGTGCTGCTCGGCGCCACGGTTGCCTTCGATCCGGCGGTCGCGGGCCTCGCTGACACGGTGACGCTGGGTGGCGGACTTTCTCTCCGTCGCGCCATGGCCCGCGCGCTGGCCGGCACCGCGCTCACGGCGCTCGTCGACTCGGCGTCGTCCACGATCATCATCCGTCGGGTAGGCGGGGGCGTGCGCCGCGTTCGCGTGATCGATACCCGAACGCAGCTCCCCGTGGTGGGCGCGGAGGTACTGGTGACGCGGCTCTCGCGGAGTGCGCGGACCGATCGCACGGGGCAGGCCGTGCTCGGTGCGGTGGGGGATGGGCCACTGCCGATCACGGTGCGGGCGCTCGGTTTCGTGAGTGTGGTGGACACGCTCGATACGGGTGACACCGAAGTGGTCCGACTCGCCCGCGCGGCGCCGCGGCTCACGGAAGTCGTGGTCACGCCGGGGACCAGCCGCGCGCTGGAGTCGGGGGTGCACGTGGCGCAGAGCCTCACGCGCGAGGAGGTGGCCTCGCGCCCGCAGATTGGCGAGGATCTCTTTCGTGCGGTGAACCGGCTGCCCGGTGTTGCGGCCAGCGACTTCTCGGCCGGACTCAATGTGCGCGGCGCGCGCAGCGATGAGCTACTGGTGATGCTCGACGGGATGCAGTTGCGCGAACCGTACCACCTCAAGGACATCGGCTCCGGCCTCTCGATTCTCGATGTGCACGCCACGGGCGGGGTCGATCTCGTCCCCGGCAGCTTCACCAGCGAGTATGGCGAGCGCCTCACCGGCGTCATGTCGATCACCTCGCGTCCGCTCGCCCCCGGCGAGCGACTGTTCTCGGCGGGGCTCAGCGCCACGTGGTTGCGAGGGCTCGCCGGCGCACGGACGCGCGACGGCCGCTGGTCCTGGATGGCGAGTCTTCGGCGCGGCTATCTCGATCTCGTCCTCGATCTCACCAATGCCGAGGCGCCCTTCGCCGTCGGCTACGGGGACGGCTTCGTGCGCGGCCGCTGGCATGCCTCGTCGCGTGATGTGGTGACGGTGTCGCTGTTGGGTTCGACCGACTTCACGACGCAGGACGTACAGTTCGACGCGCCGCCGTTTCGCTCGCGCTATGGCAGTCGGTACGGCTGGACCAGCTGGCAGCACAGCGGAGAGCGGCTGCAGGGACAGACCGTAGTCGGCCTGTCGCAGGATGTGCGTCGGCGCAACGCGGATGGCGGAACGGGGCAGGTCTCCATTGGCCGCATCGCTGATCGTCGCGAACTCGAGGTGGGGTCGCTCCGCTCGAGTTGGACGTGGGCGGCGTCGCACCGAGTGCAGGTGCGGTTCGGGACCGATGTGCAGCGACAGGGCGCGGCGTACGACTACGGCCGGATTCGCCCCACGCGTGCGACGTTGTTCGGTTTCGAGCGCAAGGCGGACACGGCCAGCGCGGTGATCGACACGGCAGGGCTGTGGACCGGGGCGTGGCTGGCGCCGCGCATGCAGGTCGGCCGGCTGGTGGCGGAAGTCGGCGGGCGCGTGGACCGATGGAGCTGGCGCGGTCCGGTGGCCTGGCAGCCGCGCGTCAATCTCGCGTGGCAGGTCGACCCGTCGACCTCGGTGCGGGCAGCGGCGGGAGCGTACGCGCAGCCGCAGGCGCTCGACGGTCTGCCGGTGGAAGAAGGCGTACGCGAGTGGGCCGTGCCGGAGCGAGCCCGTCATCTGGCGATCGGCGTCGATCGTGAGTTGCCGGGCAGGCTTGCCGCACGGGTCGATGTCTATCAGCGCATCCTGACGTCCGTTGCGCCGCGCTACGCACAGCTGCTGCCCGACATCGACATCACGCGCGACCTGCGCTTCACCACCCTGCGCGTCGATCCGACGGACGGCCTGGCGCGCGGTGTCGAGCTCTCGGTGGCGAGCGCCGGTGGCGGTCGCTTCGAATGGAGCGGCTGGTACGCGCTCAGTCAGATCGCCGACCGGATCGGGGGGCGTCTCGTACCGCGCGACGTCGATCAGCGGCATGCGGCGTCGATGGACCTGTCGGTGCGAACCACCGATCGTCGGTGGCGTGGCAGCCTGGGCATCGTGATGCGTCAGGGGTGGCCGTTGACACCAGTCGGTGTGCGCGCCGATACCTTCGTCGTCAACGGGCGCCCGCGCCTCCTGGCCACGCCAACGTATGGGGCCTACAACAGCGAGCGGCTGCCGACCTATGTGCGAGTCGATCTGCGACTCTTCCGACGCTACCAGACGCGGAGCGGGCAGTGGACGGTCTTCGCCGATGTCTTCAACCTGCTCGGGCGACAGAACCCGCTCGGGATCGCGGCGGCCATTCAGGCGGTGGACCCCCTGCAATGGCGCCGCGAGCCGATCGCCTTCGTGCCGCGCATTCCCACGGCGGGGCTCTCGTGGGAACGATAGTGGCGACGCGCTGGTGGTTTGCGCGCGAACACGGTGAGGCGGTAGTGCCGCTGCCGACCGAGCCACCGCTCTGGCGGCGCATGCGCGCGGGCGACGAGGAGGCGTACGCCACGCTCTTCCGGACACACTATGCGGCGCTCTGCATGGTAGCGCACCGCATGTTGCGCAACGATGCCGAGTCGGAGGAAGTGGTGCAGGATGTCTTCTTGCGGCTGTGGGAGCGGCGTGGTGCGCTCGCGGCCGTGGATGATGTGGGGGCCTACCTGCGCACGGCGGTCCGGCATCGGGTGATCGATCGGGTGCGCCGCGATCTGACCGAGCAACAGGTGATCTCGCACATCGCCCATGAACCGGCCGGTGACGATTCGGCGCACGGTGATCGCACGCAGATGCTCGCCCACGTGCAGCGTGCCATGACGGCGTTGCCACCACGCTGCCGGGCGGCGATGCAGCTCCGGTGGTTCGAACGGCGCTCGTATGCGGAGATCGCGACCGTGCTCGGTATTTCGCCCAAGGGCGTGGAGCGCCTCATCACGCGCGGGCTGGCCGCACTGCGTCGCGTGGTACCGGCGGAGGACGACCGATGAGAGGGGACATGTCGCCCGACCTGGTCGGTGCGCTCGATCGGGTGCTGGCGCTCGAGGCCTCGCCCGACGATCACGCGCGGCTCGCCGCGTGGGTGCGCAATGACGCCGACCGCGCCGCGTGGCTTGCGTCGCTGCGGGCAACGGTGGATGCGGACCGTCCCGAGGTGACGTGGGACGTGGAGCGTGCGTGGCAGCAGGTCGCGGCGCGGCGCGCGGCCAGTGCTCCGGTGGTCGCGGCGCGTCGCGACGCCAGTGCTCCGGTGATCGCGCCATTCCGGTGGCGACTGGGAGCGGCGGCGGCGGTGGTGGCCGTGGCGCTGTTGGGGGTGGTGTCGCGTGGGTGGCGCAACCAACGCATGATGCCCGAGGCGGTCACACGGACGTGGATCGAGGCGCCGATTGGAACCGTGCGGCGGGCCACGCTCGCTGATGGCACGGTGGTCACTCTGGCGGCGGCGTCGTCACTGACCTACGCGGCGCAGCGTGATCGTCGGGAAGTGGAGCTGGTGGGGCGTGCGTCGTTCGAGGTGACCGCCGATTCGACGCGCCCCTTCGAGGTACGCACGGCGTTCGGCACGGTGCGCGTGCTGGGGACCGGTTTCGACGTGGCGGCGTATGCCGAGGAGGCGACAGCGATGGTTTGGGTGCGACATGGACGCGTGGCGGTACGCAGCGCGGCGCACCATGCGGTGGTGGAGCTGTCGGCCGGCGATCTGGCCTCGATTCGGGCGGGCGTCGTGACGCGCGAACGGGCGACGGATATCGCGAGCGCAGGCGCCTGGCGCGATGGCATACTGGTCTTTCGCGATCAGCCGTTGTCGCAGGTGGCGCGAGAACTCGCGCGCTGGGGGCAACCGCTGATCGTCGACCCGGCGCTCGCGTCGCGACGGGTGACGATCACGTTGCGCGTCGGGGCCCTGCGGGCGGCGGCACCCCAGTTGGCGCTGGCGCTCGATCTCCAGGCGCGGGGCGACTCGCTGGTGATGCGTGAGAAGTAGCCCGTATCCGGTTTCCACGTCGCCGACTGGCGATCGATGGCCAACGGCATCTGCCGGTGCGGTGACGCGGCGACCGGAGCACCGCGCCGACGCCGCCTCACCGGCGTGCGGGAACGAGCGGCGCCCCAGGTGTAGATGACAAAGACGTTGTTCACACCGCGATGGGCAGGCGTGAAGCTGGTGGTGCGTCGTTGAGGGCGCTGTGACGACGATGAAAGTTTTGTGGGTCAGGTAGATCGGTAAGGCGGCGGTGCGTCGGGCGGAGCGGCCGTAGGCCGTGGCACAGGCCCATTCGGTGAGCAGCGTGCGAATGAAGCGCTCCGCCTTGCCGTTGGTTTGGGGCCGATAGGCTTGGGTGAAGCGTTGGCTGATCCCGAGGGCGAGGGCCACGTGGGCGAAGTGGTGTGAGCGATAGGCGGGTCCATTGTCAGTCAGGAGCCGCTCGACCGTGATGCCCTGCGCGGCGAACCAGGCCACGGCGCGCTGGAGAAAGCCCGCCGTGGTCTCGGCCGTTTCATCGGCGAGCACTTCGGCGTAGGCGAGCCGCGAGTGATCGTCGAGGGCCACATGCGTGTACTCCCAGCCGATGCCGGTCACGCGCGTGCGGCGATTGCCGTGAATGCGATGTCCCACCCGCCCGATCTTCCCGAGCTTCTTGATATCGAGGTGCACCAGCTCGCCCGGGCGCTCGCGTTCGTAGCGCACGACCGGGCGTGGCGGCTCCAGCGCCGCGAGGCGGTTCAAGCCGAGCCGGCGAATCTCCGTCACCACCGTGGAGATCGGCAGAGCGTCCTACTGCGCGATTCGCCGACTGCTCCAGCGCTGCCGGCGCCGCTTCTCTGTCTGCCGACGCCGATACCGTGGCAACCGGTTCGGCGAGTGATGCGGCGTCGGCGCGCGGTCTTGCAGCGCATCCGGCGCGGCCTCGCTCGCCCGGCGACACCACTTGTAGACTGTTTGGCGAGACACGCCGGCCTCGCGCGCGACCACCGCGACGGGCACGCCCGCGCGGACCCGCTGGACCAGTGCCTCTCGCCGAAACGGGGTGAGACGGGGCAACTTGTGGATGTTCATGGGGGCTCTGATGGTTGAGAGTGATGGACTCGACAACCTCAGCTTGCAGCCATTATCCCCTGTGAAGAACCTCCTTGTCATTTACAGGTAGGCCGTATGCTACCCATCATGCACCGTCGCTCCTTCCTCGCCTCCGCGGCCGCCGCCCTGGCCCGCCGCCACGTCCCGCTCTCCGCGCTCGGCACACCGGTCGGCAAGCTCAATCGCATCGGCATCGAGCTCTATGCGGTGCGCGGCGCGATGAAAGCCAATCCCGAGAAGACGCTCGAAGCGCTGGCGAAGATCGGCTACACCGATGTGGAGCTACTCTAGAGCTTCAAGAACTTCGGGCAGAGCATCAAGGAAGTGAAGGCGAGCCTCGAGGCCACGGGGCTCAAAGCGCCGTCGGCGCACATGGCGCCGGACACCATTCTCACCGAGTGGGAGCAGCGGTGCGCCGAAGTGAAGGAGCTCGGCATGACCTATCTCATTGCGCCGGGGCTGCCGAGCGAAGCGAACAGAAGCATCGAGGCGGTGAAGCTGTGGGCCACGCGCTTCAATAACGCGGGTGAAGTGGCGCGTCGGTATGGCTTATGGATTGCGCTGCACAACGAGCCGAATCACGAAAAGCCCGTGATGGGGCAGAAGCCCATCGAGGTGTTCCTCGCCGAAACTGACCCCAAACTCGTGCGCTTTCAGCTCGACGTGGGAAACATGCTCATGGGCGGCGGTGACCCGCTCGATTTTCTGCAGCGGCATCGCGCACGCTGCTGGAGCTTTCACCTCAAGAACGTCATCGCCGATCGCACGAAGGACACCGAACTCGCGAGGGGCGTGTTCGACCTCAAGACGTTCCTCTCCGCGGTGCCGGAGCTCGACAAGAAGCCGTGTTTCGTGGAGCAGGAGGGAAGTGGTGACGAGTTGGTGAGTGCGAAGGAGAACCTGGAGTATCTGCGTGGGCTCACGTGGTGAGAGCTATCGCTGGCGCTGAAGCAGGTCGAATGCCACGATGTCCACGTCCCCATCGCTGTTCTCGACGGTCGCGATAATCTGTGTGCTGTCGGCGGCGAGCATACGTACACCTTGAGGAAGTCGTATCGAGTGCCGTACGGTCCCGTTGATGTCGAACAGCAGGTAGTCCACTTGCCCGTTCGCTCCGGGCCACGGCTTCAGTAACACACTTCCGTCGCCTCGAACCAACAGCTGCGAGACGGCAGGAACCCGCGCAGGCACGAACAGCGCGCGTCGATAGTCTTCACGCGTCGTCGGAGGGATGCGTGGATTCTTGTTGAGCGTGGCAACCGCGGAGTCCACGAGCTGCGCGACGTCCGGAGCAGGAAGTGCTCGGGGAGTGAAGGGAAGCGGCACGTCGTACCGTACTCGCCCGCGCGCGTCCCGGAGCGAGAGTCGCGGCGCTGAGGCGCCGACTGGCGTCTCGGACGTGCTCCCGCGATCGGCTCGGGCAATCCACGAGCCATCGCCAGACCAGCCGACGAGCGTGCGATACGAGAGAGGCTGGCGCATGACCATCGTTCCTCCGCCGCGACTGATCGTCAGTGGTCCAGAAGGATCCACGAGGTCGAACAACGAGTCGCGCACCTGTGCTCCGTCTGGCGATGCCACGAAGAGCGACCAACGCCGCGCTCGGTACATGGCGCTCGCCTGACCGTCCTCCATGCTGGGCAGCAATGCGCCACGAGGGGTGACGGCGACGGGCATGTCGAGGAGTTGCGCGCCGCGACGGCCTCCCACGAACGGTATGGTGCGCCGTGCAGCGCCAGCTACGAAGTACGTCGTGCGACGAAGGCGCCCGTCGATCACCCACAGGGTGTCGCCGATCCATCCAATCGCGCTCGCCAGCTGAATTTCGCCGGGCCCGGCACCGTTTCTCCCAACGCGTTGGACTCGTCCGTCTGCTCCAATGACGCCAACGTACGACATCCCATCAGAGAGTGCCACTCGACTGCTCGCGCTGATTGCGGCAAGTGGTTGCCGGCGAAGGTCCATGTCCGTAGTCGCGCCGCGCACGATCACCCGAGGCGCAGAAACTGTGAGTGGCGCAGGGGCAGTTTGAGCTGACAGAGAGAGCGCAGCAGCCCCTGTGACACCGATGTACAATCGGAGAAACGGAGAAAACGCCAAGTGGCTCATTCTCCGGCGGACAGCGCTGAGCTCACTCCTCTCACCCTTTCGCCGCAGCTAGTCGGGCTCACCCGCTGATCAAACGTGGAGTTGGAAATCACCCCCGACTCTTCCCTTGTCGGCGATCCGGCCGCCACGAACCGCCAGTGCTGCATGATGATTGGCGCGGCGAGCCGTGCAAAACCGCCGCCGCACGCCCCCCACACGTAGCAGTAGTTGATTCCGTCGGAGTCACAACCTTCGGCACCGCTGCGATATGGCCCCCAGGCGCAGTTCGGGATCTCGGCCACCGAAAGCGTGCAGACTGCGCATTGGGCAAGTGCGGCTCGCCCAAACGACAACATTCCACCGGTGAGCAGCACAAGTCTGAAACGACTCATCCGTCTCCCCTCCTTGATTGAAAGCACTCGACGAACACAATTGGGCAGTTGCATCGAGAAGCTGTTGAGCGAGCGTTTGGCTTGTCAAGCCGCAGAGTCCTCAACTTCAGCGATCATGGAATCGAGCGCGCCACAGCGACCTCAACAGAGTCGACGGCTAAGTTCGACTTGTATACATGGCTACAGTTTAGTTGACAGGTCGGCGTCGTGATGCTGTCTTCGATCATGACGCACCCTGATGCGCGGACCCTGAAGCCGGGGGTGCAAGCCGAGAAGCGGCGGATCGCGATGACGATGCGCGAAGCCGGCAGCAGCTTCAGCGAAATCGGTCGGGCGCTGGGGGTGCACTACATGACCGTCTCGAAGTGGCGGGATCGCTATCAGGACGGCGGCGCCGACGCCCTCGCCGCGCAGAAGCGCGGGCCCGCCGTGGGGGCGCATCCTCGCCTGACGGCCAAGCAAGAGCAGGCGGTACAGCGGGCCAGTACAGATACGACGCCCGATCAGTTGAAGCTGCCCTTCGCCTTGTGGACCCGCGCCGCCGTCGGGCAATGGATCGAGCGGAAGTACGGATTCACGTTGCCGGTGCGGACCATGGGGCATTACCTCGCGCGGTGGGGCTTCACGGCGCAGGAGCCGATCACGCGCGCCTACGAGCAGCGGCCTGAGGCCATCGCCGCGTGGCTCAAGACCGAGTGTCCGCGGATCAAGCGGCAGGCGGCCGCCGAGGGTGAGGAGATCTACTGGGGCGATGAAACAAGCCTCAGTACGAGCGATCCGCGGGGCCGCGGCTTCGCGCCACGAGGCAAGACGCCCGTGCGCCCGATCCTCTCCCAGCGCCGATCAGTCAGCCTTGTCATTTACACCTAGGGTGAGTCAGAAGTTCGCAGCAACGAATACTGCCGGCGGTGCGTATCTCCAGTACCTTGGAGATGCGATGCCTTCTGCGAAGCTGCCCCCGGTGATCCTGAGTGACGACGAGCGTGCGACGTTGCACGAGTGGACGCGCCGGCGGCGCACCGCGCAAGCGATGGCGTTGCGGGCCCGCATCGTCTTGGCGGCCAGCACCGGCGCGACCAACACGGCGATTGCCGAGAGGCTGGGCGTCGTGATTCCCACCGTGGGCAAGTGGCGCCGGCGCTTTCTCCGTCAGCGGATCGCCGGGCTGTTGGATGAGCCGCGCGTTGGCGCGCCGCGAAGGATTTCGGATGCCGAGGTCGAGACGGCGATTCGCACCACGCTCGAATCGCGGCCGAAGGATGCGACGCACTGGAGCACGCGCTCGCTGGCGCGGAAGCTCGGCTTGAGCCAGAGCACGGTCAGTCGCATGTGGCGGGCCTTCGGACTACAGCCGCATCGGGTCGAGACCTTCAAGCTGTCGACCGATCCGCAGTTCATCGAGAAGGTGCGCGACATTGTCGGCTTGTACCTCGACCCACCCGACCGCGCGCTCGTGTTGTGCGTCGATGAGAAGTCGCAGATCCAAGCGCTGGACCGGACGCAGCCGCTGCTGCCGATAAAGCCGGGCCAGGTCGAGCGGCGCACACACGATTACGTGCGCCATGGCACGGTGTCCCTCTTCGCGGCCTTGGATGCGAAGACCGGCGAGATCATCGGGCGCTGTGAAGCGCGCCATCGGTCCCAAGAGTTCCGTAAGTTCCTCGATCAGATCGACCGCCGTGTCCCTGCAGATCTCGACGTGCATCTGATCCTCGACAACTACGGCACCCACAAGACCGCGACCATTCGGCGGTGGCTGGCCAAGCGTCCTCGCTTCCACGTGCATTTCACCCCAACCAGCGCGTCATGGATCAACATGGTGGAACGCTGGTTCGGGGAGCTGACGCGGAAGCAGCTCAAGCGCGGCGCGCATCGCAGCACCGACGCGCTGGAGGACGCGATCATGGCCTACATCGCGCACACCAACAAGGATCCGAAGCCGTTCGTCTGGACGAAGACGGCCGACGAGATCCTCGACAGCGTCAAGCGGTTCTGTCAACGAACTTCTGGCTCAGCACACTAGGGGGCGAACCGTTCCGCGAGTCGGGCCCCGTACCAGATGCCGACACCCAGGCCAACGACGCTGAGCACGAAGCTCCCGAACAGCCCTCCGGGCGTCCCGAGCCACCACCCCACGGCGCTGCCGAGCGTGGAGGTGACGAGTACCAGCAGCGTCTTCATGGGCAGAGCCTCATTCGGGCGCGTGGAGGCGCAGGAGTGCAGGGTGGAACACTAGCACGCCGCCACTCGCAGCAGGTCTGCATAGTAGGTCTTCACCGTGTCGATGTGCCGGGCATGGAACGCACGATAGAGCACGACGTCCCTGAGCGCATCGCCACGGTGTTTCAGCACCAGCCGATGCTCGTCGTAGTCCGGTCCATCGGAGCTCCTGTGGGGCTGCAGCTGCTGCTCGATCCGGGTGTAGTCGCCTGGCGCCGCCCGCCAGTGGCTCGAGCGGAACGTCGCCGCCAGCCGTCCTCGCCACGACCTGTCGTCTGCCATCACCCAGCCTCGCTCACTGACCGCCACCCCCTCGGCGGTGACGGTCACCCGCTTGACCGAAGCGGCCAGGGTGAAGGACACCAGCGCCAGGAACACGAAAACGCCACAGACGGGCAGGCTCATGAGCACGAGGATCGCCGGTTGGAGGGCCACCCCGTGCGTACCGAACTGACGCAGGCCAAAGTTGAGCAGGCCCAACCCGCAGGCGCCGAACATCAGCGCAAGCACGAGGGTAATGGCCACCACCGCGGGGCCAGCACGCTCCGTGAACATGAGCGGCAGCCGCCGTCCCGCATAGAGCGCCGGCCGTCCTTCGGCGCGTTGGTCCTGAATGGTATCCCTGGCGAAGATGCGCCACGGGAAAATGAACCAGATCAGCAAGAACACGCCGAGCCCGATTTCCGCCATCCGCGTGGAGAAGAGCCGGGCCAGCGCGATGCCGACGAGACCACCGACGACCAGAGCGCCAATCATCTTGACCACATGATCGCCCAGGTACGATGCGGGGGATACCCGCGCCTGTCTGCTCATCCGCACCGCGAACACGAGGTCGACCACGGCCAGCAAGAGGATGGGGGCATAGCGGACCGTCGTGTGCCGGAGCACCTCCAGCGTGTCCGCATTGATGAAGCCGTTGGGGCCAAGCAATCGTGCCGGGTCGTGCGCCGCAAACACGCTGAGCAGCAACCCCAGAATGCTGCTGCCGATCACGACACCCACCGTGCCCATCACCAGCTGGAGCCAGGAGCCGATCCGGTGACCGGAACGATCGATGCCTGCGAGCTGCATGACGATACTCGCGGCCAGGATGGCGCCGCTGGTCCAGACGAGGTTGGTCCAGAGGGCCCACGCGAGGTCCCGGTAGCCCCAGTGCCGTAGCAGCACGAGGAGCAGAAGGATCGCGCCATTGAGCCAATTGCGCACCGCGATCAACGCGTCGATGCGTTGCCAGCTCCTTTCCAGTTCTTCCAGCGAAACGACGGCATTCATGTCGTGGGGGGCGTCGTGTGTTGCATCGTGCGACACGTGCGGCGCGCCGTCCGCGTGAGCGGGACGCCCCGGCCATCGAGGCGTTTCCGGCGCGATCGCTACACACTCGACGCGTGTGCCCGGCTCCCCGTAACCGGGCTGCAGGGCGGGCTGAACGCCTCGTGCGGTCCGTCCATACCCCAGGCTGCCGCCGACCATGCCGGCGCCGCGTGTGAGGACCACGGGCCTTGTGATAGGTTAGGGCGGTTCGCCCCCGGTTCGACCAATTCCCGCCAGGCAGGGAGCTCTCCGTGCGCGTCAGAGACATCATGACCACCAAGGTGTTCACCATCCAAGCGGGCAAGCACCTGCGCGCTGTCGAAGAGATCATGAAGTGGGCACATGTGCGGCATGTCCCGGTGGTGGATGACCATGGGCGGCTGGTCGGCGTTGTCAGCCATCGGGATCTCATGCGCGCCGCCGTTTCAACCCTGCAGGTCCGGATCAGCGAGGTCGAGCGCATGCAGCACAACGCCACCATCGAAGTGCGCCAGATCATGCAGGCGCCCACGGCCACGATCAGGCCGGACGAACGGGTGCAGCGCGCGGCTCACCTCATGCGGTCCCTGAGAATCGGGTGCCTCCCGGTGCTCGAGGACCAGCACCTCGTGGGCATCGTGACGGAGGCGGACCTGCTGCATATCGTCGAGGAGTTGCCGGACGCCGCGCTGGCCCCACGGCCCGCGCTCGGGTAGGCGGTCGGCGTGCGCTCCGGTGGGCCGGCCAGTGCCCCGCCCTATCGCACCATCCGCAGCACGTTGGTGCGCAACGCCGCCGGGGCCGTGGTGACGGGATCGTTCAGGTAGAACTCGTATGCCGGGCCCACCGGCTGCCGGCTCTGGGCCACCAGCCACTGCTGCAAGGCGTCGTGCGCGGCCCCGATGTGGTCGTAGGGCCCCGTGTAGGCGCATACCGCGGCCGGACCGGCCGGCAGCGTCGTGGCCTGCACGTCGCCGGCGCCGCGCAGCGCCGTGGCGAAGGGCATGCCGATCTCGAGGTCCAGATCCTGCCAGTCCATGTTGTGGTACGCCACAAACGGCGGCCCGGCCGGGCTCGCCCCCTGCGCCGCCGCCTGGGCCATGATCGCCCCCCACGCCGGCCCCAGCACCGCTGAGAGCTGCGCCAGCGGCGCCCGCCGCCGTACGACCAGCGCCGGCTGGGCGGCGCGTTCCTGCATGGCACACGGATACGTCATCGTCACTCCTCCGGCGCTCGGCGCCGGGCGTCGCCCCGATCGGCCCCTTGGGCGGCCACAACGGCCAGCCGCGCCCTCGCACTTACGAATCTCGTGCGCCGCGAAGGCGCAACCATCAGGGTTTCCCCGGACCGCGCCGGGGTTACGTCGGTGACGCGCTGGAAGGACCCGACTCCGCCGCCGCGGTCAGTCCACCGGCAGGTGCTTCTCGTACCCCAGCACCGTCTCTGCCCGCTTCGAGCGCAGGAGTGGATAGAACAGCTGGTGGTACCACCGCTCCTGCCCGTGCCGCCGGTCGTCCTTGAGGCCGTACGCCGGCGGATACTGCCGGGTGATGCGGGACGTGCCGAGCAGGATGTCCCAGAGGAAGAGCAGGTTGCCGTAGTTCCCCTGGTACAGGCCAATGCCGTCGTCCTGCGTGAGGGCATGGTGCGCGTAATGCGTGGCCGGCGTGGAGATGGTGCGCTCCAGCACCCACGCGAGCGGGTGCAGCACACGGTACCGGTACAGCCACTGATCCCAGCGCACCGCCGAGTGGGCGCCGATGATGACGCAGAGTTTGACCACGCTGTACCACACGAACGTCCAGCCGAAGCCCAGATAGAGCAGCGCGCCGCCGAGCCAGAGCCCCGGCATCATGGCGTAGTAGAACAGGTTGTTGCGGTACACCACGCGCACGCTCATGTACGACGCCGAGTGGTGCGCGCGGTGCAGCGGCCACAGCACGCTGGTGTGCGACAGCCGATGCCACCAGTACTGGGTGAAGTCGTCGGCCACGAGCAGCGTGAGGATCATGGCCCAGAGCGGCCAGTCGGCCCAGGCGTCGCGCAGGTCGGGAAACAGCCACGCGCACAGCGCGCGACCGGCCGCGAAGACGCTCCCGGACACGATCGGGAACATGATGCCCACCGCCACGTCGAGGCGGTTGTCCTCTCGCCCGGCCTCCGGGGCGAAGAACTTCCCGATCAGCACCTCGCCGATACCGAAGACGAGGAAGATGGAGACGACGGCGAGGAGCTGAACGAGCTGTTGGTCGGGGTGCATCCCGAATGGTGGGCCCCGGGATCGCCAGGTGGCAAGCGCGGCGGCCGGGGATCAATGGGACGGCGCCCGCCGCCTGCTGGCCAGATGGATGGTTGCCCACAGCACCGCCGCGCCGACGAGCAGCCCGGTGACCGCGAGCAGAAAGTGCGCGAACGTCGGACCGGCGCAGCAGTGCCGGTGGAAGAGATCAGGCCACACCGTTGGCGAATACGTGGCCGCACAATCCACGGCGGCGCAATCGGTGGAGAAGACCACCCGTCCGATCAGGAAAGCCATCAGGATGGCCACCGCCGGTTTCCAGACATTGCGCAGTGAACTCATGTTGCCCTCGGGCGGCGTCATGGATGGACGGATCGAGCCGTGCGCCACCCCCCGGGGGTCAGCGTCCAGCCGTATGTTACCTCTGGAGGTCGCCGGTGTGGCGGACGCGCCGAGGCGCCGCGACCGGCCTCGGGACCGACCGTATATTCGACCGCGTCGCCGTGCCTCGCCATCTCGCCGCCTGCTCTCCGCCCATGCCCCTCGCGGACATTCTTCGACGTCCAGCACGCCCACCGCGTCCTTCTCCCGTGCGACCGGCACCGCCGTGCGGCGCACTGCAAGGCGGTGCGGCGCAAGCTGGTGATGCCGCCGTCCGGGGCCCGCGATGACGCCGCAGGAGGTGGCCGAGGCGTGCCGTGACGCCATGTGGCAGGGGGACCACGCCTCGCAGTGGCTGGGGATGGCGGTGGTAGCGGTGGGACCCGGCACCGCCACCGTGACCATGACCGTGCGCGCGGAGATGGTGAACGGGCACGGGGTGGCGCATGGCGGGCTGGTGGCGACGCTGGCGGACAGCGCCTTCGCCTTTGCCTGCAACGCCTACAACGAGGTGACCGTCGCGGCGGGCTTCGACGTCAACCTGCTGGCGGCGGCGCGGCTGGGCGATGTGCTCACCGCCCACGCCGTGGAGGTGCACAAGGGAGGACGCAGTGGTGTGTACGACGTGGCCGTGTCCAACCAGCGCGGGGAGCGGGTGGCAGCGTTTCGCGGGCGCTCGCGCACCATGAAGGGGACACCGCTGGTACCAGGCGTGCCCATGGGGCCGCCGCCGGGGGCGGCGTAATGGCGGGGGCGGACCCCTCGGCGCTGGAGCCGATCGAGCGGGCCAGCCGCGACGAGCTGGCGGCGCTGCAGCTGGCGCGGCTGCGCGCAACGCTGCAGCACGCCTACGACCGCGTGCCGCACTACCGGCGCGCCTTCGACGCGGCCGGGGTGCATCCGTCGGAGTGCCGCACGCTGGCCGACCTGTCGCGGTTCCCCTTCACCACCAAGGCCGACCTGCGCGAGGAGTACCCGTTCGGCTTCCTGGCGGTGCCGCGCGCACAGCTGGCGCGGGTGCACGCGTCGTCGGGGACCACGGGGCGCCCCACGGTGGTGGGGTACACCGCAGGGGACATCGACCGGTGGGCCGACCTGGTGGCGCGCAGCCTGCACGCGGCGGGCGCGCGCGCGGGGGATCTGGTACACGTGGCGTACGGCTACGGGCTGTTCACCGGCGGGCTGGGGGCCCACTACGGCGCCGAGCGGCTCGGGTGCACGGTGGTGCCCATGGGCGGCGGGCAGACGGAGAAGCAGGTGCAGCTCATCGAGGATTTCCGTCCCGACCTCATCATGGTGACGCCCAGCTACATGCAGGTGCTCATCGAGGAGGTGCGGCGTCAGGGGAAGGACCCGGCAGCCCTGTCGCTGCGCACGGGAGTGTTTGGCGCCGAGCCGTGGACCGAGGCGATGCGGCGCGACCTCGAGCAGGCCGCAGGGATCGATGCGGTGGACATCTACGGGCTGTCGGAGGTCATGGGACCCGGCGTGGCGTGCGAGTGCGTGGAAACCAAGGACGGTCCCGTGGTGTGGGAGGACCACTTCTACCCGGAGATCATCGATCCCGACTCCGGGGCGGTGCTTCCCGACGGGAGTGACGGGGAGCTGGTGTTCACCACGCTCACGCGCGAGGCGATGCCGCTGGTGCGCTACCGCACGCGCGACCTCACGCGACTGCTGCCACCCACGGCGCGCAGCATGCGGCGGTTGGGGCGCATTGGCGGGCGCAGCGACGACATGCTCATCATCCGCGGCGTGAACCTGTTCCCGTCGCAGGTGGAGGAGCTGGTGCTGCAGCAGAGGGCGCTGTCGGGACACTACCAGCTGGAGGTATCGCGCGAGGGGCTGCTGGACCAGCTGCTGGTGCGGTGCGAACTGAGGCCGGAGGCGGGCGGGGCCGACTGCGACGCGGTGGGGGCCGTGCTGCAGGGGCGGATCAAGACGCTGTGCGGCGTGACCGCGCAGGTGGTGGTGCTGGCCCCCGGGGCACTGGAGCGCTCGGCGGGGAAGGCGCGGCGCGTGGTGGACCGGCGCCCGCGGTAGGGCGTTGCCGTCACGATTGACTTCCCGCGGCGCCGGCGGGAGGTTGGGCGCATGCGCCACGCCCCTTCGCTGCTGATCCTCGGTGTCGTGCTGGCGGGCGCGGGGTGCGCCCCCCGCGCCGACGCGCCCGCGCCGGCCGAAGGGCCTCCCGCGCCGGTACCGCCGCCGGCGACCGCCACGCTGCAGGGGTGGTGCGGCAAGATCCCGCGCGCCGCGAACCGCGCGCTGCCGCGGGCGCCGATCGCCAGCGACTGGTTCGACATCGTCGAGGCCGCGCCTGGCGTGTACGCCTTCATCGAGCCGCAGCAGTTCCAGGAGGCGGTCTCGTACCTGATCGTGGGGACGCGCCAGGCGCTGCTCTTCGACACCGGGCTGGGGATGGTACCGCTCCGCCCGCTGGTGGAGCGGCTCACGCGGTTGCCGGTGACGGTGCTCAACTCGCACACCCACTACGACCACGCGGGGGGGAACTGGGAGTTCGACCGCATCCTGGCGGTGGAGACGCCGTACACGCGGGCCAACATGGCGGGGTTCCCGCACGCGGAGCTGGCCACCGAGGTGGCGGCGGACGCCTTCTGCAGCGGCGCCCCAGCAGGGCTGGACACGGCGGCGTTCCGCACGCGCCCGTGGAGCGCCACGGCCACCGTGCGCGACGGGGACACGATCGACCTGGGGGGGCGCACGCTGGAGGTGTTGCACGTCCCCGGGCACACCCCCGATGCCACCGCGCTGCTGGACCGCGCCAACGGCCTCCTGTTCACCGGCGACTCGTACTACGACGGCCCCATCTGGCTGTTCGTGCCGGAGACCGACCTGGACGCGTACGACCGGTCCATGGCGCGGCTGGCGGCACTGGCGCCGGGATTGCGCCAGCTGCTCCCCGCGCACAATTCGGCGCAGGTGGCGCCCGACCGGCTGGGGGCGGCGCTGGACGCCGTGCGCACCGTGCGCACCGGCCGCGTGGCCCCCGCGGTGCGCGAGTCGGGGGGGCGGCTGACGTTCACCATTGGCGGCGTGTCGATCCTCACGGCGCAGCCGCTGCTGGACGGCCAGGCGGGAGACCGCACGCGCGGCGGGTCGGGGCTGACGGCGTGGCCGTGACCGACCGCGCCCTCCGGCACCGCGCCCTCCGGCGCGCCTAGGTGGTGGCGAGGAGCGCGCGGAGCCGGGTTGGCAGGTCGTACGCGGGGAACCGCTTCTCCCGTGGCGCCACGGGTGACGCGGTGGTGAAGGTCGCCACCAGCTCGGGGATGTCGGCAAACCGGTGCACCCCCGGGCTGGTCCTTGATGACCGTGACGATCCCGAACTCGCCGGAGAACACCGGCAGCTCCATCAGGTAGGCGTCGAGGCCCGCGAAGGCGAACCCCTCGAAGCGCGAGAAACAGATGTACGCCGACGCCCGCTCGTACAGGTGCTTGATCTGCCCCGGGCGCAGCTTGCGGCACACGATGAACCCGGGGCCCGCATGGCGCTGCGGGTCGTCCTCGAAGGGCATCGTGGTGTCGTCGCAGGCCATCACCAGCGGCACCGGGACCCCGGAAGCGCCTCAAGCAGGCGGTCGAACCCCCTCACCGCACCATAGGGGTTGAAGACGGTGAGCGCGAAGGTGAGTGGAAGCCCGTCCACCGGCTCGCTGGCCACCTCGTCGAACTGCCCGCGCCCGAGGGAACCCCACCGTGGCGCGGGCATCCTATGGGGCGGGGAGCTGGCGTCGCGCGGTGTCCGACTCCACGATCACCTCGGTCGCCGCCGCCGGGATGGGGGTGCGCGGATCGATCAGGAAGCAGACGCGGTGCGGGATCCACTGGCGCGCCCTGCACCCCGGACACGTGCAGCAGCAGCGCGACGCGGCTGGCGCGGAGCAGCCACCACGGATTGAGGAGCACATTGGGCCCCGCGAAGCGGTATCCCGTGGGGAGGATGGTGCGGCAGAACACCAGGAACCGCACCTCGGGCATGGTCTGCAGCACCCCGTGGAGGAGGCGTTCCGCGCCTCCCACGCCGCCGAAGTGGGTCACGTCGAGCACCACCGCCGGCACCCGCCGACGCGCGAGGAAGGCGGCGTAGCGGGGGGCGTTGACGCGCAACGCAGCGTCGGGGGGCGCGCGTCAGACCGCGCGTGCGGAAACCGGGTGTCCTGACGGTTGCCACCGCCTCGCCGTCCGCGGGCGGCATCATCGCGGGGGCGAGTCGGCGTGCCGTGCGCGCCTATCGCGCCGTCGCCTCGTGGGCCCCGATCGCCGCCGCCCGCGGCAGATCGACATCCGGCACGTTGTACTGCAGCCGGAGGATCGTGAAACGCCCGTAGCGCCACGCCGGCTTGTTGGCGTAGTGCCAGATGGCGTCGCCCTCGCGCGGCAGGCGGAGACCGTCCACGTCGCGGTGCCCGCGCAGCGGCGTCGTCCACCGTTCACCGTCGTCGGGGAGCGCGTGCCGGTCGTCGCTGGCGAAGTCCACGAGGTCATCGTTGGCGTCGAAGACGAGCGTGGCCGACACCCGATGCGCGCCGGTGGTGAACGTGACCACGGCGCTCGTGTCGGTGAGTGCGCGCCAGGTGAAGCGCTCGTCGAGCAGTGCCCCCGGCGCCATGATGCAGACGTCGTTGAGCATGGTGACGGTTTCGGCGCGCGTGAACGCGTCCCCCGATTCGTCCACCATGTCCACCAGCCCGGCCACGCGGATCTGCATGCGCGCGCCATCGTCCGTGTAGGCGTGCAGCCCCGTTACCGGCAGCCCCTTCATGCGCGTGCGCAGCAGGAAGAGGCGCGTGGGGTTGGCGACGAAGCTGACCTGCAGGACCGGTGTCTCCATCCACGGTTCGTCGGGGCCGCGATTGAGCTGGGCGTGCATGTCCACCACGAAGTTGCGCACGCGCGGCCGGCCAACCACGCCCACGCGGCGCAGCCAACGGCCGACCGGTGCGGGGAGGGGGGTGAGATCGGCCTCGGTGACGACCGTTGGCGGTGTGTCGGGCTGACTCGCCGCCGCGGTCGCCACCGCCTCGTCGAAGCGGTCGGTGAGCGGCGTACAGCCGATGGTGAGCGCGAGCATGGCGGCAGCGGCGAAGCGGGGACGGAGGCGGAGCAATGAGGACACCCCGTGAAGATGCCGGAACTCCGGCGCCCGCCCATCGGGGTTCACCTGATCGCTGTGTAGGGCAGGGCCGGTCCGGCCCGACGGGACGTTCGGTTCGTGACCGGTGGATGACACGGCTCGCTGGCGCGTTCACGTCCCGGTGCGGGCGCCATCGGGATCTTTCGGTGACGCCAGCGATGGCGACCGGGTAGAGCAGCAAGGAAACGCGGCGCGCCGGTTGGTCGCCTGCAGGGTCACTCCTCACCCGCTTTCATCATGACGATATCCCGGACAATCCATGCGGCCGTCGGTCGGCCCCCCCATTGGCGGTATCTGGCCGCCGTGACGTTGCTGAGCGCCGCGGCAGCGTGCGGCGACGGGTCGGCGGCCGGCCCGGAACCGGCCGGCAAGGCCGACTCGCTGACGGCCCTCCCGCGCACGCTCACCGCCACGGAGCAGCAGGGCGTGGCCGGCGTCAACGCGTTTGCCTACACGCTGCTCAAGCAGGCCGCGTCCCCCAGCGCGGCCTCCGGCCAGGCACGCAACCTCCTGCTCTCGCCGCTGAGTGTGCAGGTGGCCCTCGGCATGACCATGAACGGCGCGGCCGGGACCACGTTCACCCAGATGCAGCAGGTCCTCGGGTGGGGCGGGCGCTCGCGTGCGGAAATCAATGCCGCCTACAAGAGTCTGCTCGCGCTGCTGCCCACGCTCGACTCCACCGTCACGGTGTCGATCGGCAACGGCATCTGGACACGAACGAGCGCGGTGCCCGACACCAGCTTCGTGCGGGAGGCGCGGGAGTTCTTCTCGGCCCCGGTGCAGTCGGTGGCCACGGCGTCGGTCATGCGCGACTCGGTCAACACGTGGGTCCAGCGCAGCACCCGTGGCCTGATCCCGACGCTGCTGGAGCAGGCGCCGCCCGAGGATCTGCAGATGATGCTGGTCAATGCGGTCTATTTCGACGGCGCCTGGCGCGATCGCTTCGACGTGAGCAACACGCGCCTCGATGGGACGTTCACCCTGGCGTCCGGCGTGCCGGTCACCACGCCGATGATGCGGCGCACGGGTGGATTCAGCGTCAAGTCGTCGATCGACCTCGGAGCCGGCCGCACCGGCGTGGCCGCCGAGCTGCCGTTCGGGAACAGCGCCTACAGCATGCTGCTGCTGATGCCGACGACCGGGGGGGTCGATGCCGTGATTCAGCGTCTGGATACGGCGTTCGTGGGGAGTGTCGTGCGTTCGCTGGAGCCGCAAACGCTGGCGTTCCTGGGCCTCCCACGCTTCACGCTGCGGGCGTCGCGCCAACTGAACGGGGATCTGATGGCGCTCGGCATGGCGCAGGCCTTCAGCGATGCGGCGGAGTTCCCGCGGCTCGTGACGAACGTCCGGACGAAGATCGGCTTCGTGCAGCACGGGGTATCGATCGCGGTGACCGAGCGTGGCGCGCGGGCCGGCGGCGCGACGGCCGTCGGCATCGTGCCGGTGAGCCTGCCCCCGATCTACGAGTTCGACCGTCCGTTCGTGTTCATGATCCGTGAGCGCTTCACGGGCACGGTGCTCTTCATCGGCGTCGTCCACGACCCGCGCGGTTGACACAGCACCCGGCGTACTGACCGGCGCGGCGCGTCCTCGCGCACCGCATGCCAGGGGCGGGAATCGGTCGGTACCGGTTCCCGCCCCCTGTGGGTAGGGGCCCCCGTGCCGCGGTTACGGCCGCGCCAGCACCCGCCCCGGTCGTGCCTCGGTAACCGCCGTGCCTGTCCACACGAGCGCGCCGTTCACCCACACGCGCTGCATGCCGGTGGACAGCGCGCGCGGCTGCTCGAAGGTGGCGCGATCGATCACGGTGGCCGGATCGAAGAGCACGAGGTCGGCCTTCATCCCCGGCGCGAGGGTGCCACGGTCACGCAGCCCCAATCGTGCCGCCGGCATGCCCGACATCTTGTGAATCGCCTCGGTCAGCGTCATCCACTGCTGCTCGCGCACGAGCCGCCCCAGTACCCGCGGAAAGGTGCCCGCGCCGCGCGGATGGTTGTTGGCAATGCCCCCGTCACTCGCCACCATGACCCACGGCTGCCGGTAGAACGCGCGCAGGTCCGCCTCGGTCATGGCGTGGCCAATCATCCCCGATTCCTCATCCCCCTGAAAGCGGATGTAGGCCTCGATGTCGCTCACCCCCAGGCGGCGGGCCGCCTCGTCGAGCCGCTTCCCCACGAACTCGGGGTGCGCCCCCCAGCGGGTGATCTGCACGTTCTTCGCACCGCCAATGTCATCCAGCCCGCGACGCACGCTGGCCGAGTCGGTGTAGCGCTTGTTGGGAATGAGCACGCGCGGCGTGGACTGCCACGCGAGATACGGGTACGCGTCGGCGGTCACATCCACCCCGCGCCGGCGCGCGGCGTCCACCATGGCGATCGCCTCGTTGGCCTGCCCCCACACGCCCACGGTGCCCAACTTGATGTGCGTGATCTGCACCGGTACCTGACCCTGCTCGCCAATGGCAATGGCCTCGCGCATGGCGTCCATGGCCAGATCGGCTTCGTCGCGGATGTGCGAGATGTAGATGCCCCCCTTGGCCCCGGCGGCGCGCGCCATGGTGACCACCTCGTCGGTGGCCGAGTAGCTCCCCACTTCGTACTCGAGCCCCGAGCTCAGGCCGAAGGCGCCCTCGTTCATCGCCTGCGTGACCAACGCCGCCATGCGCGCCACTTCGGCGGGCGTGGCCTTGCGCTTGTAGTCGTAGCCAATGACCTCGCGGCGAATGGTGGCGTGTCCCGCGAAGGTCACCACGTTCACGGTGGGCGGCCTGGTGCGCAGCCGCTGCAGGTATTCGCCGACGGGCCACGGTGAGCTGCCATCGGGGCCCACCGCCACGGTGGTGATGCCTTGCGACACCTGCGACACCGCGGCGGGCTCCACCTCGAGCCCCGATGACGAATGGTTGTGCGTGTCGATGAAGCCGGGGGCCAGTACCATGCCGGTGCCATCGATGACCGGTTCACCGGGGCGGGGCGTCACGTTGCCCACGGCGGCAATGGTGTCGCCCTGCACGCGCACGCTGGCGGCACGCAGCGGAGCGCCGGTGCCGTCGGCGATCTGCGCGCCGGTAATGACAAAGGACGCCGGGGGTGCAGGCGGCTGGCGCGGGGGCTGAGGGGTGGCCGGTCCGGCCATGCCGGTGAGCAGCAGCGACAGCAGGGCGGTGGCACCGAGCGACGCCGGGCGCGAGGCCAGCAGGGGACGCGAGAGCGAAGTCATGACCGTAGGGGAGAGCGTGTGCCCTAGGGTACGGCGCCGGTGGCCGAAGCACTACCCCTGTACGGATTCCCGCCGTTCGCGTCCGGCGGACGTCCGGTCACCAACGAGCGGAGCGGCGAGAGGCGCCACGACCATGCGTACTGCGCCGCAGGGCGTCGGCGGATCCGGCCGGAGCCGTCAACTCGCGCACGAGGATGTCCCCGTGATCATGGCGATATCGGCGGCAAGCTTCTGTTGCGCTGCCCGCAGGCGTTCGCGCGCCGGGGTCACGCCATCGAGAATGGCGCGGATCTGCGACTCGACAGCGCTGCTGGCGGTGCTGCTCGCGCGCAGGGCGAGGATCTTGTCGAGCGCATCGGAGATGGCCTTCAGGTCGGCCGCCATGGCCTGTTCGAAGGCCCGCTCGAGATCGGCGATCTGCTGGGTCTGGGTCGCCGTGAGGCTGAGCGGCGACGCGCACCGCGCGAGCCATTCGCGCTGGGCCGGTGTGAGCACTGCCTCGATGGCGGCCTGCAGCGCCGCCTGTGCGGCCTGCAGTCGCTGTGCGATGGCCGATCCCTTGGCGATGATGGCGTCGATGCTGGCGGCCGAGGCACCGGCCGCGCGGGCATTGCGCGCCTCGATGAGAATGGCGTTGTAATCGGCCGCGTCCTTGGCGGTCTGCTGGTCGAAGGCCGCCTGCAGGGCCGCGATCTGATTCTGCTGCGCGGTGCTGAGCGCCAGTGAGGCGGGAAACGCGAACCCTGGACCCACAGTGGGCGTCCCTGAGGCGGTGCCCGGTCCGGCGCTGTCGCGACGGGTGGCCGCCGACGCGCTTCTGATGAGACTGTCGTTGGCCGCCACCTGTGCGGCAAGCGAGGCGTCACGGCCGCCGGTCGGTGCCAGCGGCGACGAGTCGGTGCAAGCGGTGGTCACCACAGCGAGGAAGGCGGATGCCGCACCGAACGCCGCCACCCGGCGCTGCGTCGTGAAAAACGTGAACATGGCGTACTCCACTGGAAGGTCATCGTGTGCAGCGCATGTGGCTGCGCGAAGTCGTCAGCGCTGACGTCTGCCATGAATCACACCACGGGGCGCGGGTCCCCTGACAACCATCCGGGGCGCCGCTAGTCGCGCCAGGGGCTGAGCTGCTCCCGGAGTGCCCGCAGGGCGCGACTCATCTGGGTTTCCACCGTCTTCACGGACACGTCCAGTATCTTGGCAATTTCGTTGTACGTGAGCCCGCGCGCCCGACTGAGGAGGAAGACCTCACGGGCACCGGGGGCCAGCCGCGCGAGCGCCTGCTGCAGTGCACGCTGCAACTCGGTGGCAATCACCTCGTCCTCCACCCCTGCCGTGCGCGTGGCCACCTGCTCGGCGCGTTCCGGATCCTTCACCATGGTCCCGTCCTGACGCCGTCGGTCTCGCACGTAATTGAGGGCGCGATTGCGACAGGCCTGATACAGGTAGGCCGGCAATCCGTCTGGTATGTCGACGGCCGTGCGGTTGCGCCACGTGGCGAGAAGGGCATCGTGCACGATGTCCTCGGCGGCCACCGGATCACGCACCACCTGGTGGACCGCCGCCGCGAGCCGCGGATAGAGGGCGCGGACGACGCCGTCGAACGCGTCGCGCAGGGCGGAGTCGTCAAACGCCGGGGGCCGCGCGGGGGGGCGATCAGGGGGATGCATGCGCGCAAGGATATCGTGTCAGGGTACAAATGAACACGCGTGTTGTTAAGGATCAGGAGACGTCCCGTGCCCGTCCGCGGCTTCGCCCGCGGGAGGGTACCACTTCACTGAACCAGTGCCTCACCGAGTGCCTATGTCCGACTGCACCGCCGACGACGATCTGCGCTGGCTGCAGGCCACGCGCGTGGTAGCGGGCGGGCTCGATGCCGACGAAACGGCTCGGGTGCGCGAGTGGCTGTCGTCAACACCGGAAGGCGCCGCGATGCTTGCGGACGCGGCGTACGCCTGGTCGGCGGCAAACGGTCTTGGCGCCATGGGACCGGTGGAGTGGAACACCGACGCCGCGATGCAGCGGTTTGCCGAGGCCCGCGCGGGCGATGCGCCATCTCCTCACGTCGTAATGGCGGCGCGCGGGGGCGTCCGCGTTGGCCCCCGTCTGTTTGCCGCGGCGGCGCTGGTTGGCGTGCTGGTCGGTGTCGGGTGGTGGCGGCAATCGGCGTCCGCCTCGGTGCCACACCCGACGGGTCCGATGGTGCTCGTCGCGAAGGGGGGTGACGCGCCCATGACGGTGACGTTGGCTGACGGCTCGCAGGTGACGCTCGCGCCGGGAAGTACGCTCCGCAGCGCTGCCGACTTCGGGCACGCACATCGGCAGGTGGAATTGACGGGTGAGGCGCTGTTCACGGTGACGCGCGGCGCCGCGCCCTTCCGGGTGCGCGTTCGTGACGTGATGGTCGAGGATCTCAGCACCGCGTTCGTGGTTCGGGAGCGCAGCAGCGCCGTGCTGGTCACCGTGGTCGAGGGCGCCGTGGTCGTGGGCGCGCGTCGTGACACGGTGCGGGCAGGCACCGGCGGCCTGGTGACGGCCGCCGGTCTCGTGGAGCCACACGGTCCGGAAGTCGCCCGCCAGGCCACGTCGTGGACAGACGGGCGGCTGGTGTTCGACAATGAGCCGCTCGGCGACGTGGTCAGCCGCCTCAGCCGCTGGAGCGGCAGGGCCATCGAGGTGGATGCGTCGTTGGCGCGCCGACGCGTCACGGTCACGTTCGATGGGGAGCCACCCGACGTGATGGTCGAGGTACTGGCCGCCACCATCGGTGGACAGGGACGCGCCACGACGCTCGGGTGGAGGCTGAGCGAGCGGCCCAGGTGATGAACCCCCTGGTGCTTCCACTCGTCGCGCTGCTGGGGAGCTCCGCAGTCGCGGGCGAGGCGCCGGCGACGGCGGCGTTGGTGCCGGCAGCGTCGGTGCGCCAGGACGTCTGTCGGTCGACCGCGCCGGCCGGTTCGGGCGGGGCGTTGCGTCTCGTGCGCGTTCCCCTCGCCGAGGCGGTGCGGCGGGTGGCCGAGCGCGCAGGCTGGCGGCTGTCGTACAGCGACGAGCAACTGCCTCGGCGACTCGTCTCGGTCGTGTGCGGCGTCTTCGACGCGCACGCGGCACTCGCGGTGATCCTCGTGGAGACCAACCTGCGTGTGATCGTGAAGGAACGCCTGCTCATCCTTGCCCCGATGAACCAGACCGACGACCGGGGAGCCGATGCCCGACCGCCCCAGCCACTGCCGCTGCAGCGCGTGCAGGCCGACGCCGACGCCGCGTCCCCTTCGCTGCTGGGCGTCCTTGCCGGTGCCGGCTCCCGAGTGGTCCTGCTGAATGGCGACAGTCTGCTGGCGAGCGGTGCGGCGTCGATGGGGGAGGTCCTGCGCTCCGCACTGCCCGGGCTGGCGGTGTGGGACCGCGGTGGCGGCGCACTCCGTGTCGCCAGCGTGCGTGGGCGGGGAGGAGACGGTGGCCCCGGCGTGAAGATCTTCGTTGACGGCATCGAGGCGGCCGATCCGGCCTCGGTGCTCGGGCTGGACCTGCGCGGCATTGCGCAGGTCCAATGGCAGCCTGGCGCCGCCGGCGCCGCGCGGTACGGCACGGATGCCCTGGACGGCGTGCTGAGTCTCACGACCCGTGCCCTGCAGGGAGCAGTTGCCAACGACGGCGAGCGCACGTTCCCGATGTCGCTGCGCGTGGGGGCGGCGGGATCCCGCCTGCAACGCGGGGCACTCATGTCCACCGATGTTGGCGCGAGCGGTGCCTGGCGGCATGAGGCGCGGCCCCACCAGGCGCAGCGCGTGGCGACTGGCGGCACCGATTCCACTGTGGTGCGGTACTCGCTTGGCGCCACGGGGTTTGCGCTGCGTACCGGGGTGCCGGTGGGTGAAACGCCAACGACCGTCGCCGGTGGGTCGTGGTCGGCAGTGGTCGCGGCAACCCGGTGGCGTATGGATCTCAACGCGCGCGCGGCGCGCGGGCGACAAGTACTGTCGATCGATCCGCGTTGGACCGAGCCCGCGCCATCCGCACAGCGCGGTACCGCGCGCGTCGCGGCGCTCGATGAAGAGGCGGTACGGGACGCCCATGCGGGACTCGCCCTGCGTTGGGGGACCGGGCACAGCGGGCATGCCCTGCAGATTGCGGTGGCGCGCTCCGAACGTGAGGCCACCGTGAACGCACGACGCGTGTCTCAGCAGGACAGTATTCGCGGGGCATGGCCTGGGCCGGTGACGCGATGGACGGCACGCTACCGCAGCGATGTGCCGCTGCCCCACCGGGCTCTGACCCTGCAGCTGGTCGGCGACGCGTCTCACCTGACACGCAGCGCCCCCGACAGTTCGACGCTCACCAACTCGCTCGGCGATGGTTCCATCACGCAGTCGCTCGCCGGTGGTGCCGTCAGCGTCCGGGGCGACACCAAACGCGTGCGCTGGTCGGCGAGCATGCGTGGGGAATGGAACGATGCGCTCGGCGTGCGATCGCTGCCGCTGTGGCTCCCCTCCGCCGGCATCGAGGTTTCGTTACCGACGCTCGGCCGTACGATGTGGCGCAGTCGCGCCGCGTTCGGGGCAAGCGCGCGGGCTCCGTCTCCGGGAATGAGTGCGGCGCGCACCACATCAGTGTACGCACAGCGCGCCAATCCGTCGTTGCAGGGCGAGCGTCAGCGGGCAACGGAGGTGGGAATTGATGGGATCATCGGGGGAAGCGGGAAGCTGGGGATGACGGCATTTCGCCAGCGGACCGACGGCTTCGTTCAGCTCGTGGCGACCGGACAATCCGAGGCCGAGGCGGGGCTCGTTCGCCGTGTGGTCCAGTTCCGTTCGGTCGGCGCGGTCGTGGCCCGCGGTGTGGAGGCAGATGGCGTGCTGACGACCCGGTGGGGGCAAGGGCGGGCAAACGGCAGTCTCTCGCGGTCGCGCGTGGTGACGCTCGACTCCACCTATCGCGGGCCGCTCCGGGTAGGCGCGATTCCGCTCGAGGCGCCCCAGGCGTCGTGGGCCCTCGCGTGGACGACACGCCTGCATGGTGGCGACCTCACCATCGCGCAGCAGACGATCGGATCGTGGTCGTCCGTGCTGTGGGACTGCGCCGCCGACCGGACCGTGGCCTGCAGCGGAGGCCCGCGCCCCGTGGCGGCGCTCACCCGATGGCACGCGAGCTTCGCCGGGCCGCCAATCAAGGGCTGGCGGTGGCGCCTGCGCGGGGAAAACCTCACCAACGTGCAGCGGGTCGATGGCAGTGCGATTCTGGTGGGGCCTGGGCGTGCGATGTCCGTGGAAATCGGCCGCTGGTGAAGCAGTACGCGGCGGCCCCGAGCGGGCCGCATCGCACACCGTGGCGGCGGTCCGGCGCTCGGCGAGCGTCTTCGTAAACCGTGGTTGCCCGCGATATTGGTGGACTATTTGATATTACTGCTCTTTTTGATTACAGTGTTACTTCCTGTCTTCAAGCTGGTCACCCTGCCCTATTCCCGGCACACCAGGTAGCGCGGCCTGTCGCCCCCCAGCGTCGCACGCTCCCTGGAACCTCATGGGCGATCCCCCAGCAACGGCGGGGCCTCTGGCTCGCTGGCCGGTGCCCCCGGTTCACCATCCTCGGAGATTCCCGTGCCACTTCGCGACGCCCTCAGTGACGATGCCCAGACGTCCCAGCGCCAGTATCTGATCGCCGGCCTGATCCTGCTGGTGCAGGGCATCAGTATCTTCGCGCCAATGGCCGTACTGGGCGGCGCCATCCAATGGCCAGCCAGTCTGGATTTCTCGCCGGCGCAAATGCTGCCGCTGCTGCGGGAGCAGCTGAGCAGCGTTCGACTGGGATACGGCCTGTACCTCGGCTACTCGCTGCTCTTCCTCATCACTGGCGTCGTGACCGTTCGGTTGGCCGCCCGTCCCGGCCCCCTCGGCGCGCTGGGACTCACGGCGATCGGGGCCGCCGCGGTCTCGGCACTCGCGCGGGCGATCGGTATCCTGCGCTGGCTGACGGGTAGTGTGGTCCTGGCCGAGGCCCACGCTGCCCCGGGGCTGTCGGCGGAAGGTCGCGGCGCCATCGAAGCCACGCAGGCCGCCATCAATGCCTGGGGCGGCGCCATCGGCGAAGCGCTCGGCGTGGCGACCTTTGCCGCGATCTGGGCCATGGCAACCAGCCTGCTGATCCTGCGCGATCGGCGGTTACCGGCCTGGGCGGGGGTGGCGGGGCTCGCGGCCGGCGCGCTCGTCGCCTTGCCCGGCCTCGAACTGTTCGGCATGACGCCTCCGGTGTCCATCGTGCTGTCCACCACCGGGATTCAGCTCTGGTTCATGGCGCTGGGGGGGCTGTTCGTGTGGCGCGCCTGGCCCCGCCCCACATAAGGGCGAGGAGCGTGCCGGTGGGACACCGGGGATCGCCCGGGGCCGACGTTGGGCGCGCATCGGTTCCGGCCCGGGTCGTCGCGCACATCGCACCCCAGGGGCACGTCCTGAGGCGGGGCCATGGCTGGTGTACCAATCACCAGGGGGCGTGGGCGAGACGGCTGGCACCCCGCCGCCCCATCGCGCGGCGCTGGCAAAGTCGGCGATCGTGCCGTACACTCGACGGGCAGCCGACCGCCCCCGTTTGGAATTCCTCTCCCGTCGCCGCCGTCGGCGCTCCGGAACCCTGCCACGCCCCAAGGCGCCGCCCGTGCGCGAAACCAGGAGACGACCCGCGTGAATGCCCAGCGCGAGCGCTACGCGCGTGAGGGCATCAGCGAGACCATTCCCGTGAAGTCCACGACTCGCATCAGACGTTGGTTCCGGCTCGACTCCGAATCGCTGACGCCGTATCGGACGCGCATCGTGGCTGCCCTCAGCCTGCCTGCGGCGTTGCTGTTGCTGCCCTTCACGATGACCCACCTGCTGTATGGGCGATGGGGGCTCGCGGTGGTCATCGCCATTGCCCAGGTGGTGCTCTTTGTCGACGGCCGGGCTGCCAGCCGCAACCTGCCGCCGCCTGTTCCGCATCTCGCCTTGGCGATGATTCTGATGGTCGTGGTCTTTGCGTCGCTCGCCTTCCAAGGCATCAACGGCGCTTTGTGGGCCTATCCCACCCTGTTCATCTGCTACTTCATCCTGCCGCGCGGCCGGGCCTTGGGCGTGAGCAGCGTGATCGTGGTCGCTGTTTCCCTGATCGCGTACGACAGCCTGGGAGGGGCACTCGCGGCCCGGCTGGCCGCCACGCTCGCGCTCACGCTGGGGATGATCAACGTGGTGCTCAACGTCATCGATGACCTGCAGCAGGCCCTCCAGGATCAGGCCGTCACCGATGCCCTGACGGGCGCATACAACCGCCGGCGCTTCGATGAGGAACTGGCCCGCATCGAACTGACCGCCGCCCAGGGACAGACCTGCACGCTGCTCACGCTCGACGTCGATCACTTCAAGCGCGTGAATGACACCTACGGCCACGCCGTCGGCGATGAGGTCCTGCGTCGCGTGGCCGCGCTCATCAAGGCGCGCAAGCGTCGCGACGACATGCTGTTTCGAATCGGGGGGGAGGAGTTCGCGCTGCTGCTGCCGGGGTGCGGGGCAACCGAGGCTGCGGCACTGGCGGAGGTCCTGCGAAAGCGCATCGAGCAGGCCGAAATGCCGGCAGGCCAGTGCATCACGGTGAGCGTCGGCGTGGCCAACCATATCGTAGGCGATACCCCGGAAGCCTGGGCGAGGCGGGTCGACGCCGCGCTCTACCTGGCCAAACGCCAAGGACGCAACCGGGTCATCGTTTCCGGTTTGACAGCGCCCGCAGAGCAGATCCAGCCTGTGAGCGTCTGACGGGCCGTTGGGGACCGCCGACCAGTCCGGTCCGGCGGGGAACCCGGCTCCTCCGGCAGATCCGCGAGGTCGATCCGCTCGCGCGTCCGGCATGTGGCCGGACCGTGCGTACCGCCAAATCGCGAGGCGGTCGCTATGCTTTGCAGGTGACGTCATTCCATCGTCGCGCGGCCCGTGGCGCGCGTACCCGCCGCGAGCGCTCAGGCGCCCCCCCACACGCCGTCGCGCACCACCAGCGCGGCACGGCGTTCCGGTTTGCCGATGTGCAGCGATCCGGCAGGTCCGCACTGGTGGCGTTCTTCGCCGTGCTCGGGCCCGGTCTTCTGGCCGGCCTCTCCGACGATGATCCGGCCGGGATCACGACCTACTCGATGCTTGGGGCCGACTTCGGCTACCGGCTCCTGTGGATCATTCCGGCCTCCACCATTCTGTTGATTCAGTTTCACCTGATGGCGGTGCGGATCGGGGCGGCCACCGGACAAGGGTTCGTCGGCATCATTCGTCAGCGATGGGGACACGGCGCGGGATACGCCGCCGTAACCGGCCTGCTGGCCGCCAACTTCGGTACGATCTGCGCGGAATACGCGGGCATCTCGGCGGCGGGTGGGCTGATCGGCATTCCGTCCTGGATCAGCGCTCCATTGGCCGGTATTCTGATCTCGCTGGTGGTCGTGCTCGGCTCATTCCATCGGGTCGAGCGCGTGTTGCTGGTCATCTCCTCGACCCTCACCCTTTACATCGTCGACGGGTTTCTCGCCGGACCGGACTGGTCGGCGGTGATGCACTCGTCCGTGATTCCGCGAATGCCGGAGACCCCGGCTGGCTGGGTGGCGGTGGCGGCGACCCTCGGCACGACGCTCGCCCCGTGGGGGCTCGCGTTCATCCAGAGTTACGCCGTAGACAAGAAGATCACGATGGACAAGCTGCGGCTCGCCCGGATCGACGTGATCATCGGCTCGGTGCTGACCGGGGTCATCGGGCTCGCCATTGCGGTGGCCTGTGCGGCCACCCTCAACGCGGCCGGCGTACACATCGAGAATGCAGGTGACGCCGCACTGGCCTTGCGACCGCTCGCCGGGAGATTCGCGACCGTGCTGTTTGGCGCCGGCTTGCTGGGCGCCTCGCTGCTGGCCGCGGCGATCGTGCCGATCGCCACGGCTTACTCGATCGCGGAGGGGGTGGGTGAGCCGGCATCACTCGATCTCGACTCGCACCACTTTCAGTGGTTCTATGCCGCTTTCATCGGCTTGACCGTGGCCGCGGTGAGCATCGTCTCGCTGCCGGATCTGCCCCTCATTCCGCTGATCTATTCCAGTCAGGTGGTGAATGCGGTGGTGCTGCCGCTGCATGTCGTCGCGCTGCAACTGCTGTCGTCCGATCGTGCGCTGATGGGTGCGTCGCGATCGACACGGTGGGTGAGAGCCGGTGGGTGGATCAGCATCACCTTGATCCTTGCCTGCATCGGCGCGCTGGGCTGGAGCTGGCTGCGGTAACGCCGGACCGCGTGGCCGGCCCCCTCAGCGCTTCAGGAACCGGCTGCCGGCAATGTAGACCTCGCGCCCTTGCCGCCGCAGCGGAAGCGTTATGCGGCCATCGGCTGCGGTAACGACCAGCGCGCCGCCGATCACCTCCCAGCGGCCGGTGTTGCGGGTGCGGGTGGGCTCGACGGCGGCGCCGGGGAGCGAGACGGTGCTGGTCGTCCAGTGCACGAACGTACCGTCGGCGGCGAGGTCCCACCCTTCCTCGCTCACGTAGCCCCCGGTCGACGACATGTTCGACTCCTGTCGCCGCCAGGCGCCGGCGAGCGCACCGGCTGCGGCCTTATCGGTGACCGGCGTCCCCGGGCGCACCGTGGTCACCAGTCGTTCGGCGGCGGCACGGAAAGCGGCATCCTCGGCTGGCGCAGCCAGGCTCACCACGCCCAGCATGGTACCGCTGCCGGACGGACGGGCGAGGATGCGCAGGATGACCGTTTCGCCGCTCTCGGCCCGCACACGGGCGGCGGTGGTCCACACGTCGAGGCCACCCACCCGTCGGGCCGCTGGGGGCTCCAGCAGAGTGGACGCCTTCTCATCCAGCCGGACCCCCTGGAGCACGGTGAAGCCGTCGGCGATCGCCAGGTCACCGCGGGAGTAGGCCCCGCCATACACGATCAGCGCGCCGGACGCCCCGGTTCGCCCCCACGCCTCGACCCGGCCATCGGCGCCGGCGAGGGTCCACCCGGCGGGCGGCACATAGCCCATTCCGAACCCGGGGATGGTGCGGGCGCTCTGAGCAATGAGGGCGACCGGAGCGTGCGTGAGGAGTGCGAGGGCGAGGGCGCGGGCGATCACGTGACAGCGGGTGGGGGTGGGGGAGGCCTGCGCTACCAGATCGCGAGCGGGTAACTTCGCCGGTCGCTCACCACATTGCCAATGGTCACGGCCCGGGCAGTCCCCACACCGGGGCCGCCGCAGCGATGGCACCGGGGGCAAGGACCTGGCCGAGCACACCGGCAGCATCATGGGCCGGGGCGAGGATCTGCGCGCATATCGCGCACCGCAGATCGCGCACCGCAGATCGCGCACCGCAGATCGCGCACCGCAGATCGCGCACCGCAGATCGCGCACCGCATATCGCGCACCGCACGACGCTGCCACGCGCATCGTGCGGCGCGGCGATGCCGGCCGGCTCGCCGCGCTCGCCGCCGCGCGCCAAGTTGGAGGATGCGCTCACTCCTCCCGTTCCGCCCGCGCCGCCATCTGCGCGCGCTCGCCCTCCTCGTTGCCGCCACCGCCCTTCCTCGCGGCACCGCTGCCGCCCAGAGCGACGCCCAGCGTGACAGCCTCGTGCAGCTCGCCGAGGCGCTGCGCACGCTGCGCCAGCCGCCAATGGAGGGCGGCGTGCCGGTCTACTCCCCCGAGGCGCTCAGCCGGTGGCGCGCCGGCCTCGACGCCCTCCGCGCCCGCCACGCCGCGCTCAAGGCGGGCCGCTGGTCGGTGGCCGACCGGGTCGACTACATCCTCGTGCGCACGCAGCTCGAGGCCTTCGACTTCGAGCTGCGCGTGCTGCGCCCGTGGGCGCGCGATCCGGGCCACTGGGTCGACCTGCTTGCGCGCACCCCCTACACCGGGGTGCCACTCACCGCCGAGGGGCGCACGCGCCTCACGCAACAGCTGCGCGCCGTGCCCCGCACCCTCGCAGCCGCGCGCCGGCACCTCACCGAACCGGCCGGTGAGCTGGCCGGCATTGCGCACTTCCATCTCACCCGCTCCGATGGCGTCAATCAGGGCGAGCCCCGTCGCGACCCGCCGCCGGCCGGCATCATTGGCTGGTACGAAGACCTGCGCGCGCGCCTCGTGCAGCACGAGCCGACGCTCGTCCCACTCGCCGATTCCTCGCTCACCGCACTGCGCGCATTTGCCGGCTGGCTCGCCACCGAACGCCCGCGCATGACGGCGCCCGCGCACATCGGGCTCGACGACTACGCCTGGTACCTGCGCCACGTGCGCCTCGTGCCGCTGAACGTGGAGCAGGTGCGGCTCATTGGCGAGCGCGAGATCGCCCGCGCCCGCTCGCTGCTGGCGTTCGACCGGCACAAGTATCGCGCGCTGCCACCCATCGTGCCGGTCACCACCGCCGAAGAACATGAGCGTCGCACCCGCGAGGCGGAGACGCACATTCGCACCTTCACGCAGCGCGAGAAGCTGCTCACGATTCCCACCGACATTCCGCCGCAGTACGACACCGACGCCTTCTTCATCGATCGCAGCGCGTGGGGCGGCGCCCGGCACTTCTGGGAGGAGCTCACGTATCGCGATCCGCTCAACAACCACGTGCACGCGTCCATCCCCGGCCACCGTTTCGACGGCGCGCTGCAGCGGCGCCATCCGCGCCCCATCCGCCGCGCCTTCAGCGATGGCACACGCGCCGAGGGATGGGCCTTCTACATCGAGGAGATGTACCTGCACACCGGTCTGCTGGACGACCGGCCCAAGGGGCGTGAGCTGTTCTGGATCGCGCAGCTCAAGCGCGCCGCGCGCATTCATGCCGAGCTGCGCATGCAGACGGGTGAGTGGACGCTCGACGACGCAATCACGTACCTCGTGCGTGAAGTGCCGCTCATGGAGGAGAACCTCGCGCGCTACGACCTGGCCATCTACCTGCGACGTCCGGCCTACGGCATGAACTACACCATTGGCAAGGCGCAGCTGGAGCAGCTGCTCGCCGATCGCCAGCGCCAGCTTGGCAATGCGTTCGACCTCGGCGCCTTCCACGACGCCTTCCTTGCCGCGGGGCCCATTCCCATAGCGCTCATTCGGTGGGAGCTCACCGGCCTCGATGATGAGCTGCGCGCGCTGGGGGTGCTGCCGTGATCGCGCGTCTGGTATGGGTCGGCGGTGCGGCGCTCCTGCTGACCACCGCCGCGCACGTCGGCCATGCGCAGCCGGCGCCGACCCCCGACTACAGCATCGACCGCTTCTATTCGCTGCCGTCGCTCATTGGCACGGAGCCGCGCGGCATGACCTGGTCGCCAGACGGCCGCACGCTCGCCTTTCTCTGGAACGACGAGGGCATGCCCTTCCTCGACGTGTTCGTGGCGCGCGTGGTCCCCGGGCAACCGCTGCGCCCGCAGCGCGTGACGCGTTTGCCGCGTCCGGAAGTTCCCCGGAACCCCGGCCCTTCGTACGGCGAGCAGCGCACCGCCATTGCCGCCGAACTCGACGAGGGCATACGCAGCATCAGCTGGCACCCGGACTCACGGCGACTGCTGTACGCCCACCAGGGTGGCCTGTGGTTCGTGACGCCGGGCGAGGCGCCGGTGCGACTGGTCACACCACCGGGCGCGGTGCAGCGCCCCACCTTCGATCCGTTGGGCGCGCGTGTGGCCTTTCTGCGCGACGGCGATCTCTGGGTGGCCGATCTGCGCGGTGACACGCTGGGCACACCGCAGCGGCTCACCACGCTCGCCCGGTCCGGCGTGGGGGTGGAAGACTTCACGTGGGCCCCCAGCGGCCAGACGCTTGCGATCATCGAGACCGACCGCACGCCCATCCGCACGCGGCTCATTCCCGACTATCTCCCCGACGAAGCCATCGCCACGCCGGTGCGCCGCGCCCTCCCCGGTGAACCCTCGGAGCACCGCCGCCTGGGGCTCGTGGCACTCACCGGGGGCCCGCCGCGCTGGCTCGAACTGGGCGGCGAGCCCACCGACATTGTCTTCACCTATGCCTTCTCGCCGCGCGGCGAATCGCTGCTGATCGACAAGAGCGACGTGTTCGTGAAGGACCGGCGCCTGCTCGTGGCCGACGTGGCCACCGGCGCCACGCGCCTGCTCGTGCGCGAGCAGGAGGCCAACAATGTGTCCGCCGAGTGGCGGGCGGCGTGGGCGCCCGATGGGCGCAGCGTGTACTTCACGAGCGATCGGGCGCACGATTACCACGTATGGCAGGTGGATGCCGCAGGCACCGCGGAAGGCGGCGCGCCGCGCGCCATCACCAGCGGGCCGTGGGCGGTGTTCGGCTTCACCGTCACGCCGCGCGGCCTGATCGTGGTGGCCAACGAGGGGCGCGCGGAAGAGCGGCACCTGTATCGCGTGCCGCTGCGCGGCGGAGCGCCGGTGCGCCTGTCCACGCGCCCCGGCACGCACACGCCCGTGGTGTCCCCCAACGGCCAGCTGGCCGCCGTGCTCTTTTCCAGCGACACGGTGCCCCCCGATCTGTTCGTAACCGACCTCGCCGTGGCGCGCCCCGGCGCAGCGAGCGAACAGCGCCTGACCACGTCGCCGCGCCCCGAGTTTGCCGCCTACACGTGGCCGGCGCCGCGCTACGTGACCTTCACCAGCCGCGCTGACGGCGCCACGGTGCACGGCCGGCTGCTGCTCCCCCCCAACTACACCCCCAGCCGGCGCTGGCCCGTGGTGGTGGGCTCCATCTACAGCAACACCGTGCGCAACCAGTGGGGCGGGCGCAACGCGCACCCGCTCTGGGGCTTCGACCGCGTGCTGCTGGAGAAGGGGTACGTGGTGTTTGCGCTCGACGTGGCCGGCAGCTCCGGCCATGGCACCGCCTTTCGCCGCCGCATCCGGCTGGACTACGGCGGCATCGACGTGGAGGACATCCACAGCGGCGTGGAGTGGCTCGTCGCGCAGGGCATTGCCGACGCGTCGCGCGTGGGCATCTGGGGGAGCAGCTACGGCGGGCTGCTCACCAGCATGTCGCTGTTCACCAAGCCCGGGGTGTACCGGGCCGGCATCGCCGCGGCGCCGGCCACCAACGTGCTGCACGCGCTCACGGGCGAACAGCGCGTGATGGACACCCCGCAGCAGCGGCCGGCCGAGTACGCCCGCGCCTCGTCGTCCACCAAGGCGGCCGGCCTCAAGGACGCCCTCATGCTGGTGCACGGCATGCGCGACGTGGTGGTGCTCTATCGCGACTCCGTGTGGCTGCTGCAATACCTCATGCAGATGGGGCGCGACGTGGAGCTGGTGACCTTGCCCGACGCGCCGCACGGCTGGGACTTGGGGCCGCGGTACCAGACGCGGTACGCCTTCCAGCGCATGCTCGACTTCTTCGACCGGCATCTTGCGCCGAATGGAGCGCCGGCGCGCTGACGGCCACCGTTCGAGGCGCGATTCGTGCTCGGCGTCGGTGATGGACTTGCCGACGCCGCAGGTGGGCGGTAGTTCACTGCCATGCCCTTCCCCACGAAGTTCGCCGGCCGTGTTCGGCTGCCGCGTCTCCTGCAGCGCGCGTACCTGTGGCCGCTGGCCCTGCTCCTCGTTCCCTCGGCCCTCGAAACACAGCGCCGCCGCGGCTGCCCGCAGTTCGCGCGGGTGCCGGGCTACGGCGCCTGCGCCAACATCGGCGGCAACAGCTGCGGCTTCTGCACCTACCGCTGCAACGACGACACCGTGGTGCGCTGGAACGTGTGCGGGCAGTAGTCCGGTGCCGCGGCGCCGCGCTCCTGCTGGCGCTCGGCGGCTGTTCGGGCACGGAGGACGCCACCGACGAGGCGCCGGACGCGCTGCGCCCCGCCATGAACGCGCGCACGGTGTATCCGGCCAAGCGTGAGGAGTGGCGAACCGACATCACCCCGCACACCGACAGCACGATGGTGCCGCGGGTGTTCCGCGCCAGCCGCACCACCGTGGCGCTGCTGCAGGACGCTCCCGCGCGCATCTCGCAGTTCGAGCTGCACGGCAAGGGCATGCTGCTGTCCACGCGACCGGCGCGGGTGGACTCCGTCCTGCACGCGGAGGTGCCACGCGACATCGTCGCGCCCACCGACCTGTCGCGCGTCACCAACGACGGTCAGGTGGACGTGGTGGACAGCGCCACCAGCACCCTCGTGCGCGAGTCGATCGGCGGCTACGTGTTTCGCCGCGACCTGCCATTGCTGCGCGGCGGCAGCGGACGCCTGTGCACGGTGGCGCCGGCCACGCTGTTGCACGTCCGGCAGCTGGGGCCGCGCCGTGTGCTCGAGGCGTTCACGCTTACGGCGAACGCCGCCGATGACGCGCTCACGGGCCGGCATCGCATCGTCGGCGAAACGGGCGCGCGCCTGCGCTTCGGCAGTGGCGACGTGCGGCGGTGTCTGCTCATCACCCAGCGCAACGTGTTCATCGTGAGTGCCCCAGCGCTCGACCGTCCGCAGGCGGCGCCGCGCGTGGAACCACTGCGCCCACCAGGCGACACCGGGCGCCGGCGCATCGGTGAGTCCGGTGATCCGGCGAGCGCCCCACGACAGCCCTATGTGGTGGACGCCTCCATCGTGGACGGCGGATTCGTGGTGCTGCTGGGGACGATCTCCGACCAGCAGGGGCGACTGGTGGACTACTACGACGAGCAGGGGCGCTATCTGCAGAGCGCCATGCTGCCCTTCACCGCATCGGCCATGGCCGGTGCCGGCCCGCGCTTTCTCGTGCTGCACCGGGACCCGCAGTATCGCTGGTGGCTGTCCTCGTGGCTCACCCCCATGGCCGCGCGCGGGGCCACACCGCCACCGGAACCGCCGCGACTCGAGAAGGCCCCGGAGCGGCAGCTGTTCGAACCGCCGCGGCGAGGCACCACGAACTAGCCTGAACGTCCTTGGCGTGACAGTCGGGATGCGCGCAGCTTTCGTTCTGAACGCATGACGTGAAGGATGAGCACACGCTCGCCGTCTACGCGATAGAAGATGCGACACGGCGGTTCGACGATCTGCCGATAGCGCGTACTGCGGGCAAACTCGCGCGGGCGGCTGCCGCTGTCCGGATGCGTGGCGAGCTGCTCGACGTGGGCGACGATCCGCTGCACCAAGGCTGATGCGGCGTGCCGACTCTCAATGGCGATGTAGTCGGCAATCGCTTCCAGGTCTGCGAGCGCCGGCTCCGTCCAGACTATCTCAGCCACCTGGCGAGCCGCGCTTTCGCCTCCTCGTGCGAAACGACGCGGTCATCCGCGACCGCCATTTCTCCGCGCGCGATCCCCTCGAGAATCGCCATGCGCTCCTGCTGTCGATGGTACGATTCCACATCGACCAGATACGCACTGGGGAGCCCATGCTGGGTAATCAGGATGGGCTCCTTGTCACGCTCGAGCTCGGCCAGCAGCTCGGTTGCCTGACGCTTCAGCGTCGTCACCAGTTCCGTGCGCATGAGTGATACTTAAGTGGCACTACTGCCCCCCCGCAAGACGATCGCCAATGCCGTACGTGGCTACTTCGCGAAGAGCAGCGCTGGCGGAATGGGATTGCCGGGGGTCTCGGCTTCCCAGTAGATCGTCACCACCCACCACCGCGTGCCGTCGAAGAAGAGCTGGAACGAGTTCACGCCGCGGGCGAAGGGCGCCGGATCACTGAGCGCGCGCTTCGAATCGTAGGCGCTCATGAGGTGCACCACGTTGCCGTAGCGCTCCATCTTGCGGCCGATCTCGCGCTCGAAGAACCCGCTGCGCTCGAGCTGCACGCCGGCGTTGGCGATGTACTCCTCCGCCGTCCATACGCGCAGCACCCCCGCCCCATCCGCCCGCTTGCCCGTGGGAATGAGGCGCGCGCCGGGCGCCATGAGCGAACGGAAACGGTTCCAGTCACGCGGCTGGCCGGCCGGCCCCGAAATGACATCGTAGACCGCCCGCATGATCGCATCGATGCTTTCCACATCGGCGGGGCGTGCGGCCGGTGCCGAGCGGGCCGTATCACGGGGTGCGGCGGCTTGCGCGGCGGCGAGGGCGGGGGTGATCCACAGCGAGGCGGCGCACAGCGCCAGACGCAGAGAGCGGGACATGATGATGGGGCTTGTGTTTGGCAGGAAGTTGGAGGATACCGCAGGGGGTGCACCGCCGTGAACTGGATCAGGCGGTGCCGCGTTTGCCCGCTGTGTCTGTGCAACTTGTCTGGTTCAAGCGCGACCTGCGCCTGCATGATCATACGCCGTTGACACGAGCCGCGCGTACGGGACCGGTTGTTGGCCTGTTCGTCTTCGAGCCGTCCATCGTGCAGGCGGCCGATTACGACGCCCAGCACCTCGTGTTCGTGCGGGAGTGCCTCACGGAGCTGCGCACGCGCCTGCGTCGGCGCGGCGGGGAGCTGCTGGTGCGGGTGGGCGAGTGCCCTGACGTGCTCGAGCAGGTCTGCCATGAGCTCCGCGCCACCGCCATCTGGGCACACGAGGAGACCGGCAATGCGCGGACCTATGCTCGTGACCGCCGCGTGCGCGCGTGGGCCCGAACGACGGGCATACCGCTGCACGAGGTGCCGCAGGGTGGGGTGGTTCGCCGACTCGCGTCTCGTGATGGATGGGCGGAACATTGGGAGTCGGTGGTGCGCGCTCCGGTTGCCAACCCACCGTCCCGCTTTGCCCCCCTGCCCTGGACGGACGCTCCGGATACCGCGCCCGCGAGCGGTGAGGTGCCGACGGCCGACGCGCTGCGGGTCCAGTGTGCGGCAGGACGCGCGCATGACACGCCGGGGGGTGAGCGCGCGGCGCGCGCGCTCCTGCGCACCTTCCTGTACGAGCGTGGTGAACAGTACCGGCGGGAGATGTCGTCACCCGTTTCGGCGTTTCGCGCCTGCTCCCGGATCAGCCCCCATCTGGCCTTCGGGACGCTGTCCGGCCGACAGGCGTGGCAGGCCGCACAGCAGCGGCTGTCGGAGGTGAGCGGCCCGCTCGACCGCGACGAGCGCTGGCGCGCCTCCATCACGTCGTTCGTCGCCCGTCTCGCGTGGCGCGAGCACTTCATGCAGAAACTCGAAAGTGAGCCGGCCATCGAGCACCGCAACTTCTCGTCGGTCTACGACGACCTGCGCCCTGCCGTGGCCGATCCCGAACGGCTCGAGGCGTGGCTGCACGGGCGGACCGGCTATCCGTTGGTCGATGCGTGCATGCGGGCACTCCGGGCGCAGGGGTGGCTCAACTTCCGCATGCGCGCCATGCTCGTCTCGTTCGCCTCATATCACCTGTGGCTCCCGTGGCAGCAGACCGCCGTGGCGCTGGCGCCGCACTTCCTCGATTACGAGCCCGGCATCCATTACTCGCAGTTTCAGATGCAGTCGGGAACCACGGGCATCAACAGCATCCGCATCTACAATCCCTACAAGCAGGCGCTGGAGCACGACCCGGCGGGCCACTTCGTACGCGCGTGGGTCCCCGAATTGCGCGCGGTACCCACAGACTTCCTGCACGCGCCCCACGATATGCCGCCACTGGTAGCCAGCATGGCTGGCGTCCGCATTGGTCGCGACTATCCGCTGCCCATCGTGGAGCACACCGCCGCCTACCGCGAGGCCAAGGCGCGCATCTTCGCCGCACGCGAGACGGCGGCAGCGCGAGCGGACGCGGCGCGGGTCTATCGCCAGCACGGCTCGCGCAAGGACCCGTTGCACCGGCGCCGATAACCACGGGCCTCGGGGCTCAGGCCATCACGTACCAGCGGTGGCCGGAGGGCGAGCCCTCGAAGCCCATGCGCTCATACACCGCCTGCCCCATGGGCGTCGAGTGCAGTCCCACCATGGGCTTGCCCAGCTCGAAGGCCGCGTTGGCCACGGCCACAGTGCACAGCGTGCCAAGCCCGCGCCGGGCGAAGCGCGGCTGCGTGCCCACCCAGTAGATGCCGCCCATGCCGCCCGTGAGCAGCACCATGGCCGTGGCGGCCGGCTCACCATTTACGGTGGCCAGCGCAAAACGCGTCACCGGCGAAAACACACGCCGCGGATGCGCAAACAGGCTGTCCGCTTCCTCGCGCGGCATCCCCGTGGCCCCGAAGGCATCGGCAACAATGGACTGAATGACGGGCAGATCCGGCGCCGCGGCGGTGATGCGCACCTCCACCCCCTCGGGTACCGCTGTGTCTAGCGGGCGCCTCGTGAGGAACATCCACGGGGACTGACTGCTCGCGCGCACGCCACGCTCCTGCAGATAGGCGGCGATGTCCGCATCGACATGATCGCGCACCCAGACCGTGAACCCGCGCCCGAGCGGCCGGAAGAACTCCTCGGCGCGCTCGATCACCAGCGCCGGATCGGTATCCGGATCGGTGCGTGCCACACAGTTGGAAAAGCCGATGGGGAACTCCGTGCCACCCGACACGAGCAGCACGCCATCCTCTTCCATGATCATGGTGCCATCCTGCCAGCGACCGAACTCACGGATGGCGTCCATGAGGTTGCGATCGAAGATATCATTCCAGCGAGCGGGCATTGGGCGATGTCGGTGGGGTTGCAAACCGCGGAGGCAGGGAAAGGTATCCCGCCCGCTGTCGCCCCGGGCACTCCCCGCGGGCAACCCTTCGTCCCTGCCCCCGTGACCAAGGGGGTATTCCTGATTCCTTCCCTCCTCCACCGACCCACCTTAATGCGCCTGTTCCTCCCCACCCTTCTGGCCGTCGCCGTCGCCATTCCCGCCGCCGCCGCCTCGCTCCCGGCCCAGCCAGCGCCCATCGTGGGCACCTGGAATGTGGAGTGGGAGATGGGCCGGCAGATCATCAACGGCGAAGCCACCGCCGTGATCGCCAAGGGCACCATGACGGTCGTCGTCTCCGGCGACTCGCTGCTGGCCACGCTCACGGCAACCAGCCGCAGCGACAATCAACCGCTCACCCGTCCGCCGTTCACGATCGGCGGACGCGCCACGGCGACGGGGGCGGTGTTCACGCAGATCTCCGAGGCCACGCTCAACATGAATGGCGAAGAGCGGAAGCAGCGGTCCATCGGCACGTGGACCCTGCAGGTGAACGGCACCGCGCTGACCGGCTCGGTGAAGCGGGTGATCGAAGGGATGGAAATGGACATGCCGCCGGCCGCCGTGACGGGCACGCGCGCGAAGTGACAGGCCACGCATCGATGGGGTACAGCCGGTGGAATCGTGAAACCTCCACCCGGTCCGAACGGAGTACCTCTCATGCGACATGCCCACGCGATACCTCGGCGAACACGGGGGGCCCGCCCCCCGCAATTGCTCCGCGCGGCCAGCGGCCTGCTGGCAGCAGGTGTGCTGACCGCGTGCGGCGGCGACGTGTCCACCGCCCCCAGCGAAACGCCGCGTCGCGAGCTCACGCCGGCCTGCACGAACCCGGCGCCACTCCACGGCACGCCGAGCCCGCAACTGGGCCCGCGCTACATCGTGCTCTTCAGGCCCGGGGTGGAGCCCACGGCCGAGGTGGCGCGTTTGGCCCGTGTGCACCGCTTCACTCCCACCCACGTGTACCTGGCCACCGGTGGTTTCGCGGCGGAACTCACGCCGTCTGCTGTCGCGGGCCTTCGCTGCGAGGGGTCGGTGATGCTGCTCGAGTACGATCAGGTCGTGACCATCGCGGGTGCTCCGTGGTAGACGGGGCACCGTAGTCCCGTACGCGGCCCCCGAACTGGTGTGTCGAACGCCGAATTGGGCAGCTCCTGCATGTGCAGCGCGCAAGCGCTGCCAGCACATGAGCAACCCTTCGCAATGAACGAGGGTCGAACGCCGGGACCCTCTCCTGCGCTCGCCACCATCCGCGCGCGCATCCCCTCGACCGCCGGACATGCTCGCTGCCCTCGCCGTGCTCCTGCAGATCAGCGTCAGCACGGGTCCCAGACCCTGCGATCCAAGAAAACTTCCTGTCGGTGCGTCGCCGGATACGGTCTGCTCCGGCATTACGTCGCTCAACATCGGCACCGTTGGCAGCGGCGCAAAGCGCCCGGGAGCGCCGCGCCGCATTGCGATGACAGACGCACACCGCGCAACGGCGTTCCGTGATGAGGCAGCCCGCACCATGCTGCTGGGCGCGCGCGTGGCGCGTCTCCGCCAGGACTCGGCGCTCCTCGGTTACGATGTCCGTGCACTGCAGCGCTACTCGATCGGCGTGGGGTTCGCCGACAAGGGGCGCGCGCGCAACATCGTGACCTACGAAAGTGCCTCCCGTGTGCGCTGGCAACGCGCGCGCGGCGTGGTGGTCGATGTGCAAGGGGCACGGACGTCGAGCGGCCTGATCCCCCGGGATGCACTCGACAACGGCGAGGCGTCGATGTCGGCCTCCATTCCCTACTATCCGGGGCGCGATGAACTGTGGGTTGGCAACGACGTCGTGACAGGGGAAGTGGACGATCGCGAGATGGTGCATCCCATGGTCGAGGGCGCCGAGGCGTACTATGTGTATGCGAGTGGCGACACGGCGAGCATCCGCACGGGTTCGTCGGTCATTCACCTTCGCGAAGTGCGCGTGCGGCCACGCCGGCCGGCGTGGAATGTAGTGGTGGGTTCACTCTGGTTCGACGAGGCGCGGGGCACGCTCGTGCGCGCGGCGTTTCGATTCGCCGCGCCCTTCGACTTCTGGCTCAATCTGCGTGACGTCGACTCGACGGCGGCGAAGGAGTTGCTCGGGGCGATACCGCGCGCCATACGCCCTCTCCTTCCCGGGGTTCGCGGACAGATGCAGGCGGTGACGCTCGAATATGGATTGTATGCCGGTCAATTCTGGCTTCCGCGCGCCCGCTACGCTGAAGGCGTGGTTCAGGTGAGTGTCGCGCGTCTGCCGTACCGTCTGGAGGAGAGTTTTCGATACGACGCGGTGAACGGCGCCGACTCGCTCGCGGGCATGCCGCCCATCATCGTGCCACCGGAAGAACCGCTGACGGTGCGCAATCAACCGCGACGTGACTCGATCGCGGCGGCGCAGCGCGCAAGACGAGACTCGGTACGCGCGGGGCTGATCGACTCGTTGCGCGCAACGCATCCAGCCTGCGATACGAGCGCGTTCTTCACGGAAACCCGCTTCGCCGCGGACGGGCTCACGCCGGTCCTCACGCGCGTGCCATGTGATCGCGCCCGGTTGGCGACCTCCAGCGCGTTACCACCGGCGGACGGATCCGACTCGGCCGACGTCTTCGGCGTACGGGCGCGGGCGCAGCTGGTGGCTCAGGTCATGTCGCTGGGAGTGCAGCCGGTGTTCGCCCCACAGCGTCCCACGGTGCATGTCGGCCCTGGACTGCTCCGCTACAATCGGGTGGAGGGAATGAGTGTTGGCGCGGCCGTGCGGCAACAGCTGGGCGCGGGCTATGCCGTCAACCTCACCGGGCGCGTGGGGGTGGCCGATCGCATGCCGAATGCCAGAGCGGAGGTGCAACGGAGCGATCTGCAACACACGTGGACGTTGGGCGGTTATCGCGAGCTCGCGGCTGTTGGCGACGACGCGCCGCTGTCCGCGGGCAGCGCACTGGGGGCGCTGCTCTTCGGTCGTGATGAGGGCTACTACTATCGCCGGGCCGGGCTCGATCTGTCGTATGTGCGCGCGCCGCTCACGTCGGACACGCGACTGACGTGGCGGCTGTTCGCCGAACGGCAGCAGGCAACCGGCACGAACGCCACGTGGTCGCTCGGGCGGCCGATGCGCGACAGCAATGTCACGGCGTTGGGTGCGGGGTTCGCGGGACTGGGCGTCAGTAGTGCGCGCACCCTTGGCCATGCGAACGGGCTCACGCTCACGAGTGTCGTGCAGGTGGAGGGTGCAGTGACGGACTCCAGGGCGCGTCAGGGGTACGGCCGCGCAATGATGCAGCTCTCACTCGCGCGATCACTCGGCGCATTCGCAGGGAGTGTGCAGCTGTCCGGAGGTACCTCGGTAGGGCAACTGCCGCCGCAACGCCGGTGGTATGTGGGCGGCACCCGCACGCTGCCGGGGCTCTCGTTCGGCACCGCTGGCGGCGACGCGTTCTGGCTTGCCCGCGCCGAGGTGAGTCGCGGGATGCCGCTCCTTCGCCCCGTGCTCTTCGCCGATGTGGGATGGGCAGGGGAGCGCAACGGCTGGCGCGGTGGGTACCGGCCGCTCAGCGACGTGGGGCTTGGGCTTCGTGCGCTCGATGGACTCGTTCGCGCGGATGTGGCCCGGGCGCTGTATCCGGTGTCGCGAACGCGGTTGTCGCTGTCGATCGAGCGGTCCTTCTAGCGGTCGTTCTGGCGGTCGTTCCAGCGGTCTGGCGGTCGGTACCGGGTTGTGGAGACACGTGATCACGGCAAATTGCCGGGGAATGTCCAAGACGACGCCCACGACCATGTACACCCCGGTTCCCGACGGCTTCAGCGTTCGCAGTGATGCCGTACGCTACACCGAGCTGCCGCCCCCGCCCGATCTGGCGGGCATGGTGCACTGCTTCTGGGAGCTGCGTACCGTCACCGACCTCCCGCAGGACTTCCTGTATCACGCCCTCCCCGACGCGTGCGTGAACCTGCTGTTCAATCGACTGGCGCCCACCATCGCCGGTGTCACGGCACTGCACACCTCGGCCACCACCCTCAATCTGGGAACGGTCTTCCACTGTGTCGGCGTGCAGCTGTATCCGGGCACGTGGCAGGGCAACAGGGATGAACTGGTCAACCGCTACGTGGGTACGCCGTACATGGGGGCGCTCCCGCTGGTGGACACGAACCAGCGGCTCGCGGGTCTCACCTTCGGCGCCATGACGCACCATCTGGCTCAGCTGGTGCGATGGTGTGTGGCCGAGGGACTCGTGGTACCCAATCCCCTTACGGCGCGCATTCTCTCCCGGCTGGATGCCATCAGCACCGTCGCCGACATGGCCGCGCTGGTTGGCCTCTCTCCCCGACAGCTGCAGCGCACTCTCAAGCGGCAGACGGGCTTCGCGCCACACGACCTGCTCAAGGTGCTGCGGGTGCAGCAGTCCTTCCGACAGCACTATCTCGACCTGTACGCCGATCAGGCGCACTACATCCATGCCTTCCGGCAGGCCACCGGTTATACCCCGGTGCAATACCGCAAACGATTCGGCGGCTGATCGCGCGGCAGTTTTCGGCGCGTCCGATTTCTACAAGACCGCGCGTCTCCCGATCATTAGGCTCCTCACTCCACCTGAACCCTTTGGAGTGACAGATGCAGACAACGAATGCGATCGGCTGGTTCGACCTGTACGTGGACGACCTGGACCGGGCCGTGACCTTCTACGAGACGGTGTTCCAGCAGACGCTGGAGCCGATTGGCGACCCGACCGGCGAAACGATCATGCGGGGATTTCCCGCGAGCATGCAGGCGTATGGGGCGGCGGGCGCCCTCGTGAAGGCGCCGCACGCGCGTCCGGGCGTGGGCGGTACCCTGTTGTACTTCAGCGTGCAGGACTGCGCCGTGGAACAGGCGCGTGTGACCACGGCGGGGGGTACGGTTGTACGCCCCAAGTTCTCCATTGGGGAGTTCGGCTGGGTCACGCTGTGCATGGACACCGAAGGGAACATGTTCGGGATCAACTCGAGGGAATGAGCCGCTGATTCAGAAACTGCGTCAGCTCGGCTTCGAACAGGGGCACGTTGTTCCACGCCGCGTGCCCCTGACCGGTGAGGGTGACGAGACGATGCGGTATACCCACCTGGGTGGCGCGCGCCACCAGCTGCAGCGCCTCCGCGTACGGCACGGTGGTGTCTTCGGTGCCGTGGAAGATGAGCAGCGGCGGCTCACCGGCCTGCATGACGCTGTCGGCCGCCTGCGGGAGGCTGCCCCAGAAGTTCACGACGGTCTTCACCGTGGAGGGAAAACCGGGATTGCCGCTCGCGCCCTCGCCAAGCGACTGGTCGTAGCTGCTGAACAGCGCCGTAATGCCACCCGCCGAGCTGCCCACGAAGCCAATGCGTGTGGGGTCGAAACGGAAGGTGCGGGCATTCGCGCGCACCCACCGCACGGCCGCCCGCGCATCATGCACCGCGTCACGAATGCCGCCAGCCGGATCGGCGTTGAAGGTGACGCCGTTCCGCAGCCGGTAGCTGATGGACACACTCACATACCCGCGCAGCGCGAGCGAACGCGCGAGCCGCGGAATCTGGCCGTCGGTGCGCGTACCCGACACGAACCCGCCGCCGTGAATCCACACGAGCACCGGGCGCGCCGAAGCCGTATCGCCTTCCGGCTGGTACAGGTCGAGCAGCAAGGGGGCCGCGCTGGTACTGCCGAACGGCACCGAAGCGCCGTACGGGACCCCCGTTTGCGTCGCCACCGCGCTGAACACGGTGTCCACGTAGCGGGTCTTCCGCGGCAGGGTGTCGACTTGGACCACATTGGCACTGTCGCAGCCAGCCACGGCCACGCTCACGCACACCACCGCCAGCCGCGCGAAGCGATCAACCACCACGCACCTCACCGCACCACGAGTGAACGCCACAGGAGACCTCTCAGGAGAAAGACGAACGGATACCGGGACGGTTAACGCGCCAGCGCATCCCCGCGCGGCCGCGTAAACTCTCAGCTGGCACCACCGCCTCTTCGCCTTCTCCACACGGACATATGCTTCGACACTCGCTGCTCCTTGGCGCACTCACCGCCGCCTATGCCACCACGGCGCTCGCCCAGGGCGGCCGTGGCGGGGCCCCGCAGGGCCCCACGCTCCCCCCCACGAATCCGCAGGCACGGCCGGTGGACCGGGCCAACGCGCCCTACGTGCGTGCCACGCCGCCCACCAACGCGATGATTCAGCAGATCCATGAGGAGGGGATGCAGCGCTCCCAGGTCATGAAGATCGCGCAGGTGTTGCTCGACTCCATCGGGCCGCGCCTCACCGGCTCCACCGACGCCGACCGCGCGCAGGCGTACATGGTGAGCACCTTCACGAACTGGGGGCTCCAGGCCCGCATCGAGAACTACGGCACCTGGAACAGCTGGAAGAACGGCGCCGCCTTTGCCGAACTGCGCTTCCCGCGTGTGCGCGGACTCGAAGTCACCGCCATGGGCTGGTCCCCCGGCACCAAGGGCAAGTGGATCGAGGGCGATGTCATCGTGATCCCCGAGAACGTCACCACGCCCGAGCAGTTCACCGCGTGGGTGCCGTCGGCCCGCGGCAAGTTCGTGCTGCTCAATGCCCCGCAGCTCTCCTGCCGCATGCCGTCGCAGTGGGCGGAGTTCGGCACCGTGGAGTCGCGTGACCGGCTGCGCCTTGAGCAGAACGCGCTGAGTGCCTCGTACAGTCAGCGGGTACTGGCCGGCGGCGGGCCACGCGCCATTCAGGCCAGGCTCAAGCAGGCCGGCGTGCTGGGCGCGCTCACGACCAACTTTTCGCAGTTCCCGGGCATCAACAAGGTGTTCGGCTCGGCCTCGCAGGAAATTCCCACCGTCGACGTGGGGTGCGAGGACATGGGGCTGCTGTACCGCCTGGCCACCAACAATCAGGGGCCGAAAATCCGCCTCATGATCGACGCCGAAAAGGGCCCGGAGCGCCCGGTGGGCAATGTGATTGCCGAGCTGAAGGGCACCACGCTGCCCAACGAATACGTGGTGCTGTCGGGGCACTTCGATTCGTTCACCGGCGGCTCGGGCGCCACCGACAACGCGACCGGCTCGCTCACCATGATCGAGGCCATGCGCATCCTCAAGACCGTATACCCGAAGCCCAAGCGCACCATCGTGATCGGCCTCTGGAACTCGGAGGAGCAGGGACTCAACGGCTCCAAGGCGTACGCCGAGATGCACCCGGAAGTGCTGGCGGGCATGCAGATGCTCTTCAATCAGGACAACGGTACGGGGCGCATTTCATCCATCAGCCCCGGTCCGTTCGTGCACGCGGGCGCGTTCCTGTCGCGCTACATGAGCGAGATGCCGGCCGAGATCACGCAGTGGGTGCGTCTGGGCGGCAACACCCTGTTCGGCGGCCCCGGCGGCACCGACCACACCACCTTCGTCTGTCACAAGGCGCCCGGCATTGGCACGGGGGCGCTCAGCTGGGACTACAGCAACACCACGTGGCACACGAACCGTGACACGTACGACAAGATCGTGCCCGAAGATCTGCGCAACAACGCCACGCTCATCGCCATGCTGGCGTACATGGCGTCGGAAGACTCGCAGACGTTCCCGCGCGATCTGATTCCGCAGGGGACAGCGCAGGATGGCACCCCGCGCCCCTGGCCTGCCTGCCCCGGCCCCACGAAGAGCGCGGCGCAGTCGGCCCGCTGACGCCGGCGATTTACCAGCACACTTCCACGCCAAGCGCAGCAAAGGCGGCGTCGTTGGTCACCACGACGCCGCCCAGCGCAACCGCCTGCGCGCCGATCAGGCGGTCGAAAGGGTCGCGATGCGCACTGGCCAACTGCCCCGCGCGTACGGCCGATGCCGCATCGACATCCAGCAGTCGAAAGCCGTCCGCTTCCACGACATACGCGAAGTCGTTGAGCATGGCCGGCGGTACCGTGAGCTTGCCCAGGCGCACCTTGGTGGCAATCTCGAACGCGCTGGCGGCGCTCACGTACACCGGGCGCTGCGGCGCTTCCAACAGGAGCTGGCGTGCCAACGGCGACAGGCGCGGGCTATCGGCGTGCCAGAAAATGAACGCGACGGTGTCGAGCAGGAGCGGCGTATCGGGAGCCATCAGAGCCCCGCGGCGTCGGCATCCTCGTCGGACATGGGCGCGAAGGCGTCGTCACTGAAGTGAATGGCCTCCTTGAAGCGCCCCGGCGTTGGTACGGGCACGAACGGCCGCAGCTCGGCCATGGGGTGCCCGTTGACGCTGATCACATACCCCTCCCCCGACGCCGCGACCTCGCGCACCAGCGCCGCCAGCTTGGATTTGGCCTCGGAAATGGGAATGGTCGGCATAATTGGTCAATATACCTTGACCATACAGACAGGTCAACTTCAGGCGGCGCCAGTGTCCGCCCGTACATGACGCTGCCGGCCGAGCCACGAGGAACGTGAGGGGAGCTGATCGGGGCTCCGCACCCCTCACGTCTCGAGTTGCAGCTCCGTCACGCCCCCACCCTGTTTCACCACCAGCCGCCGCTCGCGGCCCGAGGCGTCGGACACCACCACCACCTGCTCGCACCCCGGCACCTGATGGGAGAGGTGATTCCCGGGCTCCTCCGACGGGCCGAATGACATCGTGAGTATGCGCCCCGCGGCTTCGTAGCTCATCCCCGCGAGCACGAGGTGATGGCCAAGGGCATGCGTCCCGATATCCCGCCGCTGCACCTCGACCGTGCAGGCATGCCCACGATGGCGCTCGGTGAACGCGGCCAGTTGCGCGTCGAGGGTGTCCAGCGGAATTGCCCGGGTCTGGTCGGACGGCACCGGCGTCTGCGCCCGCGCGGCCGCGTGCGTGTGCGCCGTTCCCGGCACGCACAGCACCGAGCACGGCGCCGATCGCACCAGCACGGCGGCCACACTGCCCAGCATCACGCGACGCAGAAAGCCGTAGCCATGCGTGGCCGTCACGATGAGGTCGGCCGGGTGGCGCTCCAGATGCTCCATGAGACGCGTCGACACGTTCCCCTCGAGCAGCGTCGTTTCGAAGGTCATCTCCCGCTGCGCCAACCGGTCGATGATGGCACGGAAACTCGCCTGCACCTGCGTGCGGTACTCGTTGGCGAAATCCCCCAACCCCGGGGCGTGCTCTGTCAGATTCGGGGCCACGTGCACCAGCTCCACCGTGGCGTCGGGCGCGCAGAGGGGGAGGGCCACCTGCGCCGCATACACGCTGAAGGCGCTGAAGTCGGTCGCAATCACCACACGACGGGGCAGTCGCTCGAGGCCAGGGTCAACGGCCAGCACCGGCGTCTCCCCACGCTGCAGCAGACGCAGCACCGACTCGCCGCCCATGGTACGCTCGAGCATGCCGTGGCGACCACGCCCCACCACGATGACGCGCGCGTCGAGCTCCCGCGCCCGCTGAACGATCTCCCCCACGGGCTCGCCACTGCGGACCGTCACGGGCCGCACGGCCCGTTCGGCCATGTCGGGCACCAGCCGCGCCAGCTGCCCGCGCACCTGCGTGGTGCGTTGGGCAACGAGTTCGGCTGTCGTCAGCCCCAGCGTGGGCATCGCGTCGAACGCGTACATGGGAACGGATGTGGGTTGCACGGCACTCATCACCTCGATGGACGCCCCCGTATGCACCGCCAGCAGCCGCGCCACCGGGAACGTGGCGTCGGAGGCGTCCGAGGCGTCACTGGCAATCAGTACCGGGCCGTGGGGTGGCTGCACCGGCGAAAGCGGCCCCAGCAACTCCATCGGCGCCGTGAACGGGGAAGCGGTCTCAGTGGCACGCATGCGTGTTTCTCCTGGGTAGGGATCTCATGCAGCGTGCGCGCGTCGCCGCGGTGGTGCCATGCGGAATCCCCTCACATGCCGTGAGGAAAAGTGGTACGGGTGACGGGGTCATCCGCGTTCCGCGGCAGAACGCCCCCCAGGTCGCCTCGGCCGGTCGTGCCAGGCACCCTGCTGGCAGGCTCAACGGGCGGCCGCCAACTTCTCCGCATATTCGCGCCGCCTCCCGCCGCTCCCACCCGTGCCCACCATGCGCCGCTCCCGCCACGTTGTTGCCGTCGTTGCCCTGCTGGCCACCGCGCGCCCCCTCGCCGCCCAGGAGCCCGCCGCGTGGCGCGACGGACCCGTCTTTCACACCTTCTCCATTGCCGCCGTCGACCCGCGCACCGGGGAAGTGGGGGTGGCGGTCACCACGCGCGTGCCCTGTGTGGGCAACGGCGTGCCGTGGGTGCGCAAGGGCGTGGGCGCGGTGGCCACGCAGGCCAGCACGCGCACGGAGTACGGCACCGAACTGCTCGACGCACTGGCGCGCGGGGAAGCGCCCGACGCCGCACTCACGCGGTTGCTGGCGGCCGACAGCGGCGCGCAGCAGCGGCAGATTGGCGTGATTGCCCTCGACGGTCGCAGCGCGCAGCACACCGGCACGGGCACCAACGCCTGGGCGGGGCACCGTGCCGGCAAGTACTACGTCACGCAGGGCAACATTCTGGTGGGGCCGCAAGTCATCGACGCGGTCGCGAAGCAGTTCGAGTCCACCGAGGGCACGCCGCGGCATCTGGCCGATCGTCTGGTCGAGGCGCTCAACGCCGGCTTCGAATTGGGCGGCGACAAGCGCCACGGGCTGCGCACGTCGGCGGCCGTGGTGGTGGCCGACCCGCGCCCGGGCATGTCGCGCCGCACCGATGGGCAGACGGTGCACATCAACATCTGCGAGCACGAGCAGCCGCTGGCCGAGCTGCGCCGCGTGTACGACGCCGTGTCGCAAACCCTGGGGTATCGCACGCTGCAGCAGTATGCGGGCGGCGACGTGTTCCAGCTCAAGGTGATGCTCAACGCGCTGGGATACTACAAGCCCGGCGAAACGCTGTCGCCGCGCATGCCCGACGCCAACCTGTACACCGCTGATGTGGTGGCCGCAGTGGACAGTTTCCGTACCAGCGAAGGCATGGGCACCCCCCGCATTGGCGGCTCACCCGCGGGGCTGGTGGACCCGGAAACCGTACAGCGGCTCTGGGCCGCGCTGGCCAAGGCGGGCAAGGACAGCGCCGTGCGGCAGCAGCTGCTGGACATCACGATGATTCGCCGGTGAGGGCGCACGCCGGCCGACTGGCGCACCTACTGCTTTACCAGTAGATATTGGGCATGCGCTCGCCGATCATGTGGGTTTCGTGTCTGGCCTGCCGAGCCTGGGCCGGTATGGTGTGCATCGCCATTCTCGGGGCGTCCACGCTCGCCCACGCCCAGGCGAACGCCGCCGGCACCCTCACCGGTACGGTGCGGGCCACGCCCACCGGCGTCGCGCTGCCGTATGCCGTGGTCTCCATTGGCGCACTGGGGCTCGAGCGATTCTCCGGTGCCGACGGCCGGTTCGTCATGCCCAATGTGCCGGCCGGGACTCACGCGGTCACGGTGCGCCGCATCGGCTTCGTGCCGCAGCCGTTCACCGTGACCATCACCGCTGGCGGCATCACCACGCTCGAGGCGCAACTCGTGCAGATCCCGGTACGGCTGACCGCCATGAAGGTGCGCCCGGCCGAACCGTGCAAGACACCGGGGTTGCCGGACCCGGCCAAGTTTCCCGAGGTGGCGCAACTGGTGGGATTGCTGCGCGAGAACGCGGCGACCGCTCGCACGCTCGCGACGCAGCATCCGTTCGTCTACTCGCAGTATCGGGCACTCGGCTCACTGGTGAACGACTCGGTGCATCTGGTCTCTGTTGTGGCGGAACGCATGGTTGGCGTGCGTGAGGTCCTGTACCGGCCGGGGCGCGTGGTCACCACCACGGGGCGTGGTGCGGCCCGCAGCTCGGTGATGACCCTGCCTACCATTCTCGACCTGACCGACAAGGCGTTCATCGACAACCACTGCTTCCGCTACAGCGGCAGCAGCGTGCATGCGGGGGCGCAGGGTGACGAAACCTGGGTGCGGCTCGATGTGCGCGCGAGCGACAAGCTGCGCTCACCCGACGTACACGGGGTGTTCTACCTGGATAGCGCCACCGCGCAGCTGCGGCGCATGGAGCTCGAACTGAGCCGCGCCGACCGACTTCCGCCAGGACTCCGGAGCGTGCGTGTCGTGCAGGTCACGACCACGTTTCTCGAGATCGCGCCGGGGTTGTCGGTGATCGACGACGTGTGCGGCATCAACTGGATTCGAGCCAATAGTGGGCGGGGAGAGCCGGCGCACCCGGCGGAGCTGCAACACGTGGCCGCGGTGCACTTCGGCGCGCCGCCACCGGATGTACCGGCAACGCGCGAGTTGCCACCGCCGGTGTGGGTGAAAGGCGGGCGCATCGCGCGAACCGCGCTTTCGTGCGCCGAGCTGCCGTAGTACGCCGGCGCTGCTCCGCCATCCGCACTCGCGACTCCCGGCGTCCGATCGCACATTGAACGGGTAACGCAACCGTTTCCCTCACGCCGCCGCCGCCTCTCTCCCGCCCCAGTCATGCGCCCGCTTTCGGCTGTCACGACCCTCCTGTTTTGTGCGGGCTCCACGCTCGCCGCGCAGTCCGCGACCGCCACCCGACCCGTCGGCAAGCCAGGGGTCGCGCGCACGACGCCAGCCTACGACGTGACCATTCGCTGGACCAGTTATGGCATCCCCCACGTCAAGGCCAACGACGTCGGCAGCCTCGGCTTCGGCTTTGCGTATGCCACCATGACCGACGCCGCCTGCACGATCGCGCGTGACGTGGTGATGGTGCGCGGCGAGCTGTCACGCACCTTCGGGCCGGACAGTGGCCATCGCGAGAGCGACATCTTCCACCGCGCGCTGCTCACCGATTCCGCGGTGAAGGCGTTCAGGACCACGCAAAGCGCGTCGGCGAATCGCTCGACCGCAGGCTACGTGGCGGGGTACAACCGCTATCTCCAGGACCAGGCGGCCAATCTCTCGCCCAGCTGCAAGGGCGCCGCGTGGGTGCGTCCCATCACGGTCGACGACGTGATCCGGCTCCACATGAGTTTCGGTATTCGGTACGGCGTGGGGCGCTTCATGAAGGAGATGGCGACCGCAGCGCCGCCCAGCGAACGCAAGGCCGCCGGCTCGGGTGACGACACCGCCGTCCAGACCGACTTCGACGCACCGGAAGGCATTGGCAGCAACGCCGTCGCGATGGGCAAGGATGTGACCACGACCGGACGCGGACTCCTGCTTGGCAACCCGCACTACCCGTGGCGGGGGTCGTCCCGCTTTCACCTCATTCACACCACCATTCCCGGCCAGCTCGACGTGATGGGCGTCAGCCTGTACAGCAGCAATGGCGTCATCCTTGGCTTCAACAAGGACATCGCGTGGACGCACACCGTGTCCACAGGTACGCGCTCCACGTTCTACGCACTCGACCTCGATCCGAACGATCCCACGCGCTACAAGTACGGCAATGCATGGCGCGCGCTGCAGCGCGTGACCGTGCGTGTGCCGCTCACGAGCGCCACTGGCGCCACCTCGACCGAGTCGCGCACGGTGTGGATGTCGCACTACGGGCCCGTCGTGATGTCGGAGCAGCTGCCGTGGACCACCGCGCGCGCCTTTGCCATTCGCGACGTCAATCTCGCCAACCATCGCGCGGCCGCCACCTATGACGCCCTGGGGCGGGCGCGAACGATCGCCGATGTGGACGCCGCCATCAGCCTGGGCGGCGTGGCGTTCACCAACACCATCGCGGCCGATCGCGAGGGCACGGCCTACTACGCCGACGTGAGCGCGGTGCCCAACATCGATGCGGCCATGCTCACCGCCTGTCGCGTACAGGCGCGCGGCATTCCGGCCGCCGTCATTGTTCTCAACGGCGCCGACCCGGCCTGCGAGTGGAAGCAGGACACGGCGAGCGCGGTGGCCGGCGCGATGCCGCCGAGGGCGATGCCGCGACTGCGCCGGACCGATGTCGTGTCGAATGCAAACGACAGCTATTGGCTCACCAATCCCGCGGCACCCCTCGAAGGCTTTTCTCCGATCATTGGCGGCGAGCGTACGGCGCGCAGCCTGCGCACGCGCGCCGGGCTGCAGTTCATCGCCGAAGCTACCGCCAACGGCAAGAAGGTCAGTGCCGAGCAACTGCAGGCCATGCTGTACAGCCATCGCAACTATGGCGCCGAGCTGTTGCTGAACGATGTGCTGGCGCTGTGCGCCGCGCCGATCGCGCCGGTCACCACGCCCAACGGCAGCGTGGATCTTGCAGCGGCCTGTTCCGCACTGGCGGCGTGGGACCGCAAGGAAACGATTGACAGTCGCGGCGCGCAGGTGTGGCGGGAGTTCTGGGCGTTCGCGGCGCGTATACCGAATGCGTGGAAAGTGCCGTTCGACGCAGCCGACGCCGCGAACACGCCGCGCGGACTTGCCACCGACAATCCCACCGTGAAGGAAGGACTGCGGCGTGCGCTGGCGCAGGCGCAGCAGCGCCTCGCGCAGGCCGGTGTCGCCCCCGATGCCACGCTGGGCAGCGTGCAGTACGAAGTGCGCAAAGGTGAGCGCGTGCCCATTCCGGGCGGCGCCGGCGGCACCGGCATGTGGAGTGTCATCACCACCGAGCTCAAGCCCGGCGGCTACTCACCCATCATTCATGGCAACAGCTACATCCAGGTGGTGGGCTGGAAGGCCGACGGCACCGTGGACCCGCGCGGCATCCTTACCTATTCGCAGCACGAAGACCCGAACACGGAGCATGGTGGCGATCTCACCCGGCTCTACAGCAAGGGCGAGATGATCAGGCTGCCGTTCTCGGAGGCCGACATTATCGCCGACAAGAACCTGCGTGTGGTGCGATTGAAGCAGTAGGTACAGACCAAGAGGACTGTAGCGCGAAGCGAATCGGTCGGACTCGTTCAGCGACTTGTGCCCATGACCGCCCTAGGCATGAGGGCGATATCAACGGTACAGACGAATGAAGAAGAGCACCGTGAGCACCCCGGCAATAAAACCGACGATGCCGAGTTGAGCCTTCGTGGAGAGGCGCGGCCACTGAGGCTTTTCTGGCGGGGTCATGGTCGGTGGGCAAGGTGGTGAAAGGGGGTAGGCGCGGAACGTATGCCTGCCGCTCATCTCGTCGCGATGACGAACAGCGTATAGCCGAAAACCGCCGGCAGAATCAGGCCGCTCAGCAAGGCCCCGAACACTTCCGCGACGGTGGCGAGCCGTGAGAATCCTTGGCGCTTGTTCCATCGCTCCAACACCGTCGCCCGATACCGGGGCGAAAAGATGAAGCGCCAGAAGCCCAGACAAGTCTGCAGGAGCGAAGCAACACCATCGACGTTCGCGAGGATATCAGCTGGCGTCAGGGCTCCTGAGCGTGGGGGGCTCGTTGGCACCGCGCTCCGGGGCGCCGCGGCGTTGATCTACTCCGAATGGCCATGAACGCCTGCAAAGATAAGGGGCCTGAAGACTACGCTTCAACCGCCGCCGCACTCCGGGCGGCCAGCTCCCTGCTCAACCGCAGCGCCGTGGGCGTGGTGGCGAGCCCGCCGAGCGCCGTGCACCGATGTTCGCGGGGCATGCGCTCGGCCACACTCGCGGCCGCCGCAACCACTTCGTCGAAGGGGATCATCGCGTCGTAGCCCGCCAGCGCCATGTTGGCGCACGAGACGGCGTTGCTGGCCGCAATGACGTTCTTGCCCAGGCACGGAATCTCCACGCGCGCGGCCACCGGGTCGCAGATGAGGCCCAGCATGCTCTGCAGCGCCATGCTCGCCGCGCCGGTGGCCTGCGACAGCGTGCCGCCGGCCAGTGTAACTAGGGCGGCGGCGGCCATCGCAGCGGCGCTGCCGCCCTCCGCCTGACAGCCGCCCACCTCGGCGGCAAAGGTCCACGGGCCGGCAATGAATACGCCAATCAATCCGGCGGCCAGCATGGCGCGCGCCATGTCGTCTTCGCCCTGCTCCCGGCACTCGGCCACCGCAATGCAGCTGGCAGGGAGCGCCGCGCAGGCCCCCGCCGTGGGAGCGGCCACGATCACCCCCATGGCGCTCTTCACCTCCATGAGCGCCGTGGTGTACAGCACGGTGCGATTGAGCACGCCCGCGTCGAGCAGCGTGCCGCGGGCCATCTGCTCGGCGAACTTCCCCGACTGGTGCCCCAGCAAACGGTCGGCGTAGTGCGTGCCGGCAATGCCCTCGGCAATCGACGCGCGCAGAATGCGCACGATGTCCACCATCATGGCGTGCACCGCACGGTCGGTGAGATTGCCGCGGGCCTTCTCGTACTCCACCGCCCACTGCCAGAGCGGGATTTCGCGGCCACCGTCGAGTGCCATCAGCTCGGCGCAGCTGCGGAACGGAAGCACCGCCTGCGGATTGGATTGCACCGGCAGCACCGGATGCAGCACGCGCCCCGCGATGTCCACGCGGGCACCGCCATCGAGCGAGACCCGCGCGCCGTCGATCTCCAGCACCTCGATCATGCCGCCACCCGTGGAAATGGCGATCATCGTGTGCCGCTCCGCGCCGTTCGAAAGCGTGAGGCGATACGTGTTCGGGTGCGGATCGTGGCAGTCGATGTAGCGGATCTCCACCTGCACGCCCGCCTGCTGAAGATGCGTGGGCGACAGCGGGAGACGGGCGTCGGCGGCGTCCCACCCCAGAAGGCCGCCAAAGAGCCCCATGTCCGACCCCTGGCTCGTGTGCGTGGCCGGGAGCGAGCCGTTCACGTCGAACTCGACCAGCACATGGGTGATGCTGCCGCCCATGAGGTCGCGCGCAAGGCGCCCGATGCGCAGTGCCGCCGCGCAGTGCGAGCTGGAGGCGCCGCGCATGACGGGGCCGATGACGTCGTTGAAGATGCTGATCATGGTACGGCGAATATGCCGCGTGGCGGGGCGTCCGTCGATCCGGCGTGCTGCCGAGCGTTGATGCCCCCCGCCCCGTCTTTCACAGCTTCTCCATTACGGATGGCTGTCGTTCATGCGTGTCTGATCGATACCCGACGCATGGCACGAGATACAGGATGCGCCACGCGCTCCGATGCCGATTTGCGTCGATCCATCGGGCGCGTAGTACGCCCAGAGCCAGCCGCCCGTTCCGGCATTCGGTGATCCGCGCAGCTTGTACATGACGGCATAGCGACTGAGCCGGTTGCCCACCAACAACTCCTTCACGATCAGCGACGAGTCGGGAAAACTCGCACCAGGTCGAACCTTCCCGCTCGCATCGAGCAAGGCCGCCGCGATGGCGTTGTAGCGGGTCCGGAGGCGCGCCTCCGAATGTCCAGAGCTCTGAGCTCGAACCAGGGTATCCGGGCGCAGCTTGTAATACGTCCACCCGCTGGTCTGGCGCGCCGCCGCACTCAGGGTGGCATCCGATATGCCGCCCGAACCCGACCCATCACTGGCGGTTACAGTGCCGTTCCCGCAGGCGGCGGTCAGGATCAGGGACAGGAGCGCGAGCATCTGGCGCATGCGTGAGACTCCATGGTGTGAAGAGGTGATGGGAGAACACCCGATGGGTGGACGTTACGCCCCTCCGCCATGAAACGCGGGCACGAAACGCCTCGCGGCCCGGACGTTTCATGACCGCGTTTCTCCGCGCGAGCGCCGTATGTTTTACCGGATCGCCTCAACCGTCCGCCTCCGCCCATCGGGATATGCCCCATCTCCTGACCAGCCGACCATGACGCCGCCGGCCGCGTCCCGACACGTTCCCCTCAATCGGGCCCTCCTGACGGTGATTGCCAGTGCCATGCTCGTCGGTGTGGTGCCGGCCGGTATCGCTCTCGACCGCGAGCTGGCCCGCGGGCTCGTCGAGCGCGCGCGCGACGACCTGCAGCGGGCCCCCCGCATTCTTGCCGATCGCAACACCGCCATCGCGGACGCCATGATGATGCATGCCAAGGAGCTGGCGCATCAGGAGGGGTTGATCGACGCCGTGGCCCAGCGGAACGGGGCGGCGGTCGCGCGGGTGGTCGAGGAGGCCCGCGGCTCCATCGGCACCGGGCAGCCACTGGTGTCCGCCGCGGCGGCTGGCATCGCCATCGGCCCGACACCCGGCGACTCCCTGCTCGCGGAGACGCGCGCGGGCCGCATGCCAGTGGCCATGGCCATGGATGGGGCGACAGTCCGGACACTGGCGCTGGCGCCCATCGAGCGCGGCGGCGCGTGGCTCGGGGCGGCGGGCGTAACGCGGGCCCTGGATGCAACCGAAGCGGCGGGTCTCAAGGGCCTCACCCGTTCCGAGGTGATCGTGGTGTCGCGCACGGGGCGCGTTACCGCCAGCACCATGGATACGACCGTCGCACACGCGCTGGCGCAGGCGATTTCGGGTGCGACCACCGAGACCATGGATCGGACGATCGATGGCGACGCGTACCTGCTGGTCCGGGCACCACTCGCCGGCGCCGGGTTCGTGGTGTTCACCCGTCGCCTCAACGACGAACTGTCCGTCCTCCCCTCGCTGCGACGTACGGCGGCACTCGCCGCGCTGTTTGCGGCGTTGATCATGCTGCTGCTGGGCACGTTGCTGATGCGCCGGGTCACGCGCCCCGTTCACCAGCTGGCAGCGGCCGCAACGGCCATGCGGAATGGCGCCTTCGAAGCGCCGCTGCCGCAGTCGCGTATCAGCGAGGTGGCGCAGGTCGCGCAACAGTTTGCCGGAATGCGCACGGCCCTCCGGCGACAGCTCGAGGAGCTGCAGCAGGTGAATGAGACGCTGCAGGATCGCACCCAACGTCTCAGCGCGTTGCAGTCGGATCTCATGCAACGCGAGCGTCTCGCCGTCGCCGGACGCCTCGTGGGTCAGCTCGCTCACGAGATCCGCAATCCCATCGCGGCGCTTCGCAACACTCTCGAAGTGGTACGCCGTCGGGTAACGCACGACCAGGAGGCGCACGAGTTCACCGAGCTCGCCATCAACGAACTGTTGCGCATGCATGAACTCACCGAGCAGATGCTGGATGTGAGTCGTCCGCGCCGTGGCGGTCCGGCGCATGCGCACGCGGTACCGGTGGCCCGCGATGTGGCACGCCTGCTGACCGCCGGCGTCCCGCACGAGGATCTCACCGTTCAGGTGCAGGGAGCGGAAACGATCCGGGCGGCCATTGCCCCGGATGCGCTCAAGCAGGTGTTGCTCAATCTGCTGCAGAACGCCCGCGAGGCGGTCGGCCTCATGCGCGAACCTCGTGGCACCGTGATCATGGTCGCGATCGACCAGCAGGGCGCGATCGTGACGATCGATGTGTCGGACAATGGTCCGGGCGTGCCCGAGTCACTCGCCGAGCGGGTCTTCGATCCGTTCTTCACCACCAAGGCCGATCTGCATGGCGTGGGACTCGGCCTGTTCGTGGCCGAGGGCCTCATCCGCGCGGCGGGAGGCCGGCTCACGTTGCAGCCCTCCACGAATGACGGGGCACACTTCCGCATCGCGCTGCCGGTGGCAGACTCACGGCCTTCCACCCCTGCGGCACCGGCGGAGCCGGCGTCGCGGTATGCACCGGCGGTGGGGGCATGACCGCCAAACGCCTCCTCGTCGTCGACGACGATGCCACCTTTCGCCGGTCGACGGCCGCCCTGCTGCGGGATGAGGGGTATGTCGTCGATGAGGCACCGGACGGACATCTTGCCGCACAACAGCTCAAGGACCAACGCTACGACCTGCTCCTGCTCGATCTCAAGATGCCGGGCATCGATGGCCTCCAACTGGTGGAAGCGCTGCGGGTGCGGGGCATGCATCTGCCGATTCTCATGATCAGTGGGGTGGGCACGGTCGACCTGGCCGTGCGTGCGTTGCACCGCGGTGCAGACGACTTCCTCACCAAGCCGGTGGAACCGGCCATGCTCATCGCGCGCACCGCCGAACTGCTCGATCGGCGTCCCACCGAGTCCGGCACACTCACGGGCTCCTCGATCGTCGGTCGGTCCGAGGCCATCAGGGCAGTGCTCGCCGATATCGCCCGCGTCGCGCCAACCGAGACCACGGTACTCGTGGGTGGGGAAACCGGCGTTGGCAAGGAACTGGTCGCACGCGCGCTGCACGATGGCTCCCCACGTCGCGCGGGCACTTTTCAGGCCGTCAACTGCGGCGCGCTCAGCGAGACCCTGCTGGAGAGCGAGCTGTTCGGGCACGCCCGCGGTGCCTTCACGGGCGCCATACGGGATCGGATCGGCATCATCGAGGCGGCGCACGGCGGCACCATCTTCCTCGACGAGATCGGCGAGATGAGCATGGCCGTGCAGCAGCGATTGCTGCGGGTCCTGCAGGAACGCGAGGTTACCCCGGTGGGCAGCGTGCGCACCAAGCCGGTCAATGTGCGCGTGGTCTCGGCGTCCAATCGCGACTTGCGCATCCTCATGTTGCGGGGACAGTTCCGGGAAGATCTGTACTATCGTCTTTCGGTCTTTCGCATCGATGTCCCGCCGCTGCGCGATCGTCGTGACGATATCCCCATGCTGGTGGAGCATGCCCTGCGGCGGCTGCGCATGCGCGTCCCGCAGTGGGCGGAACTGACCTGCTCTCCCTACGCCATGCGCGCGTTGCGGGCGTTCGAGTGGCCCGGGAACGTGCGCCATCTCATGGGCGCCGTGGAGAGCGCCGCGGTCACGTCCGGAGGCCAACGCATCGAGGTGCAACACCTCCCGGCAGAGGTGCGGGAAAGCCTCGAGGGCTTTGCGCACCCGCGGTATCGCGCTGAAGACACAGGCGACGCCGAGCGAGCCCGCATCGAGTGGGCCATTGCCACCGCTGAAGGCTCGTTCTCCCGGGCAGCCGACCTGCTCGGCATGGGACGCACCACGCTCTGGCGAAAGTTCAAGCAGTATGGCTTGACCGCGCGGGAGCCGGCGTAAGGTCGGCCATCGGCCCGCCCGGAGCGTGCCGGCCTCGAGCGAGTCGGGCCGGCATACCCTCGGGGGGCCATCATCCGTGAACGGGGAGCGGCACTCCAGCCGCCTTCCGTCAGCGGATGGTGGCGTTGCCCGTCGGCAGACTGCTGAGATTCGGGCTCATGGCGTAGGTGAAATGCTGGCTGGCATCGACCGCGATCATCCCCAGCAACGGCTTCGGCGCAAACGGCGCCGGCGAATCGTCGGGCTGCGGCTCGATGCTGATCACGGCCATGCCACCACGCAGCGACGTGGGGAAGGTGAGGCCGGACGGTGCATTGCGAATGAAGTCCTCGCCCGGGAACGGCGGTCCGGCCATGGGGCCACTGAACGGGGCCGACTGATCGGCCAGGGCACCGTTGGTGAACCGACCCGTGGTCACGGGACGACCGCCGATGACCGCCCACCCCTCGTACACCCACCCCGCGGGCAACACGGGGAGCGTGAGGCCGGCCTGCCCCGTCCCGTTGACGAGGCGCATGAACCAGATCCCGCTGAGCTCATCGGTCGTGGACGCACTCGTTGGCGTGGCCAGCAGATAGTTGCCGGCGACACCCGAGAAGGAGTTGCCGAGGGCTCCACTGAACCCCACGCTCATCGCGGCCGCGCCACCGGTGACCGCGCCGCCAATCAGCTTCGAGTCTGCCGGGACCGCATCCACATCACCGGCGGGCTCGATGGTCAACACGACGGCGCTGCTGGAGCGCACATCCTGCCCAACGGTGAACGTCCCGTTGGCGATCGGCATGCCGCTCAACGACACGAGGCTTCCACTCGCGGTGAGATTGAACTTCCCGGTCGACACTGGCTGGCCGTTGAGGATCACCCACCCTTCGTAGTGGAATCCGTTGGCGAGCGGTTCGAGACCGGTGAACGAGAGACTGACCGTGCGGCCGACGACAGGTTCCGTCAGATCGTCGTCATCACCGCACGCCGTCAGGATGCCAACCGACAGGACGGCAGCCAGCATGAGGCCGTGGGACCGCGCGCGATTTGGCCGTGCGATTGAGAACATGTGCATCTCCGAGAACAGGGGTAGGTAGGCCGACGCGATTCGTCGTCCACACCGGGGCCAGGGGCAATACCGAGGCCAGCCACCACTGCTCGCACGGCGGTCGTGCAACATCGTTGTCAATCGCGGACTTGCGACGCGGCCACCCTCATGAAATTGGTGCGGCGCCGTTTCGTCTGGTGTTTCACGAAACGCCGGCACCAGCGACGACATTTGCCGATGAAACATCCGTTATGGCATCTGCACGATGACCTTGCCGCGCGATCGCCCCGCCTCCTGATACGCCACGGCCGCCGCCAGCTCGGCAAACGCATACTCCCGGTCAATGACCGACCGCAACGTGCCGCGCTGCATCCAGTCGCGCAGCGTCACCAGGTCGGTCTTGTTGGAGGTGGAAATGAACGGGATGAACGTGCCGCTGAGCACCGGCGCCTGCACCATGGCCAGGGCCAGGTGGGCGATGGGGCCCAGATACGCGTTGCCGTTGGGGCCACCCACCATGACCACGCGCCCACCCGGCGCCAGCACCGCGTCGAGCGCGCGCGCCCCGTGGTTGCCCACCATGTCAACGATCACATCGTACCGCTCGGCGCCTGTGGTGAAGTCGGTGGTGGTGTAGTCAATCACGCGGTCGGCCCCCAGCTCCTGCACCATGGCCAGATTGCGCGTGCTTGCCACCGCCGTGACCTGGGCGCCGTAGATCTTGGCGATCTGCACCGCATAGGTGCCCACGCCGCCCGACGCGCCGTTGATGAGGACCCGTTGCCCCTCGCGTACCTGCGCCTGATCACGAATGGCCTGCAGCGCGGTGGTGGCCGCCACCCCCACGGCGGCCGCCTGGGCGAACGACGCGCTGTCGGGCATGTGGGCAATCGTGCCCCCCTCGCGCACCACCACATGCGTGGCAAAGGCCCCGGTGCGTGACCCGAACACGCGATCGCCAACCTTGAACTGCGTGACCCGCTTCCCCACGGCCTCGACCGTGCCGGCGAAGTCGGCGCCGATGCGCTTTTCCTTGGGCGCCCCAATGCCCGACTCCACGCGCATGACGTAGGGCTTGCCGCGCAGGTAGTGCCAATCGAGCGGATTCACCGACGCGGCGCGCACGCGCACCAGCACCTCCGTGTCGGCGGGGGTGGGCGTGGCGATGGCCTCGAGGCGCAGCACTTCGGGGCCGCCGTAGCAGTGGTAACGGTACACCCGTGCCCCGGTGGTCTCGCTCGCGCTGGGGCCTTGTGCGGCGGTGTCGGCGCAGGGCGACTCATGGCTGAGGGCCAGCGCCCCGCCCGCACCGGCGGCGCCCAGCAGCAGCGCCACCATTCCAACCCACTTGGCTTTGCGTCCCACGGTTGGCTCCCGGCCACGAGGCCGCGCGTGCCGCGCGTGCCGCGCCGCGCACCGAGCGCCCGCGGCCGCCTGCACACGCATGAGGGGCGGTACGGAGAGTCGGGGGTGGGGGTTTCAGGGGGAGGGCGGGATGGTCGCGGCGATGGGTGACGCGCGGTGATACGCCGCGCGATCGTCAACGCGCCTGCGGCCAGGCCTCCCTGGCTTCGCCAATGCTCGCGTATCCGTAGTCCACAAACATGAGCACGCCCGACGCCTCGTCTCGGCGGGCAATACAGTACACCGCACGCAGCGGGGCCCCGTGGGCATCGGTGACGCTGATGCTGGCCGCTTCGCCTTCGAAGGCGTCGACTTCGACGATGAACAGTTCACGATCGGTCATGGCTAGTTCCTTGCCGGCGGGATAATCAGCAGTGTTTCCCAGCCTAACTGCGCCGCCTGACAATCGCCGCTAGTGGGATCCGGCAGCGCGCGGCATTGCGGTCTGTCCCGACCATTAGCGTACCATATCGACGCTCATGACCTTCGCGTCTACGAATGCATGGTACACACCAAAATCCCGTAAATCGGCAGGTAGGCCCAGGACGGCATGAAGCAGGCGTGTAGCTCCGTGCCACTCCTCGATAGTCATCGGCCCACCCACGTCTGTCGCGTTGATGAACGAGAGAAATACCAGGCGAGAGTCGACGCCGTTCAGCCCTCTAAGAAAGAACTGGAAAGCGAGACGGTTGGCGTACTGATAAAACGTACTCGTCCAAGCTGCGGACGCACGCGGTGCGTAGTGCTTTCGAGCGATCTCGAGACTCTGCTCGATCTTCAGACGTGACTCCTCGGATGCTTTCGTGCCAGGTGATGCCATTTCAGGAATATGCGCCTTCGCTTCGAGGAGTAATGATCGACCATTCGAAGTCATGGCGAGTCCGTCCCACACGGGCCCGCGCGCGGGCCAGAACTCAGTGAGTGGGGAAGTCAGTCGATCGTGTATGCCCAGTTTCTTGAGTGCTGCGGCATCCCGATACTCGGCGCCTCCTTCTTTCGCCAATGGGGAGACCCACTCGACCGTTTCGCTCTCCTCGATTGCACCAGCCTCTTCCAGCGACGCCTGAAGCAGATCCGGGTAAGCATTGACCGCCGTCAGTAGCAGTCGTTGACTTCCCACTGTGTTCGAGAGCTTCGACATGCTTCGCACTCCTTGTGTATTCAAGTTCAGTCAATGGACAAGACCTAAGGTTCTCGCGTGTCCATCACTTCGCAAGCGAAGGGCGTCATTGGTTGGTTCAGCCGACAGCCCATCGTGTGACCTGGCGAGCTGATGCGCCATTGACGAACATTGTTCGGTGAGCGCTACGGTATACCCGACGATCAGCTCAGCGGACCATTGCTCGAATCTTCTATGTCATTCAAGGCTGGAATTCTCGTCGTGCGACGAAATGGGAGCTACAAGGACATCCCAGGTGTTCGGTACCATTTCCCCAAGAAGCTGTACCTGAACGACATTCTGGCCTTGCGAGATAGGCTGGTGCTTCTTTACGAGCCACGCCGAGGTGGGACGTCGGAGAGCAGCGGCGGACGTATGGGGTTCGTCGGATTCGCGTTCGTCGATCGTGTCTGGGATGATCCAGACGATTCTACGCATGCTTTTCTCGGCTATCGCATGTACACGGAGTTCATTCACACTATCCCACTGTCGGCGACCACCGTTCCGCCCAAGTCGCTACAGAACGCGGTGCGGCCCGTTTCGTTCATGGAGGCGGAGGAAGTGGTCCGCCAAGGCTTGTTGCTGCAGCCAAGCGAGGGCATTCGCGTGGGGTTGGTTGATGCCGAGGATCTCATCGACACACCCGAACGCCGAAGCCAGGAAATCGTGACCAATCGACTCGTGCGCGACGCGAGTTTCCGATTCCGAGTCGTGGAGCAGGCATACGACGGACGGTGTGCGCTTACCGGCGTGCGAATGACCAACGGATACGGCCGCGCGGAGGTGGACGCCGCGCACATTCAACCGGTGGCGAACGGCGGTCCGGATTCTACGCGCAACGGTCTCGCCCTCATGAAGAGCATGCACTGGGCTTTCGATCGTGGCCTAGTGGCATTGTCGGACAGCGGGCACATCTTGACGGTGGATCGAGGGCTGGACCTGACGGTTGCCAAGCTACTGCCAGACGACCGGCGTGCTTTCCTGCCGGAGGTGCCCGATCTTCGCCCGCACCACGCTTTTCTCAGGTGGCATCGCGAGCACGTCTTCAAGAGCCACGCGCTGGCAGCGACCGACTGAGTTTCCCGAATCGGCTCTTTACCGAACAAAGCCCGTAGACTATATTTCATTTCCGTCGGTTTTCAGCTCCGCCAGCTACCCTACATGCTCACCTCCGCAGGCCTGTTCGCCGGAATCGGCGGTATTGAACTTGGATTGCAGCGCGCCGGATTCGAGGCGCAGCTGCTGTGCGAGATCGATGCGGCCGCCTGTCAGGTTCTGGAGCAGCAGTTCTCTGGCATAAAGCTCGCGACCGACGTGCGCGCTTTACGTGCGCTGCCGAAGGTCGACGTCCTGGCGGCGGGGTTTCCTTGTCAGGATCTCAGCCAAGCTGGACGCACCGCTGGTATTACCGGCTCACAATCCGGTTTGGTGGAGGAGGTCTTCCGGCTGGTCTCGAACAAGAAGACTGCACCGACGTGGCTGCTTCTGGAGAACGTGTCGTTCATGCTGCGCCTCGATCGCGGTTCAGCGATGGAGAGCATCACATCGCGACTCGAGTCGATGGGGTTTCGCTGGGCGTACCGCATTGTGGACTCGCGTGCATTCGGTCTGCCACAGCGCCGGCAGCGCGTGATCCTGCTGGCTTCGCGCACTGAAGACCCGCGACCTGTGCTGTTTTCTGACGAAGCGGGAGAGGCGCAGCGAGATCCGGATAGGGCCAAAGCATTCGGCTTTTACTGGACCGAAGGGCTCCGCGGTTTGGGGTGGGCCATCGATGCAGTGCCTACCCTCAAGGGCGGTTCTACCATCGGCATTGCGTCGCCACCGGCCATCTGGCATCGCGTTGATGGGCAGGTCGTAACGCCTGATGTGCGAGACGCGGAGCGGTTGCAGGGATTTCCAGCTGACTGGACGGCCTGCGTCGGCACCGATCGAAAGGGACTCGCCAAGCGTTGGAAGCTGATCGGAAACGCGGTGACTACCAACGTGTCGGATTGGGTGGGCAGCAGCATCCTTGCCGGCCGTACCGTGTCGCTTACCGACAGGGAGCTGCCACTGCCTAAGGGCACGTCGTGGCCCGACGCTGCCTGGGGAGATGGGACGACGCGTCGAGCGGTTCGTGCTTCGGCATTTCCCGTGGCCCAGCGGCACCCATCCCTCGCGGACTTTCTCGAGCACGGTGGTACGCCGCTCTCCGCACGCGCTACGTCTGGCTTCCTGTCACGCGCCCGAGCGGGATCGCTTCGCTTTCAGAGCGGTTTCCTCGAAGCACTCGACGCGCACTACGAGCGCATGGTGTCGAGCGCGCCCTCGCTACAGCCATCGTTGCTGTGAACCGAAAGCGCCCGCTCGTCACCGATCCTGTGCGATCGGCATTGATGAAGCGGGTGCGCCGTGCCAACACAGCACCTGAGCAGGAAGTAGCCGAGATACTGAGGGCGCTCGGTATCCGTATGCGTCGAAACGTGAAGGGGCTTCCAGGTACGCCGGATTTCGCGAACAAGTCGCGAAAGATCGCGATTTTCGTTCACGGCTGCTTCTGGCACGGTCACCGCGGATGTCGATACGCGACGTTCCCGAAGCGGAATGCGGAGTTCTGGGCAGACAAGATCGCCGCGAACAGAGCGCGGGACAGCCGGAAGGCCGCAGCGCTACGGCGCGAGGGCTTCCGTGTAGTTGCGGTATGGAGCTGCGCGCCACGTCGCGTTGCACCGGCCGTGCGTCGACTCGCGTAACGCCCGCACTCGAGACATACTGAACGTATGCGTGGACCAGAAATTCTTGCCAGGACAATGTCCAAGCCCCGCCTCTTGAAGAACAAGGACAAGGCGGCAGCTCACTGCGCGTGGCAATACCACCCGCGAAGCGATCACCACAGCAATGTTGCCTGCTGGGGAATCCTATTCGACCTATTGCTCTGCAGCGATTTACTTCGCGAGCATGTCGCCGAAGGCCGGGTGGCGTTCGGGATCAACCATCGCATGGTCGATCATACGAACAACCGACCGAAGAACCTCGACTTGGTTCTGTGCCGACCCAAGGTCGGCGAAGTAGCTTTGACATCGAGGAAGAAGGCCGTGACCTTTGCCGGCTTGGTCGACTCGATCGGGCTGGAACTCGATGAACAGGATCGGGCTCTGTTGGCGGACCTACCCGTACTGCCCGAACGGCCCGTCGGCTCCGTATTGCTTGCACTCGAGGCAAAGGCGGCGATGACGGAATTCGGCAAGGCGCGGCCACGTTTATACGACGAACTTGCCAGCAGTCACGTCGTGGTTCATGGCGACACCGATTCCGCGATCGCCGTCGGTTTCGCAATGGTGAACGGCAGTGATTCGTTCGTGAGCCCCACGAAGAACCCGTGCATCGCGTGGGGCGCACCGATGGTAGCCTCGAAGCACGACCAGCCGACGCAGCTCAAGCTGACAATCAAGAAGATCGGCGAGCTCCCACGGCGCGAAACGACGGGTAAAGCGGGCTTCGATGCGATTGCTGCGGTGGCTGTTTTCTGTCGAAACGACGGCTCGACCCCCGTTGCTGTCATTACCGATCCGGAGCTTGGCGCGGTCCGCGAGGGGGATGTACTCGCGTACAGTACGATGATCAACCGCGTTGTTGGTATCTATGCGAGTCGGTTCCCTCGAGGATAGCTAGTCACCTCTTGATGAGTACTCGATATCTGCAGACGCTGCGTTGACGTCTATGGTGACTGGCAAGGATCCCACTGACGCGGGCGGAATAACGACGTCTACCTCGACTCTCTGTCCGCACCGGCAAACGCGATAATCGATTACCGATTGGCAGCCTGATGGGCCGTTGGATGACATGACACCGAGAAGTCCTCCAATCACGCAGAGATGGAGGCTCCACTGAAACGGGGCAGGATCACCCGCTGATCGTCGCGCGGCGCACGCCGGTCGCCGCCTCGATGCGCCGCAGCGACCACCCCAGTCGCCCCAGCGCGATCACCTGCTGCTGTTTGGACTCGTCCAAGACGTTGCTCATGGCGGTGAACGCCCCTGTCAGGGCGCCCCGCCGGGCTACGCCTCAGCTCGCCTGTGGTGGCCGGTTTTCAGGTGTCCACTGGTGGCCGGATTTGGGTGTCCACCGAGGCCAATCGGCTCGCCGCCGACCGTGGATCATCGCGGAGCCGGACGCGGTCTCCGCCTCGGTCCACAACCCTTCTTCCACGCTCCACCCCGTTTCAGCCTGTCGTCTGAGCCCAGGCATCTTCTAGCAGTTGCGGGGCCCAACGCCCATTTGTGATCACGTAGGCGTTCGGCAGTCTCCCGAATCCGCCCACACCACACTCTTTCAGCAGAAGGCGGCCGTGGAGTATGGCTCCAGCCATCGCGGCCATCTGGTTGAACGCTCGGACGACGGGTGCGTCGGGGTGGAATGCCTGCACGCGCGCGATTGATGCCTTAAGGTCGTCCTCCAGCACCCTGGCCAGCTCCGCTTCAACTTCCTCCGTGAGCAGCTTTGGGCCGCCGGGGCGGGCCCACATCGCGTACCAGAGCTCCCATCCTGTCGTTCGAACGTTCTGAACGAACCCGAAGAAGTTGAAGAGCCCGAATCGGTCTGTCAGGGCCGATTCAAGCTCGACCAGCTTATCGAGCACCATGTAGTCGACAATCTGGTGATACGCCTTCTCAATCTCATTCAGCTGCGCCTCGACGTCGGTCCGCTGCAGCGTACCCACCGGCGTATACCGCTGCGCAACGTCCCAGTTGCGTATGCGATCCCAGTCCGTGTCAAGCATGGCACCCGTCCTTAACCCCTCGGCCTTGGCCAGCGCGACCAGCTTGTCCAAGTCGTGATCAAGGATCTCTTGCGCACCACGTCGCTTGATCTCCTGCCGTTCTGGATAGTCTGTCCACGCCTTCAAATCCGCGTAGCGCCCTTTCAGCATCAACTCAAGTACGTAGCCCGCTAGGTACGCAGCTCGGTCGGGATCGCTGTCGAGTAGGACTCGGGCTGATTCGATGTCCTTCCAAGCGCGGTCGCGGAGGTCGGCGAGAGTCCGAAACATGGGAAGAGTTGCCGGCTATGCGATCCAGTGGACGTGGTGTTGGCGTGACGCATGGCTATGCTGGACCGCCAAACGCCAGAGTTAAGCTGCATCGGCGGCCCACACCGCCGCCAGAACTGACGAGGATGCCCGGGCCGCCGTTGTCAGCTTCAACGACTCGCTAGACCGAAGGCATACCTGAGTTGTCGCTCGAGGACGGGTGCGCCGCAGCCAGAGCCGTATCCGCGGCGTTAGCCGTCCAGTCTACGATCTGCAGTAGAGCGATTCGGACAATGTGATCCTCATTTGACGACAGCGACATCGATATGCCTGGTCCCTTGATCTCCGCCTGTCCATGCACCGTTATGCCGCTGCGGATACTCTGTAGACTCGCGGGGGTCTCCAAATCGAAGTGGGCACCTCCATCCTTGTTCGCGACCCACTTGATCACCTGTCGCGGTGTATACCAGGTGGTCTGAGACGTCCGACCACCGTCCGACGAGAACGTCGTCGCTCCTAGCGGAGTATCGAGGTACTGCTCCATGCGCATCTGATGACCACCCCAGACTGGCTGACTCGATGCAACCAGCGCGCTCCAACTGAACACGCTCACGCCCTCTGGTGGGTGGAAGTCAGCTGGGTACGGTCCCCAGACCCACAGGGGAGTGCGCTTGTACTCGGCGAACACGAGCAACACTGGCAATTCAGCGTCGCAGAGAAGCGCGCGTAGGTGCCCCGCCATCGCTAGGTGAAGCTCAGCAATGTCTCGTGCCGGATCAGTGAGCGCACTCTTGAGTTGGTGAGCGTGCATCCGGAGCGCCCGTTCCAGACGGGGAATCTGATCCGGAGCTAGTGATGCGCCATTAATTCGTGGCATTCGAGGATTTCTGTTGCGGTCTAGCGTGTGCTTCTGCTGTGAACGCCCCAATAAGAAGGGTTTGGCGGGGCGTCCGCAACTAGCCTAGGCCATCACGGACGCCCCGCCAAACCCAATCCGCACCGCGTTCATCGGCAGCAAGCGTCGTTATGGCGCGCGCGGTACAATCCGGGGACATAGGTAACACTGCTAACGTGGCACGTAACCGGGGAGGTTGCGATGCCGTGGCAGGAGATTCGACCTGTGGACCAGAAGAAGGAGTTCGTCCGGGAGTACCGGCGCGGGCTGTACACGATGACCGAGCTGGCCGAGCGCTATGCCATCAGCCGGAAGGCAGGCTACGCGCTCGTGCGAAGGGTCGAGGAGCTCGGCGTGGCGGGCCTACAGCCGCAGAGCCGGCGCCCGCACACGTCGCCCAATCGCACGCCGGACCACGTGGCGGCGCTGTTGATCGCGGCGAAGCGCGCGCATCCAGCGTGGGGCCCCGAGATGCTCCTCCACTGGCTGCAGCCCCGGCATCGCGAGATCCGGCACTGGCCGGCGGTGAGTACGGCGGGGGACATCCTCAAGCGTGAGGGCCTCGTGCAGGCGAAGCGGAAGCGCTCTGCGGGCTTTCGCATCTCAACGTGTGGTGGATGCGACTCGGCATCCAGCATCAACGCATCCGTCCTGCGTCGCCGCAGGAGAACGGGGCGCACGAGCGGATGCATCGTACGCTCAAGCGCGAGGCGATTCGCCCGCCGCGGGCCACCATGCGATCGCAGCAGCGGGCCTTTGATGCGTTTCGTACGGCGTACAATGAAGAACGGCCGCACACGCATCACGGCGGGAAGCCGCCAGGCTCGCAGTACGATGCGTCGCCGCGTGAGTATCCGGGGCGGCTACCGGCGCTCGAGTACCCAGGGCACGACACCGGGAAGCGCGTCACGACCGTCGGCACCTTCCGCTTCACGACGAAGCTCCTGTTCATCGCGAACGCCCTGCGCGGCTATCACATCGGCTCAGATGAGGAGGACGACGGCATCTGGTCGATCTTCTTCGGCACCATCCTGCTGGCGAAGCTCGACGAGCGGGATTACATCATCCGGGAATGACCGGGCACACTCACCAAGTGTTACCCAGGTCCCCGGTTTGAAGTGTTTCCTAGCTCCCCGGCTGTTCAGAAACCGGACGTTGCGTCGGAATGGCCCGTCGCGCAACGGCACGGTGACGGGCCGCGCCTGAGTCGGGCGTATGCTCGACGCTCCTCGGTCCCGGAGCGCGCATGCCCGATGCGGTACCAGCGGCACGTGGCGTGTACAAGCCCCGACGCCCGGAGGCGTCGCCGCTCTTTCGGCTGGTGTCGAACCATCTGCATCGCCTGCAGACGGTCTACGACGAGCGCTTCGCGCGCGAGTACGGCCCGTGGCGGCCCGTTGTCGCACAGGTCGCTGACAAGTTCCTCGCCTGTGGCGTGCTCGACCACGGGTTCGCGCGCATCCGCTGCGATGCGTGCACGCACGAGTATCTCCTCGCGTTCTCGTGCAAGTGCCGCTACTTCAGCCCGAGTTGCCACGCCAAGCGGCTGGCCATGTGGACGCAGTGGCTGGACACCACGCTGCTCGCGCCGGTGCCACACTGGCAGGTGGTGCTCACCATCCCCAAGCGGCTCCGCGCCTACTGCCTGTACCGTCGTCGCCTGCTCGGCGAGATCGCCCGCGTCGCCGCCCGCACCGTCACGGCCGCCATCCGGACGCTGACGGGCGAGCGCGACCTCGCCGTCGGCATCGTGGCCTGCTTGCAGACGCACGGCCCCCTGGCCAACTGGCATCCGCACCTGCACCTGCTCGTGACCGACGGAGGCTTTCGGCCCGACAGGACGTTCGTCACGTGGCCCGCCCACGACACCGCTCGACTGACGGAGGCGTTCCGCCGCGCCGTGCTCCGGTTGTTCGTGCGACTGGCGCTCTTCGACGAGGAACAGGCCGCCGGCATGCTCACCTGGCCGCACTCCGGCTTGCGCGTGCATACGGAGGTCTGGGTTTCCGAGGACGATCGCGCGTTCGCAACCCGGCTCGCCCGGTACTGCGCGTGGAGTCCCGTCGCGCTGGAACGGCTCACCTACGACCGGACCGCGAAGGCCGTGACGTACCGGTCCGACAAGTCGGACGGCCCGACGGCGGGGACGGAGACGGTGGACCCGCTCGAGTTCCTGGCCCGGGTGCTCGTGCACATTTCGGACAAGGGGCAGGTCACGACACGGTACTACGGCTGGTATACCAACCGTCCGCGCGGAATGCGACGACAGGCTGAGCCCGCGGCAGCCGATACGCCACCCCTGATCGTCCCCGCCACATGACTCGCGCCGACTGAGGCCACTCGCCGATGGGCGGCCCTCCTGCAGCAGATGTTCGAGGTCGACCCGCTCGCCTGTCCCACCTGCCACGGCGCGATGCGCATCGTCGCCAGCATCACGCAGACGTCGGTGATCGACCAGATCCTCACCCACCTCCGGACCCGCGCGGCCCGTGAGGCGCACGCCGGGCCGCGGAGCCCCCCATCGACGCGGGCCCCCGCGAGCCGGGGCACGACACGCGCCCCACGCCCGCCCGCC
>Ga0315899_10000082_pt1 | contig 116231 bp, 101 predicted proteins | sample LakEriMetagenome_2_FD_203518 | JGI IMG/M metagenome (GOLD analysis project Ga0315899, IMG submission 203518) | Freshwater fungal communities from buoy surface, Lake Erie, Ohio, United States - Buoy 4 MA112 | ecosystem: Environmental > Aquatic > Freshwater > Lake | place: USA: Lake Erie, Ohio... | reverse complement strand
TCTTGGCAGGACCGTCTCCGACGCTCTCAGAAAGACCCGGCGCCAGCAGCGGCTGCTCCGTTCCTTCTTCCGTCAGGCTGAACTCGACCTGTAGATCCTTGAAAGAACAATTCAAAGCTCAATAAGATGCGATTGCCCTGCGGGCCGGCCGCATGCAGCGCAAGGAGCACTACGATCAGCGGAACCGTGAATCCGTCGTGGCTCATGGCGCGGCTCGTTGTGGTGGAGGTGAACGGAAGGTGGGCTCCCGTTCGACGTGCTCGCACCGCGGCCGCAGCCGGATGCAAAGGCATGCCCAGCGCACGCGTCGTGCGTTTCGGGCGTGCCTGGGTAAGCGTCTGCTCCGGCTTGCAGGCTTTCGCGCCGTCGCAGCCGACCCGGCGTCTGCTCCGGCTTACGGTCGCCGGGCGGAGCCCGGCTCGCAGTGCTATGCGACGAAGCCGGAGGATCGGCGGAAGTCGAGGAGCGTGAGGCTTGCAGGCTTTCGCGCCGTCGCAGCCGACCCGGCGTCTGCTCCGGCTTACGGTCGCCGGGCGGAGCCCGGCTCGCAGTGCTATGCGACGAAGCCGGAGGATCGGCGGAAGTCGAGGAGCGTGAGGCTATCATGCCTCAGCGACGAGGCTTCTGCCGTCCTCCGGCGGCTTGGGCGAGTGCGCCGCCGGTGAGGGCCGCGCCAAGCAGTGCCGTTCAGAAAGCGTCAGGCAGCAGCGGCCTGGGGAACGGGCAAACGGATCGTGATCGCCGTGCCCCGGCCCGGAGCACTCTCCACGCGGATCCGGCCACGATGCGCCTCGACGATCTCGCGACACGACGCCAGGCCGAGGCCCGTGCCCCCCTTGCCGGTCTCATCGGGCCCCGCCTTCGTCGTAAAGTGCGGCTCGAAGATCCGCCGCATGACCTCGGGCGTCATGCCGCAGCCGGTGTCGCGGACGGTGAGATCGACGAGGCCGGCCGCCTGGTCGTGGACGAGACGCAGGATCAGCCGTCCCCCTTGCGGCATCGCCTGCCGGGCGTTGACCAGCAGATTGAGCAGCACCTGCTGCACCTGGCCGGGATTAGCCATGACCCGGGGCACGGCGGCGAATTCCCGCTCCACCTGGACCCGGTACTTCATCAGCTCCCTTTCGAGGAGCACGAGCACGTCCTCGACGACGTGGACGAGGTCGGTGGGCTCGAGCCGCGGCGAGCGGCTGCGGGACATCGAAAGCACGCTGGAGGCGATTCGCGCCGCCCGGGTGCCGGCCGACAGGATCCGTTCCAGGGCCTTGTCGCGGGTGGTCTGGTCGCGATGCCGCAGGCCCATCCGCGCATAGTTGAGGATCGTGGTCAGCGCATTGTTGAACTCGTGGGCGGTCGTGCCGAGGAGTTCGCCGAGCGCGGCCTGCTTGCGGGCCTCGAGCACCTGGCGCCGCAGGGCGGCGACTTCAGCCGCGTGCCGGGCGGCGGTCGCCTCGGCCGTCCGCCGGGCGTTTTCCGGGGCCCGGCTTGACTCCGCCTCGACCGCCGCGTCGGGCCGGGCCGGCGGCTCGCAAGGGACCGGCGCACGGTCCCGCCGAGGCGTCCCCGACGAGTCGGCGGCTGGCACGATCGGCTGTGACGTTCCCTCGAGCATGTTCCTTCGCCAGATTCCCGGACCCGCACCGCCCCCCGGGGGGCCCCGACCCGAAAGGTCCGCAGGCCCCGTCCGGCCTCGTCGTCAGAACCAGTTTATGGACGGACCGCCGGGACTTCGTCGTCTATCGTCACCGGGTTCGATGCCGCTGTAGACTGCGGCGGGAGAACGCATCGGACTTTTTGACCGTTCCATCTCCGCGAACCCGAACGGTTCACCGGGGCCATGCGGTGCTCTCCCCGGCATCCCAACCGGCTCACTTTCTCGAACGCGTCCACGATCATGCCCAGCCCGACTCCCCGTCCCCGCCGCAGCCGTTCCGCGATGACGATCGTCGAACTGCTCGTCGTCATCGCGATCATCGCGCTGCTGATGGGGATGCTGATTCCGGCCGTCCAGTCGGTCCGCGAGTCGTCCCGGAGGAATGCATGCAAGGCGAACCTGAAGCAGATCGGGATCGCCCTCACCATGTACCTCGACCGCGGCAGTGGCGGTGGGCAGCGGGGCCGGTTTCCCGTGGCCGCCCAATTACCCAGTTTCGAGATCCTCGATCGCTGGCCGAACGAGCCAGTGCGGCCGAGCATCGCGGCGGCGCTCGGTTCCTACCTGGAGTCGAGCCGCGATGTCTTCCGCTGCCCATCGGACAGCGTCTACTTCGTGCGTTCGGGGACGACCGCCGAGGCCATCACGCAGCGGCTCGCATCGATGCCCGAGGCCGCCCGGCCGGCCGAATACAAGGATCTGCCCTTCGAGGGCACGAGCTACGAGTATCCGATTCGAAGGCTTCTCAATACCGAGCAGACGGCCGGCAAGACGCTGGAGCAGGCTGTGCTCTTCCGGGGCACCCCGGGGGCCACGTCCAAGCTCTGGGTGCTCTACGAGTTCGAGGCGTTTCACGGCGGGACGGGCTTCGCGGCCGGCAGCGAGGAGGCCGACTTCAACGCCGCAGAGAAGCCCCCCGAAGGGGCGCGGAATTTCCTCTACCTCGACGGCCACGTCGAAAATCTGTGACCGCATCCGCGGGACGGGTGATCAGGCCGCGAGCATCTTTGGAGTGAATGCACATGGCAGCGACACGGAGCACTTCCCGCGGCCGCGCGGCTGATCCCGACACGGGGGGGTGGATCGGGCTCGTCGTCGTGGCCTCCATCCTGGCCGCGATCGGGCTGCTCGCGGCCTGGTGGTTCGGATGGCTGCGCGGACCCGTCGATCCGCGGGTCGTCGAAATCCGCAAACTGCGGGATGAGGTCTCCGAGAAATACCAGGCCGGCGGCGGGCCGAGCACGCCCGCAGAAGCCACGGCCATGTTCGACTCGATGGACGAGATCCAACGGCGGATCGACGAGCTTCCGGAGGGGCTGCGGGAAGAGGCCCGCCGCGGCGGGCGGATGCAGTCGTCGTTCTCCGCCCCGATCGAACGGTACTTCGCCACGCCCCCGGACCAGCGGCTCGCGGAACTCGATCGCCAGATCGACCGCGAGATGATGATGGAGAAGGCCTACGAGTCTCGGCAGAAGGCGGCCTCGGGTTCGGGCGAGTCCTCCGGCAGTGGCGGCACCGGTGGGGGAGGCGGAACAAGCCCGGGAGGTCGGCGCGGGGGCACGGAGGAGGATCGCAATCGGTTTCGGAAGTCGATCCTCGACCGGACCACGCCCGCGCAGCGGGCCCGGTACGTGGAGCATCGCCGGGCGATCGCCGAGCGGCGTGAACAGCGCGGCCTGCCCGCGTCTCCGTGGAGCCGCTGAGGGGCGCGCGATGTCCAGGACACTCGGTCTTCTTCACGAGGCGTTGCAACTGGCCCGCGACCTCGGCTACGACGTTCGCGAGGAGCCGCTGGGCGAACTGGCCGGCGGCAGCTGCGTGGTCGGAGGGAGTCCGGTCATCATTCTCAACATCGAGCAGCCCGTTGGAGAGCGGCTCGACAGACTGCTCGGGGCCATCGCCCCCGACCCGCGGCTCGAAGCCGAACCGCGCAGCCGGCTCCTCGACGCCCGGCTCGCCGCCGTGCGGGCCGGCGCCGGGCCGGCACGGCCGGGTGGCGCGGGCTGACGCGGACGCGGGGCGGCGTATCAGCCCTCGCGGAACGTCTTCTCGACACGGGCCCGCTCGCGGTCGATCTGCTCGCCGCCGGCGCCGAGCCGCTCGAGGATTCGCACCGTGAACGCCAGCGCGACCTCCCCCTCGGCGGAGAACACATCCTCGGCGCCCGCCTTGCGCAGCCGGGGGAGCTCGCGGACGTAGTGTGAACGGGCGAGGACGTGGACGCGCGGGTTGAGCTCCTTGGCGCGGCGGACGATCTCCGCGTCGACGCTGCTCGACCCCGACGTGAGCACGAGGTTCTCGGCGCCGTCGATGCCCGCCTCGACGAGGGTCTCGGGGCGGCTGGCATCGCCGTAGACGGCCTGCACGCCGAAGGCCCGCAGCCGGCGCACGGTGTCGAGGTTCATCTCGACCACCGTCGGCACGATGCCGTTGTCGAGGAGCAGTTCGGTGACCGTCTGCCCCACGGGCCCGTAGCCCACGACCACCGCCCGGTGCCGGGACGGTTCCACGGTCGGATGGTCGTCCTCCTCGGCGTCGTCCGCCGGCAGCAGTCCGGTGCGGGACAGCCGGTTCAGGAGCCGGCCGCTGGCCCGGTAGAGGAGCGGATTGAGCGTGATCGACACGATGGCTGCCGCCACGAGAGAGTCGCGAACGACGGCGTTGACCACGCCGAGTTGCTCTCCGAGGGTGGCGAGAAGAAAGGAAAACTCGCCGATCTGGGCCAGTGCGGCGGCCACGGGCAGGGCCGTCCGGGCCGGCAGGCCGAGGGCGTGCATGATCGCCAGGGCCGCCAGCGGCTTGGCCACGAGCACGATCGCCAGCGTGGCCGCGATCGCCGCCGGCTGTCGGAGGAGCACGAGGGGATCGAAGAGCATGCCGACCGAGACGAAGAACAGCACGGCGAAGGCGTCGCGCATCGGCAGGGCCTCGGTGGCGGCGCGGAGGCTGAACTCGCTGCGGCCCACGATCATCCCGGCCAGGAAGGCGCCCAGCGGCATCGACACGCCGAACCCCTTCGTGGCGAGGACCGCGATGCCGAGGGCGACGACGAGGATGGCGAGCGTGAACAGCTCCCGCGAGCGGGTGGCCGCGACCCGCTCCAGGAGCCGGGGCACGAGCCGGCCGCCGACGACGAGCGTCGCCGCCACGAGGGCGGCAATTTTCAACGCCGCACCGCCGACCGCCGCGGCGACACCGGCCGGCCCGACCCGGTCCGGGCCGAACAGGGCGGGCAGGAGGACGAGCGCCGCCACGGTTAGCAGGTCCTCGACCACGAGCCAGCCGACGGCGATCCGGCCCGTGCGGGTGTGCAGGTCGGCGTTGTCGGCGAGGACGCGGACGAGCACGACGGTGCTGGCCACCGAGATCGCGCCGCCGTAGACGAGCCCCGTGGTCCAGCCCCAGCCGAGCAGGTGCCCGGCGACCGCCCCGAGGGCCGTCGCCACGCCGCTCTGCACGAGGGCGCCGAGCACGGCCACGCGGCGCACGTCGAGCAGTTCGCGGAGATGGAAGTTGAGGCCGACGCCGAACATGAGCAGCACGACGCCCACCTCGGCGAGCTGCCCGGCGACGGCCGCGTCGGCCTCGTAGCCCGGGGTGGCGGGGCCGACGGCCAGGCCGGCGAGCAGGTAGCCGACGATCGGCGACAGCCGGAGGCGATGGGTGACGTAGCCGAGCACGAGCGCCGCAGAGAGGGCGGCGGTGAGCGTAAGGACGAGATCGAGGTCATGCATGGCGGGACGAGTCGATGCCGAGGGGGTGCCGCACTGTAGCGGATGCCCCGGGCAACGGCAGGCCCGCGTTCGTCCGCCGAGCGGCGGGCAGCGGCGTCGTCCGCCGCTGCCCGCTCCGACGGTACTGCCGCACGAACGCGGCGGACGCGACTACCGCGCCGCCTGCCGCGGCCGGCTGCGCAGCCGCCAGCCGGCGGCGAGCAGGCCGCCGACCGCGGCGATCGACAGGCTGCCAGGCTCCGGCAGCAGCACCAAGTCAGGCCCCGTGCCGAAGCCGAAGGTCACGTTCCCCTGCACCCACGTGTCGGTGAAGGAGTCGAGAGCCTCGCTGCTCGTGAACAGAAACACGGCCTCGGTGCGGACAAGCCTGGCCCCGTCGAGGCCGCCGTTGGGGGAGATGTCCGTGCCCATGCCCGTGCTGTAGATGCCGAGGTTGATCATCGATTCAGGGGTGGTGCCGCGGATCACCTTGCCGTTGAAACCCTCGGTCGCCCCGGGGATGAAGTCCCCGATAGCGCTGTTCCCGACGGTGCCGATGCCGAAGCCGAGCCCGGGGTAGGCCGGCGGAGGCGTCAGCGTCTTGAACTGCCAGCCTTCGTTGAAGTCCTTGGCGGCCACGAGGTTCGAGAGGTTGCCCGCCCCCGTCCCCGAGGTCGTCCAGGCTCCGCCCGAGGTCAGCAGGTTGGGCGTCCAGGAGACGCCCGTGTCCGCGCCCACCGTGCGGACCTCGTAGGCCTGCCCGCTGCCGGACTGATAGGTGAGCGTCGGCCGGATGCCGGTGCTCGGGTTGGCGATGTTGAAGTAGAAGCTCGAGAGGACGTCGGCCTTGGCGACCGTCGGCGCCCCGAAACTCCGCAACGTGATCTTGAGGAGGTTCGGTCCACCCCCGGCGTCTCCCGCCGTATCGAGCCGTGCGGAGACGAGCAGCGGCGTGCCTTCGGTCGACGTTCCCGCCTCGGTGAACGTGATCGTGGTGGCGGAGCAGGTCGAGGCCAAAAGCAGGGCCAGCGACAGGCTGGCCCCGAGACACGTCGTGGCGAGGAAAGGAACGTGGAAGCGTCGAACAAACGAGGGAATGAAACTGCACATGGCCGTGATCTCCAAGCGATCGTGCGCCGGCCATGGCGGCTTGACTGGTGAGGAAACGTGGGAACAAACGCCAAAAGGCAGCGGTGGAAAAACAAAAAAGGCCGCCATGAACGGCTTCCCGCGGGGGAAGTCCGCTCATGTCGGCCTACGCGGTGGCCGGGCCCCGCACCGCGGTGCCCGGATCACTCGTCATCCGAATCGAGCATGGCTGCAACCGGATCCGGCCCCGGGGGGCCGTTTCCGCTTTCCGCTCACGGTCAACCCTTCGCCCGTGCGAACGAGGAAGGCAAGAGGAGGCCGTGGTTTCTCCACGGCGCCCGGCTCAGACGCGGGCAGACACGTCTGGAATGTCCCCGCGGTACAGGGCGTGGGCCGCGATGTACCGCTCGACGGCCCGCGGCGTGCGGTAGCGGATGCTGCGGCCGGCGGCCACCGCGGCCCGCAGGTCGCTGGCCCGGATCCCGATCGCCGGCAGGCGGATCCGATTGGCGAGGAGTGCGGCCACGCCGTCGGCCCCGAGCAGGGCTGCGATCCGCGGCTCTCGGGCACTGCGGCCGAGGTCGTCGAGCGTCTCCCGCTCCAGGCCGCGAAGTTCGGCAAGGGCCACGATCCGCTCCGGCTCGCGCCAGCCGGGAAGATCCGCCACGGCGTCGGGCCCGAGAAGCAGCACGAGGTCGTCACCGGGGTGCGCGTCCCGCAGGGCGGCGAGCGTCTCCACCGTCCAGCTGACGCCGCCGCGGTCGATCTCGATCGTCGACACGGTGAACGCCGCGTGACCGTCGACCGCCAGGTGCAGCATGTCGATGCGCCGCTCGGCCGCGGCCAGCGAACGGTCCTGCTTGTGCGGCGGGATCGCCGCCGGGACGAAGACGACGCGGTCGAGGTTCGCCTGCTCGCGGGCACATTCGGCGGCGATCAGGTGGCCGACATGCACGGGGTTGAAACTGCCGCCGAAGATTCCGATTCGCATGCGCCGCGCTCCGCTCGTGCCACCGGCTGTCTCCCGCCGTCCAACGTCTGCTCTAATCATGGTCATGTCGCGCGATCGCACAAGCCAGCGGGAACTGTTCGAGGTCCGGCCGCAGTGGGCCGAGGACGACGCCGTCCGCGGCATCATCGCCACCGTCGTCCTGCCCGACGGCGTCGACAAGCCGCTCGACTACCTGGTGCCGGAACCGCTCGCCGCGCGAGTCGAACCGGGGCGGCGGGTCCGCGTGCCGCTGGGGCGATCGAACCGGGAACGGCTGGCGTATTGCGTCGCCGTCCGGGAGGGGGCACTGCCGCAGACTCCGCTCAAGAGCGTCGGCGGCGTCGAGGATGACAAGCCGCTCCTCTCGCGGCGGATGCTCGAACTGACGAAGTGGATGGCCGACCGCTGGCTGGCACGCTGGGGGGAGGTGCTGGAGGCGGTGCTGCCGTCGGGCGTCCGGCTCCGGACCCGCGTGCGCACCGCGCCGCTGCTCGTGGCGACGGGGGCCGCGCCGCCGCGCCGGCCGACGCCGCCGCAGGCCCGCGTCCTGGCTGCCGCAACCGAGCCGCGGACGGCCGACGACCTCTCCCGGGCGAGCAACGCCAGCAGGGCGGTGATCAGCCGGCTCGTCAAGCTCGGCCTGCTCGCCGAGGCGGGAGCCGTGGAACTACCCCGCGGCAGCCGCGGGCCGGAACGGGAGCGGATCCGCCACGACCGGCCGGCTGAACTCTCGCCGGCACAGGCCTCGGCCCTGGGAGCGATCCGCCTGGCAATGACGGAGTCGCGGCACGAGACGATCGTGCTCTTCGGCGTCACCGGCAGCGGCAAGACCGAGGTCTATCTGCAGGCAGTCGAGGAGACCGTCGCCTACGGCCGGCAGGCGATCGTCCTCGTCCCTGAAATCAGCCTCACGCCGCAGACCTGCGACCGCTTCCGGGCCCGGTTCGGTGCTGTGGCCGTGCTCCACAGCCATCTCACCCCGGCCGAGCGGCACGCCCAGTGGCGTGAGATCGCCGCCGGACGCGTCAGCGTGATCGTCGGCGCGCGGAGCGCGATCTTCGCCCCCGCTCCGCGGCTTGGCCTGATCGTCATCGACGAGGAGCACGAGAGCTCGTTCAAGCAGGGGACCGCCCCGCGCTACCATGCCCGCGACGTGGCAGAGTGGATCGCCCGCGCGGAACAGGTCCCGCTCGTCCTTGGCTCCGCCACGCCGGCGCTGGAGACCTTCGCCCGCTGCCTGAAGGGTGAGTGGACGATGTGCCGGCTCGCCGACCGGGTCGGCGGCTCCGAGCTGCCCGCCGTGATCACGGTCGACCTCCGCGAGCGCGGCGCCCGGAGTCGGGGCGTGATCAGCCCGCGGCTGGCGGCCGGCGTCCGCTGGGCCCTCGATGCGGGCGGGCAGGTCATGCTTCTTCTCAACCGACGCGGCTTCGCCACGCACGTCCAGTGCGAAGCCTGCGGCACCGCGGTCCGCTGTCCGCAGTGCGACCTCGCGGTCACGCTCCACCAGCCGGGCGACCGGGGAATCTGCCACGGCTGTGGCCTCGTCACCCGTCTGCCCGGCGGCTGCCCGGCCTGCCGGGCACCGGGGCTCGTGCACCGCGGCACCGGCACGCAGCGGCTCGAGGAGCAGGTCCGCCGCGGGTTTCCCGACGCCGCGGTGGCCCGCATGGACACCGACACGATGCGGGCCCGCGGCAGCCATGAAAAGACGCTCGACGCCTTTCGCAACCGGCAGATCGACATCCTCGTCGGCACGCAGATGATCGCCAAGGGACTCGACTTTCCCGCGGTGATGCTCGTCGGCGTGGTAAACGCCGACGCCGCCCTGCACCTCGCCGACTTCCGCGCGGCGGAGCGGACCTGTCAGCTCGTCACGCAGGTGGCGGGCCGGAGCGGCCGCGGGCCGCTCGGCGGCCGCGTCGTGGTCCAGACGAGCACGCCCGACCACCCGGCGATCCGGGCCGCGGCCGCGCACGACTACGAGGCCTTCGTCCGCAGCGAGCTGCCGATCCGCGAGGCGCTGCTCTATCCGCCGTTCGGGCACGTCGTCCGGCTCGTCGTCCGCAGCCTCGACGAGCGGGCGGCACAGGAGTGGGCCGGCCACCTGGCGACACGGCTCCGCGAGGCGGCGGCGGGGGACGCGACCGTCCGCGTCCTCGGGCCGGCGCCGGCCCCGATCACACGGCTCCGCGAACGCTACCGCTGGCACGTGCAGGTCCACGGTGCCGAAGGCGACGTGCTCCGCGACCTCGTCCGCCGGGCGACCGCCACGGCGCGGACGCCGGACAACGTCGCCTGGATCGTCGACGTCGACCCGGTCGAGATGCTCTGAAACGCGTTCAAATTGAACCGTGCGCGTGACGCCCGGCGGGGTTGCCCATGCACCATCGCCGGTCGTTCGCGGCGGGCCGCGTGTGGAGGCTGCAGGTGGTTGCGGCGCCGTTCTGCCGTGGTATAATTGCAGGGTCGTCCGGGTCCCCGCGGCATCCATGGTCTCGCCACGATGGCCATCCCTCCCGGTGCCGCGACGATGCCGCTCGACCGCAGGTCCTTCGTGGCGTGGGGAGTGTCCGCCGCCGGCGGCATGGCGGTCGGCAGCCGGGCGGCGGAGGTGACGCCCCCTGCCTATTCGGTGAATCCCGTCGTCGGGGACGGCCGCTGGATCGATGCCGCCCCTCCACGGGAGCCGGCCGGCTATTACGACCGGCGGCCGTTCGAACTCACCGTCGGGATCGAGATGCGGGGGCGCGGCAACGCCACCAACCTGCGGGCGAGCACGCCCGTGCCGGCGCCGCATCCGGAGCAGCCGATCGAGGACGTGCAGATCGAGACGGAGGGCTGCCAGGCCAGGGTGCATGTCGTGGGCGATGGCGCGGCGCAGCTGCTCGTCTCGGCGGCCGCGATCGGCGGCGGTCAGGTGATCCGCGCGACCGCCCGCTACCAGCTTTCGATCGCCAAGCAGTATTTCGGCCACGAGCGCGACCGGTTTCCCGCCCGGCAGCCGCGGCCGGCGCAGGACATCCGCGACCGCTACCTCGGCAACAGCCCCGGCATCGAGACCGGATCCGCGCCGGTGCGGCGGCTCTTCGACACGCTCCGCGGTCCCGGCAGCGAACACCCCTGGGATTTCGCGCGGCGGTGCTGGACGTGGGTGCGAGAGAACATCCGACCCCGCATCGGCCCCTACACGAGCGTCGTCAAGGCGATCGAGGAGACGGTCGGCGACTGCGAGGAGATGGCGGGCGTGTTCGTCGCCCTCTGCCGGCGGGCGGAGATCCCGGCCCGCCTCGTCTGGGTCCCCAACCACAACTGGGCGGAGTTTTATCTCGTCGACGACCGGGGCGGCGGCCACTGGATCCCGGCGCACACCGCCTGCTATCCGTGGTTCGGTTGGACCGGCGTGCATGAACTGGTGATCCAGAAGGGAGACCGGGTGATCCCGGCACATGCCCGGTCCGCGCAGCGGCTGCTCGAGGACTGGGGGCAGGCCGCCGGACCGCGTCCGGCCTATCGCTGGACGGCCGCGCTGGTGCCGCTGCCCGCCGAGGAGGGAGCCGATCCCGGGCCGGGCGGCCGCGTGAAGCAGCCATCGGGCGAGTGGAAGCTCTCCGGCCACCGGCTCGACAAACTGTTGCGTCGGCAGTGACGGAGGACCCATGCGGCTGGACGCGACGCACCGCCGCCGGGTGGCCCGCCGTGGCCCTGCCTCCCGGGGCGTGCTCGCCGCGTGCCTGACCGCCCTGCTCGGCGGCGTGGCGGACGGCCAGTCGGGGACGACGCAGAACATGCCGGCGTTCGGCCCGGCCCGCGGCCAGGGGGGCACGACGCTGCAGTCGCCGGAGTTCGGCGTGGCGATCGACGCCGAGGGCGTGGTCTCGCGCCGGGCGGTCGAGGATCCCGGAGGACTGATCGCGGCGCAGCGGGTCGCGGCCGCCCGGGCCGCGCTGCCGGCCGACGTGCTGCGGCATGCGCCGCTGCGGAAGATCTCGCTCGTCGGGCTCGATGCCGCGATCCGGCGCCGGGCAGCGGCCGGTGCCGGACCGGATCCGATCGAGCGGCACGTCGCCGGGCTGACGCGGATCGAGTTCGTGTTCCTCTTTCCCGACCGTGGCGACATCGTGATCGCCGGCGAGGCGGGAGGCTGGCGCGAGGACGCGGTCGGCCGGGCCGTCGCGATCCAGACGGGGCGGCCGGTGATCCTTCTCGAGGATCTGTGCGTGGCGCTGCGGGCTTTCTGGCCCGGCGGGCGGGGGCCGCAGTCGGTGGGCTGCTCCATCGACCCGGCGCCCGAGTCGCTGGAGCGGCTCCGCCAGTTCCAGCGGACGGTTCCGCGGTCGGTGGCGGACGGTGAACGCCAGGCGGTCGCCGCGCGCATCCATGGCGGCCTGCAGGCGGCCCTCGGCGATGCCGACGTGCGGGTGTTCGGCATCTCCGCCGCCACGCACCTCGCCCGCGTGCTGGTGGAGGCCGACTACCGCATGAAACTCATCGCCATCGACCTCGAGCCGCCGCCCGTGCCGCTGCGGACGTTCCTCGGCGGCCTCCAGTCCGCGCCGCCGAACACGCTGCAACGCTGGTGGTTTCGCCCCGACGACCGCTGCCTCCGGGTGGCCGACGATCGCCGGTCGTGCGCGGTGCTGGGCCGCGGCGTCCGGCTCTCGACCGAGGATCTCGCCATCGGGCCCGACGGTCGTCTGGTGGATCGCGGCGGCAGGGGGGGCGCGACGGCCGAGGCCTTTGCGGCGGCGTTCACGGCTCGGTATCCGCAGATCGCCGACCGCAGTGCCGTGTTCGCTCAGTTGCGAAACGGTATCGACCTGCTCGTGCTGGCTGCGTTCATGCGCCGGGAGGGCTGGGCGCGGGCGATTGCCTGGGACGCAGCCGGTCTCCGCGACGAGCGGGTCGTCGCCACGGAGACGCTGCCGCCGCCACGGCGGATGCCCTGTGCCGTGAACGTCGTCTGGAAAGGGCGGGTGCTGCTGGCGCCCGCCGGGGGAGTCTCGATCATGCCCGAGGAGCTCACCGCCCCGGAGCGGGTCGCCGTCTGCCCCGCGGCCGAGTTCGAGGACCGGCGGGCGGCGATCGGACCGCGGCCGGATGGCGACCGCTGGTGGTGGGACTGAGGGCAGGCCATCGGCTGGAGGCGAGGTTTCGCTACCATGGCGGTTCCCCGCGAGCATCCCCATGGCCTATCGATCCCTCAGAGACATCCTCGGCGCGACGAGCCTGGAGCGGAAGTGCCGGTTTCTCTTCGGGTTTTGCCTGTTCGCGCTGATCGCGGGCAGTTTTTGGGGATATGGAAAATTGACCGAGCGGGTGGTCTACGAGACGACCCGCTCGACCGGCCGGCAACTGGTCGACGCCTACCTGTGGCAGTACCACTGGCTGAAGCTCGAGCCGGATGAAAAGCTCCGCCCCGGCATCACCTACCTGAACCAGATGTTCGGCACGAAATCGATCGCCGGCGGTGACGGCCGGCCGGTCAGCGCCCCCAGCGAGAGGCTCCTCAAGCTCGACCCGTCCGCCGACGAGATGGCGGGCATCAACCGGCTCGACGCGGCCGTGGTCGATTACTTCCTCAAGCAGCCCGCGCCGACCGCCGAGGCTGCCGGCAGCGGCACGGAGGCGGCCGCCGAGTACCGGGAGTACGACATCACCGACGCGGCGGAGTACCACTACTACCAGCCGATCCGGGCCCGCGAGCAGTGCCTCATCTGTCACTGCCATCCGGGCGTGGCCAGCGGCTGCGACCCGGATGATCCCGACACGCCGGCGCGGCGCCGGCTGGCAGCCGGCGAACTGATGGGCGTCGTCAAGGTCGTGATGCCGACGAAGGATCGGCAGGCGGCGATCAACCGCAACCGGGCGATCCTCCTGGCGACGGCGATCATGACGATGTTCCTCGCCATGCTCGCCGCCTACGCGATCGTCCGCTACGTGATCGTGAAGCCGCTTGCCGACCTGCGGAACGTGGCCGAAGAGGTGCGTCGCGGCAACACGCAGGCCCGGGCCGACATCCACACCGCCGATGAGTTCGAGGACCTCGGCGTGGCCATCAACCGCATGCTTCGGGGGCTGATCGAGTCGCAGGAGGAACTGCGCAAGGCCAACACCGCCCTCGATGAAAAAGTGGACGAGCTCGCCCAGGCAAACCTCAACCTCTACGAGATGAACCGGCTAAAGGGGGACTTTCTCGCCACGATGAGCCACGAGCTGCGGACGCCGCTCAACAGCATCATCGGCTTCTCCGACGTGCTCGGATCGATCCAATCGCTCGACGACAAGCAGCGTCGCTACGTGGAAAACATCCGCACCTCGGGCAGGATGCTCTTGGAGATGATCAACGACATCCTCGACCTGGCGAAGATCGAGGCCGGCAAGATGGAGGTCCGGGCGACGACGTTCCGGCTCGAGGCGGTGGTCTCGGCCCAGTGCGACATGGTGCGGCCGCTGGCCGAGCGGAAGCGGATCGCGCTTTCCTGGGAGGTGCCGCCGGAGATCGGCGAGATCGAGCAGGACCAGGCGAAAGTGCAGCAGATCCTGGCGAACCTGCTTTCGAACGCGGTGAAGTTCACCCCCGAGGGAGGCCGGGTCGAAGTCCGCGGGCTGCTGGTGCCCGGCGCCGAGGACGGCGGCGAGTTCCTGCTCGAGGTGCTCGACACCGGCGTGGGGATTGCGGAGGAGGAGCAGCAGTCGATCTTCGAGAAGTTCCGCCAGGGGGGCGGGATCGGTCGCGGCGAGGATGCGATGACCCGCGAGTACACCGGTACGGGTCTCGGGCTGTCGATCGTCCGCGAGCTCTGCCGGCTGCTCGGTGGCGACGTGACGCTGGAGAGCCAGCTCGGCCGCGGCAGCCGGTTCGTGGTCAGGCTGCCGGGACGGCTGCCCGCGGGCGATGCCGGCGTCCAGGGGGCAGGGCGGCTGGCCGCGGTCCGCGGCGGGCGATGAGAAAGTGGGTTCCGCGACTGCCGCGGAGCCGGTGGACGGCTCGTGGAGGCTGAGATGGCGAAGGACAAGGCCGGTTCCGAAGTCGTGCTGTTCACGGACGGCGCGTGCAGCGGGAATCCGGGGCCGGGGGGCTGGGCCTACGTGCTGCGGCATCCGGGCAGCGGCCGCGAGGCGAGCGATTCCGGCGCCGAGGCCGAGACGACCAACAACCGCATGGAACTGACGGCGGTGGTGGAGGGGCTGCGGCAGCTGAAGCGGCCGACCGTCGTGGAGCTCGTCACCGACAGTGTCTACGTCGGGACGGGGTTGTCGCAGTGGCTGCCGAAATGGAAGCAGCAGGGCTGGAAGCGGAAGGAGAAGGGGCGGCTGGTGGCGGTCAAGAACGAGGATCTGTGGCGGGAGTTGGACCGGCTGGCCTCGTCCCATACGATCCGCTTCACGCACGTCGCCGGCCACAGCGGCCATCCGGAGAACGAGCAGTGCGACCGGATGGCCGTCGAGGCCTACCGGCAGCTGCAGCGCGAGACGGGGATGGTTCCGCGCCGCTGACGGCGGCCGTGCCGCAGCCTGCATTCCCGGCGATTGAGGTGAACGATGACCAGCGCCACGAGCCAGTTGCACGATCTCGGGCAGAGCCTGTGGCTCGACACCATCACCCGCGGCATGCTCGACGACGGCACGATCGCCCGCTTCGTCCGTGATCTTTCCGTGACCGGTCTGACGAGCAATCCCACCATCTTCAATCAGGCGCTGAAGAACGGCCCCGGCTACGACCGGGCGATCAGCGCCGCGGCCCGCACGGGGCTGGCCGCCGAGGAGACGTTCTTCACGCTGGCGATCGACGATCTTTCCCGGGCCGCCGACCTGTTTCGCGACGTCCACGAACGCAGCGGCGGCGTGGACGGCTGGGTGTCGCTGGAGGTCTCGCCGACGCTCGCCTACGACGCGCGGAAAACGCTCGCGTCGGCGATCGCGCTCCACGCCCGCGCCGGCCGGCCCAACCTGTTCATCAAGATTCCCGGCACGCCGCAGGGGCTGCCGGCGATCGAGGAGGCGATCTTCGCCGGCATCCCGGTGAACGTCACGCTCCTGTTCACCCGCGGGCAATACCTGGCGGCCGCTGATGCCTACCTGCGCGGCATCGAGCGTCGGATCGCGGCCGGGCTCACGCCCCGGGTCTGCTCGGTGGCGTCACTGTTCATCAGCCGCTGGGACGGCGCGACGGCGTCGGGTTTGCCCGCCGATCTGGTCAACCGCGTCGGGATCGCGATCGGGCAGCGGTGCTACCGGGCGTACCGCGACCTCTTCGCCTCCGACCGTTTCCAGCGGCTCGCCAACTTCGGGGCCCTGCCGCAGCGGCTCCTGTTCGCCAGCACCGGCACGAAGGACCCCAAGGCCCCCGACACGCTCTATGTGTCGGCCCTCGCCGCCCCGCACACGATCAACACGATGCCGGAGCAGACGCTCCTGGCCTTCGCCGACCACGGGGCCGTGACGACGACCGTGCCGGCCGACGGCGGCCCGGCGGAGGAGACGCTCGCGGCCGTGGGGCGGGCGGGGATCGACCTGGAAGCGGTCGGGGAACGGCTCCAGCAGGCCGGGGCCGAGGCCTTCGTGAAGAGCTGGACCGAGCTCCTCGAGGTGATCGACGCCAAGGCCAAGGGAGCAGGAACAGGCTGACGGGACGTGATGCAGGAGCAACTGAACGAAGCGACGGCACCACACATCAGTCAAGCCTCCTGAGACGACCATGATGAGAATGGTGATGCGAGCCGGTGATGTGTCCGTGAGGGGTTGCTCGTGCCCTGGGCGGCGGCGTTGCTGGCAAGTGGAGGCATGGATGTCGGGAACGCAGCCAGCATCGAGTGAACGAAGGCCGGGACGGCCGGAGTGAGCGACCGCCGCACGGGGCACGAGCAGCCCCGAACCGCCGCCTGCCGGTTCAACTCGTGAGGCGTCCATCGGCGACGCAAGACAGCAGGACCCATGTGAACCGGAGAGAACCATGAGCAGTGATGGAAGGGCGGCGCTGGCGGAGTGGCAGGCGGTCGCCGAGCAGGCACGGTCGGTGGGACCGCGGCACCTGCGCGACCTGTTTGCGGGCGATCCCGACCGGGCCGCCGAGTTTTCCCTCGAGGCCTGCGGCCTGTTCGCCGACTTCTCCAAGCAGCGGATCACGACGGCCGGTCGCGCGGCGCTGGTCGAACTGGCCCGGGCCTGCGGCCTCGGCGAGCGCGTGGCGGCGATGTTTTCCGGGGAGCGGATCAACGTCACCGAGAACCGGGCCGTGCTTCATGTCGCCCTGCGGGCGCCGCGCGGAGCGTCGATCGTGCTCGATGGCCACGACGTCGCCCCCGACGTGCACGCGGTCCTGGAGCGGATGGCCGCCTTCTGCCGGCGGGTCCGCGACGGCGGGTGGACGGGGCACACCGGCCGCCGCATCCGCACCGTCGTCAACATCGGCATCGGCGGCTCCGACCTCGGCCCGGTGATGGCCTGCGAGGCACTGCGTCACTACGCCACGCCGGCCCTCGGCTGCCGGTTCGTCTCCAACGTCGACGGCACCGACCTCGCCGAGGCCGTCCGCGACCTCGATCCGGCGGAGACGCTGTTCATCGTCTCCTCGAAGACGTTCACCACGCAGGAGACGCTGGCCAACGCCCGCTCGGCCCGGGCGTGGCTCGTGGAGAAGCTCGGTGACGAGGCGGCCGTGGCCCGGCACTTCGTCGCCGTCTCCACCAACGCGGCCGAAGTGGCGGCGTTCGGCATCGACACGGCGGCGATGTTCGGCTTCTGGGACTGGGTCGGCGGCCGGTACTCGATGGACTCGGCGATCGGCCTGTCGACGATGCTGGCGATCGGTCCGGAGCGGTTCGCCGAGCTGCTCGCCGGCTTCCGGGCCATGGACGAGCACTTCCGCACGGCGCCCCTCGACGAGAACCTGCCGGTGCTGCACGGCCTCGTCGCCGTCTGGAACGCCACGTTCCTCGGCGCACACTCGGTCGCCGTCCTCCCCTACGACCAGTACTTGCGCCGCTTCCCCGCCTACCTCCAGCAGTTGACGATGGAGTCGAACGGCAAGCGGGTGACGCTCGCCGGCGACACGATCACGGCCTACGAGACCTGTCCCATCGTCTGGGGCGAGCCGGGCACCAACGGGCAGCATTCGTTCTATCAGCTGATCCACCAGGGCACGCGGCTCGTCCCCTGCGACTTCATCGGCTTCATCCGCTCGCTCAACCCGCTCGGCCGGCACCACGACCTGTTGATGTCGAACGTCTTCGCGCAGGCCGAGGCGTTGGCCTTCGGCAAGACGGCCGCCGAGGTCCGGGCCGACGGCGTTCCCGAATGGCTCGTGCCGCACCGGACGTTCCCCGGCAACCGGCCGAGCACGACGATCCTCGCCGACGAACTGACGCCGCGGATCCTCGGCAGCCTCGTCGCGCTCTACGAGCACAGCGTGTTCACGCAGGGGGTGATCTGGGACGTCAATCCGTTCGACCAGTGGGGCGTGGAACTGGGAAAGGTGCTGGCCAACCGAATCGTGCCCGAACTGGAGGCCGAGGCGGAGCCGGCGCTCGGCCACGACGCCTCGACCAACGCCCTGATCCGCCGCTACCGCGCCGGTCGGCGCCAGGTGTGAGTGCGGTCCGCGAATCATGTGCCCGACGTCAACGGCGTCACCACCGTTTGTTTGCCCTGCACCGCCGCGTCCGTTTGGCTCTTGCCCGGACCGGACGCCGCATGTGGCGGATCAGCCGGGCGTGTCATGGCCGAATCGACACGCCAAGCGCCTCTGCCAGCCGTATCCAGTCGCGGTGCCCCGACTCGACCACCCACCGCAGCACGTTCATGTCCATCTGCTCGTATTGGTGAATGGCGACGTTGCGGAATCCGACCATGCCTTGGAGCGAGGCTGCCAGGGACGCATCGATAATCGCGGCCCGCTGCAGGAGCGCAAAGGCGTCGGCCATGCTCTGCGGCACGCCCAGATGCTGCTCGGCCACGATGTGCATGGCCATGTCGATGGCAGCCTGACAAGCACGTTCGATGTTCAGCGTCAGGGCGTCGAGATGAGTGTAGTTTTCGAATCCCGGTGATGCGGCCGCTTCCTCGCGGATGCGGCGGACGCACCGCTCGATAATCGCCCCCTTGTTGAGCAGGATGTCGTCAGGCGGCGTAGGCACGTAACACCTCGCGTCGCGATTCCTGCAGGGCGGCGTACATGGAGAGCGTGTGCATCGCGAACCGGGCCGCCGTCGTGCGGTCCCGGGCGAAGATCAGCCGCCCATGAGCGACCACCTCCTTCGCGTATACGAGATTCGCAGCCGACAGGACACCGAGGTCGGCCTGCCGGCCGAAAATGGTGCCCAGTTCGGCAGCCAGCGTGAGCCGTTCCAGTGCAGAGAGTTTCTGGCCTGGCCGGAGGAGGAGGGCGACGTCGGCGTCGCTATCGGGCCGCAGTCGACCGGTCGCCGCCGATCCGAGCAGGTACGCGGCATCGATCCCCGGATGCCTTTCGAGTACGCATCGTGCGGCGTTGAAAGCGAGCGGGTCCATCGTGTTCTCTATCTCTTGCATGGCGAGCACCAGGGTGCACCGCTCTGCATTGTAGCGTGGAGCAGTGGGAGAGCGGTGCATGATGGGGCTCTGCGACCAGGGCGTGTCATGCCCCCCGTCATGGTGCGCGCGGGCGGAAGTCGCACCAGGGGACGCGGACGACGATGTCCCAGGTCTTCAGCCTGGTTTTGACCGGTTCCGCCTGCCACTCGCCGCCGACGATCCGGCCAGACTCGTCGGTCCCGCCGTCGAATGTGCCATCCGGGCCGACACTCGCCAGCAGGTAGCCGTCCCCCCGACGCTCGTAGAGCAGCGGTGCGTCGGTGAACGGGTCGAGCGGCACCTCGGGGAGATAGGCCGGCACGAGGGCCTCGAGCCGCTCGGGGTACGGGGCCGCGCCGGCCGGCTGGTCGCTGCGCCACGCCGCAAGCGCCGCCGCCGTTCGCAGCAGGCCGATCCGCGCCCGGTGTTCCGTGGCCCTGTCGAGGAATGCAGCCAAGCTCCCGCTGGCATGCATTCGCGAGAGTGCCTCGCCGACGACGTCGCTGCGCCAGCCACGATTGCATGAAAAGGCGATCGCGTTCGCGAACCGCGCGAACGTCGTGGCGGGGGGCGTGGTCGGCCCGTCGGTGATCTCCTTGTCGAGCGGGCTGAGCGCTGCCTGTCGTTCGCGATGCGTGGGCAGGCTGGCGGCTGCGGCGTACCGATCGTGCAGCGCATTGACCCGCTCCAGGATCACGTTCCAATCGAGGCTCGTCCACAACGCGGCCCGGGCCCAGGGCTGGGCATCGAGAATGACCGGCCTGTCGAACCAGCCGGCATCAATCTTGGCGATCGCCTTCTGGCGGCCGGCGTATCCCCCCGGCTCGCGGCGGGCGATCCAGACGATGAAGTCGAGTGCGGTGAGACGGTCACCGTCGAGAGCGGCAGCCGGCCCGGGGGGCGGGCCGAGTGCATCCAAATCCCGCCTGATCGTCGCGATGACGTCGGCGGGAACGGCGGGCGAACCGAGCAGGTGCCGCGTCGTCGCGTGCATCACGCCCTGGTGCATCCCGGACATGGTCATGTCGGCGATGGCTCGCGGCATGCCGTGTACCGTCACGGCGAACTGCTGACCGAGCCGCAGGACGGCGCGGAGGTCGCGCCAGGCCGCCTCGTGGCGGCCGGCACCGAGGTGCCAGTTCGCCCGGCTGCGAAGCACCGAGGAGAGCGTCAGCACCCGGCCGAAGGCCGGTGAAGCGGTATCCAATCGAGCCGGCCGACCGTCGACGAACGATGCCTGCGGCAGCCAGAAATGCGGCCTGTCTGCCGCCGCGACGAGGCGGTCGATGCCCGCGGCGTGCTCCAGCAGCCAGGACTTGACGGCGGGAAAGTCGGCGTCGGTCCACGGGCGATCGCACGCTGCATAAAACATTCGGGGAAAGTCGGGAATGGCTCGGTTGGATCGTGTCGGATCGGGAAGCGGCCGGTCCGGGGGCGAGGCCGGGATGCCCAGAGCCGTGCAGACGGCCGGCAAGTCCGCCTCGGCGATGTCCATCGGCCAGAGGACCTGGAGCAGGTCGACCGCGGCGTTCTTCTCGGGCGGAGGCGCGGGCCCGGCCATGGCGAGCAGGGCCGCCTCGTAGTCGGGCAGACCGTCCGCGGCGAGCGGCGCGGTGACGACCGTCGTGTGCGGGCCGACGACGATGCGGGGCTCGGGGCCGACGAGGCCCCAGGCGAGTGTGCCGACGAGCAGGACGACGAGGCCGGCGAGCATCCAGGCCAGCCGGCGTCGGTGCAGCAGCCGGGGGGCGACCGAACGCGGGGACTCACCGGGGGATTCGTGTCGCGGCGCCGGCGAACTGGTGAGCGGTCGCATGGATGACATGGTCGCCAGATGGGCCCGCCCGGTCGTTCGAGCCGAAGCGTTCGGCGCCGGGCCATCCCGTGATTGCCGGCAGTATACTCATCTTCATGAGCGAACCCGCCGTCGATACCGGTGAAGTCGAACCGACCTTGTCCGGGCCGCGGCAACGCTGGGACCTGTTCGATTCGTTGTGCGGCGCACGAATTCGTGCGGGCGACGCCGCGTGGGCCGCAGGGCTCTCCCCGGCGGCTCGGCTGGCGCTGGTAGACGACCTGCTGACCACGATCCGGGCCGCACGAGTCGCGGCAGGAGACTGGCAGGCACTGGATGACCGGGCTTGGCGGGCGACGCTCGCCGAGCGCCGGCTGCAGGTGAGAGCCTTCCGCAGCCTCGACGAGGGAATGCATGGAACCGGCGATCTGGCCGACGCTGGCTGACGCGGTGCGTGTGCTCGAGGCCCGTGGCATCGAGTTCGCCCTCATCGGTGGGCTTGCAGTGTCGCTGCGCGGGCAGCCGCGGATGACCGTCGACGTCGATCTCGTCATGCTCGCCGACGTGGATCGGGCGCTCGAGCTTGTGCGTGACATCGGCGCTACGCCGTTCGAGCCGCTCTTCCCGGGCGTGGAGGAGGTCGTTGCGCGGTCGTACATCCTCCCCCTGCGGCACCGCACCACCGGCATCCGGGTCGACGTGGCGATCGGGATGTCGGGGTTCGAGCGGCAGGCCGTCCGCCGCGCGGCACCGGTGTCGATCGGCGCCGTCCGTGTGCCCGTGGTGGCAACCGAGGATCTTCTCGTCATGAAGGCCCTTGCCGGACGGCCGCAGGACGAGGAGGACATTCGTGGCCTGATCGCCGCTCAACGGGACGCCATCGACTGGCCCGGGTGCCTCGATCTGGCGCGGAGGCTCGGCGCGGCGGTGGATGTCGATGTCGCGGGGCGTCTGCTGGCCGCCCGCGGGCAGGCGACGGAGGGCGACCCGACCTGATCGGGCCGGGTATCAGGGCTGCTGCCGTTGCCGCTGCTGCCTGGCTTCGAAACCAGCGGGGATCACGAAGTCCTCGGTGACGCTGCCGTCCGGCTCCCGGATCAACTCCAGCGTCTCGATCAGTGGAATCTCGACGTCTTCAGCGCGACGGCGAGGCCGTTCTGGTGATCGTGTTCGGCACGATGGTTGCCGTGAGCTCGCAACTGCTGCAGGCCGTGCTGCCGCCGGTCGGAGGCATGCTCGTCGCCGGGGGACTTTGCCGTTGCGTCCTCGTGCGTGATGGTGCGTCGTGTGGTGCAGGCAAAGCACCCCGACGCCTGCGCGTGCCTCCGACCGGCTTCTCCTTCCGCGCAACACTCCTTCCCGGCAGGAAGGCTGAAACGAACGTCCGGCGACAGGGCGTGGGGAGCCCTGCCCAGCGAACCGGGCGAGACTCACTCCTGAGCCGTATCGGCCAGGGGCCGCACCGCGGGCCCGCCGGATACACTTCGACCATGGACGAGTCCCGGACGACGAATGCGCACCTCGAGCCGAGCCTGACGACGCCGCTGGAGCGGCTGCCGGGCGTGGGCACCGCACGGGCCCAGCGGCTCGCCCGGCTCGGGCTCGTCACCGTCCGCGACGCGCTCATGCACTTCCCGCGTGACTACCGGGACTTCTCCGGTGCCCACGCCGTCGCCGGCCTCGCCGAGGGTGAGCATGCGTCGATTGCCGGCGACGTCAGCGACGTCGGTACGCGGACGCTCGTCTCCGGCCGGCAGATGCTCACCGTGCTCGTCGCCGTCGGCCCCGACCGGATCCGGGCCGTGTGGTTCAACATGCCGTTCATGGCCCGACGGTTCGCCGTCGGGATGCGGGTGGCGATCGCCGGCACCCCCAAGCGCCGGGCCGGGATCTGGGAGTTCGCCCACCCCGAGGTCCGCTGGCTGGCTGCGGACGAGGATCCGCACACATCGGAATGGCTCGCCATTTATCCGCTCGCCGAGGGCGTCCAGCAGTCGCACGTCCGCCTCGCCGTCCGCGCCGCGCTCGATCATGCCGCCGCCATCTGCCCCGAGGCCTTTGCAGAGGAGACGCTCGCGGCCAAGAACCTGCTGCCGATCGAGCGGGCGCTCCGCGAGATGCACGCCCCGTCAGGGGCGGAGGGGGCGGACGCCGCCCGGCGCCGGTTCGTGTACCAGGAACTGTTCATGCTCCAGCTGGCGCTCCGCATGCAGCGCGGTCGGCAGCAGGAACGACGGGCCGCCCCGATGCTTCCCGTGGACGCCCGGCTCGACAGCCGGATCCGGGCCCGCTTCGGCTTCGAGTTCACCCCGGCGCAGCGACGGGTGTGCGCCGAGATCGCCGCCGACATCGGCCGCAGCGAGCCGATGAACCGGCTCCTCCAGGGGGACGTCGGCAGCGGCAAGACGGCGGTCGCCATCTATGCGCTCCTCGCCGCCGTCGCCACTCCGGTGCGTCGGCCGGCCGCCGCCGACGCAGCCCCGGAACCGATCATCGCAGCCGACGGCCGGCCGGAACGCTACCAGGCCGCGGTCATGGCACCGACCGAACTCCTCGCCCGCCAGCACCTGGCGACGCTGGAAAAACTCCTCGCCGGCAGCGGCATCGAGGTCCAGCTGCTCGTCGGCGGGCAGACGGCGCGCAAGCGCGAACAGGTGCTGGCGCGGATCGCCGCCGGCCAGACGGGAATCGTCGTCGGCACGCAGGCCCTCGTCTGCGGGGCGGCGCCGTTCCGCAACCTCGGCCTCGTCGTGATCGACGAGCAGCACCGCTTCGGCGTCCTCCAGCGAGCCGTGCTTCAGCAGGGGCAGGCCGAGCCGCACACGCTGGTGATGACGGCCACGCCGATCCCGCGGACGATCGCCCACGCCGTGTACGGCGACCTCGACGTCTCGATCCTCGACGAGCTGCCGCCGGGCCGGCAGCCGGTGGCCAGCTACCGGGTCGGGCCGGACGACGTCGACCGGTGGTGGGACTTTTTCCGGCGCAAGCTGGCCGGCGGCCGGCGCGGCTACGTCGTCGTGCCGGCGGTGGAGGACTCGCCGCGCGGGCTGTCGAGCATCGGCTCCGCCTTCGAGTCGCTGGCCAACGGCCCGCTGGAGGCGTTTCGGCTCGGCCTCATGCACGGCCGGCTGAAGCCTGCCGCGAAGGCGGCCGTCATGGAGGATTTTCGGGCCGGAAAGCTCGACGTGCTCGTGGCGACGAGCGTCATCGAGGTCGGCATCGACGTCCCCGAGGCGACGCTGATGACGATCCTCGACGCCGAGACGTTCGGGCTCGCCCAGCTCCACCAGCTCCGCGGCCGCGTCGCCCGCGGCGCGGTCCGCGGTATCTGCGGCGCGGTCACCGCCTCTCAGCACGACCCGCAGCCGCGGGTCGACGCCTTCGTGGCCACGGCCGACGGCTTCGCCCTCGCCGAACAGGACCTCGTGCTGCGCGGCCCCGGCGACCTCGTCGGCACGCGGCAGAGCGGGGCCCCGCCGCTGTACCTCGCCGACCTGCTCCACGACGGCGCCGTCGTGGCCGAGGCCCGGCGGGACGCCCTGGAACTCTTCGGCCGCGACCCGCAACTGGCCGATCCGAGCCTGGAGCGGCTCAAGAAGCTGATCATCGACCGCTGGGGGGCGACCCTCGGCCTCGGCCAGATCGGCTGATAAGCTGCACGGCCCGGCCTTCGTGCTGGACTCGAGACTCGCGGCGGACTCATACGGCTCCCAATCGAGCCTCGCGCGGCTCGCTGGTCGGGGCTGCTGATGCCCCATCGCCGGACGTTCGCTGCGGGCCTCCAGCCCTCGCTCACTCGGACCTGCCTGCGCTCCGGACTCCTGTCTGCGCTGGGCAGCTCACGCCGGCTCATGGGGCACGCGCATCCCCACCCGTCATTCGATTCCGGACGCCAGTGTGGTGCGCCAGGAACAAGTGTGTCCCGTATCAGGCCGTGCGGAGAGGCTCGGCGGACCGCCACGTGTCGCCGGTCCGCTCGACGCGGTGGTAGAGCGTGTCGCGCTCGACCGGCTCGCGGCCCGCCTCGCGGATCAGCCGCTTGATCTCGTCGACCGACAGCACCTCGGGCGTCGTCGCCCCGGCATCGTGGTAGATGAGTTCGTGCCGCACCGTGCCGTCGATGTCGTCGGCCCCGTAGGCCAGCGCCGCCTGGGCGGTGCCGATGCCGAGCATGATCCAGTAGGCCTTGAGGTGGTCGAAGTTGTCGAGCACGAGCCGGCTCACCGCCATCGTCCGCAGGCTGAACGCCGCCGACGGCTTGGCGATGTGGGACAGCCGGGTGTTCTCCGGATGGAAGGCGAGGGGGATGAACGTCTGGAAGCCCCCCGTCTCGTCCTGGAGTTCGCGGAGCTTGAGGAGATGGTCGGTGCGGTGGAAGGCATTTTCGATGTGGCCGTAGAGCATCGTGGCGTTGCTGCGCAGGCCGAGTGAATGGGCGACGCGGTGCGTCTCCAGCCACTCGCGGGTGTCGGCCTTGTGCTCGCAGATCCGATCACGCACCTCGGGATGGAAGATCTCCGCGCCGCCGCCGGGCAGGCTGCCGAGGCCGGCGTCCCGGAGTTCCACGAGGATGTCGCGGGTGGACCGCTTCGTGAGGTGGCAGAACCAGTTGATCTCGACCGGCGTCCAGGCCTTGAGGTGGAGCCCGGGAAAGTGGTCGTGCAGCAGGCGGATGATGTTCAGGTACCAGTCATAGTCCTTCTGGTGGTGGAGCCCGCCGACGATGTGCATCTCGGTGGAGCCGGCCGCCACCGCCTCGGCGCCGCGGGCGATGATCTGCTCGTCGCTCATCACGTAGCCACGCGGATCGCGGAGATCGGCGCGGAACGCGCAGAACGTGCAGCGGTAGACGCAGACGTTGGTGGGGTTGAGGTGAGTGTTGATGTTGTAGTAGCCGCGATTGCCGTTCTTCCGCTCACGGACGATGTTCGCCAGTTCGCCGAGTTCGTGGAGATCGATCCGCTCGTCCCAGAGCATCTCGCACTCGGCGGCATCGAGCCGTGTGCCGGCCTCGACCTTGTCTCGGACGGATTCGAGCGAGGGGGTGACGGCACGGATCATGGCGGGGAGGCTCCTGTGGCGGAGGGTGCGGGACACCAAGAGAACCGCAGCCCGGCGGTCCGGACAACACGCGCCGGCCCGATCCCGCCGATTTCCGCGGTTTCGGCGGCTTTTCGGCCCTCTCGAGCGGTGGCGTACGGTTCGGGGCTGCCCATGCCCCGTCGCCGGACGTTCGCGTCAGGCATCCTGCCCGACGCTCACTCCATGTGCGCTGCGCTTCGCCATCCTGGCTACGCTTGCTTCCATAGCCCGGCTCCCGGGGCATGGGCAGCCCCGAACCTCCGTTGGGCGATATTCCGCGTTGGAGCGGCTCAACGCCGGCGTCACACGCACAGGTCCGCGGCGATGGCCGCGAGCAGGAGCAGGCCGATCGCGGCGTTGGCCGTGAAGAACGCCTGGTTCACCCGGGACAGGTCGTCGGGCTTCACGAGCGCATGCTCCCAGACGAGCAGCGCCGCGATCGCGGCCCAGGCCACCCAGTAGATCGCTCCCAGTTCCGGCACCAGGCCCGGGAGTGTCGCGAGGACGCAGAGCGTCGCCGCGTGCAGCCACTTGGCCAGGGACAACGCCCGGGGCACGCCGAGGCGGGCGGGGATGCTGCGCAGGCCGTGGGCGGCGTCGAAGCCGGCATCCTGGCAGGCATAGATGATGTCGAACCCGGCCACCCACAGGGTGACCGCGAGGCCGAGGATCGCGGCCGGCAGGATGTCGGCCGGCGCGGCGAGGAGCACCTGGCCGCGGAGCGCGATCCAGGCGGCGACCGGCGCGAAGCCGAGCGCGGCGCCGAGCCACAGGTGGGCCAGCGGCGTGAACCGCTTGGCGTAGCTGTAGCCGAGCAGCCAGGCGAGGACCGGCAGCGCGAGCACCAGCGGCAGCCAGTTGGGCAGGAACAGGAGGGTGGCGGCGACGAACACCGCCGCAGACACGACCACCAGCCCGAGCACCTCGGCCACGCCGACCGCGCCCCGGGGCAGGTGCCGCGTCGCCGTCCGCGGGTTGGCGGCGTCGATCGTCCGGTCGACGAGCCGGTTGAAGGCCATGGCCGCCGTGCGGGCGGCGACCATGCACAGGAGGATCCCGGCGGCGGGCCGCAGCCAGCCGAACGGGCCTGACGCGAGCCCGGGGTCGATGCCGCGCCGGGCCGCGAGCAGGGCCGCGGTCACCGCGAACGGCAGCGCGAACACCGTGTGACTGAAGCGGACGAGCTCCAGATAGGTGCGCAGCCGCGCCGCCAGCGGCTGCCGCAGCGTCGAGGCCGGCGATTCTCCGACTGCCGTCGCCATCAGGAATCGACCCCCCAGCGGCGCATCAGCGTGGTGTGCACGCCCAGTTGGTCGCAGATCCGGGCGACGACGAAGTCGACGAGGTCGGCCACGCTGGTCGCCCCGTGATAGAAGCCCGGCGCGGCCGGGAGGACGACCGCCCCCGCCTCGTGGATCGCCTGCATGTTCTTCAGCTGGGGCAGCGACAGCGGCGTCTCGCGTGGGACGACGACGAGTTTGCGCCGCTCCTTGAGGTGGACCTCGGCGGCCCGGTGGACCAGGTTTTCCCCCATCGAATGCGCCACGGCCGCCAGTGTGCTGCCGCTGCACGGGCAGATCGCCATCGCCGCGGTGAGAAAGGAGCCGCTGGCGATCGGCGCCATCAGGTTCTTGTAGTGGTGGTAGGTGCAGCGGCCCGCTGCTGGCGGTGGTGCACCGAGCAGGCCGGCGAGGTCGAACCGGTCGAGGTCGATCCGCCGGCCGAGTTCCGTCTCGAACACGGCCTGCCCCGATGGGCTGATCGTGAGGTGGATGTCGCGGCCGGCGGCGAGGAGCACCTCGACGAGCCTGACCCCGTAGGCCGCCCCGGAGGCACCCGTCATGGCGACGACGATCGGCAGATCGGCCACGTCAGCGGGCCTCCGAGGACGCGGAACCGGCACTGCGACTCGACCGGGAATCGCCTTCCCGGTCTTCACTCCGGGAGCCCGGTCCCGAGCCGGCGCGGCTCCGCGTCGCGATCGTGAGCGTGGCGATGCCGAACGTCAGCGGAATCATCTCCGGCTGTTCGAAGCCCGCCACGCGGACGAGGGACGCGAGCCGTTCGCCGCTGGGAAACTCCTCTACGCTCTTGTTGAGGTAGGTGTAGGCATCAGAGCGGTTGCGGGCTACGAGGTTGCCGAGGAACGGGAGGACGCGGCGGAAGTACCACAGGTAGCCGGCACGGATCAGCGCATTGCGTGGCAGCGAGAATTCGAGGATTGCCAGCCGGCCGCCGGGGGCGAGCACGCGGGCCATCTCCGCCAAGCCCCGGGAGGTGTCGGCGATGTTCCGCAGGCCGAACGCGACGGTCACCAGGTCGAAGGCCGCGTCGGGAAAGGGGAGGGACTGGGCGTCGGCCTCCAGCCACTCCACGTTCGCCCCGCTCTTCCGTGCCTTGTCCACGCCCCGGTCGAGCATCGGCCGGCAGAAGTCGCTGGCCACCACCCGCACGGCCGGGCCGGCGGCGGCCGCATAGGCCAGTGCCAGGTCGCCCGTGCCGGTGCAGACGTCGAGGATCGCCCCGGCGGCAGGCGGCGGGGCGCGGCGGACTGTGACGTGCCGCCACCAGACGTCAATGCCGCCGGAGAGCATTCGGTTGACGAGGTCGTACCGCGGGGCGATCTCCGCGAACATGCCGCGGACCTTCGTGCCGCTCTTGTCCACGACATTGTGCGTCGACGGAGGCTGCCCTATCGTGGCGGTGGTTTCGGCGATCACGCGTCCCATCCCTTTCGTCATGCCCCTGCACTGGCACTGTCACGAACTCTTTCATCGTATGCCGCCGGGGGCGGTTGCGGGAGGGATTGCCGTCGTCATCGACGTCCTCCGGGCCTCGACGACGATCGCGACGGCACTGGCGCACGGGGCGACGCGGGTCAGGCCGGTGACGGGCATCGACGAGGCCCGCAGCGTCGCCGCGGCCCTCGGCAGCGGCGGCCTGCTCGGTGGTGAGCGGGGCGGGGTGAGGATCGCCGGCTTCGACCTGGGCAACTCGCCGCTCGAATACACCTGCGATCGGATTGCCGGCCGGCCGCTCGTGATCACGACGACCAACGGTACGGCGGCCCTCGCCGCGTGCCGCTCCGCCCGCGAGGTGCTCGTCGGCGCCGTCGTGAACGCCACGGCGGTGGCCGTGGCGGTCCGTCACCTCGCCGCCGCGACCGGCGCGACCGACGCGCATCTCGTCTGTGCGGGCACCGACGGCTCGTCGAGCGGCGAGGATCTGCTCGGCGCCGGCGCGATCCTCGCCGCGGCGGCAGCGGCGGGGTCGGACGACGTGCTGGACGACACCGCCCGCGCGGCCCGTGTCGAGTTCGACCGCGTGCTGGCGGCCGCCGATCCGCGGGGGACGCTGGTCGCGGAGTTTCGCCGCGCACCGGGGGGTGCGAACCTCGTGGCCCTCGGCATGGAGGCCGACCTCGTCGCCTGTGCGGCTCGTGACTCGATCGGTGCCGTGCCGCGGCTCGAGCCTGCGACGGGCTGGCTGGTTGAAATGGTGCCCGCGGGCGAATCCGGGTAAGGTACTGCCGCCGTCGCTGCATGTGGCGTCGCGGCAGTTCTTTCCTCCCGGACCGGCATGATGCAGAACCAGAACGACCAGTCACGGATGGACCGGATCGTGTCGCTCGCCAAGCGACGCGGCTTCATCTTCCAGTCGAGCGAGATCTACGGCGGCCTCAACGGCTTCTGGGACTACGGGCCCCTCGGCGTGGCGCTGAAGCGCAATCTCAAGGAGGCCTGGTGGCAGGACATGGTCGCCGGCCACGACGAGCTCGCCGCGCCGGCGGGGGCGCCGGAGTCCTACGAGATGACCGGCCTCGACTGCACGATCATCATGCATCCGCAGGTCTGGAAGTGCTCCGGGCATTTCGACCTGTTCCACGACTGGATGATCGACTGCCGGGAGTCGAAGCGCCGCTACCGCTACGACCACCTCCACGGCCGCTGGGCGGCCCACCGCGGCAAGCGGGTGTTCGTCGTCACCGACCAGTCGGGGGACGACGCCCTGCCGCACACGGTGACGCGGGCCCAGAAGTTCTTCGGTGTCCGGGCGAACAAGATCGAGGAGATCGAATGGGGGGGGAGCCTGGAGCCGCTCGCCGAGGCGGTGAAGGGGGGGCGGGCGCTGCTCGCCGACGCCCTCGGCCCCGATGCCGCGGCACCGGGCTCGCTCACCGAGCCGCGCGAGTTCAACCTCATGTTCGAGACGCGGATCGGGGCCCTCGCCGGCGACGACGACGACCGGGCCTTCCTCCGGCCGGAGACGGCCCAGGGAATCTTCGTGAACTTCAAGAACGTGGTCGACACGTCGCGGGTGCGCGTCCCGTTCGGCATCGGCCAGATCGGCAAGAGCTTCCGCAACGAGATCACGCCGCGGAACTTCACCTTCCGGTCGCGGGAGTTCGAGCAGATGGAGATCGAGTTCTTCTGCAAGCCGGCCGACTCGGCGGCCTGGTACCGCTACTGGCGCGACCGGCGCTGGAAGTGGTACCTCGACCTCGGCCTCACGGCAGGCAAACTCCGCCTCCGCGAGCACGAGGCGGACGAACTCTCCCACTACTCCGTGGGCACGGCCGACATCGAGTATGCGTTTCCGTTCCTGGCCGCCGGCGAGTTCGGCGAACTGGAGGGGATCGCCCACCGCGGCGATTTCGACCTGCGCAGCCACATGGAAGGGAAGCTCGTGCGCCGCGACGGCGGACTCGTCGTCGAAACCGGCGCCGATGGCAAGCCCCGGCACCGGGGGAGCGGCAAGGACCTGTCCTACTTCGACGACATCTCGCGGGAGCGGTACGTGCCGCACGTCATCGAGCCGTCGGCGGGGGCCGACCGGGCCGTGCTCGCCTTCCTCTGCGACGCCTACCACGAGGACGAGGTGCCCGACGAGGAGGGCAAGCCGCGCAGCCGCACCGTGCTCAAACTCCATCCGCGTCTTGCGCCGGTGAAAGCCGCGATCCTCCCGCTGGTCAAGAAGGACGGCATGCCGGAGGTGGCGATCGACCTCTACCGCCGGCTCAAGCGGCACATGACCTGCCAGTACGACGAGAAGGGATCGGTGGGCCGGCGGTACGCCCGGCAGGACGAGGCGGGCACGCCCTGGTGCCTGACGATCGACGGCCAGACCCTCACCGATCGCACCGTCACGCTCCGCGACCGGGATTCACTCGTCCAGAGCCGCGTGCCGCTCGAAGAGGTGGTGGACCTGCTCAGGGACCGGCTCTGATGCGACCGGCGCTGGGGACCGTCTGCTCGCTCGAGGCGCCACTGGGGACGCTGCTCGAGGACTACGCGGCGGGGCACGTGACGGCTGTGGACCTGTGGCTCGGCCATGCCGACGCGTTCCTGCGCGACCATGATCCGGCGGCGCTTCGCGAACGCTTCGCGGCGCACGGCATCGTGCCGCTGGCGGCAAGTTTTCAGGGCGGGCTGCTGACGAGCCAGGGAGACGCGCGGCGGGAGCATTGGCGGCACTTCGCGGAGCGGCTGGATCTCTGCCGCTGGCTCGGCATCCCGGTGCTGGTGGTGGCGGGCGACGTCTTCGGCCCGCTCGCGGCGGAGGATCTCGGCCGGCTACAGGCGAGCCTCGTAGAGGGTGCGCGGCAGGCGGGCGATGCCGGGATCCGGCTGGCGCTGGAATTCGACGCCCGGGCGAGCTTTCCCAACAACCTGCAGTCGGCCGTGGCGCTCGTTGAGGAGGTCGGCTCGCCGGCGCTCGGCGTGTGTGTCGACTGGTTTCACTACACCTGCGGTCCGAGCAAGCCGCTGGACCTGGGCCTGCTTACGAACGACACCCTGGCCCACGTGCAACTCTCGGACGTCGCCGACGTGCCGCGCGAGATGGCGGCGGATGCCGACCGCATCCTGCCGGGCGAGGGGGCGTCGCCCGCGGACGAGCTCGTGGGCCGGCTCCGGGCGATCGGCTACGCGGGCGGGGTGGCGATCGAGGCGCCGAATCCGCGGTTTTGGAGCGTGCCGCCGCGGCAGTTCGGTGAGATCGCGTTCACTGCCTTGCGCCGGCTGCTCGGCCAGGCGTCGATGTGACGCCGTGTCGGCGTGGTTGGTCGAGGGTCGGCGTGGGGTCGGCAAAAGTCTCGTCGCTGGGGCGAGGATACGCCCACGCTCCTCGAGCGTTTGCCGACCCCCGCGGCTCGTCCGTGCAGCGGCGTCACGTTTGGTGAGCGGTGATGTGAACCTGACAGTGCATGGAGCCGGGCTATGCCCGGCGACCGTAAGCCGGTGACGCCGACACGGCGTCACCGGCGCGAAATGCAGCGCGAAGTGTGGGGCGAAGCCGGGCATGCCACTGGCATGCCCTTCGGTCGCATGAGCACCTCGAGACGCTTCGCCTGGAGGGCGAAGTGTGGGGCGAAGCCGGGCATGCCAGTGGCATGCCCGGCTCAAGCGGGGAACGCAGGATGCGTTCCCCGCGCTCAAGTCAGAACATGCTGCGCAACGCCTCGGCGATGTTCCACCAGGGCTTGCCATCGGGATTTGCGGCCCATGTCCGCCAGGTCTGCGGATCGTTGCCGAGGTCGCGGCCGGTCAGTTGCTTGAGCACCTGCACGGCACGGGTCTGGACCGCCGGGTCGGGGTCGTCGAGGGCGGTGACGACCACCGGGATCGCTGCCTTGTCCTTCAATGCTCCCAGGGCCCGCAGGGCGCGGAGCCGGACGCCGAGGTCCTCATCCTCGCGATACCGCTGGGAGAGCACCTGCAGGGCGTCCTCGCCGCCGCGCCGCATCCAGGCGTTGCAGGCTGCCATCCGCACCTGAGCGTCGGGGTCGACGACGGCTCCCCGGCAGATTGCGACGGCGGACGGAGTCTGCAGTCCGGCCGCGGTCTCGACGATCAGGCTACGGATGGCGGGATCATGCTCGGCGACGACGGCGGCCGCAAGACGCCGGGTAAATTCCTCCTGTTGGGCGATCGACGCGGAGCGGGCAGCGGTCGCTTCGGCGACGATCGCGGCCCGACGCCGATCGGAGGAGGGTGCCGCGCCGGAACGATCGGTGGCCGGCGCTTGGGAATCCGGGGGCAGCGGCGCGGGAAGCGGGGCCGATTGCTGATTTGAATCGGACGACGGATCTGCGTCGCGTTTCGGCGACTCTTCGTCGATCGCCGGCACCAGGGACGCCGGCGGTTTCGCCGGCATCGGCGTTGCAGGCTGTGATCGAGATGGCGGCGCCGGCATCGGCCAACGGCGCCATTGTGTGCCGTAGAATCCGAATTCGGCGGGGCGGACGGGGCAGTGCGGGCAGCATGCTTTGCCGCCGCAGCCCTTGCCGCCGCAGTGGTGACCCTTGCAGTCTTGGCCCCGGCAGTCGGCTGCCGCGGTGCGGGGCGGCGACGAACACGTCGTGGCGGCCACGCACAGCAAGGCAATGAAGACGTGCAGGTGGCGACTGCCGGCCGCGTGGACGAGGGGAGGGACTCGCATGGTGTTTCCGTGGGGAAGTCAGCGGAGGAAATAGCGGATGGCCCCGGTCCGCACCAGACCAAAAACCCCTCCGCCGAGTGGGTTGCCGGGGCCGGTCAGCCTGGGGGTTTGGGGTAGTCGCGGAGTGTGTTGGCCCGGGCCTCGATCGGGTCGATAGGCCGCAGTCGGTTGGCCGCGGCCGGAGGCACGATCGCGAAGTGTCGTGCGCCGGTCAGCGTGTCGACGATCGCGCGGCAGAAGCCGGGACACGTCACCCAGAGCGCCGCGTCATGGCGACGCAGGTCGACCGGCACCGAATAACTCCGCAGCGTCTTCCGCCGCGCCTTGACGTATTGCGGGGCAAACGAGATCGCGAGTTCGCGCAAAGACCGATGGATCGGATCGCGATAGCGGAGGAACGGGCTGTTGCTCTTGGAGATCGCCCCCCACAGGCCGTTCCGCCGGAAGACGGCGATCACGTGATCCACGTCGCCGCGGGCGGCGCCGAGATCGACGAGCAGCGGGGGCTCACCGGCAAGCCACAGGGCACAGGCCGCGACGAGGGCTCCTTCGATGCAGTGCGCGGACCCGCGGGCCAGGGTCTGCACCACGGAATCCGCCGTCGGACCGTCTGTCTCGTAATTCCAGGCGAGAGCGTTGACGAAATCCTGGATGCGTTCCGCGGTCTTCAATGCGGTGAGTCGGGCCGCCTGATCGGGGGAGAGGCCGAGGCGAATTCCACGACGGGTGCCGGAAGCGACGGTCGACATCTGGGGCGTGAAACTGCTGTCGGGGGGCACGGCCGTCGGGGGGAACTGGCGACGCCGCCGCACGATACCGGACCGGAATAAAAAAGCCAAAAGAACGGCTGCGGTCGTGGGCGGATACCGAAACCTGGCCGCGGGGGGGACAATCTGTAGAATTCGTTTGCTGCGATCGTGCGTTCAACCGGCAGGAGGAGGTCGTTCGCCATGCGTCGTCTTCGTCTCACGTTCGCCGCGGTCGCCGCGACCGCAGCCTTGCTCGTTTGCCAGGAGGTCGAGGCGGGCCGGTTCTGGTGCCGTGGCCCGTTGATCGCGCCGACTTGGAACTGCGGCACGGTGGGGTATTCGTTCACCTCGGCCCGCTGGGGCCGGAGTTGGGGCTGCGGTTGGGGCCGGGGGCAGCGAACATTTCACGAGGGCTGGTGCGGGCCGAGTTGGTGCGGCCCCACATGGTGCCACGGTCCGCGCTGGTGCGGCGGTTGGTGGGGCGCGACCACGTGGCGAGCGGTCGATTCCGTGTGTCTCTCCGTTCCTGCAGGTGGTGGTGCGACGTTCTTCTCCGGTGCGGTGGTGCCTGCACCTGCGTGGGGATGCGGCTGGGGATGGGGCTATCCGACCAATTGGCTGCCCGGGTGGCAGGCTGGTCCTGGGGGAGCTTTCTGGACGCCGTACGCGGTTCCGTTGCCAGCCGGAGTCGGGCCGCAGTTCGGGCCGGCGGGAGTGATGCCCTTCCTGGGGCTCTCGGCCTCGACGACCCGTCGGCCGGGGGCCGCTCGTGGCGTGGTGCGGCCCGGCCTTGCGAGTTCCGCACGGCCGGTGATCGCGGCGGCTCCGCGGGCCGTGGGTCGGGCGCTGGCGTTGCGGTCGAGCAGCACCGCCGCGCGGCTGCGGGCCGCCGGGCTCGTGGCGATCGGCGACCGGCACCTCCGCGCGGCGGATCGAGATGCAGCCCGGATGCGGCTGGCCGCCGATGCCTATCGCCGCGCTGCATCCATCGCCCAGGATCAGCCCGACATCCACGTGCGGCATGCGTTGGCACTCGTCGCCATGGGTAGCGAGGGGCCGGCCCAAGAGGCGCTCTCGCGGGCCGTCGCGGTCGATGGCCGGCTGGCTCCGACTCCGGAGCAACGCGGCGAAGGCCGCGCTGACGCGGTCTTCGGCGCTCGTCCCGCTGGCGAACCGGCGCCGCTGGCAGCCCGGGGGGCGGCCATCCTGCGTGAGATCGGCGGACCAGACGCGCCTGCCGCCCCCGGCGTGTCGCGGCTGGCCGAGATGTGGGCTCGACGCTGGCAGGCTCCCGACGCGGCGATGGCGGCGATCCGCTGAACCGGGGCCGCCGCCCGCGGTCGCCTCGTCAGCCGGCTGAATCGGGGTATCCTTGTCCGGCATGCCTGCCGCCCCGCCCCTTTGCGAACGCATCGACCTCGCCGCCCCCGACGGCCGCATGCGGCTCGATGCGCTCCGCGGGCGTCTGGTCTCGCAGGGGGACATGGTCAGCCCGGCGAGCCGGCAGCGGACGATCGACGTCTTCGGCGCGCCGCTCACGCCTCGGCAGGTCGTGGAGAAGATCTGTGCCGAGGTGCGTGACCGTGGCCGCGACGCCCTGCTCGAGTACACGCGGCGGATCGACGGCGTCGAGGTCACGGCCGACGCGCTCGTCGTGCCGGCCGCGACGCTCGCCGCGGCACATCGCGAGGTCGGGGAGGAGTTTCTGGCGGCGGTGCGCCGCATTGCCGCCAACGTCGAGCGGTTTCAGCGCGCCCTCCTCGCCCGCGACGTCGAGGTGCCCTTGGCCGGCGGGGGCGTCCTCCGCCAACGATACGTGCCGCTCGACCGGGTCGGCGTCTGCGTGCCCGGCGGCGCGGCGGCCTATCCGTCGACGCTGCTCATGACCGTCGTGCCGGCCCGGGTCGCCGGCGTGCGGGAAGTTGTCGTCGTCGCTCCGCCCACGAAGTTCGGTGCCGAGAACGGGCACGTGCTCGCCACCTGCCACGAGTTGGGTGTGACGACGGTGGTCAGGGCCGGAGGCGCCCAGGCCGTGGCGGCACTGGCATATGGCGTCGCCGGCCTGCGCCGGGTCGACAAGATCGTCGGACCGGGGAACCTGTTCGTGGCCCTGGCGAAGGAACACGTCTTCGGCGACGTCTCCATCGACTCGATCGCGGGACCGAGCGAGATCGTGATCGTGGCCGACGAGGCGGGGCACCCCGAATACATCGCGGCCGACATGCTCGCCCAGGCGGAGCACTCCCCTGGCTCGGCGATCCTCGTGACCGCCAGCCGGGAGCTTGCCGCAGCCGTCGGTGCCGCGGTCGAACGGCGGGTGGCGGTGCTGGAGCGAAGCGACCTGACACGCGACAGCCTCGCCCGCTTCGGCGGCATCGTGATCGCGCGAAGCGATGCCGAGGCGGCGGCCGTCGCCGACGAACTCGCCCCCGAGCATCTGTCGATCGACACCCGCGATCCGGAGGCCACGCTGGCATCGATCCGGCACGCCGGCGCCGTGTTCCTCGGCCCGTACAGCCCGGTGGCGGCGGGCGACTACGCAGCCGGTCCGTCGCACGTGCTCCCGACCGGGGGCACGGCCCGGTTCGCCGCCGGACTGTCGGCCAACGAATTTCTCCGCGGTGGGAGCGTGATCAAACTCGACCGTGCGGACCTCGCCGCGATCGCGGACGACATCCGCACGCTCGCCGACACCGAGGGGCTCACGGCCCATCGGCGCAGCGTCGAGACCCGGCTGTCCTGAAGCAGGCCGGCCATCGGCTCCAGCGGCCCCACCGGTCGGAGGCATGCTCGTCGCCGGCGGACTTTGCCGTCGTGGGCTCCGGCGTGATGGTGCGTCCTGCGCTGCAGGCAAAGTGCACCCCGGGTGCGGGCCATCGTCCCGGGGCCGGTCGTGCCGATCGCACCGCCGGTGACGACTGGACGGCTCGCCGCTGTGGCGTGAGGTAAACTCGCTCGTCATGGCCACCACATCCGCACCCGTTCCCGCCGCCCGCTTCGTCCGGGCCGACGTCGCCACCCTCGCCGGCTACGTGCCGGGCGAGCAGCCGCAGGAAGGGAAGTGGATCAAGCTCAACACCAACGAGAATCCCTACCCGCCGTCGCCGGCGGTGGCCCGGGCGATCGCCGCGGCGGCCGCGGGGCGGAATCTCGCCCGCTACCCCGATCCGCTGGCCACGGTGTTTCGCCGTCGCGCCGCCGAGGTCCTCGGCGTCGATCCGGAGTGGATCATCTGCGGCAATGGCAGCGACGACCTGCTGACGATCATCATGCGGACGTTCGTCGGCGCGGGGGAGTGCGTGCGGATGGCGTCTCCGGGATACATCCTCTACCGGACGCTGGCCGGCATCCAGGCCGCGACGTGCGAGGAGTTTGCCTACGATCGCGACTGGAGGCTCGGAGACGGCTTTGCGGCCCCCGGGCCGGGCTTGCGGCTGGCCCTGCTCGCCAACCCGAACAGTCCGTCGGGTACGCTGCTGGCGCCCGATCGCGTCCGGTCATTCGTCGCCCGTCTCTCCTGCACGCTGGTGGTGGACGAGGCCTACGGCGACTTCGCGGCCACGAACTGTCTCGACCTGGTGCGCGAGGACGAGCGGGCCATCGTGACCCGGTCGTTCAGCAAGTCATACGCGCTGGCAGGCCTGCGGTTCGGCTTCGCCGTCGCCCAGCCGCAGGTCATCGAACAGCTCCGCAAGGTCAAGGACTCCTACAACTGCGACGCCTTGTCGATCGCCGCCGCGACGGCGGCGATCGACGACCAGGCCTGGCTGGCGGACAATCGGGCCAAGGTCGTGGCCACGCGGCAAAGGCTCACGGCCGCGCTGCGGACACTCGGCTTCGACGCCGTCGACAGCGAGGCGAACTTCGTCTGGTGCACGCATCCGGAGCGGCCGCACCGGCCGATCTACGAGGCGCTCAAGGCCAACGGCATCCTGATCCGCTTCATGGTCTATCCCGGCTGGGGAGACGGCCTGCGGATCAGCGTCGGCAGCGACGCCGAAATCGACGCCCTGCTCGCCTGCCTGAAGACGATCTGAACCCGGCTGCGCCGCAGCCCGAGCCCGAGGAACGAAGCCCATGTCCCGCTCCACGACGATCACCCGCACGACGGCCGAGACCGACGTCCGCGTCGAGCTCGACCTCGACGGCACGGGGCGGGCCGACATCGCCACCGGAATCGGCTTCTTCGACCACATGCTCACGCTCCTGGCGGGGCACGGGCTCTTCGACCTGCGGGTCGCCTGCCGCGGGGACCTGCACGTCGACGGACACCACACGGTCGAGGACGTGGGTCGCGGTCTCGGGGCCGCGATCGCCGCGGTGCTGGGGGACCGCCGCGGCATCCGCCGCTACGGCCACGCGATCGTGCCGATGGACGAGGCGCTGGCGACGGTGGCCGTCGATCTCGGCGGCCGCACGGCCGTCGTGTTCGCGGTCGAGTTTCCCGTGCCGGTGATCGGCTCGTTCGACGCCCAGCTCGTGGAGGTGTTCTGGGAGAGCGTGGCGGCCACGGCGGGGATGAACTTCCACGCCATCCTCCACCACGGCCGCAACGGCCACCACATCGCCGAGGCGGTGTTCAAGGCCGCGGCCCGCGCCCTCCGTGTCGCCGTCGAGGCCGACCCGCGCCAGCCCGGCATCCCGAGCACCAAGGGCACGCTCACGAGCTCGTGACCGCGGTTCACCTGGCCGCACGGGCGTGCCCGGGGGCTCGAGCCCCGAATGATCCTCGGCGTGCCGATGAACCGCCCCCGAGGAGCCGCTACTCGTTGACGTACGTCTCGAGAAACCGGGCGAGGGAATGGAAGTCGCTGCCGCGTTCCACGTAGCGGACGACCGTCACCAGCGTGTTGGGGTCGACGAGTTCCTCGAAGGGGACGTAGTTCAGGTCGAGCTGCCCCGAGACGCTCACCATCACGCCATCGAGCCCGCGTTCCGCGAGCGCCCGGTAGCCGCCGACGCCGAGCTGGCTGCCGAGCATCACGTCGAAGGCGTGCGGCTTCGCGCACCGCGCCTCGTAGCCGAGCTGCAGGCCGACCACCTTCCGCGACCGGCCCGTCTGCCGCTTGAACTCGTCCCCGACGAGCTTGGCGAACATCTTTCCCAGCTGCACGTGGGAGATCGAAATGTGGCCGTGGTCGTCGCGGGGGATGCCCTCGAGCGCCGAGGCGGGCAGATACTCGGCGAGCCCCTCGGCCATGACGATCACGCCGTACGACTTCCCCTCCTGCTCCTCGCGGACCCGCATCGTCTTCACGATCCGGCCGACGACGGCGTCGATCGCCATCACCGGCTTGACGCGGGTGCGGCCGTCCGCATCGGTGACCGTCTCCTCGCCGCGGTACTTGCCGTGGATGTCCTCGACGCTGATCACGAGGCTGGCCTCGCCCGCGATCGCCGCCCCGTAGGACAGCCAGCCGGCGCTGCGGCCCATCGTCTCGCAGAGGAAATAGGCCCGGCTCGCCTCGGCGTCGTAGAGCAGGTTGCGGATCTCGCCGCCGAGCGTGTCGACCGCCGTGAAGTAGCCGAACGTGAAATCGATCCCCATGTAGTCATTGTCGATCGTCTTGGGCAGGTGCACGACCGGGATGCGCCGGGCATCGGCCGGCAGCCGGTCCTGGAAGAGCTTGAATTTATTGGCCGTCTTGAGCGTGTCGTCGCCGCCGATCGAGATCAGGGCCTCGACGCCGAGCGACCGCAGCCCCTCGTAGGCACTCTTCAGGGGCCGGACCCGCTCCGCGTCGTCGAGGTGGCTGGGGTGCGAGACGTGCTTGCCGGGGTTCGTCCGGGCGGTGCCGATCATGATCCCTTGACCGCTCCGCGTCCGCTTGAGGAACTCGGGCGTGATCTTGATGTAGTCACGGCCCTCGACGAGCGGTTTGGCTGGCGAGTAGTCGGCCAGCGACGAGTAGCCGTGCTTCATGCCGATGACCTCCGTCCCCTCGCGCATGAAGGACGTGGCGGCGGTCGAGATCACGGCGTTGGCGCCGGGGGCCGGCCCGCCGGCGAAGAGGATCGCGATGCGGCGGAAGTGGTGGGCGGCCTTTGGCGGGCGGGAGAGGGATTCGGCCATGGGGCGACGGGACTCCTGAAGGCGTTGGGCAAACGGACCTGAAAGCGTGCGAAAACGTCCTGTTCCGAGGGGGCAGTCGTGAAGCCCACGCCTCCGCCCGGCCAGCGGCCGGTCCCCTGCGGGCCGCCGGGGAAACTTCGCCTCATCCCGCCAGCATCCGCTCCACGAACGTGGTGTCGACCTGCGCCTCGTGGAAGGCGGTGTTGGAAAGAACCTCGAGATGCAGCGGAACCGTGGTCTTGATGCCCTCGACCCGCAGTTCCTTGAGGGCGCGGATCATGGTCGCGATCGCCTCCTTGCGGGTCGGCTGGTGGACGATCAATTTGCCGACGAGCGAATCGTAATGCGGTGGCACCGTGTAGCCGGTCGTGGCATGGGAGTCCCAGCGGACGCCGAAGCCGCCCGGTGCGATGATCCGCTCGATGCGACCGGGATTCGGCCGGAAGTTGGCGGCCGGATCCTCGGCGTTGATCCGGCACTCGATCGCGTGGCCGCGGGGGACGATCTCGTCCTGGCGGAGGTCGAGTTTTTCGCCGGCCGCCACGCGGATCTGGGCCTTGAGCAGGTCGATGCCGGTCACCATCTCGCTGACCGGATGCTCCACCTGGATCCTGGCGTTGACCTCGATGAAGTAGAAGTTGTCCTGCTGGTCGACGATGAATTCGACGGTGCCGGCCGAATGGTAGCCGGCCGTCTTCGCCAGACGGACGGCCGCCTCGGCCATTTTCTGCCGCGTGGCCCGTGGCAGGCGGGGGGAAGGGCTTTCCTCGATCAGTTTCTGGTGCCGCCGCTGCGTGGAGCAGTCGCGTTCCCAGAGATGAAAAATGTTGCCGTGCCGGTCGCCGAGAATCTGGATCTCGACGTGCCGCGGCCGCTCGATGTACTTCTCGATGTAGATGCCGGGATTGCCGAAGGCGGCCAGGGCCTCGGCCGATGCCTGTTGCCAGGCGCTGGCCAGGGCGAGGTCGTTGGCCGCCACCCGCATCCCCTTGCCGCCGCCGCCCGCCGTGGCCTTGAGCAGGACCGGGAAGCCGATCGTGCGGGCGATCTCCAACGCCTCGCGCTCGCTGGACAGAAGCCCGTCGCTGCCGGGCACGGTGGGCACGCCGGCCTCGCGGGCCAGGGCGCGGGCCGAGTTCTTGTCGCCGACCCGTTCCATCGCCTCCGGCGTCGGGCCGATGAACTCGATGTTGCAGGAGCGGCAGACTTCGGCGAAGTGGGAGTTCTCCGAGAGGAATCCGTAGCCCGGATGGATGGCCTGCACGTTGCCGATCTCGGCGGCACTGATCACGCGGTCGATCCGCAGGTAACTCTCGGCCGCCCGCGCCGGGCCGACGCAGAACGCCTCGTCGGCGAGTTCCAAATAGGGGGCTCCGCGGTCAGCCTCGCTGAAGATCGCGACCGTTTCGATGCCCAGTTCCCGACAGGCCCGGATCACCCGCAGGGCGATCTCTCCGCGGTTGGCGATGAGAATCCGTTTGAACATGGCGCGGGATTCAGGCCTCGGGATCGACCTTGATGAGCGGCTGGCCAAACTCGATCGGGGCCCCGTTCTCGACCAGGATCGCGACCACCTGTCCCGAAACACCGGCCGGAATCTCGTTGAAGACCTTCATCGCCTCGACGATGCAGACGATTTTTTCCGGCCCAATGCGGTCTCCAACCTTTACGAACGGGGCCGAGTCCGGCCCCGATGCCCGGTAGAAAGTGCCCACCATGGGGCTCTTGATGACCAGCAGCCGGGCGTCGCCTTCTGCCCCCTTGGCTGCAGGCTGGCCCTGAGCCTCGGCCGAGGCGGGCCGGGCGGCCACCGGGGCCGCCGGGGCGGAATATGCGACCACCTCCCCGCCGCGGCGAATCCGGACGCGATTGTCGGCCTGTTTCAGGTCGAGTTCCGAGAGATCGTGCTCCTTCATGAGCTCGATCAGCCGGCGGACCTTCTTGACGTCGAACAGGTCACCGGAGTTTTGTGCGGCACACATGGATGTCGTTCGTTCTCCTGCACGGCCGCCTTCCGGACGGTCCGGGGGGAGGGTAGCCCGATGGCGCGGTTCCAGTCAAGGCAGCGGGTTGCGGCAGACCCGGAACGGCCGATCGCCGGTGATTTTCTCGGACGATCGGGTGCCGCGCGCGTCGGCGAGGCGGGCGCTGAGGCGAAACGCACCACGTCGTGGTGCAAGTCACCCCTGGGCTGGAGCGATTCGCTCCGCCGTACGACATGCGTTGCGGACGTCACCGAGCCGCCTCGATTTGGCTTGGGCTGGGCATTTGACGCATTCGGCACCGCGTTCGCGCACGTTGTTCGCTCGGCGCGATCATTTGGCACGGGGCGTGCATTTCGACCGGTTGGGGTTGGCGTCGGGGGGGATCTTTGGACGGCGGGCGGGCTTGCCTGTCGGCCCGTGGTCCGTTCTTCAGGCGGCCATCTCTGGGGTGTGTTGTTTCTCTTCTCTTCTCTCTTCTTTTCTTTTCTGGGGGCCATTCCATGCAGACAGTAGTTGCCTTGCGCACGCCGCCAACGGTGGGGTTGGGCGCGGAAACGGAGGTACCGAAGGTGCTCGTCGTCGATCCCAAGTACGAGGCCTACCGCGACCTGGCCGGCGCCGCCCGCCGGGGGGACGTGTTGGTCCACTTTCGCTCGTCAGGACAGGCCGCCCGGGCCCTCATGAAGCGGGTTTGGTTCGACGTGTGCATCGTCGGCGAAGAACTCGACGACATGGCGGGCGAGGACTTTCTCGAACTGCTCCGTTTCGCAGCGGAAAAACCGTGCGGCGACGTGGTCGCGTCCACTGCGGCCCCCGTCGCGGTCGGGCATGCGCTGGCCGCGATCGAGTCGTCGCGGGTCAGCACTGGCGGTGAGCATCGGTCCGCGATCCCGTCTGGACTGAACCGGGTGTCCGAGAGCCTCGTCCTGAGCGCTGTAGCGGCGGTTGCAACCATGGGAGTCTTGCTGACACGGTGAGCGACGCGACGGTATCCGGGCGGCCGACGTGGCCATCGGCCGCCCGGAGACGTCGGCGCTGCAGCCGCGGGGCGGGCGGTCTGTGGGAGCGGCCGCGGGGCTGCGGTACGATCACGGGACGTCAGGTTTTCATCGAAGCCGTGAGCCGATTGCCGTGCCCGAGCCAGCGATTCCCGCCGACCTGCCCCGGCTTGCACCACGCGACCGCGACGCGAGCAAGCAGGATTTCGGCCGCGTCTTGGTCGTCGGCGGAGCGGCCGGCATGGCGGGGGCGCCGGCGCTGGCGGCGCTGGCCGCCCTGCGCAGCGGGGCGGGGCTCGTCGAACTGATCGTTCCGGAGAGCGTGGTCGGCATCGCGGCCGGATTCGATCCCTGCGTCATGACGCACGGACTGCCGGCCGAGGGAGGCGGCTTTGCCACGACCGCAGCCGACCTGATCCGGGAACGAACGGACCGGGCTGATGCGGTGGTGGTGGGCCCGGGCATCGGCCGGTCGTTGCCCGTCGCGCAGCTCGTCCGCTGCATGTGGCGGGACCTGCGCTGCCCGGCCGTCTTCGATGCCGACGGCCTCTGGGCCCTGTCCCGGTCGGCCGACGCGTCGCGTGCCCGGCACGCCGGTCCACGGGTCCTGACGCCGCACGCCGGCGAGATGCTTCGGCTGATCGGCCACGATCCGACGGTCTCTCAGCCCGGCGGTCGGCCGTGGCTGGAGGAGCAGACGCGGCGGCTCGCTGCCGCGATCGACGCCGTCGTCGTGCTCAAGGGGGCGGGGACGCTGGTCGTCGCGCCCGACGGGGAGTGGCGAAACGACACCGGCAATCCCGGCATGGCGACCGCCGGCACGGGCGACGTGCTCGCGGGCACCCTGGCGGCGCTGCTCGCCCAGGGACTTTCCCCGTCCGCCGCGGCCCGGCTCGGGGCCTGGGTGCACGGCCATGCCGGCGATGCCGCGGCCGCCGCCCTCGGGCAGACGTCGGTCACCGCCCGGGACGTGCTCGACCGGCTGCACGTCGGCTTCATGGCGGCCGGCTGTCCGTGACGGCCTCCCGCTCAAGACCGCTTCCGCGCCGCCAGCGCCGCGAGCCGGGTGACCTCGGCCACGCCGTCGTCCCGCGCGATCCAGAGCCGCCGGGCCGGGCCGCAGGCCACGCGACGACCGCCGGTGAACGAGCCGAAGGCGGGGAGGACGAGGGCCGGCCCATCGGCCACGAAGCAGCGATCGGCGATCCGCCCGCCCGCCGGACCGCGGATCGAGACCGTCGGATGGAGATGGCCCGCGACGACGAACCGATCGTGTCCTCCCGCCGCCGGCGTTGTCGCCGGATCGTGGACGAAGTGAAACGGCGGCTCTTCGAGCACCGGCACGCAACCGTCGATGCCGAGCGTCGCCGGCAGTCTCCCGAGCGCGCGGTCGTGGTTGCCGAGCACGAGGATCGTTTCCGTCGCACCCAGGCGGCACCGCAGGGCCGTGAATTCGGTGAACACGGCCTCCGTGCATCCGCTCCGGGCGTGAAACAGGTCACCGAGGATCAGCAGCCGGCGGGCGGCGGTCGCGCGGACGAGGCGTTCCAGCCTGGCGAGGTCGGCCTGGGCGGTTCCCTCGGGCACGGGGATTCCGGCCCGCCGAAACGTCGCCGCCTTGCCGAGGTGCAGGTCGGCGACGAGCAGCGTCGCGGTCGCGGGGAGGAAGGCGGCCCGGCCCGGGAGGATCGCGATGTCGGCTGCTGCGGTCGCGGCGGCGACCGGCTCGGCGACGACGATCTGCATGCGTTGCTCCATTCGCTTCCGGCGCGGGTCAGGCTTCGCTGCCGGCGGCCTGCTCCAGATCGCGGGCCATGTCGGCGATCTGGGCCAGCCAGTCCTTCGTGGTGAGCCGCGACTGCACGAACTCCGCCCAGATCGGGAACGCCAGCGGCGACAGTCGCGGCGTCTCCACGATCGTGATCTCCTTGCGGGCCAGCGATTCGAGCGTTTCGTGAAGGCGGCGATACTCGAACTGCCGTTCCAGCACCTCGCGGCGGGCCTGGACGAGGAGCATGTTGCCGGCGTCATGCTCCGCGAGGACGTCGAAGATCAGTCCGGCCGAAGCCTGCGTCTGCCGGTCGTTGCCGCGGCCTCCGGACACGAGTCCGGCCACGCGGGCGATCTCGCGAAAATGACGTCGTGCCATCTCGGTGCCGTTCAGGCAGGCGAGGAGGTCGTCGAGCAGGCCGGCGGGCGTGAGCAGCCGGCGCCACGTCCGCGCGTCCGTCGGAAAGCCGTCGCGGCCCGCCAGTTCGAAGCCCCAGTCGTTGACCGCCATCGTCACGGTCGTCGGCCGGCTGCGGGCGATCCGCCAGGCGACGAGGGCCGCGAGCCCCTCGTGCACCAGCCGGCCGGCGAACGGAAACAGGAAGCAGTGGACGCCGTCGCGGCCCTGCCAGCGTTCCACGAGGAGCGTGTCGGCGTCGGGCAGCCGGCTCCACTGGGCCTGCACCCGGAGCAACGGCAGCACGGCGGCCACCTCCCGCGGCGCCTGCCTACCGGCGCCGGGCCGCACCCCTTCGGCCACGAGGTCGAGCACGGCCGACGAGAGCAGCGTCGAGAGGGGCATGCGGCCGCCGTTCCAGCGCGGCACCTGCAGGGCCGGGTTGCCCCGTGCCCGCTTGACCCAGGCGGTGAGGCCGTCGAAGCGGAAGAGCACGAGCGGTTTGCCCGCGAAGAGAAAGCGGTCGCCGGCGGCGAGCCGCGACACGAACGACTCCTCCACGGTGCCGAGCCGGCCGCCGCGGACCCACTTCACTTCCACGGTGGCGTCGCCCGTGATCGTGCCGATCCCCTGCCGGTGCCGGCGGGCGATCGCCTTGCTGGCGACGTACCAGCGGCCGAACCGCTCCTTGATCCGGGCGTAGTCGGGGTAGGCCGAAAGGGCCGGCCCGCCGCGGGCCGCGAAGTCGACCGCCCAACGCCACGACGCCTCGTCGAGATCGGCGAAGGCCCGCGTGCCGCCGATCTCCGCCCGCAGGTCCGCCTCACGAAAGCCGCCGCTGCAGGCGACCGTGACGATGTGCTGCGCGAGGCAGTCGAGGGGCGCCGTGAGCGGTGGCCGGGCCTCGACGGTGCCCGCCGCGGCGGCCCGCCGTGCCGCCGCGCACTCGATCAGTTCCAGGGCGTGGGTGGGAACGCAGACCAGCCGTCCCACGGCGCCGGGCGCGTGGCCGCTGCGGCCGGCCCGTTGCAGCAGGCGGGCGATGCCCTTGGGGCTGCCGATCTGCATGACCTGCTCGACCGGTCCGAAATCAACGCCCAGGTCGAGGCTCGACGTGGCGACCACGCACCGCAGCCGACCCCGCCGCAGTCCCTCCTCGGCCCGCGTCCGCAGGTCGCGGTCGACCGATCCGTGGTGCAGCGCGAGCGACCGGCGCCATGCGGGCCGCGCGGTCGCGATCGCTTCGAACCAGCGTTCCGCCTGGGAGCGGGTGTTGGTGAACACGAGCGTCGTCGCGGCTCGCTCGATGGCCGCGACGACCTGTGGCAGGAGCCGCATCCCCATGTGGCCGGCCCAGGGGAACCGCTCCATCGGCGTGGGGATGAGCGTCTCGATTTCGAGCCGGCGCGGCACGTGGGCCGAGATCAGGCGGGTTCGTTCGGCCGCGGCCGGGCCGACGAGCGCGGCGCGGGCGTCATCGAGGTTGGCCAGCGTGGCCGACAGCCCCCAGGTCACGAGGCCGGGCCGCAGCGCCCGGAGCCTGGCGAGGGCCAGTTCCGTCTGCACGCCGCGCTTCGTGGACAGGAGTTCGTGCCACTCGTCCACGATGACGGTCTGCAGGTCGGCGAAGATGTCGTGCGCATCGTCGAGCGAGAGCAGGATCGAGAGCGACTCGGGCGTGGTGACGAGAGCCGCCGGCCAGCGGGCGCGGAGCCGGCGCCGGTCGGCGGCCGAGGAGTCGCCGGTGCGGATGCCGACGTCGAGGTCGCCGGCGACGCGGCCCGATCCTCCGAGCGGGGCGGTGAGCGCCAGGGCCGTGTCGGCGGCGAGTGCCCGGAGCGGCGTCACCCAGACGACGAGCGGACCGCGCCGCGCGGCGGCCTCGACCCCGATTGATTCGGCGCGGGCAATCGCCCCCAGCCACACGGCGAGCGTCTTCCCCGCGCCGGTCGGGGCATGGAGCAGGCCGCTTTCCCCCGCGGCGGCGGCCTGCCAGACCTGCTCCTGGAACGGAAACACCTGCCACCCGCGGGCGGAGAACCAGGCACGGAAACGGTCGATTGCCGTGCCGCCGCCGGCCCGCTGACGGCGGGCCGAAGCCGTCCGGATCGGCGCTCGACGCTGAATTTTGGCTGCGTTCTTCACCCGACGCCCCGCGTCCGGCCGAATCTGGCCGAATCTGGTTCGGCCGAAATGTGGACTGCCGGCGAACCCTCAATTACGGTGCATCGTATAGGCACCGCCCTCCGGAGCGACCCCGCATGCCAAAGCCCGCCCCTTCGCCACGTCCCGCTGGTGGCCGCAGCACGCCTTCCCGCCGCAGTCCGCGGGCTTCCCGGTGGCCGCGGCTCGACGGCATCGAGCGGCTCGAGTCGCGGACCGTGATGGCTGCCGACACGCCGGTTCCGTTTGCCCCCGGCCCGGCTTCCGTCGTCGTGGTCACGAACGACGTCGGCTGGGAGAGTACGCCGCTGGTGCGGGTCGTCGATGCGACGAGCGGTGCCGAACTGGCCCGGTTCCAGCCGTACCCGAGCGGGTTTCGCGGTGGCGTGCGGGCGGCGCTTGGGGATTTCGACGGCAACGGCACCCAGGAGATCGCCGTCGCGCCGGGCGTGGGCGTGGCCGGGGAGGTCCGGGTCTTCACGGCCACCGGGGTCGAACTGCCGGCATACCGGATGGCGCCTTTTGCGACGAGCTGGCGCGGCGGTCTCGACATCGCCGCCGGCGACTTCGACGGCGACGGCCGCTACGACCTGGCGGCGGCCAAGGCGACCGGCGACGGCGAAATTCGCCTGTTCCGCGGACGCGCCGGGGGCGGCTTCGAGGCCGCGGCATGGAAGACGCTGCGGCCCTTCGCCGACACCTATCTCGGTGGCGCGAGCGTGGCGGCAGCTGACGTGGGGACGTTCAATGGTGGCACAGTCACCGCCGCCGACCGCCAGGATGGCCGGGCCGAACTGATCGTCGGCAACGGGCCGACCGTGGCGCCGCTGGTGCGCGTCTACGACGTCTCGGCTGCGCCCGTCATCGTCGACACGAAGCGTCCGTTGTCGCCGACATTCATCGGCGGCATCTCGCTGGCAACGGCCCGGGTCAACCTGGACGAGATTCCAGAGATCGTCGTGACCGGGGGGCGTCGCAGCGGTGTGACCGAGGTCATCGACGGCCGGGTCGGCAGCGGTTCGCGGCTTGCCCGCTACGAGGCCTTCGCGGGCCTGGGGCGGTCTGCGCCCGCCGGGTATGCTGGCCCGATCGACCGCGACGGCGATGGCTGGACCGACACGATCTACGCGACCCAGGGCAGGGCGGACGGCGGGGGTGTGAAGCAGGTTTCGCCGCGGGGCAGCGTGACGGGAGGCTTCGGCTCCTTCGCCGGGGCGCTGCGGGTCGTCGCTCCGCCGGCCGTTCGGTCGCTGGGGTTCCGGACCACGTCCACGGGCCTGCGGTACCGGGACTTCGTCGTGGGCACCGGTGCGGCCCCGTCTACGCCGTCCGCTTCCGTCACGGTGAACTACACCGGCCGGTTCATCGACGGCACCGTGTTCAACGATTTCAAGGATGTTCCCTTCCGGCTCGACCGGGTGATCCCCGGCTGGACGGAGGGTGTCGGCGGGATGCGGGTCGGCGGCAAGCGGCAGCTGATCACGCCCCCAGAAGTCGCCTATGGGCCGGAAGGCAATGAGACGATTCCCGGCGATGCGACGCTCGTCTTCGACGTCGAACTGGCGTCGACGACGTAGCGGCTGGAAAACGCGGGCTACCAGCGGGCCTCGACGCCGAGGCTCGCGCCGTGGAGAAACATCCCGCTGCCGCCGTTGAGTCCGCTGCCGCTGGTGCTCGAGCCGCCGAAATCGAACTGGTTGGGGGCGAGTGCCGCGCCCGTGATCCAGATCAGGTTGTAGCCGGCCCGCAGTCCCCACGAGTCGGTGAGCCGGTAGACGAGGCTCGCGTGCATGTCGCCGATGAAGCCGACACCGGCCTCCGTCGCGTTCTGCGCCGGCCGCAGCGGGGGATCGGGCGTGACCGCGTTGACGATCGGTGATTGGGACTGCGACATGGCCGAACCGGCGACCGCGGCCTTGGCCCAGCCTTCGACCGCCCAGCGGCTCCACTCGACGCGGCCCCGGCCACCCGCCTGGAGGCCGAAGAGATTGGTCGAACTCCGCAGCGAGTACGAACTGGGGACGGGCGTCTTGCCGCCGGCGAAGGCGATGCCCGCGGACTCCTCGATGCCGGCCCAGCGGAACCCCGCCAGCCAGTCCCAGGTGCGGCTGCTGAAGCAGCGGTGCCAGGGTGCGGCGGCGGTGCGGCAGCAGCCGTCGGCGAACGAGCGGTTGAACAGGTTGAACTCGATCGTGTTGAGCGTCGAGGCATAGGTGGCGCGGGCCAGCGAGCGGTCGTTGAAATCGGGCACGAGCGAAGCGAGCGGATCGGGTGCCTCGATGTCGTCCGCCCCGCGTGCCTGGGCCTGGGCAAACATGTTCCAGACGCCGAGGTATCCGGCCTCCCATCCGTAGCCGTCGCCATCGACGTCGCCATGAAAGAGCCGTAGTCCGGGCTGGACCGGAAACTGCAGCTGTCCGGTGGTCAGCACGGCGTTGCCGCCGATCGCCGCGAGCACCTGATCGGTCGACTGGTTGTCGCGTTGCAGGAAGACGGCTTCGGCACGGGTGAAGGTCTCCGGCGGCACGGCGTCGTCCGCGGCGGCACGGCTGGCGGTGGCCAGGGTCCATGCCAGGCCCGCCCACGCCAGGCCGGTCATGATCGAGGCGCCCCTGGTGCTCATCCGGCCCGACATCGATTCCCCCCTTCCGATCGCGGCCGTGGTGGTGCATGCGGCCCCCCCACGGTAGCCCCGGAATCTTCGGCATATCCCGCAAGGGGCATGAGCATCGTTTCCACCCTGTCATCCGGCGGCGCAAGCGGCCCGGCTTGTACCGCCTCTGCAGGTGCGACGGTGCCGGTCAGGCAGGCTGGGCAAGGGCCGCCGCCGCGGTCTGCGGACCGGTTCAGCGGTCCGGTTCGCCGCTGGCGATCATCCGGCGCAGGTCGGCGAGCTGGCCGGCGTCGGCGGGATCCTTGTCCTTTCGCCAGCGGATGATCCGCGGAAAGCGGACCGCCACGCCAGACTTGTGCCGGGTTGAGTGGGCCACGCCCTCGAACGCGAGTTGGAACACGAGCGTCGGGCGGCAGATCCGCACCGGTCCGTGCTTCTCCAGCGTCGTCGCCCGCACGATCCGGTCCACATCGACGATCTCCGCGTCGGACAAGCCCGAATAGGCCTTGGCGATCGTGACCAGCTTGCCATCGTGCCAGACGCCGAGCGTGTAGTCGCTGTGCAGGCCCGCGCGGCGGCCGTGGCCGGCCTGGGCGTAGAGCAGGACGGCGTCGATCTCCAGTGGCTCGATCTTCCACTTCCACCAGTCGCCGCGGGTCCGGCCCACGCCGTACCCGCTCGCCAGCCGCTTGAGCATCAGCCCCTCGACGCCACGGTCGCGGGCCTCGCTGCGGCGGGCGGCGAGCGCCTCCCACGACGTGCCGACGACGCACGGCGAGCGAAAGATCCGCTCGGCGGCGACCGTGCCGCCGCCCTCGAGGAAGGTCGTGAAGCAGTCTGGCACCAGCCGCTCGAGGATGCTCCGGCGGTCAGCCAGCGGACGCTGCCGCAGATCGACCCCCTCGGCCTCGAGGACGTCGTAGGCGACGAAGGCGCAGGGGATCTCCGCGAGGATCGACTTCGTGACCCGGCGCCGGCCGCTGCGCCTCGAGAGCGCCGCGAAGCCGAGCAGCCGTCCGTCGCGGACCGCCAGCAGTTCGCCATCGACGACGGTGCCCACGGGGAGCACCGCGGCCGCCCGGACGATCTCCGGGAACACGTCGTGCACCGGCTCCTCCCCCCGGCTCCAGACGGACAGGTCGGCGGCACGCCGGACGATCTGGGCTCGCATGCCGTCCCACTTCCATTCGGCCTGCCAGTCGGCCACCGGGCCGAGGTCGGTGGCCACCTCGGCGGCCGCGGTGCGGTCGAGGGCGGCGGCGAGAAAGAACGGATACGGCCGGCGGTCGTCTGCGGGGCAGGGGGAGGCGGCGAGAAGCCGCTGGAATGCGGCGCCGTCGGCGACGGGATCACCGACGAGGCGATGGGCCATCACCGCCGGCTCGACGCCGGCCAGTTCCGCGAGCGCGCGGGCCACGAGCGTCCGCGACACGCCGACGCGGCAGCCTCCGGTGACGAACTTGTGCCAGACGATCCGCTCTCGCGGCGCGAGGCGTTCCCAGACCCCGAGCACGACCTCCTTCTTGCGGGACTCGTCGGCAGACCGCAGGTCGTGCACGCTCGTGCGCATGAGCTCCGCGAGGCCGATCCCAGCGCTGCCGGAGGCCGCCCGGTCGGGGAGGATGAGGGCCAGCGTCTCGGCGAGGTCGCCGACGTGCGCGTAGCACTCTTCCACGAGCCAGGCAGGGAGCCCGGTCACCTCGGCCACCCAGGCCCGCAGCTGGCCCGTCGAAACGGACCGCACCTGTCGGCCGCCGCAGAGCACCGCCAGCGCGCAGGCGGCGTCGTCGGGGGGCGCGGATGCGAAGTACGTGCGCAGGGCCTCGACCTTCTCGGTGGTCCGCGAGGTGGCATCGAGCCGCCAGTAGAGTTCGGTGAAGCGGTGCATCGGCAGGGCAGGGCGGGCCACCATCGGCGACGACGTGCCGCCAGCCGGATCAGCGTACACCGAACGGCCAGGCCGTACGGCATGCCGGCCGCGGCCGGCCGCCGCGCCGCCGCGCGATGCGCCCGTCGTGGGGCCACCGTTCACCCCGGATCTGCCACATGCTCCGTGGACATGCCGTCGGCATCCGCCTCGTCCTGCTGCGGCTCGTCTGGTGCCTCGTCTGGCGGCGCCTCGCCGACGAACCGCGTCGGCAGGACGGATGCCTCGATGCCGCGTTCGCAGAGAAACCTGGCAAAGGCGTCGGCGAAGCCGTGCGTGACGAGCACGCGCCGGGCCCGCGACGCCTCGACGGCCGCAACGAGACCGGGGAAGTCGGCATGGTCGGAGAGGATGAAGCCCCGGTCGCAGCCGCGCCGGCGGCGAATGCCCCGCAGCAGCATCCAGCCCGAGGCCACGGCCACGCTCGACTCGCCGAAGAGCCGGAGCCACGAGCCGCCGAGCACGCTCGGCGGCGCGATCACCAGCGCCCGCCCGTCTCCCACCCGTCGCGCCCGTGGCGGCACGCGGTCGATCGCCGGCAGGCGGACGCCCGCGGCCCGGTAGGCCTCGACGAGTTTCATCACGGCGCCATGCCCCACGATCGGGCCGATCGTGGGATCGACCATCGCGGCCAGCCGCTGCGCCTTGCCGAGCGCGTAGGCGAGGATCACGCTCGTCCGGCCCGCGTCGCGGTTCGACCGCCACCAGCCGTCGATCTCGGCGGCGACCGCGGCCGGCTCCTGCCAGCGGTAGACCGGCAGGCCGAATGTCGATTCACTGACGAACACGTCGCACTCCACCGGCGCGAACGACGCGCAGGTCGGATCGGCCTGCAGCTTGTAGTCGCCGCTGATGACCCAGGTCACGCCGCCATGCTCGATGCGGACCTGTGCCGAACCGAGGACATGGCCGGCCGGATGAAGCGACACGCGCACGCCGTTGATCGTGATCGACTCGCCGTACCGCAGCGCGTCGATCGTGACGCCGGCCCCGAGCCTGGTGCGCAGGACGGTCTTGCCCGGCGCCGCGCAGAGATAGCGATCGCAGCCCCAGCGGGCATGGTCGGCGTGGGCGTGGGTGATCACGGCGCGCGACACCCGGCGCCACGGATCGACGTGAAAGTCGCCCCGTGGACAGTAGAGCCCCGCTTCGGTCACTTCGATGAGATCGGCCACGATCCGTTCCCGGCCGGCGCGACGGGCTTCCCGGAACGCGATCGGCCGGCGGTCAGCGGTACGCCTGCGCGCCAACGGCTGGGAAGCGATACCCGCCGAAGCCGAAAGGAGCGTACCGCGGCCAGTCGCCCGGTTCGACCCCCGGCGGCATGCCGTACATCTTCCAGGTGGGCGTTCGCGGATTCGTCGGCGGCACGAAGTACTTGGGCCGCTCCCGCAGCCCGGTGACGTAGGGCGAACTGCCGGGGACGAAGGCCGCCTGGCGGCGCGGCGTGCCGACCGAGGACGGGGCCCGTGGCCCGGACCAACGCCATCCGGCGGCCAGCGCCGGGCCAGCGGCGAGGGAGGCCGCCAGGCAGACGCAGACGAAGATGGACGTGAGCATGCAACGCATGTTTCTTCCATCGGCCGCCTGCCGGCCCGGCCGTCGGCTCGGCGCGGGGCGGGAGGAAGAAAGCGGTGGCGCCGATTGCGCCGTCCTCGTCCGTCAGTCGGGATCGGGGCGGCGCCGTGGCCGCTCCGCGGCGGGGCCGCGGCCGTTGCGGGATCGGCCCGCGCGGGCCGCCGCCCAGCGGATGGCAAGCGGCATCCCGAACACCTTCTCGAAGAGTTCCGTCCGCCGTTCCGCGCCCCAGATGTCGACGAGCGGCTCCGCATCGGCCACCACGTCAAGCCGCACGGTGCCGTCGTCGACCCGCACGATCACGTCGCGAACCTGCTGCGAGCGGCTCCGGTCGAGGCCCCCGGCCAGGCGGAGAATGGCGGCCATCCGCTGCACCCGCTGCTGCTCTTCCGCCGGGAGACGGGCGAGATTCTCGTGCTTCCGTTTGGGGAGGGCGCCGCGATGGTAACGGGCGACGTTGGCGACGAGTTCCAGGTCGTGGCCGCGAATGCCCGGCAGCCGGCTGTTGCGGATCAGGTGGTAGCTGTGCTTGTGATGCTGGTCGTAGTTGATGACGTAGCCCACGTCCTGGAGCCGGGCGGCGGTCTCCAGCAGCAGCCGATCGGCCGCCGGGAGTTCGAGGGGCTGCGACAGTTGCTCGTAGATCCGTCCTGCCAGCGCGGCCACCTTGCGGCCGTGCTCGAGTTCTCCGGAACAGGCGGCGGCGAGCCGCTCGATCGCCGCCTCGCGGAGCGCGGGATCATCGGCCGCTGTCCCGCCGAGGGCCGCCTCGTCGATCATCTCGCGAACGAGCCCGTCGCGGACGCCACGCGTGTGGATGAGGAGCATGTTGACGCGGAACCGGCGCATCAGGGCGTCGACGATCGCGAGGCCGGCGATGATGATGTCGGCCCGGTCGGGCGTCATGCCGGGCAGGCCGCGCCGGGCCCGCAGCGGCAGTTTCCGCAGCCTGTCGAGCAGGTGACGGACCTCCGCCTGGGTCACGCGGTAGCCGGCCACCGGCACGTCCACCTCTCGCTTGGCAGCCATCATCAGTTCGGCGAGCGTGGTGAACGTGCCCCCGCAGCCGACGAGGAAGTGGGGCGCGAACAGGGGGCGGGCGGTCCGCTTCTTGAGGACGGACACGACCTCCGCCTCCAGCCGTTCGCAGCCGCGCAGGAAGTCGGGCCCCTCGGCCCCCTCGCCGAGGCCGAACTGCTCGGTGAGCCGGACGGCCCCGAGCGGCGTCGAAAAGATCGACTCGATGAGGTTCCCCGTGGCGAACACGATCTCGGTGCTGCCGCCGCCGATGTCGGCCACGACCACGTTCTTGCCGTTGAGGTCGAAGGCGTGCTGGACGCTGGCGAACGCCAGCCGCGCCTCCCGTTCGCCGGAGATCACCTCGACGTCGAGGCCGACCTGCTCGCGGACTCGCCGGCAGAATTCGGGCCCGTTCCGCGACTCGCGGACGGCGCAGGTGGCAATCGTCCGCAGGCTCGTGACCTGATAGCCGGCGGCGATCTCCTTGAACGTCCGCAACGCGGCGATCGTCTGCTCCATCGACTCGTCGTCGAGACGTCCCTGAGAAGACACGCTCCGTCCGAGCCGCGTCGGCACCCGCTCCTCGTCGAGGATCCGGTAGGCGGCACCGCGCAGGGCCTCGGCGATCAGGAGGCGGACGCTGTTTGAGCCGATGTCGATGGCCGCCAGCCGGCAGGCCAGGTCGGCCAGCAGGTAGATCTGCTTGTCTTCGGTCGGCTGGTTCATGGGGGCTTCACGTTGCGGCGGGGGAATCATACCTTGCACACGCTACACTTGCGGAAGTCGACAGTTCTTCCTCCTCGCGACCGCAAGGACCGCATGCCGTTGCCCGCCGAGCCCGCCGTGCATTGCCGCAGCGACCGCTGGCGGCCCGGGGCCGCGGCGGCGTTGGCGGTGGGCAACTTCGACGGCGTCCACGTCGGCCATGCCGAGATCGTTCGCCGCCTGCGGGCCGCAGCCGATCGACACGGCGTGCCCGCGGTGGTCCTGACCTTCGATCCGCATCCGGCCGCCATCGTCCGCCCCGACGCGGCGCCCGTGCCGCTGTCGACGCCCGCGCGGCGGGCGGCCCTGCTCCTCGACCTCGGCATCGACGCCGTGCTCGTGCAGCCCGCCGACCGCGGCCTGGTCGAACTGGAGGCGGAAGCCTTCTACGCCGACGTGCTCCGCGGCCGGCTGCGTGGGGTGGCCCTCGTCGAGGGGGCCGACTTCCGCTTCGGCGCCGGGCGCCGGGGAGACGTCGGTCGGCTGGCAGCCTGGGCGGCCGCCGACGGGATCGAGTTCGAGGTCGTGCCGCCCGTGGTCGTCGACGGCACGGCCGTGTCGAGTTCCCGGATCCGCGGGCTGGTCTCGGCAGGCGAGATCGCCGCCGCCAATCGGCTGCTGACCGCGCCGCTGCGGCTCTCGGGCCTGGTCGTGACCGGCGCCCGCCGCGGCACGGGGCTCGGTTTTCCCACGGCGAATCTCGCCGCGGTCGGCACGATCGTTCCCCGTGCGGGGGTCTATGCGGCGTGGGCCGGCGTCGCCGGCGCGCCGGCCTGGCCGGCCGCGGTTCACATCGGACCAAACGCCTCGTTCGGCGAGACCGCTCTCTCGGTCGAGGTGCACCTGATCGGGTTCGCGGGCGATCTCTACGGCCGCCGGCTCGACGTTGACTTCCTCGCGCGGCTGCGCGACACTCGCCGCTTCGATTCCGTCCAGGCCCTGACGACTCAGATGACGGCCGACGTCGCCGCCGCCGCACAGATCGCGGCGGGCGGCGCGACCCCCGGGAGCGACCATGCGACTTGACTGGTCTACATTGCTCGACACCCTCCGTGCCGCGGAGCGATTCGTGCTCACGAGCCACGTGCGGCCCGACTGCGACGCCCTCGGCAGCGAACTCGGCCTGGCCGGCATCCTCGGGGCCATCGGCAAGCACGTGCGGATCGTCAACGCCCAGGCGACCCCCGCGAACCTGAAGTGGATCGACCCGGAGCGGTGCATCGAGTCGCTCGCGGAGGGGGTGAAGCCGGCCGACCTCACCGACCGCGACCTGCTCGTCGTGCTCGATACCAGCGCCTTCGCCCAGCTCGGCGCGATGGCCGACGTGGCCCGAGGAATGCGGGACAGGGTGCTGGTCATCGACCACCACGTCAGCGAGGACGAGCTCTCCGACCGCTGGTTCAAGGACACGTCGGCCGAGGCCACGGCCCGGATCGTCTACGAGATCGGGCTCCGGCTGCGGGTGTCCCTCACCGAGCGGATCGCCACGCCCCTCTACGCCGGGCTCTCGACCGACACCGGCGGGTTCCGGTTCCCGTCGGCGACCGGCGAGTCGTTCCGGATCGCGGCCCGGCTGGTCGATGCCGGGGCCAGTCCGACGGCGATCTATCGGGAACTGTTCGAGCAGGATTCGCTCGCCCGACTGAACCTCGTCGGCCGCACGCTCGCCGGAGCGACGACGCGGCACGACGGCCGGGTGATCGAGTCGACCGTCCGCCTGGCCGACATCCGTGCCGTGCAGGCGCAGCCGAGCGACACGGAGGACCTCGTCAACCTGACGCTGGCGGTCAAGGGTACGGAGGTCGCCGTGATCCTCATCGAACAGCCCGACGGCCGGATCAAGACCAGCTTCCGCAGTCGCGGCCCCGTGGACTGCAATGCCCTGGCGGCCCGGTTCGGCGGCGGTGGCCACAAGGCCGCCGCCGGTGCGATACTCGACGGGCCGTTCGAGGCCGCGCGGCAGCGGATCGCGGTCGCGGTCGACGAGGCGTGGCAGGCCCGGGCGGCCGGGGGCTGACGGACGCGCAGGGCACGAGTTTCAGTTCCTCATGTGCAGGCAGAGGGGACGATGAAAGAGCACGCTGTACCCGATCGCCGTGGCTTCCTGGCGAAGGCGCTGGCGGTCGTCTGCGGCGGCCTCGCGACGCTCGCGCCGCTGGCCGTCGGACTGTGGGCGTTCCTCGACCCGTTGCGGCGGAGCGGCACGGGCGGCCGATTCATCCCCGTGACCGAACTCGCCGCCATTCCAGCCGACGGCCTCCCGCGCCGCTTCGCCGTCATCGCCGACCGCAAGGACGCCTGGACCGGATACGCCGCGGAGCCGATCGGCGCGGTCTGGCTGCGGCGCGAGCGGGGGAGCGACGCCGTTCAGGCCCTCTCCGCCACCTGTCCGCATGCCGGCTGCTCGGTCGACATGGCACCGGGCGGGGGCTGTTTCCGCTGCCCCTGCCACAACAGCGAGTTCACGTTCGCCGGCGGCATCAAACCGCCGAGCCCGAGCCCGCGGGCGATGGACGAACTGGAGTGCCGGGTGGACGACCGGGGGGGTGTCGCCGTCCGCTGGGAGAAGTTTCGGGCCGGCATCGCGGCCAAGGTGGCACAGTCATGACCACGGCACGGAAGCCCGGCCGGAGTCGGGGCAAGGGGCCGCTCGGTCGCCTCGCCGACTTTCTCGACGACCGCACCGGCTGGCGCGGGCTCGTCCACGAGGCCCTCTTCGAGAGGGTGCCCGGTGGTGCCCGCTGGCGGTACGTGTGGGGCAGCACGCTCGTCTTCGCCTTCATGACGCAGCTGATCACCGGCCTGTTCCTCTGGGCGAACTACGCCCCCAGCGCGCAGACCGCATGGGAGAGCGTCTACTACATCCAGCACGAGATGACCGGTGGCTGGCTCCTGCGCGGCATCCACCACGTCATGGCCCAGGCGATGGTGGTCCTGCTCGCGCTGCACCTCCTGCAGGTCGTCATCGACGGCGCCTACAAGGCGCCGCGCGAGGTGAACTTCTGGCTCGGCCTCGTGCTGATGCTCATCGTGCTCGGGATGGCGCTCACGGGCTACCTCCTGCCCTGGGACCAGAAGGGATACTGGGCGACGATCGTGGCCACGAACCTGGCCGGCATCGTCCCGGGCATCGGTCCGGGGCTCCAGTCGCTGGTCGTCGGCGGCCCCGAGTACGGCCACCACACGCTGACCCGCTTCTTCGCCCTGCACGCCGGCTTCCTCCCCGGGGCCCTCGTCCTGTTCCTCGTCGTCCACCTCGCCCTGTTCCGCAAGCATGGCCTCCACGCCCGGCAGCCGATCACGCGGCCCGACGCCATGTTCTGGCCCGACCAGGTGCTCAAGGACGCCGTGGCGATGCTGGCGGTGCTGGCCGTCGTGCTCGGCGTGATCCTCGCGCCGGCGGTGCGGACGATGCTCGCCGGCGGCACGGTCGACTGGGGGCACGTCGGAGCGGAACTGGGCGCTCCCGCGGACCCGGCGGAGTCGTATGCGGCCGCCCGGCCGGAGTGGTACTTCCTCTTTCTGTTCCAGTTCCTCAAGGTCTTCGAGGGCTGGGGAGCGACGGGGGAATTTTTCGGGGCGATCGTCGTGCCGGGAATGATCATGACGGTCATGTTCCTGATGCCGATCATCGGCAACTGGCGGCTCGGCCACCGCTTCAACGTCGCCTTCACGCTGGGAATCGTGGCCGGTGCGGGTCTGCTGACGGCACTGGCCCTCAACGAGGACTATTGCTCGCTGTGGATCGACAAGACGTCGCTCGCCGACGCCGAGAAACTTCATGACGAGACCGGCGGCGACGAGAAGAAGATCGCCGCCGCCCTCGGGCACGACGCGGCGAAGATCGCGGCCATGAGCAAGAAGCTGGCCAGACTGGAGGCGTGGCGCAACTCGCGTGCCTTCCTCGCCGCGTCACGGCAGGCCGAGGTCGAGGCGGAGCGGGCCGTCGAACTCGCCGGCCGGCCCGAGCGCATTCCTCCGACCGGCGGCCTGACGCTCGTCCGCAACGATCCTCTGATCCGCGGCCCGAAGCTCTTCGGCCTCGCCGAGGGGCGGGACTGTGCGAGCTGCCATGCCCACGTCGACCCTGCCGCCGCGGATGCCGCGGAGCGGTTCGCCGCCGCATCGGCGCCAAACCTGCACGGCTTCGGCACGGCGGCCTGGCTCCGCGGCCTGTTCGACGCGAAACGCGTGGCCGGCCCCGAGTACTTCGGGAACACGGCCCACAGGGACGGCGACATGGTGGGCTACGTCCGCGACGAGATGGCCGACCCGGAACGATGGAAGCCGGACGAGATCGACGCCGTCGTGGCGGCCCTGGTCGCGGAGGCGGGGCAGGGGGAGGCGGCCGTCGCACCGGCGGTGCTGGAGAGAGGGCGGGCCCTGATCGCCGCCGACGACCGCTGCGGCAGCTGCCATCACTTCGGCGACAACAAGACCGACCTCGGCTCGGCCCCCGACCTGACCGGCTGGGGGGGGCGCGAATGGGTGGCGGGCATCATCGCCAACCCGAATCACGAGCGGTTCTACGGTGCCGACAACGACCGCATGCCGGCCTTCGAAAAACTGCTCACGGCGGATCAGATCGGGATTCTCACCGACTGGCTCCGCGGCACGTGGTACAGGCCCGCGCGGCACTGACGTCGGTTCAGGCAGCCTGTTGTTCACGCAGGGCGTCGTGACCGACGGTTCGGGGCCGCCAGCACCCCGTTGGCCGCGGGTGTTCCCGCCATGTCAGCGGCCGTTCTCTGCAGGCCTCCGGCCCTCCGTCCACTGCATGTCCGCTGCGCTTCGGCATCCATGCCTGCGCTTGCCTCCACAGCCCGGCGACATGGCAGGTACACCCCCTTCAGGGCTCCTGCCCAGGAAGTTCCCGGACGGACCTCTTTTCTTCCCGTCAGGCGATGCCGCCGAGGACCGTGGCCCGGGCCACGCGGCCGACGCCCACCATGTAGGCCGCCGTCCGCAGCGGCACGCGACGTCCCGAGGAGAGCTGCCAGACCTGTTCGAAGGCCTCGCCGAGGATCCGGTCGAGCTCCTGCCGCACCCGGTTGATGCCCCACTGGTAGTGCTGCCGGTTCTGCACCCATTCGAACCAGCTCGCCGTCACGCCGCCGGCGTTGGCCAGGATGTCTGGAAGGACGACGATCCCGCGCGAATCGAGGATCGCGTCGGCGTCGGGCTCCGTGGGGGCGTTGGCCCCTTCGACCACGATCGGGGCTTTGATGCTCCCGGCGTTGGCGGCGGTGATCACGCCGCCGAGCGCCGCGGGCACGAGGACGTCGCAGTCGCAGGCGAGCAGGTCGGCGTTCGTGAGCGGATCGCCCCCCTTGAAGCCGTCGAGTCGGCCGCCGTGGGCGTGGGCATGGCGGAGCAGTTCGAGGACGTCGAAGCCCTCGGTGCGGAGGAAGCCGCCCCCCGCGTCGCTGACAGCGACGATGCGACACTCCGCGTCGTGGAGGAACTTGGCCGTGTGGCTGCCGACGTTGCCGAAGCCCTGGATCGCCACCCGCGTGCCGGGAATGCGCCGACCGAGCCGGCTGAGCAGCTTGAGCGTCAGGCTGCCGACGCCGCGACCGGTCGCCTCCTCGCGGCCGGCAATGCCGTGGTATTCGACCGGCTTGCCCGTCACGCAGGCGGGTGAGAAGCCGTGGTACTTTCCGTATTGGTTCATGATCCAGGCCATGACGTCGCCCGTCGTGCCCATGTCGGGCGCGGGGATGTCGACGTCAGGCCCGAACAGATCGTGGATGGCGTCGACGAACCGGCGGGTGATCCGCTCCAGTTCCCGCTGCGAGAATCGGGCGGGGTCGATCGCCACGCCCCCCTTCGCGCCGCCGTAGGGAATGTCGACGACGGCGGTCTTCCACGTCATCAGCGCAGCCAGCCCGCGGACCTCGTCGAGATCGACCTGCGGGTGGTAACGGAGGCCCCCCTTCATCGGGCCGCGGGCATCGTTGTGCTGCACGCGATAGCCGATGAAGGTGGCAAGTTCGCCGGAATCGCGCTCGATCGGGATCTGCACCTGCACCTCCCGCTTGGCGGTGAGCAGGAGCCTGCGCATGTCGGTCGACAGGTCGAGTTGGTCTGCCGCCCGGTCGAAGTAGATCTGGGTCGCCTCGCTGGCCCGCATCGCCGCGCTCCGGTGGTGCTCCCGGCGGCAGCCGCGCCCCGGACCGCGACATCGTATCGGGGCGGTTCCCCGCGTCACAAGCGCGGCCGCGGGACAGCCCGGCCCGCGGGACGCTACCATGATCCGGTCGGAGCCCCCCATGCCCGTTCCCACCCACGACGCATTCTGGAGCCGCGTGTCCCGCAGCGGGCTCGTGGACGGCGAGACGTTCGCCGCCCTGCGGCACGCCCATGACGCGACCGTTCCCAGCGCGGAGATCACCAACGTTCCGGCGATCGCGAACTGGCTCGTGCGCCGCGGCGCCCTGACCCGCTGGCAGGCCCGCCGCCTGGCCGCAGACGAGCCCGGACCGTTCTTTCTCGGCGACTATCGGCTGCTCGACCGGCGCGACCGCCATGGCGACGCGCTGCTGTTCGCGGCCCGGCACGATCCGACGGGCCGCGAGGTCAGCCTGATGCTCCTGAATGCGAAACGCTGTCGGAGCGTCGAGGTCTGGACCGAGGTCGTCCGCCGGACGACCGCCGCCCATCAGGCGACCCATCCGTTTCTGACCCGAACCTGGGCCCTCGAACAGGCGGCCGGCAGCCGGTTCATCGTCTGCGAGTCGGTGCCGGGCCGGCCCATCGCGGACGAACTGGAGCGGCTGGGTCCGCTGCCGCCGCGGGAGGCGGCGACGGTCGTGGCCCGGGCCTGCCGGGCGGTGGCCGAACTGCATGCGGCCGGATCCGTGCATGGCGCGATCTCGCTCGACACGCTCGTCCGCGGGCCCGCGGCACGGGGCGCCGGGGAGCGCACCGGGCCGGTTCGCCTGCTTCAGTATCCGCTCGTCGGTGATCCCCACGCGTTGCTGCTGCGGCCCGCCATCGGAACCGACGAGGAGATCGCGGCGCTGGGGAGCCGGGCGGCGTTCGTGGCTCCCGAGCTTCTGCTCCCGGACCAGCCGTGCGACGAGCGGTCCGATGTCTACGCGCTCGGCTGCGTGCTGCACGCGCTCCTCGTCGGTCGGCCGCCGTGCTGGGAGGGAGATCCGCAGGCCACGCTGAAGAAAGCCGCCTTCACGGGACTCGAACCGATCGGGCCGGACTCGGGCGTGCCGGCGGAGATCGCCACGCTGGTTTCCTACATGACGACCCGCGATCCGGATGCCCGCTATCAGACGGCCGCAGATGCCGCCGACGCGATCGTGGCCTGCTGTGGCCTGACGCCGGAAGAGGAGGCGGTCGCCGAACCCGAGCCGGCGCCGGCTGTCGTCGCCGCCGCGCCGCAGGACGTCGGGCAGGTCGTTCCGCCGACCGAGCATGCGACGGACGCCGCATCAGACCCGGTGACGTCGCTCGGCATCGACGTCGGTGCGGCATCCGCGGTCTCAACGCGAACCGTGGTGCAGAGGCCGGCGCGGCGTGTCCGGCAGATGCAGATCGCGGCCGTGGCCGTGCCGGCGGTCGTGCTCCTGCTCGGCCTTCTCGTCGTGGGGCCGCAGGTGTTCCGCCCGGACCGGTCGCCGGAACGAGCGATTGCGCGGAACGACCGCCGCCCCGCCGGGCCACGGACCCCGGCGGAACCGGCCAACCCGGACCGGCCTCGCGGCGCGCGTCCGCCGAGCGATCCGCCGCAGGTCGACCCGCGACCGACGGTCACGACCGAACCGCAGGCGGCCGGGGAGCCGGAACAGGCGACGACCGCCGCGGTTCGTCAGGTCGTCGTCGACGACGATTCACTGCCCTGGGCATCGCCGACGGCGGGTCCGCCACCGACACTCGCCTACCTGCCGCCGGGATCGCAACTCATCCTCGTCGCCCGACCGGCCGCGATTGCCGCGACGCCCGAGGGCAGGCTGTTCGTGAAGTCGCTCGGGCCGGTTGCATCAACTGCGGCCGCGACGGCCGAGGCGCTGTGCGGCGTGCCGACCGAGGGCATCGAGGCGTTGCAGGCCGGGTGGCAGGCCGGTGGCCCCGACGACATCGCCGCCGGGTACGTGTTCCGTCTCGTTCCCGGTCGCAGCCTGCCGGTCGACGAGGCGGCTCGGGAGGCAGCCTGGGGCAAGACGGAGCCGCTGTCGATCGAAGGTCAGGAGGCGTTCAAGGGGCAGCCGTGGTGCTTCTGGATTCCGTCCGAAGAAAGGGGGCGGACGCTCGTCGTCGCGCCGGAGCCCGTCCTGCGTGCGATCATCGGCGAGTGGCAGGCCAACCGTGCGGCCGGCGGTCCGATCGTCAGCCTGCCGAGCGACTCCGAGACGCTCGTCGGGATGCTCGATGCGACCCGCCACGTCACGCTCTTCGGCTCCCCGCATTATCTCGTCCACGACGGCCGGAGCATGCTGTCCGGACCGCTGGCGAATCTCGTTGCCCCGCTGGCCTCGTTCTTCCGCGATCCTGTCCGGGCGGCGGCCCTGTCGGTGCATTTCGGTGACTCGGTGTACGTGGAACTCGACGCGGTCGCGACCGCCGAACTGCCGGCCGTCAAGCTCGCACCCCGGTTCGCCGCTGCGGTCGGCCGGATTCCCGACGCCGTCGAGCAGTACTGCGCGGCGCTCGATCCCGCCCCCTATGGTCGGACGCTCGTGCTCCGGCTCCCGGCGATGCTGCGCATCCTGGCAGCGAACCTGCGGGCCGGGGCGGAGGGCCGCGGCGCGGTGGTCAATGCGTACCTGCCGCGGCATGCTGCGCACAACCTGGCGCTGGCAGCGGAACTGGCGCTCGTCCAGGGGGATGCCAGGGCCGTGCCGGCCGGCGGCGGGGTGGTCGCGGGGGGGGGCGGGGCGGCGGGGCGGCTGGAGACGCGGATCACGCTCGTCTTCGCCAAGGAGACCCTGGAGAAGTCGATCCAGATGATCGCCGACGAGATCGGCGTGCCGATGGAAATCCGCGGGCCCGACCTGCAGCTCGAGGGCATCACCAAGAACCAGTCGTTCGCCCTCGAGGAGCGGGACAAGCCGGCCGCGGAGATCCTGCGGACGATCCTCGCCAAGGCCGATCCCGCCGGCCGACTGGTGTACGTGATCCGCAAGCAGGCTGACACGGAGTCGATCGAAATCACCACCAAGGCGGCCGCGGAGGCCCGGGGCGAGAAAGGCGGACCATGATCATCGTCATGCAGGCGGATGCCACACGGCAACAACTCGACCACGTCGTCGGCAGGGTCGAATCCCGGGGCTTGCGGCCGCACGTGATCGTGGGCACCGAACGAACAGTCGTGGCCGTCGTCGGCGACGAGCGCGGGGCCGCCACCGAAGGAATGGAGACGCTTCCCGGCGTGGCCGCGGTGCTGCCGATCCTCGCCCCCTACAAGGTGGCCAGCCGCGAGGTCCAGGCCGAGCCGACCGTCGTCAGGGCCGGGTCGCTCGTGGTAGGAGGGAACAGCGTGGGCGTGATCGCCGGGCCCTGCTCGGTGGAGAGCCGGGAGCAGATCGTGGCCGCGGCCCGGGGCGTGAAGGCGGCGGGCGCGACCGCGCTCCGGGGCGGCGCGTTCAAGCCGCGGACGAGCCCCTACAGCTTTCAGGGCTTGAAGGAGCAGGGGCTCGAGCTGCTCGCTGAGGCCCGCGCCGAGACCGGGCTGGCGATCGTCACGGAGGTCGTGTCGCCCGAGGACGTGCCGCTCGTCTCGCGGGTTGCCGACGTGCTCCAGATCGGGGCCCGCAACATGCAGAACTACCGCCTCCTCGAGGCGGCGGGGCGGACGCAGGTGCCGGTGCTCCTCAAGCGCGGGCCGGCGGCGACGGTCGAGGAACTGCTTCTGGCGGCGGAGTACATCCTCGACGCCGGCAATCGGCAGGTGATGCTCTGCGAGCGCGGCATCCGCACGTTCGAGACCCACACACGGTTCACGCTGCCGCTGGCGACGGTGCCCTGGCTGCATGCCCGCACCCACCTGCCCGTCGTCGTCGATCCTTCGCACGGCACGGGGCATGCGAACCTCGTCGAGAGCATGGCGGCTGCGAGCGTCGCCGCCGGCGCCGACGGCCTGATCGTCGAGGTTCATCCCGACCCGCGGTCGGCGGCGAGCGACGGCGGCCAGACGCTCGATCTTCCAGCCTTCGCCCGGATGATGGAGGTCTGCCGCCGGGTGGCCGGCGCCGTGGGCCGGTCGATCGGCGGGGCCGGTGCGATCTGACGGCCGGTCCGGGGCCGGCGCCGAGGAGTCGGGAAAACACCATCGTGGGAACCTCCTTGGGCAGGAGGGGTGTATGCGTCATCATCGCCGGTCAGCCGCCCAGCACTGCGAACGCGACGCCCATATAAAGCACCAGGCCGACGACGTCCACGATCGCGGACACGAACGGGTTGCTCATCAGCGCCGGGTCGAGCCCCAGCGAGCGGAACAGGAGCGGAAGCGTGGAGCCGACGAGCGTCCCCATGAGCACCACGCCGAGGACGGTCAGCGGGATCACGACCGCCGCCGCCGCCGTCGGGGCGTAGACCAGTGCCAGGCAGTAGCCGGGAATCGCCAGCAGGCCGCCGAGGAGGATGCCGAGGACCAGCTCCCGGCGCAGGATCCGCGGCCAATCGCCGAGCGTGCAGTCGCCCGTGGACAGGGCCGTGATCACCAGCGTGGCCGACTGGTTGCCCGAATTGCCGCCGCTGGCGATGACGAGGGGAATGAAGGCCACCAGCCAGGCGTGCGTGGATCGCCACTTGGCCAGCACCATCGCCGTGACCGCGGCCGTGGCGAAGAGAATCGCCAGCCAGACGCCCCGCTTCCAGGTCATCGAGACGAGCGCCGCCTCCAGGTAGCCGGCACCGAGCGGGGTGATGGCCGCGATCCGCTGGGCCTCGTCGGTCGCCTCCTGGCGGACGGCATCGAGCACGTCGTCGTGCGTGACGATTCCCACCAGCCGGTCGTGCTCGTCCACCACCGGGATGGCGATGAAGTCGAAGCGGGCCAGTTTCTCCACGACCTGATCCCGCGATTCCTCGACATGGACGCTGATCGGATCACGCTGCATGAGGTTGGCGACCAGGGCCGTGGGCCGGGCCAAGATCAGGTCGCGGAGCGAGACGAATCCGAGCAGGCGGCGGTCGGCGTCGAGCACGTAGATGTAGTAGATCGACTCGCTGTCCGGGGCCTGTGACCGGAGCCGGGCGATCGCCTCGCCCGCGGTGACGTCGGCGGGAAGCGATGCGTACTCGGTCGTCATCAGCGCGCCCGCCGAGCCCTCCGGGCAGGAGAGGAGCATGCGGATGTCGTGCCGCTCGGCCTTGGCGACGAGGGGCAGGATCTCCTCGACCAGTTCCGGATCGAGGGCGCGCAGCAGGTCGGCCCGGTTGTCCGGGGCCATGTGCTCGAGGAGCGGGCCGAGATGCTCCCGGTCGCCGGCCTTCACCAGCTCCACCTGCCGGGCGAGCGGGTAGTAGGGAAAGATCTCGGCCTGCCGCTCCACCGTGGCGGCCTCGAGCGTCCGCCACAGCTCGCCGTCGTCGAGGCCCTCGGTGAACTCGGCCACCGTGGCTGGATGGAGTTCCGCCGCGACCTCGCGCAGGCCCGCCACGTCTCCCTCGGCGAGCATCGCCCGGAGTTCCGGAATCAGGATCGGGTTGGCGGCGGGCATGGGACGGGGCGGGGGGTGTGCGTCCGCGGGCGGTCTGCCGGGAGGGCGAGCCTATACTGCTGGCGTGCAACGACCACGAGGCCAGTATGCCATGAATGCCAGCCGAATCGAGCGTCCTGCCCGGCGGGTATGGCGGTTGGCTCTCGCCACTTTGGCCCTGGCGTGCGGGACTGCGGCAGCCGATCCCGATCCGCAGCGCGGGCGGGCGCTGCTTCTGCAGCGTGCCTATCTGCCGGCCGACTTCGACCAGGAGGTGTTTGACGACCTCTGGACTGCCTGGGAGGAGCCGCTGCGGTCCCGGGCGGAGCGGGCGCCGGTCCCCGAGCGGCGCCGGATGGCGATGGACCGCTACGGTCTTCAGCCGCACCCCGATGACCCATCCCGCACGCTCCAGTACGCGGTCGGTCCCGATGGCGGCTGGCACATGAGCTGCCTCGCCTGCCATCAGGGGCAGGTCGGCGGCACGGTGATCCCGGGGCTGCCGAACTCGACCTTCGCGTTGGAGACGCTCACCGAGGAGGTCCGCCTCGTCAAGACCCGGAAGCGGAAGGCGTTCGGCCACATGGACGTCGGGTCGCTGGTGCTTCCGCTGGGCACGACCAACGGCACCACCAACGCGGTGATCTTCGGCATCGCCCTGATGCGGCACCGAGACGCGAATCTCGCCATCGTGCCCCGGCCGCCACGGTTCGACCTCGTGCACCACGACATGGACGCCCCGGCCTGGTGGCATTATCGGAAGCGGCGGACTTTGTATGCCGACGGATTCGCCCCCAAGGGGCACCGGATGCTGATGCAATTCCTGCTCGTCAAGGACAACGGGCCGGAGAAGTTTCACGGGTGGGAGGAGGATTTCCGCCACATCGAGGCCTGGATCGCGTCCCTGCGGCCACCCCGCTGGCCGGGGCCGATCGACAGTGGACTTGCGGCGCGGGGCGAGGACGTGTTTGCCCGGCACTGCGCGGAGTGCCATGGGTCCTACGGGTCGAAGGCCGAGTATCCGGAGCGACTCGTCCCGCTCGACGAGGTCGGCACCGACCGCACGCGACTTGTCGCCCTCTCGGCCCGGGAGCGTGGCGACCTCAACGCCAGCTGGTTCGGTCATTTCGGCGCGGATGCCGCCGGGCTGCGGGAGGCCGGCATCGATATCGAGGCCCGCGGCGCCGGGGCCGGCTATGTCGCCCCGCCGCTGGACGGCATCTGGGCGACGGCCCCCTACCTGCACAACGGCTCCGTGCCGACGCTCTGGCACCTGCTCCATCCCGAAGACCGGCCGGCCGTGTGGCGGCGGACGGCGACGGGGTACGATCGAGAGCGGGTCGGCCTGGACGTGGAGCCGCTCGACGCGCTCCCGGCGGAGCCGCTGCTGCCGGCGGCCCGCCGCGGCTTCTTCGACACGAGGCGCCCGGGCAAGACTGCCGCCGGGCACGATTTTCCCTCCGCGCTGGCGGAGGAGGAGAAGCGGGCCGTGCTCGAATATTTGAAGACGCTCTGACCGGGCGGCGCCGCGGCGGGGCGGCCGACGAACCGCCGATCTGCTACGCTCTTTTTTTCGTTCACGCATCCTGCCGTCGCGGAGATTCCCATGACCCAACTCGAACGTGCCCGCAGCAACGAGATCACCCCCGAGATGCGGTTCGTCGCCGGCCGCGAGGACCTGCCCGAGGAGCTCGTTCGCGCCGAGGTCGCCCGTGGCCGGATGGTGATCCCCGCCAACCGCGTCCACCTCGGCAAGCGGCTCGAACCGATGGGGATCGGGATCGCCGCCCTCACCAAAATCAACGCCAACATCGGCAATTCGGCCGTGACGAGCGACCTGCAGACCGAGCTCGACAAGCTCCACATGGCGGTTCACCACGGGGCCGACACCGTCATGGACCTGTCCACGGGAAAGGACATCGACACGATCCGGCAGGCGATCATCGACGCCTCACCGGTGCCGATCGGCACCGTGCCGATCTACCAGATGCTCGAGGAACTCGGCGGCGACATCGACGACATGAAGCCGCAGCACTTTCTCGACATGTGCGAGAAGCAGGCCAGCCAGGGGGTGGACTACATGACGGTCCACGCCGGGCTGCTCCAGGAGCATCTCCATCTGACGATGAACCGCATCACCGGCATCGTCAGCCGTGGCGGCGCGCTCATCGCCCGCTGGATGATGACGCACCGCCGGCAGAATCCGCTGTACACGCACTTCGAGGACCTGTGCGACATCTTTCGGGAGTACGACGTCACCTGGAGCCTCGGGGACGGCCTCCGGCCGGGCTCGATCGCCGATGCCAGCGACGCCGCCCAGTTCGCCGAGCTCCACGTGCTTGGTGAGCTGACCCGGCGGGCCTGGAAGAAGGGCTGTCAGGTGATGGTCGAGGGGCCGGGGCACGTGCCGATGGACCAGATCGACATGAACGTCAAGCGGCAGATGGAGGAGTGCGACGAGGCGCCGTTCTACGTGCTCGGACCGCTCGTCACCGACATCGCTCCCGGCTACGACCACATCACCAGTGCCATCGGTGCGGCGCTGGCCGGCTGGAGCGGCGCCGCCATGCTCTGCTACGTCACACCCAAGGAGCATCTCGGGCTTCCCGATGCCGAGGACGTCAAGCAGGGGGTGATCGCCTACAAGATCGCCGCCCACGCCGCCGACCTGGCCCGGCACCGGAAGCATGCCCGCGTTCGCGACGACGCCTTGTCACGGGCCCGGTTCAGCTTCGACTGGAACGAGCAGTTCCGGCTGGCGCTCGATCCGGAGACGGCCCGTCGCTACCACGACGAGACGCTTCCGCAGGAGACCTTCAAGAGCGCCCACTTCTGCAGCATGTGCGGGCCGAAGTACTGCTCGATGAAGATCTCGCAGGAGATCCGGGACCTGGCCGGTGCGACGGACGCGCCTGTCGATGCTCCCCTGCCGATCGTCCAGCCGGCGGGCTGACCGCCTGTCGTCCGCGGTCGGGCACGAAGAGCCGAGGGATGAAGCACCGCCCCAGCATTCACGGCGGCCTTGCCCTGGTCCACACGGCCTGCGCCGCGGTCTGCACGGCCTGCGCCGCCGTGCCGGCCTGCGCCGCGCCGCCGTTGGTCGGTGATCCAGGGCAGGGGACCGTCGCGATCGCGACCGGCAGCAGCGGTGCCGCGCAGCTCAGCGGCATCACCCGCAGCACGGGCGGCACCTATCACGCCGTGGGGGACGCCGGACCGCCGGCGATCTGGACGCTGGCGATCGACGTCGACGGATCGACCGGCCGCATCCGGTCGGCCGCCGTGACCGGCTCCGTGGCCGCAGCGGTCGGAGCGGATGCCGAGGGCATCGCCTTTCGGCCCGCGACCGACAGCCTCCTCGTGGCCGACGAGGCCGGATCGACGATCCGCGAATTTTCCCGCGCGGGCGGAATCGCCTCCGGCACGGTCCCTTTGCCGGCGGTGTTCGCGCCGGCGAACGTCCGGACCAACCTCGGCATCGAGTCGCTGGCTTGGGGGCATGGCAGCCTGTGGACGGCCACCGAGGAGGCACTCTTCTCCGACGGCGACCGGTCGACGCCGCAGGCTGGCAGCTGGGTGCGGATCCAGCGGTTCGACAACGCGGCGCGATCCTCGGGCCAGTGGGCCTATCGCACGCAGCCGGCGTCCGCGACGCCGGCCGTCGGCCCGCCCGCGCAAAGCGGCGTGGTGGATCTGCTTCCCTGGAACGCGACGACGCTGCTCGTACTCGAACGGGAGTTCCTCGGCATGCCCAGGGGCTTCCACTCCCGGCTGTATGCGGTCGACGTCTCCGCGACGACCGACGTGTCCGCGGTCGCCAGCCTCGCCACCGCCGGCTTCACGCCCCTTGCCAAGACGCTGCTTTGGGAGCGGGTGTTTCCCCGCGCGAACTTCGAGGGGATGACGTTCGGCCCGCCGCTGGCCGCCGGCGGGACGAGCCTGTTGCTGGTCGCCGACGATGCCGGCGGGCTCCTTCACCAGGGCATCTATCCGCTGATCGTCCGGGGAACGCCGCAGGCGGCTGCCGCGGCCGGTGCCGCGGTGCCGGAGCCGTTGCCGCGCCGGCATCCTTCGCGGCTGCGGTGCGGGATCAGGACGACCGTGTCCAGCCCGTGCCGTCCGGCCTGTCCTCCAAGGCGATGCCCGCCGCGGTGAGCCGGTCGCGGATCAGGTCGGCCGTGGAAAAGTCCTTGGCCGTCCGGGCCCGGGCCCGGATCTCGATGACGAGCCCCATCAGGTTCGCCACGAGGCCCTCGTCGCCACCGCCGGCCTTCTGCGCCGGCGGCTCGAGGAACAGGCCGAGCACGCCGGTCAGTTCGCGGAGCACGAGCAGCATGGAGTCGAGCGTGGCCAGTTCCGCGGCCGGCTTCTTTCCCTCCAGCCCGTGCTGGTCGATGAACTTGTTGACGACGCGGACGAGGTCGTAGAGCGTCGCGATCGCGATCGCCGTGTTGAAGTCGTCGTCCATCGCGGCGAGGAACTTCGCCCGCAGGGCAGCCACCTCTCCCCCGGCGGCGGCCACGGCCGCGTCACCGCTCCGGCGGTCGCGGCAGGGCAGCCCGTAGAAGGGCCGGCCGCCGACCCGCGCGTAGCGGGCGAAAAGCCGCTCGAAGGCCTCCATCGCCCGGGCGCTCTCGCCGAGCGGCTCCTCGCCGAAGTGGATCGGCGAGCGATAGTGCGTGGAGAGGAGGAGGACGCGGATCGCCTCGGGCCGATGGCGGGCAAGGAGGTTCTTGAACGGTTCGGCGCCGGTCGATTTCGAGATCTTGGTGGCGGCCTGCGCCGCGGCGTCGGCGACGTCGCCCGCGTCGCCGCGCGGCCGGCCCCCGACCTTGCCGGCGGCGCCGGCCGCCTGCATGAGGCCGTTGTGCATCCAGAACGTCGCCATCGGGCAGTCGTGCAGCGACTCGCTCTGGGCGATCTCGTTCTCGTGGTGCGGGAACACGAGGTCGAGGCCGCCGCCATGGATGTCGAAGTGCGGTCCGAGGATCGCCTTGCTCATCGCCGAGCACTCGATGTGCCAGCCCGGCCGGCCGGGGCCCCAGGGGCTGTCCCAGGAGGGTTCACCCGGCTTGGCCCGCTTCCAGAGGGCGAAGTCGGCCGCCGACCGCTTCCGGTCCGCGGTCGAGCCCCCCTCCCCCTGCATCTGCGCGACGGAGCGGTTGGTGAGCTTGCCGTAATCGGCGTCGCGGGCGACGTCGAAGTAGACGTCGCCGTCGCTGGCGTAGGCGTGGCCGGTTGCGATCAGCCCCTCGATGAAGGCGACGATCGTGCCGATGTGCTCGGTGGCCTTGGGCATGACGTCGATGCCGGTGACGCCCAGGGCGGCGAGGTTCTCCAGGTAGTCGGCCGTCATGTCTGCGGCGAGTCGCTCCATCGTCGTGCCGCGGGCGCTGCTCTCGGCGATGATCTTGTCGTCGACATCGGTGATGTTGACGACCCAGGTGACCCGCCAGCCCGAGTAGACGAGGTGACGCTTCACGGTGTCGAAGATCACCGGGCCGACCATGTGGCCCACGTGGCTCGGCTTGTAGACCGTCGGACCGCAGAGATACATCCCCACCTGGCCGGGCCGTACGGTGACGAGCGGCGCCTTGCGACGTGTCAGCGTGCTGTAGATCTCGATCGTCGGCAGCCCGTTGGCCGCCTCTGCCCCCGTCCCCGCCGTGTCCGCCGTGTCCGCCATGCTCATGGTTCCGTCGGTCTCCGCTCCTGCAGTCCGTTCTCGATCAGGTTCCGATCAGTTCTCGATCAGCGCCACGCACTCCGCGGCGATGATCCGCTCCTCGCCCACCGGGCCGATCCCCTCGCCGGTCTTGGCCTTGAGCCAGACCGCCGTCTCGGGGACGGCGAGAATCTCCGCGATCCGGGTCCGGATCGCCGCGCGGTGCGGGAGGATTTTGGGCCGCTGGGCGAAAATCACGCAATCCAGGTTGACGAGCCGCCAGCCGGCGGCCGCGACGCCCTCCGCGGCGATCCGGAGCATGTCGGCCGAATCGCGGCCCCGATTGGCCGGATCGGTGTCGGGAAACAGGTCGCCGATGTCGCCGAGGGCGGCCGCGCCGAGCAGGGCGTCGGTGATCGCGTGGAGGAGAACGTCGGCGTCGCTGTGGCCGATCGCGGCGCGGTCGTGCGGAATCTTCAGACCGCCGAGGATCAGCGTGTCGCCGGGGCCGAGCCGGTGGCTGTCGTGTCCGAGTCCGATCCGTTGCATGCAGGGTCTCCGCGGCCCCGTCCGGGCGCCGCACGGTTTTCCCCTATACTCGCCCCATGCACAACACCGCCGGGAGCAGTCCCCAGCAGCCCGTGATTTCCGTCGCCGGCCTGGCCAAGGAATATCGGGTCCACGACAAGCCGGAGGGATTGTGGGCCAGCCTCCGGGGGCTCGTCCGCCGCCGGACCCGCACCGTCGCCGCCCTCAGGGGTGTCGATCTGGAGGTCGGCAGGGGGGAATTCGTCGCTCTGCTCGGCCCCAACGGCGCCGGCAAGACGACGCTCCTCAAGCTGCTCTCCGGGATCATCACGCCCTCGCGGGGCACGGCCCGGGTGCTGGGACACGTTCCCTGGGAGCGGGCCGACGCGTTTCGGCGCCGGTTCGCGCTCGTCATGGGGCAGCGGAACCAGCTCTGGTGGGATCTGCCCGCGGCCGAGAGCTTCCGGCTCCATCGCGAGATCTACCGGCTCGATCCGGACCGCTTCGCCCGCACCCGCGACGAACTGGTCGACATGCTCGACGTCCGCCGGCTCATGCTCCAGCCGGTCAGGGAACTTTCCCTCGGCGAACGGATGAAACTCGAACTCGTGGCCGCCCTGCTGCACGAGCCCGAGGTCCTGTTCCTCGACGAGCCGACGATCGGTCTCGACGTGGTCGCCCAGCACACCATCCACGAGTTCCTCCGCCACGTGCAGGCGGACCGCCGGGTGACCGTGATGCTCACGACCCACTACATGAAGGACGTGGCCGCCCTCTGCGAGCGCGTGGTGGTGATCACGCACGGTGAAATCCTCTACGACGGCTCGCTGGTGGAGATCGTCGACCGGTTCACGACCCACAAGATCGTGACCCTCGATCTCGACGAGGCTCCGTCCCCCGGCCAGGTCGAACGGTTCGGCTTTCCGTGCGAGGTCCGGGGCCCGCAGGTCATCCTGCGGATCGACCGGCAGCGGATCGCCGACGTGCTCCCCGAGATCCTGCGCGGCGCCGGTGTCCGCGACGTGTCGGTCGAGGACGTGCCGCTGGAGGAGATCGTCGCCGAACTGTTTCGGGCGGCCCCGCGGCCGGGCGGGACGGCAGCGGTCGCCGCGGAGGCGGGCCGATGACCGTCCCTGCCGAGACGAGAGGCGGGGGGCTGACCGCCGGCCTCCGCGTCTGGGGGACGATGCTCGCCATCTGCCTCGAAGACCGGCTCGCCTACCGGGGTGACTTCGCCCTCGGGACGCTGATGCGGTTCCTGCCGATCGTCACCCAGGTCTTCCTCTGGACCGCCGTCTTCGCCGCCACGACCCGGCCCGACATCGCCGGCTATACCCGCAACGACATCGTCGCCTACTACCTGCTGACGATGCTGACGCGGGCCTTCTCCAGCATGCCGGGACTGGCCGGGGGCATCTCGCGGAGCATCCGCGACGGGTCGGTCAAGAAATACCTCGTCCAGCCGGTCGATTACGTCGCCTTCCTGCTGGCGGCCCGGATCGCCCACAAGCTCGTCTACTACGCGGTGGCGTTCCTGCCGTTCGCGATCGTGTTCTTTCTGTGCCGCGGCTTCTTTCCCCCGCCTCCCGACGCGGCCACGATCGGCGCCTTCCTGCTGTCCCTGATCCTCTCGTTCCTGCTCGGCTTCTTCATGGAGGCCACGCTCGGCATGCTCGGCTTCTGGGTGCTGGAGACCTCGAGCATCGTCTTCGCCTACATGCTCGTGCAGTACCTGCTCTCCGGGCACATGTTCCCGATCGACATGCTGGCCGGAATTCCGCTCGGAGCCGGCGTGAGCCTGGCCGACGTGGTCCGCTGGCTGCCCTTCGAGTACACGGCCTACTTCCCGGCCGCGGTCTGGCTGGGCAAGGTCCGGGGCTGGAGCCTGGTCCGCGACCTGGCGGTCCAGGCGGGCTGGGTGCTGGTGATGATCGGCGTCTGCCGGTTCGTCTGGCGTCGCGGCACGCGCCGGTACAGCGCGTTCGGCGGCTGACGGGCGGCCGGGTCAGGGCTTCTTCACGCCCGAGGCGGGAAAGCCGGTGACGGTCTCCCAGGCCAGCCGCTGGAGAATCTCCCGCTGCTCGTCCGTGATCGGGGCCAGGTCCTTGAAGCTTCCCTTGGGAGTCTTGCCACCGCCGAACGTGATGGCGGAGAAATCGGGCTCGAGCCCGATCGGAGACATGCCGTACATCGTGGCCAGGTTGCAGTATTGCACCAGGCTCCGGACGTGCGACCCGGGCTGCCACATGCTCACGTCGTTCCACAACGTGGCAGGATCGGTGATCCCGGGAAACGTGCCCGCGTCGACCATCCTGACGAACGCGATCGTCGCCTGCGCAGCAGGGGAGACCACCATCACCTGGCGGCCGTGCTTCTGGTTGATCTCGTCGACGAGCTGTTCCAGCCCGCGCAGCCGTTCCACCACGCCAGGGTTGTCCAGCGGCATGTTGAGTTTCTTCGCGTCCTTGCGGTCGGGCACGGCCCAGAACCAGGTCTGCCAGACGAGGCGGAACTTCGGGTTGTTCTTCACGCCCGCATCACAGATGAGCGCGGGGGTGGAATCGGGACCGAGCTGGCCGGCCCAGGTTTCCTTGCTCGGGTAGCAGCTCGGCGTCGCGACCAGCAGCGTGTCGCAGTCGCCGCGTTCGAGCCCGTCGAACGCACCGGGGCGGAGCGTCTTCCGGCCCTTGATGTCGTGCCACGTGCCGAGGCCGGGACCCTTCACGACGGTATGTCCCTCGATGCCCGCGGCCTTGACGACGGCCTCCATCTCGCGATCCCAGATGACAAGCGAGTAGGCGACGCGGACGCCGGCCGGTTTTGCTTCGCCCGGCGCCGCGGCAGCGGGCTTGTCGGCGACCGCCGCAGCGCCGGCCGGCTCGGCCGTGCAGGTGCCCGTCATCACGGGCAGACAGCCCCACCCGAGCAGGCACACGCGGACCAGGGGGCGAAACCTTGATCGCACCATGATGAAGGGCGCTCCGAATCCTGCGGGCGGGATCAGCGGCGGGAGGCGGACCGGCAGGAACGGTCGCGACTCCGCGATACTCAGAGGATATCCTGGGCCGGCCGTTCAGGAAATGAATCTGCCCGCCGGACCCGTCCATGCGCCGATACATCGCCATTTTCGCCACCTTCGCCCGGGCGTGTCTCGTCCGCGACATGACCTATCGGGCGAACTTTCTCCTCGAGTGCGTCACGAGCCTCGGCTGGATGTCGATGAACCTCGCCTTTTATCTGCTCGTCTTCACCTTCACGCCGGAAATCGGCCGCGACACCGGCTGGTCGCGGGAGCCGTTCTTCGCCTTCGTGGCCACCGGCCTGATCATCAACTCGATCGTTCAGGCGCTCTTCATGCCGAGCGCCGAGGAATTGACGGAGATGGTCCGCAGCGGGGGCCTCGACGCCGTGCTCACCAAGCCCCTCGACGCGCAATTTCTCCTCTCGCTGCACCGTGTCGATTTCTCCTCGTTCGCCAACGGCCTGGTGGGCATCGGCCTGCTCGGCTGGGCGGTGTCGCGGATGGACCATGCCCCCGCGCCGCTGGCCTGGGTCCTCTATCCGCTCCTCGTGCTCTGCGGCGTGGCGATCCTCTACGGGCTGATCATCATGCTCGCCGCAGCCACGATCTTCATGGGGCGGAATCAGAGCCTGTACGACTTCTGGTTCTACCTGACGAACTTCTCCCGCTACCCGGCCGAGATCTATGCCGGCCCGTGGGGCGGCCCGCTCCGCGGCCTGTGCACGTTCGTGATCCCGATCCTGCTCGTGGTCAACGTCCCTGCCCGGGTCATCGCCAAGCCGTTCAGCGGCGCCGTCTGGTGGCCGATCGTCGGAGCGGTGACGGCGGCCGCCGCGGCCGTCGCCGTGTCGCGGATCGTCTTCCAGTCCGCCCTCGATCGCTATCGGTCGGCTTCGAGTTGAATGCCGCGCTGGGCGTTCACGGCCCAAGGCCCCCGGAGAGGTTTCCCGATGCTCGACTGGCTGCGGCTCGTGCGACTGCCCAACCACGCGACGGCCGCGGCCGACGTGCTGGCCGGATTTCTCGTGGCCGCCCACTGGACGGCGGCCGCACCGCCGCCGGCCGCCTGTTGGCTGGCGGTGCTGGCCTCGCTCTGCTTCTACGCGGCGGGGATGGTGCTCAACGACGTCGAGGATGTCGAACTCGACCGGCGCGAGCGGCCCGAGCGGCCGCTCCCCCGGGCCGCGATCGGCATCGCCACGGCCGCCCGGGTCGGTCATTGGCTGCTCGGGGGCGGCACCCTGGCGGCCTGTGCCGCGGCGGTCGTGTCGGGATTCCCGGGGCCGGCGGCCGTCGGCGCCGCCCTGACAACGGCGGTCTGGCTGTACGACCGGCATGCGCGGCGGACCGCGATCGGACCGCTCGTCATGGGCGCCTGCCGCGGGCTCAATTGGCTCCTGGGCATGACGGCCGCGGGCGGGCCGGCAGTGCCGGCGGAATGGCTGATTCCGCTCGGCATGGCGCTCTACGTGGCCGGCATCACGATCTACGCCCGCGACGAGGCGGCCCGCAGTCGGCGACTCGGTCTGGCCGCCGGCATGGCGGTCATGGCGATCGGGCTGGCGGTCGCCGCCGGATGTGTCTGGCTCGGGCCGGCCCGAGCCGCGCCGCCACCAGGAGGACTGCGGCCCAACGACTGGCTCATGCTCTGGGGCGTGCTCTCCGCCTCGATCCTCGTCCGCGCCGCGGGAGCACTCGTCGTTCCCGTGCCGCACCGGGTGCAACCGGCGGTCGGGAACGCGATCATGTCGATCATCACGCTCGACGCGGCCCTCGTGCTGGCGGCCTGCGGCTCGCGCTGGGCGGTCGTCGTGCTCCTGCTGCTGCCGCTCTTCCTCGCCGGTCGACGGCTCGTGCCGCCGACCTGAAGCGTGTCCGCCAAGAGGCCTGTCCGGCTCAGCGTGGCGCGGTCCGTTCGAGGCCGCGGCGGGGCAGTCGGCCGGACTCGACCTCGTCCCGATTCGAGCCCAGCATCTGCAGGAGGCCGTCAACCGTCACCGTCTTGATGCCCAGGTTCTTCGCGGATGCGGTTTGACTCCGCCACCGGGACTCGTCCGCATCCCGCCAGCCCGGGGGCTTCTTGCCCTCGCCGGCGATCGACTTCGGCAGGCCGGCGTCGACGAGGAAATCGGTCGAGGCCGAAACCGAGTCGACGACGCGGCCACCGACGGCCTCGATCCGCGACACGAGTTCGTCGATGTCGGGGTCGCGATCACGGTCGAACTGCACGTAGCCCACGATCACGACCTCGATGTCCGCCCCCGGCGACCAGAGACCGCTTGCCAGACGGTCTCCCGCGCCGATCAACGACCGCACGGTATCGCGGGTGATGCGACCGCGGGCCTGCGTCTGGCCGTCCACCGCGAGCAGCTCGATCACGCCCTTTCTTCCGGCGACGAGCGGCCGGACGTCGGCCCGGTCGTAGACGTCGAAAAGCAGTCCCGGCCGCAGGCCCGCCGTCGAGGCAAACTGCAGGACGGCGGTTCGATCCGTCTCGTTGACCGACAGCACCTGCCCGTCGAACTGCTCGACGCGATCATCCATGGGCGTGGCGTTGGAGACCGCCCTCTGGACCGCCGGATCGGCGACGTTGAGTTTTGCCAACAACTCGTTCTTGGCGCGGACGATCGACCTCAGATCACCCAGGACTTTGGTGACGACCCGCAGTTTCTCCTCGGAGTCCTTCGCGGCGTCGAATGCCCTCTTCGGGTCGAAGTCTTCCCCTTCCTTCGAGGGTCGCCTGTACTTTTCCGGCAGGAATTGCTTGACTGCTTCGACCGCCGTCTTCACGCTTTGGAACGTCGTCGTTTCATCGAGCGCCTGCTGACGTTCCGCGGTCAGCCTGTCCTGCAGTTTCTCGAAATTCGATCGGTCGGCACCGAACTGCCGCTTCAGTTCCGCCAGGTCCTTCTCGAGCCGCTCGCGCTCAGACTCCTTCTGGCCGGTGGAAACCTTCTCCGCTTCCAGGGCCGCGATCTTCTCCGCCAGCGACTTCTCCCCGTCCTGGCGGAGCTTGTCCATCTGGCCGTCCTTGGCCGCGAGCGCTTCTGACAGCCAGTTGACGAGTTTGAGGAAGGTCTTGGGATCCTCATTGAAGCCGGCGAAGTCCTTGGCGATCCGCTCGGCCTTCTCCTGTTCGATCTCGGCGAAGGTCTTTTCCTTGGCGACGCCGATGACCTCCTCCTGCAGTCTCTGCTTCTCTTCGATCGCGGTGTTGAGTTCAGCCCGCGCTTTCTGGGTTTCGGCGAGGGCGGCCTGGGCCGTCACCTGTTCGTCGAGCCGCTGCTTGAAGAACACGTAGGTCGTGATGGCCAGCACGAACGTCAGCATCACGAATACGATGAGCGCGATGCTCAGCGACGTGACCGTGCGATTGGCTGCCATGGGGATCCCTCTCGTCGGCGCGGTCGGTTCGTGGCGGTTCGCCGGCGGCGGGCGGGCCGCGGTGCGGACCGGCCCAGGGGGGATCGGCACCGGTCTGCCTGCGGGGTGAGGAACCGCCGGACTGTGCCGATTATACGGGCGCGAGCCGTTGGCCCTTCATGCCCGTGGACCGGGGCCAGGGGAGCGTGTCGCCCGCGGCCACGGCCGCCCGTGCCAGGAGGGTGGCGGTCGTCGCCCGAAGGAGGATCGCGCCATCGTCCATCCGGCCGCCGCCGCGGAGGGTGCGGATCAGGTCTGCCATGGCCGCCTGGTGGCGGCCGGCACCGGGATGGCGGCCCTCCGCCTGAGCGGCGTCGAGCGGTTGCCGCAGGTCGCACCTCCCCCGCTCGCCGTGAACGATCTCCGCGACGACGTCGATCGCCCCCGGTCGGCGGCCGCCGTGGATGGTCAGCGAGCGGCCGGCGGCGAACAGGAACCGGACGGCGGTCGTGCCGGCCGCAGCCGCGGCGAGAGGTTCGACGGCGGTCGGATCCTCATCGCCGAACGCCCACAGCCCCTTGTCGATCGCATGGATCTGCCGTTCCACCAGGTCACCGCCCGACTGGTCCGGATGGGCGACCCAGTTTCTGCGCCGGCCCTCGGCGGCCGACCTGCCCGAGTCGGGTTCGGCCTGCCAGGGAAGTCCGACGAGGGATGTCATTCGCGCCGCGAGCAGTCGGCCGATAGCCCCGTCGTGCACCCGGCGAACGAGGGCCGCCGTCTCCCGGTCCCGTCTCCATGCCAGGCCGGACATCAGCGACAGGCTGCGGTCGCGGGCCAGCGCGACGGCTTCCCGGATCGTCTCCGCTCCGGAGCGGTCGATCGCGGCCGGTGTCTCGCAGAAGACGTGCCGGCCCGCCGCGACCGCCGCCGCCAGATGTCGCGGCCGGCAGTCGGGGGGCGTCGCCAGGATCACCAGGTCGACATCCGCGTCGATGACCCGCACCCAGGCGTCTGCGCCGGTGAACCGGGCTTCGCGGGGACAGGCGAACCGACTCCCGGCCGCTCGCTCGAGCAGTGCGCTGGCCGAGGCGAGCCGGTCGGCGAACAGATCACCGATCGCGACGACCGCAACCGCCGCGTCGGCCGCTAGCGCCTGGACCGCGGCACCCGTGCCACGGCCCCCGCAGCCGACGAGGCCGACGCGGAGGCGATCGGAGCCGGCGACGAAGACACCTCCGGGAAGCGGCCGTGCCGCGGCGCCGCCGACTCCGAGGCAGACCGCTGTTCCCAGGAGCCTGCGGCGCGACAGAGACGTGCGTGGCAAGGTGTTCTCGGCCGGCATGATGCGTTCCTCCTGGGATTGGTGGCGGCGCCGCGGTGCGGCATGCGGTCGCGAGCCCGGCGCCGCCCGCGCGGACAGCGGCTCACTCTCCGATCACTATCGCCGATTCCGCCCGCCCCGGCGAGCCCGGCGGACCGCACCGGGACCGCACCGGACCGCTCGGCCATGGGAGCGGGGCGGCAGATGGCGGCGGCAAGCCGTCACCAGCGTCAGGGGCGGCGGGACTGGAGTCGGGCCATCGACCGATGCACGGCTTCCTCCAGGGCGGCCGGCGGTTCGCCGAACGCCGCGCGAAAGTCGCGGTCCCGCTGGTCGGGCGAGTCGTCGGCACAGGGCTTCTTGGCGGCCATGGTCCGCAGGTAGGCAGCGAACTGCTGCTTGCGCGTCTGCGTCAAAAAATGGGTCAGCGCCCAGGCACGGGCATAGGCATCCTCCGCCGTCTCGGCCGCGCGAAACGCATCGTCGCCGGCCACGAGGCCGGCGGCCCAGCCGGGACGGACGGTCGCCAGAAAGCGATCGAGCCGGGTGCGGTTGACCATTCCGATCCCTCTCCAGCCGCGCGGGCTGGAGAGATCGGGCGTCTCGAAATAGGTCGCCATGCCCTCGCTGAGCCAGAGCGGGATCGGCGCCAGGCGGCGGTGCAGGCCGCAGTTGAACGCCACCTGATGCGTCGCCTCGTGCACGACCGTCGCGACGAGACCGGCGGCTTCCGGGCTGGCGAGGATCTCCGTTCCCGCGCGTCCCGGGGGGCGGCCGCCGAATCTGCGCGCGAGGAGGTCGCTGCCGGTCAGGTCGAACGTCGTCACGCGGTTGCTGGCCAGGTTGTAGTAGCCGACGACGCGATCGGCAGCCGGGCCCACGTCCCGCGTCGCGAACGTCTCGTAGTCCTTGCGGTCGGCGAAGATGACCACGATCAGCGGATGGTCCGGCGACGCGACGTCGAGGCCGGCGGTTTTCCACGTGTTCGAGAACGCCTCGTGGAGCCGTTCGAAGAGGCTGGCGACCCACTTGGCGTAATCGCGCGACGTGTTGAAACAGACGACGTAGTGCCGGGTGAGGTGCAGGTCGAAGCCCGGAGGCAGTTCGGCGAGCACGCGCCGCCCGAGATCCCGCGGCGATTCGCGCGGCTGGTCGCCGGGGAGTGGATGCCGCGACACGACGCTTCCGGGAGCAAACAGTTCCCACCGTTGGTCGGGCAGCTCGAGGAGCAGACCGCCATCCGCCGCCTCGATCACGATGCGGCCGTCGATTTCCCGCCGGCCCTTGTCGTCGCGGATCTCGACTCGGGCGAACGCATCCGGCTCGGCAGTCGCCCGGCCTGCGCCGCTGAGTTGACCGGCCGCCGCGACGAGCCCGACTGCCAGAAGCAGCCGGGATGTCAGGTGCATCACGGGCAGACGTCGGCTTCGCAAGCGGGGCATGGCTCGGGGGGCTCGGGGGACAGGCAGGTGCCGCATGCTTCAATCTTCGCCGCGCGGGGCACGGAGGAGAAGTCGCGAGGGGAACCCTGAATTTGGCAGACGGGGCGGTTTGCGACGACCCGCGAGGTCGGCTACTGGGCTGGTCGGCGTGCCCCGGCAACGCTATTTACTCGCAGCCCGTCCGCTCCCCCAACCGCTCGTCCCACGGGAATCAGTCGATGCCCCGCCACGCGTTTTCATGGCCGTGTTCGCGGCGGCTCACCGACCGCGTTTTGCTCCCACTGTGCTGCTGCGCGATCGTTGGCTGCGCGTCGTTGCCGCAATCCTGGGCACCGGCCTGGGCCCCGTTCCGCGACCAGAAAAAGATCGCCCGCGAGCAGGCGGCGTATGGCACGACCGCCGACCAGCGGATGAGTTCCCTGGCCGTCGAGGCCAAGGCCGCCAAGGCCGGGCCCGCGCACCAACAAGCCGAGTTCACCCGCAGCCTGGCCTCACGGGTGCTCGAGGAGCATGATCCGCGGGTGCGGGCCCGGATCGTGGAGACGGCGGCCGAGTTCGACACCCCCGCCGCGGCCGCGATCTGCCGGGGAGGCCTCGAGGATCCGGAGCCGAGGGTGCGGACGGCTGCCTGCGGCGCCTGGCGGCAACGGGGCGGGCCGGAGGCCGTGCAGATGCTCGCGGCCCGGTACCACGCTGATCAGGACCTCGACGTCCGACTGCGGGCGTTGCGGGAACTGGGCGACTTGCAGAACGCCGCCGCCGTGCCGGTCCTGGCACGGGCACTCGAGGATCCTGATCCGGCGGTGCAGTACCGGGCCGTCGCGGCCTTGAAAAAGGTCAGCGGCCGGGATCTCGGTGACGATGTCAATAAATGGCGGGCCTGGGCGGCGGATCCAGGTGATGCTGACGAACCGTGGTCGATCGCCGAGGCGTTTCGCAAGCTCTTTTGAGGCCGCGAACACGCGTCGGAGAATGGACCGCGGTTTCGGCCTCACGTCGCCGGCGGGTTGCCCGGCGACGCGGGGGATGGCTGTCAGACTTTGGCGGCTGTGATGTCCGGGCAACCTGATGGGACCTGCTGGCGACCGTCCGGCAGGTCACGATCCGCGGCAGCGGCCTGCCGATACCCCCTCCACAGCACCTTCGGTTCCGCCACCACTGTCCATGCCAATGCCCCACACTTCGCAGCCAGAGGCGGCCGATGGTCCGCACCCGTGTCGACGCTCCCACGACCTCGCGCGAAGAGGGAGAAGGGTGGCCACGGCCGCGCTGCTCGCCGTGGTGGTGCTGGCAGCAGTGCAGCGGATGACGTCATCCGTCGAGGCGGCGGGCAGTCGGACCCGGCCCGGCCCGGTCCGGTTCTTCGACAGCCTGATGGGCCGCGATCGCGACCAGGAACCGAAGGAGTTCATTCCCGCGCCGGTGCCGCCGACGGCCGCCGAGGTGGCTCGATCGACGAAGATCGCATCCCTGCCGGCCACGGTGCAGGCGGGAAAGAATCCCGCCGTCTCTCCGTCGCGGCCGCCTGCCGCGCCGGCGCGGCTTCCGACCTGGCCGGAGACGGTGGCTTTCGGCTCCGGCCTCGGCACCGTCGCCCGCAAGGTGGCAGCCGATGCCGTCAACCCGCGGTACGCGCCGAGCAAGCCGGTTGCCCCTTCGCCGGCGGCCGTCGTGGTCGCTCCGTCCCCCTCCAGCCGCAGGCAGACGCCGCCGGTCGTCGTCACCCAGCTCCAGCCGACGGGCAAGCCGGCGCCCCGCACGCAGCGGTTCGAGCGGCTCCGCTCGCGCATCGCCCAGACGCTCGCCGTCTATCAGCGGCGGCCGCTCAATACCGCGCAGCACACGCCCTGGGAGGTGATGCACGGCTTCATTGCCTTCGGCATCCCGACGCAGATCCGGGTCGGTGGTCCGGGGGGTGACCTCGTGAACGCCATCGGCTGGTCGAACATGGGGGGACGCTGCAGGGGACAGGTGATGTTGGCCGCCTCCGGCGAGCGGCTGACGGCCCAGAAGGGAATTGGCGTCCAGGGGCACTCGGCGCAGTACCTGGCCATCCTCGCCCAGTGTCGCGTGGCTGCCGATTCGCCGGTTCGCATCCAGTCCAAGCAGTTCACCGTCGCCGACCTGATCGAGGAGGAAAAACTTTCGTGCAAGGCGGGCACGGAACTGACGTTCGCCCTCATCGCCCTCGCTCATTACCTGCCGTCCGATTCCGAGTGGCGAAGCCGTGACGGCGTCGCCTGGACGCTTGAAAAACTGGTCGAGGAGGAGATCGAGCAGCCGATCCGCGGGGCGCCGTGCGGCGGCACGCACCGGCTCTTCGGGCTTGCCTACGGCTGCCAGCGGCGGCTGCGGGCCACCGGGCAGCTCGACGGCGCCTACCTGCGGGCCGACAAGTACGTCCGCGACTATCAGAACTTCGCCCTCGGCAAGCTGCAGAACCGCGACGGCTCGTTCAGCACGGAGTGGTTCAAGTACCCGGCCGACCGGGACGACGACGTCGACCGCAAGATCCAGACCACCGGGCACATCCTCGAGTGGCTGGTGGGCTCGCTCGACCAGGAGCGGCTCTACGAGCCGCGGGTGGTGGCGGCCACGGAGTTCCTCGTGAACGCGCTGGCCCGCGAGCCCTCCCGGGAGTGGAAACTCGGACCGCTCGGCCACGCGTTGCACGCGCTGACGATCTACCAGGAGCGGGCCTGGGGCACGGTGCTGCCCGGCGGCATCGCGGCCTTCAACGGCCCGATGAAGGCCGCGCCGGCGGCATCGGTCGCCACGCGGCCCGAGGCAGGCGGCCAGCGCGGCAAGCGGCGCTGAGCATCCGTCCTCGGGCAACCGTCCTTGATCGACCGCGGCCTCCGGCGTACCCTTGGCCCGCGGAGTCCCGCGGCCGCGGCCCATCTGGCCGTGCGGCAGGGCGCGCGGCGTCCGGTGCCGTGCGGGATCCGCGCCATGGAGCGGACCCATGACCCCGGCCGAACTTTCCCCGCAGCTCGCGTCGTTGATCGACAACGCCGCCCGGCTGGTCGAGGCGACGGCGGCCGAGGCGTTGCTCCTGCTCGTCGATCAACGGCTCGACTGGGAGCGGATCCGCCACCAGGCCGGCAGCGGTACCGTCCTCGTCGCGGCCGACGAGGAGAGCGTGCTCGCCGGCGCCACCGATCACGGCCTGCGGACGATCGTCCTCGACGTTGCCGGCCTGCCGGTCCACGAGCGGCTCGCCCAGGCGCTGCTGGAGTTCGTCGCCGCCGAGACGATTCCCCCCGAAGCCCGTGTCGTCGCCGTCTACAGCGGCTTCGAGGCGGGCACGATCGACTCCGTGAGCGTTCTTCGGCTGGAGGAGCATCTCGGCCAATTGACGAGCCGCGACCTGCGCAACCTGGAGACGAAGGTCCCGCTGGAGACCCTCAAGATCGTCGTCGATCTGGCGGTGGAGATCGGCCGCGAGGGGCGCGAGGGAAAGCCGGTCGGCACGCTGTTCGTGGTCGGCGACGCCCGCAAGGTGATGCAGTCGAGCCACTCGACGGGCTTCGACCCGGTCCGCGGCTACAGCCGCTCGGAACGACGACTGACGGACCCACGGGTCCGGGAGGGGATCAAGGAGATCGCCCAACTCGACGGCGCGTTCATCGTCGGCTCAGACGGCACGGTCGAGGCGGCGGCCCGGTACATCGACGCCTCGGCGGAGAACGTCTCGGTCGCCAAGGGGCTCGGCGCCCGGCACTGGGCGGCGGCGGCGATCACCCGGCGGACGAAGAGCGTGGCCGTGGCGGTGAGCGAGACGAGCGGCACGGTGCGGATCTTCCAGAACGGCGAGGTCGTGCTGCGGATCGAGCCCTTCCGCCGGGCTATGAAGTGGAAGGACTTCGAGTACGAGCCGCCGGCAGGGGACTGACCGGCTGCGGCAATCCATGACACGTCACCTGGCATTCCTGTCGCTCATCGCCGGCTACGTGGCCATCGTGTTCCTGACCGGCATGGAGTTCCGCCTGCTGACGCGGCGGTGGCGCGGCCAATACGGCATCGACGGCTTCCTCGTCTGCGCCTGGTGCGCCTGCTATTGTCAGGGACTGGAGACGCGATCCGCGTTCGATCCCCGCCCGTATCGGGACGTGCTCGTCGTGCTCGGCGTCCTTGGGATGCTCGTCTGCCTCGGCCTGAAGATCGCGCGCGAACTCGGCTGACGGCCGCTGCGGCGACGGTGCGGCTCTCGATGCCCGCACCGTCTTTTGGCCCGCGTCCCGCCGGTTTGGCTATGCTGCGGCTGGCATGAACGAGACTTTTGCCGCACCCGCTGCTTCCGCCGCCGAGCCCGACCTGCAGGGCAGGACGGTGTGGGCGATCGACACGCTGTCGCGGATTTACCAGTTGTTTCATGCCCTGCCCGAGATGGCGGCGCCCGACGGCACGCCCGTGTCGGCCGTGTTCGGCTTCACCCGCGACCTGCTCGACATCATCGACAACCGCCGGCCCGGGTACCTGTTTTGCGCGATCGACGCGCCGGGGCCGACGTTTCGCCACGAAAAATTCGCCGCCTACAAGGCCAACCGTCCCGACATGCCGGCCGACCTCGTGCCGCAGATCCCGCTCATCCGCCGGCTCCTCGACGTGATGGGCATTCCCTGCCTCGAACGCGCGGGCTTCGAGGCCGACGATCTCCTTGCCACGCTGGCGACGCGGACGGTCGCCCGCGGCGGCGACTGCATCATCGCCACCTCCGACAAGGATGCCCGGCAGCTGCTCGGCGACCATGTCCGGCTCTACAACCTGCGGACCAATCTTCCCTTCGGCGCGGCCGAACTGCGGGCCGAGTGGGGCATCGCGCCCGGCCAGGTGGTCGATTTCCTGTCGCTCGTGGGGGATGCCGTGGACAACGTCCCCGGCGTCCCCGGCATCGGCCCAAAAATCGCCGGTGAGCTGTTGCAGCAGCACGGCACGCTCGACGCGATCCTCGCCCACATCGACTCCGTCAGCGGGACGAAGCGGCGCGAGAATCTCACCGCGCACGCCGACACTGCCCGCGCCGGCCGTGAGCTGATCCGGCTCGACACCGGCGTGCTGCTCGACATTCCCTGGCAGGCCGGGCTCCTCCATCAGCCCGATGCCACGCGACTCGCCGACTTCCTCCGCGAACTCGGGTTCCGCAGCCTGCTCGCCAAGGTGAAGGGAGCGGCCGGGTCGTCGCCACGACAGGCGGCCGGCGAGGCCGGTGTGGCAGCGGCGACGAAGCCTGCGCCGGCGAAGCCGCGTCGCGCTCCCGGCACGCTCTTCGATCTCGACGGCGACGACGAGCCGGCGCCGGGCACGTCGCTCGACGCGGCGGCCGCCCCGGCGGGAGAACTCGTGATCGCGACCGACGAGCCGCAGATCGCCGCGGCCATCGCCCGGCTGCGGGCCGCGCCGCCGGTCGTCGTCTGCGTGGCCCGCGATCCCGCCGGCTCGAGCATGGCCCCGCCGCTGGGCATCGCGCTGGCGGCGGATGGCCTCACGCTCTGGGCCGATGCCTCGCGGCTTGCCGCGAGCCCCGGCCTCCGCGACCTGCTCGCCGACGCGGCCTTGCCCAAGCAGGGGCACGACCTCAAGGCGCAGGAGGTGGCGATCCGCGCCGCCGGACTGCAACTCGGCGGGGCCGGCTTCGACACCATGCTGGCCGCCTATCTGCTCGAGGCCGGTGAGCGTAACCTCGGCCTCGTGGAGACGGCCGTGCGGCACGATGTTCTTTCTGCCGACGACGCGGCCATCGCCGCGCCGGCCGGCCTCGACCGGCCGACCGATCCCGCCGATGCCGCCCGCCACTGCGCCGTCGTTCGCGAACTCGCCGACCTGCTGCCGGCCCGGCTCGCCGCCGCGGGCCTCGAGCCGCTGTATCGCGACGTCGAACTGCCGCTCGCCGGCGTCCTCGCCGACATGGAATGCCGCGGCGTGCGGATCGACGCCGCCGCGCTTGCCGCGCTCTCGGCCGACTACGCGGTCCGGCTCGCCGAGCTCGAGCGCGAGGTGCAGGCGCTCGCCGGCCGGCCGTTTTCCCTTGCCTCACCGGTGCAGGTCCGGGCCGTGCTGTTTACCGATCTCGGGCTGCCGGTCGTGAAGCGGACGAAGACCGGCCCGAGCACCGACGCCGACGTCCTCGAGGAGCTCGCCCCGCTCCATCCGCTCCCGGCAAAACTCCTCGAGCACCGCAAGTTCGCCAAGCTCAAGAGCACCTACGTCGACGCCCTCCCCGCGCTCGTCAACGCGACGACGGGCCGGATCCACACGTCGTTCAACCAGACGGTCACCGCCACCGGCCGGCTGAGCTCCAGCGACCCGAATCTGCAAAACATCCCGATCCGCACGGCGGAGGGGCAGCAGATCCGCGCCGCCTTCTTGCCCGGCGTGGCCGGCTGGCGGTTCGTGGCCGCCGACTACTCGCAGGTCGAACTCAGAATCCTCGCCCACCTCTCCGGCGACGAAGTGATGAAGTCGGCCTTCGCCGCCGGCGAGGACATCCATGCGCGGACGGCGGCCGCCGTATTTCACGTCGCCCCGGCCGATGTCACATCGGCGATGCGCCGGACGGCGAAGGCGGTGAACTTCGGCATCCTCTACGGCCAGAGCGGTTTTGGACTGGCGAAGGCCCTTGGCATTCCGCAGGAGGAGGCGACGGAGTTCATCGCCGCCTACTTCCGCACGTTCGCCGGCGCCGCGGCATTCATGGACGACGTCCTCGACCGCTGCCGGCGGGACGGCCACGTGACCACGATCCTCGGCCGGCGCCGGGCGATCGTCGGCGTCCGCGACCGCGACCGGCGCCGGGCCGCGGCGGGAGGGTTTGCGCTCACGCTGCCGGAGCGGACGGCGGTGAACACCGTCGTGCAGGGCTCGGCGGCCGACCTCATCAAGCTGGCGATGCTCCGCGTCCACCGCCGGCTGGCGGCGGCCGGCCTGCAGGCGGCGCTTGTGCTACAGATTCACGATGAGCTGCTCCTCGAATGCCCGCCGGTGGAGGTGGCGGCGGCGACCGCGATCCTCGTCGAGGAGATGCGGGGTGCGCTCGTGCTCTCGGTGCCGCTCGACGTCTCGGCCCATGCGGGGGACACGTGGGCGGAGTGCCACGCGTAGGGGCGGGTTCGACGGCTCACGTTTGAGCCTCGCGCGGTTCGCTGGCTCACATGTGAGCCTCGCGCGGTTCGCTGGTCGGGGGTGCCCATGCCCTCTCGCCCGGAGGTTCGCTCCGGGCATCCATGCCCTCCGCGCACGCGGAGGTGGCTGCGCTCTCGCCCTCCGGGCTCCGCTGGCCACCTACGCCGGCTCGAGGGCGCGGGCAACCCCTCCCGTCATTCGATTCCGGACGCCCGCTCGGTGCGCGACGATCAAGTGGGGTGCCGGCATCAGCGTGAGAGCCGCAGACCGACGTCGTCGTTGCCGTCGACGTGTTCCGCGTCCTGCGGCGGTCCGCCGTCGTCTTCGCCATCGGGGCCGACCGAATACACGAGCCAGCCGGCGGCGTCGATCTTCACGGTGAGCGGGCCCTGGTCGCGATACGGATCGGCAGGCAGGGCGATGAGGAACTCGGGCACGAGCGAATCAGTGGACTCCGGCAGACTGCCGGTCTTCAGCCGGGCCCGCGTTGCCGCGAGGAGCACCTCGGCGGCACGGTGGTACGCCTCCCAGTAGTGTCCCCGTGTGATTGGGTGCCAAGCCATCTCAATTAACGCGTCTCGGCAAATCCGATTTCGTGGTAGTTCACTCATGTGTTTGACGTTACGGTCGATCTGTGAAGGCCCAACCCCAGTCGTCATGGTGAGTTGAACGACATGCTGCCATCGCCCGAGCAATGCTCGAAAGGCCCTGATGTCGGCTGTAACAAAGAAACACCGATACCCGATTGAGAGCGCCGCGGGATCCAGTCCGAGCGCTCGATTACGAGCAGTCAAAGGAAGGTCATGAAAATTCATGGTGCCCTCGCCCAACTTGGTGAGAGTCACCAGTCCGCGTGCCTCCTGAAGACGCATGTGCCGCAAGAGTGACTGCGGGCGGTGCACGACATCGGCGAGCCAAGGATCGGCGATCGCTGTGGCATTCACCGCTGTGATTCGGGCAAGAATGGGGGGCAGAGTTTTCAGTGCGTTGATGTTTGCGTGCCAGCCGATCCACTGCATGTCAGGGTCGTCATCGTCTACTGCGTGGGCGGCAACGCGGTGGAGTCGGACGACATCTGCGAGCGCCGCGACCACGTCGCCAGCCGCAGCCGTTCGTCGCGCAGCCAGAGTGAGCAGTCCGAGGGCCTTCCTCATCGAATAGAACTCCGGAGGTAGGTCGAATTCGCCGAGTGCCATGGCAGGCCGCGACCAGTCGCGAATGAACCGGCAGCCCCGCCGGTCGGCGGCCCGGCGCAGAAGATCAAGCGTCACAGCATGACGGGCGAGCACGTCTGTGACCGCTGCCGTCGAGACGTCACAGTCCGTGGCGTCGAAGAGCGGCGTGTTCTTCTGGTCGAGTTCTTTGTCGGCTTCGAGCAGTTCGAATGCCTGTCGATAGAGCGGGGCCGCGTCGTCGTCGAGCAGGGGCTGCGGCGTTGCGACAGACTGCATGATCTGAGCCGCCTCAATCCTTACCATCCGCATCTCGTTCTGGATGGAGGTGTCGATGAGCCACAGCGTGCCGAAGGCGACAGCCGTGGTCAGCACGAACATCGCCACGAGTCGCATGAGCGGCCAGTCCCCGGCGGCAGGTGCTGCCCGCGGCGACAGCCCCGCACGCATGATCCACACGCCGCCGATCACGACGGCGAGCGCAGTGGTGAGCGTGGGCCCGAACCAATTCGTTTCAAGCCAGAGTCCGAACGCGAACATGGCCGTGATGAACACCCACGGCGCGATCGCGAGGACCGGGGCGGCCATGGCCACGACGATCAAGCCCCGCCGAATCCAGCCCGATCGGGTGCGTGCGGCTGCGGCCGTGAACGCAGCCGACCAGAGGAGGCAGGCCACCACGACGGCGAGAAAAAACAGGAAATGTCCCACGTCAGAGTTCTCTTCGAAGCAGGGTTTTCAGCCGCAACGACTCCCGGCGCCTGGCGTTTAGCAGGTCATCGGCCGCGGGAAGTGGTTCACGGTTCGCGTCACGCGTCGTCGCCACCTGCAACGCGAACCGGTCGTCGTGCACCGGCAGGTCGATCCCCGCAGCCCGGGCCTGGGCGACGATCACAGGTTCGGCGGTCCGCTCCGTGCCCCGCGTCATCGCCCCGGCGATGGCGAGCCACGGGCCGACGATGACGACGAGGGCCGAGATCGCCATCGCGCCGAGTGCCGCCCTGCTGCCGGCGTCGAGGCCGGGGGGCGGGGCGACAGGCGTGGTCAGACTGCCGGCGAGCGTGTCGCGCACGGCGGCGAGTACCCGATCGCGGTGCCCGGCGGGCGCGGGAAGCCCGGCTCGGGTGGCACGATCGACGAGCCGTTGCTCGACGGTGTCGAGATGTGGGGCAAGGCGTGGATCGACGGGCCTTGTCATGGCGTCTCCTCGTCATCGTCGCGGAGGACGGTGCGGAGTTTTTCCAGGGCGTAGCGGTAGCGGCTGGCGGCCGTGTTGAGGCTCGTGCCGGTGACGGCGGCGATTTCGGCGAACGTCAGGCCGGCGTCGATCTTCAGGGCCACGACTTCCCGCTGAACTTCAGGGAGCGCGGCCACGGCCGCCGCCAGCGCGTCGTCGGGCAGGGGAATGCCAACCGGGCCGTGCCCTGTCACGACACCGCCGCCGGCATCCCGCTGCATGGCAGCGACGGCGAGCATGGCGCGGCGGTCGATCGCATGCCGGCGGCCGCGGCGGCGGATGGCGTTTCTGAGCATCGTGAACACGTAGGCTTCGAGATCGACGACGACGGCGAGACGGGCCCGGCCGCGGGCGAGCTCGACGAACAGGTCCTAGACGACGTCCTCGGCGTCGGCGGCCGACCCGATCATGGTGCGGGCGGCCGCGAGGAGGCGGCCGGCCAGCCGGTCGTAGAGGGCGGCAAAGGCCTCCGGATCGCCGCCAGCGAGCGATTCAACGAGAGTGGTTGCCACCGTCTTTCCTCCACCGGTTCGCCCCCAAGGGGTCACGAGCCGCCCTATTTTGTCTGCCCGGAGGAAGACCAGGCATCTTCGCGCGAAAGTGTCGCGCACAAGGGGGGGCATTTTCGGCTTTTTTGCCCTGTTGACCCCCTTGGTCGCCGCGGGGGGGGGTTGCCCATGCCCTGAGAGCCGGCGTGTGCCGACGAGCGGAGACAGGATGTCGAAGCGTGGTCGGCATCGAGTGAGCGGATGCCAGGAGGGCATCCGCGAACGTCCGGCGACGGGGCTGGGCAACCCCGACCCACGCAGGACGTCACCGCCGGCTGGCATAGCAGCTGGGGCTGGTACAGAGGACGGGCATCCCTGACGTGCCTGACACTTGCAGGCCGCCGGAAGCGAGGTGAAAACATGGCATGATCGTCATCGGACTGCACGGCAAAATCGGGGCGGGGAAGTCGACGGTGGCACGGATGTTCGCCGACCTAGGGGCGACCGTGATCGATGCCGATGTGCTCGCCCACGCCGTGCTCGGCGAGCCGGATGCCCGCGATGAGATCGTGGCCCGGTTCGGTGACGGGGTGCTCGACGCTGCCGGGAGCGTCAGCCGGGCTGCACTGGCCGAGCATGTCTTCGGACCGAATCCCGATCAGGCCGCGGCCCTTCGCGACCTCGAAGCGATCGTCCATCCCCGGGTACGCCGCCATATTGGGGCCCGGCTCCACGCCTTGCATGGCGAGGAAGAGGCGGGCGGCGGCCGCCGCGTCGCCGTGCTCGACGTGCCGTTGCTCGTGCAGTCGGGCTGGGCCGAGGCCTGTGACGTCGTCGTGGCGGTGGAGTGCGAAGAACCGGTCCGCCGTCGCCGACTGGCCGCCCGCGGTTTGGCCACCGAACAGGTCGCGGCCCGCGAAAAGTCGTGGGAAGCAGGGGTCGCCGGCCGGCCGCTGGCCGGGGGAAAGGTGCGGGCCGTGGATGCTTCCGGCGAGGCAGCCTATACTCGGAGGCAGGTCGATCGCATCTGGGCGGGTCTCCCCGATTGACTCGGTCTCCCCTCGTTTGCCATCGGCCGGCCCAGCCGGTCTCTGCTCGTCGCTTCTCGCTTTCGCCACACGTCACCATCCGGCCCGCCGCGAAATCGTCCGCACGGCGGGCACCCTCGCGTCACAACCTTGTCCCGAAGCACGTGCTTCCATTGCAGGCCCCTTCCCAGGCCCCATCATGGCACCCTCCGACCATCCCCTGCCCGCGGACGACGCCGACCGCGACGATTCCGTGCCGATGTCTCTTGCCGAGGAGATCGCGGCGGAAGTCAGGGACGGCATCGACGTCTCGGAACGCTACGAGTCGCTGAAGCGATCCGACGGCGACATCGCCCGCCTGCAGAAATTGGGCATGCAGGAACTCCTCGACCTCGCCCGGCAGGAGAACCTCGGCCAGGTCGAGGGGGAGAAGAAACAGGACCTCGTATTCCGGATTCTCCGGGAGCGGATCAAGCTCAACGGCCTGATGTTCGGCGAGGGCACGCTGGAGATCCTTCCCGACGGGTTCGGCTTCCTGCGGAGCCCGGACGCCCACTACCTGTCGTGCCCCGACGACATCTACGTCTCTCCGAGCCAGGTGCGCCGCTTCGGCCTGCGGAACGGCATGACCGTTGCCGGCCAGATCCGCCCCCCGAAGGAAAGCGAACGCTACTTCGCCCTGCTGCGCGTCGAGGCGATCAATGGCGAGGATCCAGGCAAACTCACGACGCGCAAATTCTTCGACGACCTGACGCCGCTCCATCCCGATACGCGGATCGTGCTGGAGACAACGGTGGAGGAAATCTCGACCCGCGTCGTCGACCTGATCGTGCCGATCGGCTTCGGCCAGCGCGGCCTGATCGTCAGCCCGCCGCGGGCCGGGAAGACGGTCCTGCTGCAGAAGATGGCCAAGGCGGTGCTGGCCAACTACCCAGAGGCCTACGTCTTCATGCTCCTCATCGACGAGCGGCCCGAGGAGGTCACCGACATGGAGCGGCAGGTCAAGGGGCCGTCGTGCGAGGTGATCAGCTCCACGTTCGACGAGAACCCCGCCCGGCACATCCAGGTGGCGGAGATGGTGATCGAAAAGGCCAAGCGGCTCGTGGAATACGGCCGCGACGTGGTCATCTTCCTCGACTCGATCACCCGCCTCGCCCGGGCCTGGAACTCGGAGGTGCCAAGCTCGGGCAAGATTCTCTCGGGGGGCGTCGATTCGGGCGCCCTGCAGCGGCCGAAGCGGTTCTTCGGCAGCGCCCGCAAGGTCGAGGAGGGGGGCTCGCTGACGATCATCGCCACGGCGCTCGTCGACACGGGGAGCAAGATGGACGACGTGATCTTCGAGGAGTTCAAGGGGACCGGCAACCTGGAGATCGTTCTCGACCGGCGCCTGGTGGACAAACGGGTCTATCCGGCGATCGACATCAACCGCTCCGGCACCCGGCGCGAGGAGATGCTCCTCAAACCGGATGACTTTCGACGGATCTGCGTCCTGCGCCGTGTTCTCGGCGACATGAATCCGACCGAGGCGATGGAACTGCTCGTCAATCGCCTCCTGAAGACGAAGTCGAATGCCGAGTTCCTCGCCAGCCTCAAGCCGCAGGGGCACGCATGACGGCGGCTGGCGCACCGTCGGCCACGCGGACCTTCGCGGCCGCGGCCGATCGACTTCCCCCGGACACGCGCGTGGCGGTCGTCGTGGCCCGCTGGAACGAGCCGATCACCCGCCGGCTGCTCGCGGCGGCCGAGGCGGTGCTGGTGCGGGCCGGGCTTCCGGCCACGGAGCTCGACGTCGCCTGGGTGCCGGGATCGTTCGAACTGCCGCTGGCCGCTGATCGGCTCGCCGCGACCGGTCGTTACGCCGCGGTGATCTGCCTCGGGGCGGTGATTCGCGGAGAGACCAGCCACGACCAGCACATCGCCCGTGCCGTCGCCATCGGCATCGAGCAGGTGGCCCGGGTCCGCGGCATCCCGGTGGCCTTCGGCGTGCTCACCTGCGAGTCGCTGGCGCAGGCCGTGGCGCGGGCCGGCGGAGATGCCGGCGACGGCTTCGCCGGCAACAAGGGAGCCGAGGCGGCCGCCGCCGTGATCGAGATGATCGGGGTTCTGCGACAGGTGGCTGCCGCCGGTTCGATGGAGCGGTCCGCATGAGCCGTCGCAGCCGGGCCCGGGAAGTCGCCATGCAGGTGCTCTACGAGGCCGACCTGAATCCCGGTGCGGCGCCGGATGGCCGGGAGCAGTTCCTCGCGGCCCGACTCCGGTCCGGGACGCTGGTGACCTTCGCCATGAGCCTGATCGCCGGGGTCGAACGGCGTCGCGAGGAGATCGACGGCCTGCTCGAAGCCCGGTCGCGGAACTGGCGGCTGGCCCGCATGGCGGCCACGGACCGTGCCGTCCTGCGGATCGCGATGCACGAACTGCTCGATACGGACACCCCGGGCCCGGTCGTCGTGGACGAGGCGATCGAACTCGCCCGCCGCTACGGCAACGAAGAATCTCCCCGGTTCGTCGCCGGCATCCTCGGTGCCGTGCTGGCCGACACGGCGGCGACACCGCCCCCATCCTGACGGAACCCACGATGGCACTGTTTCGCTTCGGTCGGAAAGAGGAGAGTGCCGCAGATGCCCGCTCCTCCGACACGACGCCCATGACGGAGTCGGCTGCGGAGCCGGCCACCGGCCGGCCGGGGATCTTCGAACGGCTCCGGTCCGGTCTGGCCAAAACCGCGCAGGTTCTGCGGACGGACGTCCGCGACCTTTTCAAGCGCGAGGGGCGGCTCGTCGACGAGCCGTTTCTCGAGGAGCTCCGCGGGGCGCTCGTCCGCACCGACATGGGGCCCGGCGCGGCGGAGGCGATCGTCAACGACGTCCGCGGCCGGCTCCGGGCCCGGGTCGTCGATCCCGACGTCGTCCTCGATTCGATCCGCACGCAACTGCTCGCCCGGCTGCGTCCCGCCGAGGCGACGATCGCGACGGCGGCGAGCGGGCCGACCGTGATTCTCGTCACCGGCGTCAACGGTTCGGGCAAGACGACTTCGATCGCCAAACTCGCCCGGCTCTTCGCTCGCGACGGCAAGCGGGTGCTGCTCGGTGCGGGGGACACCTTTCGGGCCGCGGCCGTCGAACAACTGGCGATGTGGGCGGGGCGGATCGGCGCCGAGATCGTCCGGGGCGAGACCGGCAGCGACCCGGCCAGCGTGGCCCATCGGGCGGTGGCCGAGGCGCTGGCGAAGCAGGTCGACGTGTGCATCATCGACACCGCCGGCCGGCTGCAGACGCAGTCGAACCTGATGCAGGAGCTGGGGAAGATCCGGCGCGTGATCGCCAAGCAGATCCCCGACGCGCCGCACGAGACGCTGCTCGTCATCGACGCCACGGCGGGACAAAACGCCCTCTCCCAGGCCAAGGGCTTCAAGGAGGCGGCCGGCTGCACGGGCATCGTGCTTGCCAAGCTCGACGGCTCGGCCCGCGGGGGCGTGATCGTGCCGGTGGCCGAGCAGTTCGGCCTGCCGGTGAAGTTCGTCGGCGTGGGGGAATCGGCCGACGATCTCGAGCCCTTCTCCCCGGAGGTGTTCCTCGCCGCCCTCCTGGAAGGGGCGTTCGCGTCGGCCGACTGACCGGCCGGTCGGCGCAGGCGTCACAGTGTGACGCATTCCGGGTCCGGTCGCGGAAACCTTGCCGTCACGTGCTGCGTGGGGCGGGCAAAACGCTCCCTCAGCGCCGATACCGCACGTGGATGGGGGCGGGACGGGCGCGGCCTGGCGGAGCGTGCTCGGTTCCAGGTTCGGGGACCACGGCACGCGCGGCAGGGGATGCCGGGCGTCAATTACACACTCTTTGAAGGGGGACGCGACCACCATGCGCTCGATCAAATTCACTCTGCCACAGTGGGTGGCAGCCGGTCTCATGACCGCCGCCGTGGCCGCCAGCGGCGGCACCGTGTCGGCCCAGCAGCCGGTTCAGGCACCCGTCGGCACGCCGCCGGTGATGGCCAACGTTCCGCAGGAGGATGCCTACCAGCTCCGCGCCCTGCCGCCCCAGGAGGCGGCCGAGGAGGTCGAGTCGGCCCCCGAGCGGTACCTGGAGCTCGAGTTTCTCAAGAAGCGGGGCATCTCGACGTACGGCTGGGTCAACGTCGGGATCGGTGCCAACAACTGGGGCAGCCCGTTCAACGGCCCGATCACGTTCAACGACCGCAACTGGCAGGGCCAGATGAACCAGCTGTACCTCGTCAACGAGAAGGTGCTGAACACGGAGGACGGCGGGCTCGACTGGGGCGGTCGCGTCGACCTGCTCTACGGCACCGACTACATCTTCACCACGGCCCGCGGCCTGGACGGCAACCTATTCAACCAGCCGAACCAGTACGGCGTCACCGGGGCGCCTTCGTGGGCCTCGAGCAAGGACTACGGCCTGGCGATGCCGCAGATCTACGGTGAGGTCGGGTACGGCAACCATGCGGTGAAGTTCGGCCACTTCTACACGATCATCGGGTACGAAGTGGTGCCGGCGATCGGCAACTTCTTCTACACGCACGCCTACACGATGCAGTACGGCGAGCCGTTCACCCACACCGGCATCCTCGACACTTGGAAGGTCAACGACCAGATGACGGTGTATGCCGGGATCACGAACGGCTGGGACAACTTCAGCGACCCGATCAACGTCCTCGGGATCGCGAATCCGGGCTATCCGGCCGCGAACAGCAACGCCGCCTTCCTCGGCGGCGTAACGTTCAAGAACTCGGACGAGACCCAGGCCCTGACGTTCACCACGTCGAGCGGCAACGAGATCGGCGAGTTCACGACGCCGCTGGCCACGATCGGCAACCGGTCGATCCTGAGCACGGTGTACACGAACGAGATCAACGACAAGATCACGTACGTGTTCCAGAACGACAACGGCTGGCAGTTCAATGCCGGTGCGTTGGCGGTTCCGCTGGCGAGCGGCCGGGGCCAGGCTGGCACCGCCCAGTGGTACGGCATCAACCAGTACCTGTTCTACAACTTCAGCGACACGCTCGTGGGCGGCCTGCGGCTCGAGTGGTTCCGGGACAACAACGGGTATCGCGTGCTCAACCCGTGGCGCAACTACTGGGTCGGCGGTCCGTCGCAGACCGGCTACCAGGGCAACTTCTGGCAGATGTCGTGGGGCCTCAACTGGAAGCCGACGACGAACTGGATGATCCGGCCGGAGCTGCGGTATGACTGGTTCTCGCCCGACCAGGCCGGCAAGCCGCTGCCGTTCGGTCGCAGCAACAACGAGTACGGCCAGTTCTACGGCGGCTGCGACGCGATCTGGCAGTTCTGATTTTACGGCTGCCGGGCCATCCATGGCCCCGGCAGCCTTGGCCCTGCGGTGGTGAAGCCAAGGTTCACCACGCCGGGCGGCGGCGGCCCTCCCGGCCGCCGGGCATTCCGCTATCAAGCGAGGCCCACCGGAGACGGTGGGCCTCGCCGTTTGACGGCAGGACGACGCATGGCCCCGGCAGCCTTGGCCCTGCGGTGGTGAAGCCAAGGTTCACCACGCCGGGCGGCGGCGGCCCTCCCGGCCGCCGGGCATTCCGCTATCAAGCGAGGCCCACCGGAAACGGTGGGCCTCGCCGTTTTGCGGCAGGACGATCCATGGCCCCGGCAGCCTTGGCCCTGCGGTGGTGAAGCCAAGGTTCACCACGCCGGGCGGCGGCGGCCCTCCCGGCCGCCGGGCATTCCGCTATCAAGCGAGGCCCACCGGAAACGGTGGGCCTCGCAGTTTGACGGCAGGACGATCCATGGCCCCGGCAGCCTTGGCCCGGCGGTGGTGAAGCCAAGGTTCACCACGCCGGGCGGCGGCGGCCCTCCCGGCCGCCCTCCGGTCGGCCAGGTGAACGAGGCTCGGGGGTCGGCAAACGCTCGAGGAGCGTGGGGCGCATCCTCGCCCCTGCGACGAGACTTTTGCCGCCCCGAGCCGGCGCCGCGTCTTTCGAGCGGAAATCACACGCCTGCCATACCGTTTTTTTGCTCCCCCAAAATGCCAGAACCTCCCAAATGCTGAGGCTCTGGGGTGTTTAAGGTGGCTGCATAAAGTACGCGATCCGCAGAGTTTTACAGAATTCCCCCGCCCCGCTAGCCTTTTGACTGGCTTTTGACCGCTACGTCCTCGCGGGACGAATCCATTTCGCCCGATGAGAACAGTCCAGGGTTTCAAGGAGGAAAAATGACGTCGACTCTGCACCGCGCAGCCAGGTTTTCTCATGCTTCGGGCCAGTCGTCATCCGTTTTTCGGCGTCAAAAGCTGGTTGGCTTGTTCGCCCTGCCCTTCGCTGTCGCAGCGCTGGCGGCCCTGTTCCTGTCAGCCAGCCAGGCCAATGCCGGCGACCGTTGGCTGAACGACTACGAGGACGCCCTCGTCAGGGCCGAGCAGTCCGGGAAGCCGATTTTGACCGTCTTCACGGGGAGCGACTGGTGCGTCCACTGCCGGACGCTCGAGGAAAAGGTCCTCAATACCGAGGTTTTCAGCCGCTGGGCCGAAGATCGGGTCGTCCTGCTCATGATCGACCTCCCCCAGCAGGGCATCAGCCCCGAGGAGCGACAGTCCCGGTCCCGCGTCTGTATCAAGTACGGGGTCCGTTCCTTTCCCAGCACCGTCCTCATCGCCCCGGACGGCGCGCGGATCGCGGTCCAGGCTGGCTACAAGGGGCAGCCTGCCGATGCCTGGCTGGCGGCTCTCGACGGCCACCTGCCGGCCAGGGAAGCCAAGACCGTTGCCGGCGGGGACACGGACCAGTCCCCCCTGCACGACGCCGTCGAGACCGCCCGGGACAGCAAACGTCCCCTCCTTCTGATGGTTGCCCGCCCCGGGGACGCGGCCGCCACGACCCGCGTGGCATCCTTGATCAAGGATCCGGAGTTCGATTCGCTCACCAGGGATCACTTCGTCGTCGCCCAGGTGCCCCCCGCGGAGCAGGCCACGCCATCCGACTCGGCCGCCCTCGACGCCCTGCTCGGGGGAGCCGAACTCCCGGCCAACGGCGTCGAATTGATCGTCACCGACGACGGACAGACGCCGCTCTTCACCCAGTCCGGGGCCCAGCCGCCTCATCGGATCGTCAACGGACTGCGCCGGTTCCTGGCCGCCCGCCAAGGCGTGCGCCGGTAAGCGGTCACGGGTCGGCCGTCCGGCAGCTCAGCGGGCCGTGCGAAACTTCGCCGCCTCGGCGTTGAGTTCGGCGATCGCGTGGCGAAATTCGTCGAGCGAACCGCTGAGCACCGCCAGCGACGCAGCCGAATCCCCCGCATCGGCCCGCAGCATCTCCATCGCGTCGCGGATCTGGCGGGCCCCCTGCGACTGGGCCTCGACCCCGTCGTGAACCTTGTCGAGGGACCGGGTCACCGCCTGCACCGGCTCGATGATGCGCCCCAGCGAGGCGCTCACCTCGGCGACCTCGCTGATCCGGGCGCTGACCTCGTTGCGAAACCGATCCATCTCCATCGTGCCGCTCGACACCGCGGTCTGCATGTCGCGGACCATCCGCTCGATGTCCTTGGTGGCCAGGGCCGTCTGGTCGGCCAGCCGCCGGATCTCCTGGGCCACGATGCGGAAGCCGCGGCCCGATTCCCCCGCCTTCTCCGCCTCGATCGTGGCGTTGACCGAGAGCAGGTTGGTCTGGTCGGCGATCTTGGCGATCGTGGTGACGACCGCCGTGATTCCGCTGGCCCGTTGGCTGATCGTCGCCAATTTGCGGGTGAAGGCGTTCATCGCCTCGTCGAGCTGCTGCATCGAAGCCGCCATGCTCTCCAGTCCGCCGCGGCCCTGGTCGGCGACCTGCGCCGCCTCACGGGCGACGCCGGTCACGCTGCCGGTCGTCTCCAGGAGATGCTCGCTCGTCGCCGAGATCTGGGCGACCGACGCGGCAATCTCGTTGGCCGATCGGCTCACGCTGCGAACGGCCCGCTCCTGGTTCGCCAGCGCCGTCGTCACCTGCGGCGCGACGTCCGCCAGATGTGCCCCGGCCGACTTGATCCGCCCGATGAGGCCGCCGAGCGATCCGGTCATCGTGCCCAGAGCCGCGAGCAGCCGGCCGAGTTCGTGCCGATCCCCGCGGGCCGCGGTCGTCGTCAGATCGCCGGCAGCGATCGACTCGGCGACCGCGACCGCCTGTCGCACCGGGGCGACGAACGAGCGGGCGAGCCAGAAGGCCGCGAGCACCGCCGGGATACCGATCCCGACGGCGGCCGCGATGCCGGCAACAGCATGCCAACAGATCGCATCAACGCCCGCCCTCGTGGCCGATGCCACGAGGGCCTGCACCAGCGAGGTGACCAAGACGGTTGCCAGCACCAGCACCGCGGCTGCGGCGGCGATTCGGGATCGAAGCGACATGCGTGTTCTCCGCGGGGCCGGAGCAGGCCCCGCAACGAACCCTAGTTCAGGTTCCGTCGGCCCGCCACTGCCGGGTCGAGGGGGCGACGCGAATCGCCCGACGCGAATCGCCGGTCGTGGGCCTGGAGCATCGAGCAGTCGCGGCTGCATCCGCCCGGCCGCGCGTGAAGGGCAGTTGACGAGTCAACCGCGGGAGCATCACCGCACCTGCGGCACGACCGTTCCAATCGTCGCGACCGTCTCGGCCGCCGGCCGCGGTTCCGGCCGCTGCGATCGCCCGGCCAGCGTGGCCTGCCGCCGGGCCGCGGCCGCGACCCCGCAGCCGCCGATCGGCAACAACATGAACACCGGTGCCAGCATCCAAGGCAGCCACACGGCCAGTCCGCGCCGGGGGCGGTCGACCATGTCAGTGGGAATCCGCACGTCCATGGAGCGGGGAATAGCGACCGGCCCGCCGTGAATCAAGGCCGGGCGGCGCGGTGAAGTGGCCGAGGCGGGGATCGAACCCGCACGGAGATCGCTCTCCACGGGATTTTAAGTCCCGTGCGTCTGCCAGTTTCGCCACTCGGCCGCGGCGGCTTTCGGCCGCAAGCATACCGCCGGCTCCGGATCCCGCCTCGACCATCGTCCGTATCGACGGCTGTATCGACGACCCGCAGCCGCCTACAATCCCGGCTCCGCCCCGGCGGCAGCCGGTCTTTCCCCGTGAGCCTCTCCGTGCCCCACGAGCAGGATTCGACGACGACGCGACAGCCCACGGGCATCGACGGCTTTCTCGGGACTCGGGCCTCGCTGGGGATGGACGTCGTGCTCGTCGGCCTCATCGCGCTGCTGCCGGTGCTCGGCTGGAGCATCGCCGCCGTCCGCCGCGGCCGCTACGACGTCCACAAGCGGTTACAGTTGTTCATCGTCGCCGCCCTCGCGGCGGCGATCCTCGTCTTCGAGATCGACGTCCGGCTGGTCAGCGACTGGCGGGAGCGGGCCCGGGCCGGATGGCTGCCGGGGGGCAACCCGTGGTGGCCGACGGGCGTGCTCGCGGCGCTCGGCGTCCATCTGCTGTTCGCCATCTCCACGTTCGTACTCCTCGCCTGGGTGACGATCGAGGCCTGGCGACGGTTCCCGCGGCCGCTTCTGCCGGGTGCCCACGGCCCGCGGCACCGGCGGATGGCCCGGCTCGCGGCCCTCGACCTGCTGTGCACGGCCGTCACCGGCTCGGTGTTTTACTGGCTCGCCTTCGTGGCCAGGTGACGGCCCGCGGGGGCATCGGCGGCGCCGAACCAGCGGCAGAGCCAGACGCCCCCGAAGTAGAGCAGGCAGAGGGGCAGGGCGAGGAACAGCATGCTGTAGGGGTCGGCCGGCGTGAGCACGGCCGAGACGACGGCGATCGCCAGCACGGCGAACCGCCAGTGGCTCGTGTAGGTCTCCCGCTCCACCACGCCGATCCGCTCCAGGAAGAGCATGACGAGCGGCAGTTGGAAGCCGATTCCGAAGCCGAGCGGGAGGATGAGGACGAACGACAGCCATTCCGTGATCCGCGGATCGGGGTCGAGGCCCAGCCACTTGTTGAACTGCAGCAGGTAGTCGAGGACGAAGTCGAAGACGAAGAAGAAGGCGAGGAAGACACCGGCGAGAAACAGGCCGATGCTGAAGGGAAGAAACGTCCACACCCAGCGTCGCTCGTGGGCGTAGAGGCCGGCGGCCACGAACGTCCAGAGCTGATAGAAGATCCACGGGCTGGAGAGGACGATGCCCACGAGGAGGGCCGTCCGCACCCAGATGCCGAAGGCCTCCTGCTGGCTGAGCGTCGTGATGCTGACCCGCGGATCGCGGGCCATCGGCAGCCAGAGGACGACCGGAGCGAGGCCCGTCGCGTCGAAGGAGGCGGCCGCCCCGGTGGTGGTGCCGGTGGTGGCCTGAACGGGAGGCAGCACGAGCCCGGTGCCGGCCGCGGCCGGGAGTCGGTCGACGTGCACCTCGCGGACCTCGAACGACCAGCCGCGGCGGACTGCATCCTCGACCTCGGTCGTCGAGTAGGGAAGCAGCCGGCCACCATGTTCGGCAGGGGACCAGCGCTTCGTGAGCTCGATCGCCTGGGCGCCGTAGTACCGCTCCAGCGACCGCTTCAGGGGATCCTCGATGAGTCGCACCACGTCGCGGGCGACGAAGAAGCCGAGAAACAAGGCCACGACGAAGCCGGCTGCGGCACGGATCAGACAGGTCCGCAGCTCCTCCAGATGCTCGCCGAAGGTCATCGTCGAGCTTTGGAACAGGTCCTCGTCGTGCGTGCGGGGCATGGATGTGGTCGTCGTTTTTGCCGGGGGCGGGCCGGCGACAACCGGTCGCCGCCCGCCACTCGACTCTACCTTACGGTCCGGCCCGCGGTCCGGCGCCGGACCGCGGGCTTCAGGCCCCGTATTTCCCGAATCGCAGCGCGTGGGCCATCGCCAGCAGCATCAGGTGCTTGGCGGGGAAGATGCCGAACCCGCCCCGCAGGCAGTCCCGCTCCGAAAAATTCGTCAGCCCATCGGGCCGGCAGGTGTCGGCGACGAGCAGGGTCGGCACCGGGTGCCAGCTGTGGCTCTTCAGCCGGCTCGGCGTTGAATGGTCGCCGGTCACGATCAGGACGTCGGGCTTCAGTCTCTCGATCCGCGGGATGGCGGCGTCGAGCTCCTCGATCCGCTTCACCTTCTGGTCGAAGGCGCCGTCCTCTCCGGTGGAGTCGGTGTACTTGAAGTGCAGGAAGAAGAAGTCGTAGTCCGGCCAGGCCTTCTCCAGCTCCGCCACCTGATCGTCGAGCGACTGGGCGTTGCCGACGAGCGTCATGCCGACGAGCCGGGCGAGACCCTTGTACATCGGGTAGACGGCGATGGCCGCAGCCTTCAGGCCGTAGAGGTCGGCGTAGGTGGGGAGGGCGGGCTTCGCCGCGAAGCCGCGCAGCACGAGCCCGTTGGCCTTCTTCTCGTCGGCGAGGATCGCCCGCGCCTGGCGGACGAACTCCTTGGCGACCTCGGCCGTCCGCTTCGCCGCCGGCGTGACCGGCTGCGGAGCGAGCGGCGCGACGCCGACGGCCTGGGGATCGGTGTCGGCGACGCCGCCGTCGAGTCCTGGCCCGCGGAAGACGACGACGAAGCGGTGCTCCTTGACCGGCTTGACGAACGTCTCGACGCCGTCGATCTTCACCCCCTGGAGCCGTTCCACGACCTTGAAACTCTCCTCCGAGGGAATGCGGCCGGCACGGCGGTCGCTGATCAGGCCGGCGGCGTCGAGCGTGCAGAAGTTGCCCCGTGCCGCCACGTCGTGAGGTCCGAGCTCGAAGCCGATGCCCGTCGCCTCGAGCGCGCCGCGGCCGATCTTGAACTCCAGCGGGTCGTAGCCGAACAGGCCGAGGTGCCCCGGGCCGGAGCCGGGGGTGATGCCGGGCAGCACCGGCACGCTGCCGCCGCTCGTGCCCCGGGCTGCGAGCCTGTCGAGGTTCGGCGTTCGGGCCGTCTCCAGTTCCGTGCGTCCACTCGGCTCCAGCGGCAGACCGCCGAGGCCGTCGGCCACGAGCATGACGATCTTGGTGCTGTTCTTCTCGGCGAGTTCGCGGATCAGGTCGTGCTCGATCACGGGGGCGGGTCTCCGGGGGGTGCGGCCGACGCAGGAGCGGATGCCGGGAGGCTTCGTTGCCGCCCCGGGGCCGGGTGCGATACAGTTTCGCCGGTTTTTCCCATCGGCCAAGGGCGCGGTGAAAACAGCCGCGCCGGCCCGTTCCCGACCGGCGGAACGATCCCGTGCATTCCGCCGCATGAGCGTCATCCGGCCCAAACCACCCGTCGAGCCGTTGCACGTCGCCGGTGCCGCCGCCTTCGCTGCCGGCGGCCTCGATGGGGAGCGGCTCGCCCCGCTGCTCGGGGCCGCCCGGGCCGATCTGCTCGCGGCCGTGGACGCGTCTCGGGCGACCGCCGAAGACCATGCCGGGCGGCCCGCCGACGCCGAGGCCGCGGGCATCGACCTGCCCGATCGGCTGCTCGCCGCCTACACGACCAGCCGGCCGCAGAGCGAACTGTATGCAATTCTTCAGGCGGCCCACCGGATGCGGGACGAAGTCGATCGCCTGATCGTGATCGGTGCCGGCGGCTGCCACTACGGGCCGCGGCTTCTCTTCGAGACCTGCTGCCATCCGTTGCACAACGAGCTCTCGCGCGGCGACCGCGGTGGCCGGCCCCGCGTGTCGTTCGCCGGCGACGCGTTCGACGACGACCTCGTGCAGGGGCTGCTCGATCTCGTCGCGCCAGCGGGCCGGCCGATGAGCGACGACCTGCTCGACCGCTGGGCCATGCTCGTCGCCGATCCGCTCGTTGTTCACGGTGCCGCCGCGCCGGTCGCGTCGACGGCGGTCTCGACACGGCTCTTTCTGGCGGCGCTTGACGCGAGCGTCGGGGGCGATGCAGGCCGTCGTGCCGCCCGGCTGCTCACGATCGCGGCGCCGACGACCCGGCTGGCGGCGGTCGGACGGGCCGTCGGCTGTCGCCACACGTTCACGATGCTCCCGGGCCTGCCGGAGGCCTGCCTGGTGTTCACGGCGGCCGGCCTGCTTCCGGCGGCGCTGGCGGGGATCGACGTCGTGCGGTTCCTGGAGGGTGCGGCGGCGGTCATGCGCCGGTTTCGTGAGGCGCCGGTCGACGTCAATCCGGCGCTCCAGGTCGCCGGCGCAACGCATTGCGCCGGCGGTCGAGGCATGCACGTGCAGATGGTCGCCCCGCCTGCCGGGCGGCTGGAGGCGGTCTGTCGGTGGCACGATGCCTGTGTCGACCGCCGCGGCACTGCGGCCGGGGGTCTGCTCGACATCCGGCTCGTGGTCGCCGAACCGCGCCGCGACCCGCTCGCCCTGCCCGCCGTCGGAGCCATGTGCGACGACGTCGACGGACTCGATGCCTTCGTCGGCCGCCGCTGCTCCGACGTCGCGGGCAGTGCCGGGCCCGACGCGGCGCGGGGCGGGGAAAGCCGGCCGCACATCACGATCCGCCTGCCGCGGGTGGACGAGCATGCGATCGGCCAGCTCGTGCAGCTGCACGTCCTCGCCGCGGCCATCACCCGGCGACTCTTCGCGGCCGGTGCATGAGCCACCGCGCCGGCACCAGCCGCCCGCCGGACGGAGGTCCTATAATCCCGGCCTGGATCAGCGGCTGCGGCCTGCACCTGCGGCCGCCGTCATCCTCACGCCGCTTGTCATACGCACCGCCCGGAGCCTTTCCCGATGCCGATCACGCTCACCTGGACCGGACACGCCACCTGGCTCGTCGACACGGGGCAGGGCACCCTGCTCGTCGATCCCTTTCTCGACGAGTGCCCAACCGCGAGCATGAAGGCGCACGACGTGGCCTGCGATGCGATCCTCGTGACGCACGGCCACTTCGACCACGTCGCCGACCTCGTGGCGGTCGCGACGCGGACTCGGGCCCAGGTGTTCTGCAACTGGGAGATCGCGCAGTGGCTGGGGAGACAGGGGGTTGACCGGGTGCAGCCGATGAATCTCGGCGGCAGCGTCGCCGTGCCGGGGGGGCGGGCGAAGATGGAGATCGCCCACCACTCGTCGAGCCTGCCGGATGGATCGTATGGCGGCAACCCAGCCGGCTGGCTCCTCGACGTGTCAGGCGTGCGCGTCTACATCGCCGGCGACACCGCGTTGTTTTCCGACATGGAGCGGATCGGCAGGCCGGTGCGGGGCAGGGGCCTCGACGTCGCGATCCTGCCGATCGGCGACCTGTTCACGATGGGGCCGGACGACGCGGTCGAGGCGGTCCGGCTCCTGAGGCCGAAACTCGCGCTGCCGAGCCACTACGGGACCTGGCCGCCGATCGAGCAGGACGCGGGAGCCTGGGCCCGCCGGCTCGAAGCCGAGGGGCTGGCCGCCGCGCGGGCGCCGGCGACCGGGGAACGGTTTACCGTGGGCTGATCGAGATCCTCGGGCCGGCGGCTTGCGCGACGCGTCGGGTTGGCGGACGAACCGCCATGAACGTCCCGGTGATTTCCTCCCGGTGTCTTCCCTTGAAGACCGATTCCGCGCCGCCCAGGACCCGCCGCCGCGCGGAACACCGAGGCGCTCGTCAGGGCCGGGCGGCATCGCCGCCGGGCAGCTCGACGGGCGTCGCGGGGGGCACCTGGACCTCGATCGCGTCGCCGACGACGCGGACCGGGAAGACGTCGACCTTGAGTTTCGGATTGTCGCACCAGGCGCCGTCGCAGATCCGGAACCGCCAGGCGTGCCAGGGACAGGTGACGATCCCGTCCACGAACGGACCTGAGCCGAGCGACGCCCCCATGTGCGGGCAGAGGTCGTCCAGCGCGTGGTAGGCGGTGCCGTCGTGGAACAGGGCCACGAGCCGGCCGGCGACCTCGTAGGTGCGGCCCGCGCCCGATGGTACGTCCCCGACGTGGGCGATCTTCACGAAGGGAACGTCCGCGCGTTCTGCCGCCGGCGGTGGTGCATCGTGGCTCATGGATCGATCCTTCCCCGGCTATCATACCGGGTATGCACGCCCGGTTCGCGCCGCCGTCCTCCTCGCCGCGTCGGATTCGCCTCCTCGCCCTCGACGTGGACGGCACCGTGACCGACAGCCGCCACGAGGTGACGATCGTCGCGGAGCGGGCGATCGAACGGGTGCGTGCGGCGGGCGTGCGGGTCTTGCTCGCCACCGGCCGCCGCTACCGCGACACGCTGCCCGTCGCCGCCCGGCTCGGGCTCGTCGATCCGCTGGTCACGGCCACCGGCGCGCTCGTGAAGCGGCCCACCGATCATGCCACGCTCCAACGGGCGGCCTTCGCCCCCGGCGTGCTCCAAGGGATCGTGGACCTGATCGTGGACGCCGGCCACGAACCCGTGCTGTACACCGACAGTTACGCCGCCGGCTTCGACTTCCACTGCCGCAGCCTCGACGGCGGTGGCCGCGGCCTCGGCGAGTATCTCGACCGCAACCGCAGCCTGGCCGACGTCCGCCCAGACCTGCACGTCGCCCCGCCGGCTGATGCATTCGCCGGCTTCGCCATGGGCGCGCGGGAGTCGATGCACGCCCTCGAGGCCGCGCTTCGCGACGCGTTCCCCGGCCAGCTCGCCCTGCACACGATCCGCAGCCCGCGGTATCGGGACTGGCTCTGCGAGATCGCACCGGCCGGCGTGACCAAGTGGACCGGCGTCGCCGCGCTCGCCGCCGAGTTCGGGATCGCAGCCCACGAAGTGTGCGCCGTGGGGGACGACGTCAACGACCTGCCGATGCTCGAGGCCGCCGGCCTCGGCATCGCCATGGGCAACGCCGTGCCCGAGGTCCGGGCTGCGATGCGGCACGTCGTGGGCGGGCACGACGGCAGCGGGCTGGCCGACGTCGCCGAACTCGTCCTCGCCAGCCTTGCCTAGCTCGCCCAGTATCGCGATTCGCGACGTGGGCATCGGTCGACGCCCCTGAAACTGGCCTGCCGATCGTGGCCGCAGGTCGGGTATTTCTCCACCGCCCGCCGACCGGTGCGCACTGCCCGCTCCGAAGAACCGAATCCATGGACCTGAAGATTCATCGTCCGCAGGCTGTCTGCAGCCTCAGCGGGCGGCCGTTCGTCGCCGGCGAGCCGATCTATTCGGCGCTCGTCCGCGGCGGCAGCGGGCTGGAGCGGATCGACGTCGCCGCCGACGCCTGGTCGGGCCCCCCCGAGCGGACCCTCGCCTGGTGGCGGTCCGCATTTCCGGCGACGCCGACGGTCGGGGCGGTGCTGGCGCCTCCCGACGTCCTCCTCGACGTCCTCGAGGAACTCGAAGGCCGTCAGGAGGACGAACCGCTCCGGTTTCTCCTCGCCCTGCAGTTGGTGCGGCGCCGGATCCTGCGGATTGTCGACGACGCCCCGGGCGGACCGACCGGCGATGAACTGCTGCTCGCCTGCCGGAAGCGCGACCGCGAGTACCGGGTGCGGGCGGTGTCGGCGGAGGAAGCCGCGGCCGACGGCCTCGAGGCCCGGCTCTCGGCCCTGCTCTGGTCGGGGGAGGCCGCATGACCGCGTTATCCGTCCCTCCGCTGCGACCGCGGCCCGTCCATCCGCAACATCCGGCAGGCACTCCGCGCCGTGCGGCCGGCCGGGGCGTCACGCTGCTCATGCTCGCGGCCTGCGTGGCCGCCAGCGGTGCCTCCTGTCCCGGTGTCCTGCGGACCTCGCAGTTCGGCACGATGCCGCTGCCGCGGACGCTTCCGGCGCAGCCCTCGCTCGAGCAGATCATCGCCACCGTGCACGACAACACGCAGCGGGTGAAGAGCTACGTGGCGACGCAGGCGACGCTGGCCGTGCCGGGCGTTCCCCGGCTCGCCGCCCGCGTGGCCTGCGAGCCGCCGCTCCGCTTCCGGCTCCAGGCGCGGACGAGCATCAGCGGCGAAGAGCTCGACCTGGGAAGCAACGACGACCTGTTCTGGCTCTGGATCCGCCAGCACCAGCCCCCCGTCACGCTCTTCTGCCGGCACGACCGCTACGACGACTCGCCCGCCCGGCGGATGATTCCGATCCGCGCCGAGTGGATGCCCGAGATCCTCGGGCTCGTGCAGTTCCGGCCCCAGGACCGGCACGAGGGGCCGTTTCCGCTCCCCAACGGTCGGATCGAGATTCGCAGCTGGCTCGTGCCGCCGAACGCCACGGCCGCGGACGAGGTCCGGAAGTCGACCATCCTCGACGGCATCACCGGCCTCGTGCTGGAGCAGCACCTGTTCTCGTCGGCGGGGCAGCCGTTGGCAAGTGTGCGGACGTCGCGGCACCTCGTCGATCCCCCGTCGGGCGCCGCACTGCCGCGTATGGTGGAGGTCTACTGGCCGGCGTCTGACGTGTCCGGCGAGGTGCAGTTCACGCTCGAACTGACGTCGATCACGACCAACGTGCCGACCGGCGATCCGGCGCAGCTGTGGCGGATGCCGGCGCGACCCGGCTTCACGCCGGTCGACATCGCCGCGTTGCCCCCGGCCGGGACTGCGCCACCCGCCGCTCCGTGACGCGCATCAGCCCTTGGCCCGCATCTTCTGCCGGGCCCGGGAGAGGGCCGGTCCGATGGAGTTGAGCGGCATGCCCGTGAGCCGGCTGATCTCGTCGTAACTGCGGGCCTCGAGATGGTGCAGCCGCACGAGCCGGGCCTCGTCGGGGGCGAGCTTGCCGAGGAGTGATTCCACCTCGGCACGGTTGTCGGTGCCCGCCGCGGCACCGTCCGCTGTCGCCGCGTGCCGCATGCGGGCTTCGGGCCACGGCTTCCCGTCGTGTCGCGGCATCGACCGCGCGAGTGCGCGAACGGCGACGCGTCGTGCGACCACGGTCAGATAGGTGGAGAGACTCGACCGACCAGCGAACGAGCGGAGCACGGCCGCGTCGTCCCGCAGGCACTCGAGCAGAATTTCGGCGACGGCGTCGTCGCCGTCGGCGGTCGTCCAGGGCACCTGCCGCTGCTCGGCCGTCCGCCTGGCGACGTAGCTGAAGAGGCCGCCGAACCGGGTCAGGAACCGGTCCCAGGCTCCAGGCTCGCCGGCGAGGCAGCCGCGGACGAGCACCGCGTCGTGTGCGGCATGTGCCGTCGGGCTGGCTGGCTCCGTCGTCGCGTCGGACACGTCTCACCCCGACTGGCCGGACGGTCGGTTGCGGCCGGCGCCGCGCCGATCGCGGTCGCCTGCTTCCCCTGAATCATAGGGGGCCGCCGCAGCCGCCACCAACGGCACTCCGGCCGGCCCGGGCCGGTTTCAGGAAAACGGCTCGAAAGGCCGATGTCAGTTTCGTTGACAGGCGCCCCCGGCGGCGCTACCATGCCGCGCAGCAGGTCGTTGGGACGACGGTCTCGAGACCCAGGCTGCCCACAATCCGAGGAGGACTTTCCATGACGCACGTCGTCGCCGAGCCCTGTTTCGCCTGCAAGTACACCGATTGCGTCGTGGTCTGCCCCGTCGAGTGCTTCTACGAGGGGGACAAGATGGTCTACATCCACCCCGATGAGTGCATCGACTGCGAGGCCTGCGTGCCCGAGTGCCCTGTGGAGGCGATCTTCCACGAGGACAACCTGCCGGCCGAGTGGAAAGAGTTCAAGGAACTCAACGCCGAGATGGCCCCCCAGCTTCCGGTGATCACCGAGAAGAAGGATCCGCTCTGCGGCTAGTCCTTCGTCAGGAGAGGTCGGCGAGCCAGTAGGCAGTGTCGACGAAGCTTTTCCAGCTGGCGTACTTCGGGTTTCCGAGCTTGACGGCCAGCAGCGGGCTGCGGCGTGGCTTGGCGGGCAGGCGAACGAGGTGCATCCGCGCCTCCTGCGGCGTCCGTCCCCCCTTGCGGACATTGCAGGCCACGCAGGCGCAGACGATGTTTTCCCAGCTCGTGTCGCCGCCGCGGCTGCGGGGAACCACGTGATCGAGCGAGAGTTCGCTCGTGGGGAAGTGGCGGCCGCAGTACTGGCAGACGTTCTCGTCACGGGCGAAGATGTTCCGGCGGTTGAACCGCAGTCCCTGACGGGGCCCGCGGTCGCATCGCATCAGGCGGATCACCCGCGGTGCCTGAAGGTCGAAGCCGACGGCCCGGATCCAGTCTTGCTCCGGGGCGCGGAACGACGACCGCAGGGCCGACAGTTCCCGCCACGATGCGAACGAATAGGCGGCGAACTGCCCCTGTTCTATATGTACGACCTCGGCAAGTTCGCGGAACAGCAGGGCGATCGCCCGGCGCACGTTGGTGACCTGGACGGCGACGAACGAGCGGTTGAGCACGAGCACGCTCATTCCGAGCGCGGCTCCGGGTTGCACCGCGGCAGACGCGATACCAGACATGGAACGCTGGCTCCCGACCGGACTCGAGTCCTGCGGCAGTCGCCCGCTCCGGGCGGCCGCCCGATCGAAGACGAGTCTACCCGCAGCACGTCTGATCCGCCAACTGTCCCGATGCATGTCCGCCCGGTGCTTGCGTTCGCCGCCGGTTGCGGTCACACTCTGAAACGTGGTGGCGAGGCGGCTGCTACCGGCATTCCCCACGGTCTTTCGGAGCGGAAGATGCTTCACTACTCCTGCGATCTGTGCAAGCGGCCGATCGACGTCAAACGGGACGTCCGCCACGTCGTGAAAATCGAGGTCTTTCCGGCGGTCGAGGATCTCGATGCCGATGACGTCGAATTCTCCGACGTCGACAATCTCGAAGAGATGCACGAACTTCTCGAGAGTCTCGACGAGCGTGCCGCCGACGAAGTGGGCGACACCGCGACCCGCACGCTGCGGTTCGATCTCTGCGACGCCTGCCGGCAGCGCTACCTCAAGAATCCGCTCGGTGCGAAGACCACCAAGCAGTTCAACTTCAGCAACAACTGACCCGCCCCCCGCGGCACCACGCGGGACGCGGCGGTCATCCCGGCAACCGCCAGTCCGGGGGTGAGTCCTTCCCATCCGGCCGGTGTCGGGTAAGGTGGCTCGGTCGCCGCGGGCAGGGGCCCCGCCGGCGGCCGCCCGGGTCACGGGCAGCGCTCACAGGCCCACGTCACAGGAGACAGGTTCGTCATGGCCGGCCGCACGCTCGAAATCGCAGCCATCCCCGGGGACGGCACGGGCCCCGAAGTCAGCGCGGAGGCGCTAAAGGTGCTGGCCGCCGTGGCCGCCGCAGACGGGATCGACTACCGGGTGGAGACGCTCGACTGGGGCGGCGACCGCTACCTGCGAACCGGCGAGATCATCCCCGAGGGCGGGCTCGACACGCTCCGCGCCAAGGACGCCATCTTCCTCGGGGCCATCGGCCACCCCAAGGTCGCCCCCGGCATCCTCGAGAAGGGGCTGCTCCTCGACCTGCGGTTCAAGCTCGACCAGTACATCAACCTCCGCCCGGTGAAACTCCTTCCCGGCGTGGAGACTCCGCTCGCTGGCCGCGGGCCCGCCGACATCGACTTCGTCGTCGTCCGCGAGAACACCGAGGACCTGTACTGCGGCGTCGGCGGCTACCTCAAGAAGGGCACGCCCGACGAGGTCGCGGTGCAGCAGGCGGTCTACACGCGGAAGGGGACCGAGCGGTGCATCCGCTGGGCCTTCGAATACACCCGGCGCCGGAACAGCCCCAAGAAGACGCTCACCCTCGTCGCCAAGACGAACGTCCTGACGTTCGGCCACGACCTCTGGTGGCGGACGTTCCAGGACGTGGCCCGCGAGTATCCCGACGTCAAGACCGACTACAACCACGTCGACGCCTGCTGCATGTGGATGGTGAAGAACCCCGACGCCTACGACGTGATCGTCACCACCAACATGTTCGGCGACATCATCACCGACCTGGGCGGAATCCTCCAGGGCGGGATGGGCGTGGCGGCGGGGGCGAACCTCAATCCCGACCGGCGGCCCGATGGCCGGCCGGGCGTGAGCATGTTCGAGCCGATGGGGGGCAGCGCCCCCAAGTACACCGGCCTCGACCAGATCAACCCGATCGCGGCGATCAACGCGATGGCGATGCTCTTGGAGCACAGCGGCCATCCGGCGGCGGGCCGGAAGATCGAGCGGGCGGTGGCCCAGGTCACGGGCACGAAGATGAAGAGCCAGGCGGCGGGCCGGATGGGGCACGGCACGCGGGCCGTCGGCGACCTCGTCGTGGCGGCGCTCCAGACGGTCTGAAGGAAGAAAAATAGTCCGGCCAATGGCACTTCCGCAACGGTCTTCCAGCCGATGAGCGACTCGTGAGCGTCGGGAGGAGGGGTTCGGGCGTGCGGAGACGGTTTCCCGAGACGTCGAAACACCGCTTACGCCCCGCTGCGATGGTGTTTTTCTCGCCTTGGCGCAGACCGTCTCCCGGGTCGCCCGTCCGGGGCCTTGATGCCTCGCTTCCGGCACCGTTCAGAGGCTACGGATGTCGATCACGGGCAGCTCGTCGGGCGACACCTGAACCGCTGCGCGGTCGTCATCAGCCTGGACAAGCTCGCCCCAGTCCGTGGGCGGGCCACGAGCGGGAGAGACGGGAGGCGGCTCGAGTGGTTCGCCGAGGTGTTTGAGAATCTTCCGGATCGGCCCTGGCTCCGTGATGAAGACAATGAGCCGGATGTCGCCGCCACAGGTGGGCACGCAAGTGGAAACTCCTCCCCCACCCGGGCCAGGAGTTTCGCCCAGGCAATGCGCGAGGTGTCATGTGAGCGTGGCTTTTGATGTGTGTGAGCCGGGGCGCAGCAGCCTCCCGCGCCGTGCCCGTCGCTCGCATGCCCGCCAGCCTCGGCCTCTTGCCGCTTGCCGACGTTCCCGATCGCCAGCGCCGTGACGGCGGGCCTGAGCGGGTGGTTCGGCGCAAACACCCCGTGATACCGATGCCGGTGCTTGCGCGGCGGCGGCACGAGATCGGCGAGCCGGTCGAGAAACTCAAACGGCGTGAACTCGACGACGCCGCTGGCCCCTGGCCGCGTGGACTTTCGCGAGCGGCCCGGGCCGACCCAGTTGGCGGCTTTGTGCCTGGGCAGCACGTAGCAGACTTTGGCTGCGTGGCCGCTTGCGTCGCGGGTCACGGAGAGCCGCTCGAGTGTGAAGGGGGGCCAGGCACACTATCGCAGCAGGTGCTCGAGATACCAGCTCCTCCCGCAGGTCCTCGGCGGCGGCACCGGGTACGAGGTTCGCACGGAGGGGGAATTCGATGCGGCTCTGAAAAAGTGCCTGGCCAACCAGTCGGAAATGAGCATCATCCGCGTGCACATCGGTCTGGAAGACCGGAGCGTCACGCTCGACAGGCTGGCCGCCGGCCTGGCGCGTCGCATCCGGGACTGAGGGCCCGGACGAACATTTTTGGATTTTTTTGCCCCTGGAGGCGGTGACTCTCGCTTAAACACGTGAGGAGATCACCGTCATGCACTCGGACGAACCATTCCGACCCGGACAAAACCGGGAAAAGCCGCACATCAGCCGGGAATCAGGAGGACCGACTCCGCCGGGAGGGCAAAACCGGATTCGCCTGCTGGACCTCGTGCGACACGCTGCCCGGGCCCGGCACCTGGCGCCGAATACGGAAAAAGCCTACGTCTATTGGGTCCGCCGCTTCGTGCTCTTTCATGGCCGCAGGCACCCGCGGGACATGCGCGAGCCGGAGGTCAACGCGTTTCTGACGGATCTCGCCGTGAGCGGCCGCGTCGCATCGGCGACCCAAAACCAGGCCCTGGCCGGGCTTCTGTTCCTGTACGAGGAGGTCCTGCAACAACCGCTGGACCGCCTTCGGGGGGTGGTGCGGGCCAAGCGGCCCAAGCGACTGCCATCCGTTCTGTCCCCCGAGGAAGTGCAGAAGGTTCTCGGGGGAATGTCGGGCCAACCGCGGGTCATAGCGACGCTTCTCTACGGCGCCGGCCTGCGTTTGCTCGAGGCGTTGCAACTCCGGGTTATTGACGCTTGAAAAAAAGATTCATGGCCGATGGGCCGGGTGGCCGATACCCCATGCATGCCATACAGCGGAAAACGAAAAGACGCGGAAACGCGCAGGCTGAAAGCCATGGAGTTACTGGACT
>Ga0315899_10000081_pt1 | contig 118219 bp, 119 predicted proteins | sample LakEriMetagenome_2_FD_203518 | JGI IMG/M metagenome (GOLD analysis project Ga0315899, IMG submission 203518) | Freshwater fungal communities from buoy surface, Lake Erie, Ohio, United States - Buoy 4 MA112 | ecosystem: Environmental > Aquatic > Freshwater > Lake | place: USA: Lake Erie, Ohio... | reverse complement strand
GTCTGAATAACTGAGTAGCTTGTTGAACATTCTGGTCTAATGATAAATCTAATCCAGTAATTCTTTTCAGATCAAAGTCCATTCTTTTAAAAGTATTATCTCTCTTCTTAATACTTTCACTATGTGTTAAAGGAGCATTTAAAAGTTGTCCATACATACTGTTAAGTCTGCTCCAGTTTTGATCATACTGAGTTTGCTTTAGCTGTAATACATTAGCTAAAAGATTTAAGTCTGGTTGAGATGCTTGGTAATCAGGTATATAATCTGTAACTCCCTGTGGATATTGTGCCATAATATTTTTATATTATAAAACTATCAAAATTTTTTAAGTTTAATAAACTTAATAAGTTTATCATAATAAAAATGGATATATATTACTAGCTAAAACATAGCCACCATTTGCCATTCTTTGTCCTCCATACATACCTTTATTTAATCTAGCTTCTTTATAAGCCATATCAAATGCTTTGTCATAGTCACCAGTTTTTCCAGCATAGTATGTAATTCTATCTTCTAAAGATGAACCACCTGCACCAGTGAAAGGTTTTTCCATTCCTGTGTTATAAACAAATTCATTTTCATAATCTCCTGCAAATTGTGGTGTTCTTGTATTTATCTGTTGTATTGCAGCCATTCTATCAATACCAGCAATATCAGCACCCATTGTGTTATAGAGCCATTTATTTTCATTTGCAATCTCTCTTGCTCTATCATCTTTTTGCCCTGCCAATGCTGTATTCATAATGTTTGTATTGGCAAGCATATTAGAATTATCTATTGTAGCTTTTTGTACATTGGTTTCTCTTTGTCTATCAACATTTCTAGACTGAACACCAGCTACAGCATCCATAGAAGCTCTAAGTCCTTTACCAAGTAGATCTTTCATCTGAGCTTGTTTAGCACCAGTAGCTCCAGCCATACCGGTCATTACTGCATTTTGTAATGCATTAACTGCAGCCTGAGCTGTATCAACTTTAGTTTGATATTCTTCATAAGCTCCTTCTACCTGTGCTCTTGGTGTAAGTACTACATTTGAACGAGGAACTTTTGTTTTCATTAATGCATTCCTAGCAATATCCAATCTTGATCTTTTACTTAAATGTGGTCTGTCCATACCACCACCTGATACTTCTCCTCTAGCCCCACCTTCACATACACACTCTTCTTCTTTTTCAATTGGAAATTCTTTTACTTCTCCAGTATTAGGGTCAACACATCTGCAATATAAATCATCTGGAGTATCAGGACAATCTGAACATTTTCCAGTAACTGGATCTTTAGTTCTTACAATAGGTTTACCAGTTGCATCAACCATTGCTTTACCTGTATTAGGATCTATACAAGGTTCACAATCTTGAGTAGGATCTTCATCATCCTTAAACACTGCCTCTTTTTTCTCAAATTTTTTATTTGCTGCTTCAATACAATTTTTATATCGTGGATTAGCAGAAAGTTTAGCTACACCTGCTTCAAGAGCTTCTTCATAACCCTCATCACCTGGTCTTTTACCTTTTAAATAAGCCGGAAAAACTTCTAGTACTGCTTGTTTTACGTCACCAGATTGTTGTATTTTTTTACAGACACCTTGAGCCACACTCTCTTCTGTTCCACCACCGCTACCAGTATAATATTTTACTGCTTGTCCTTTACCTCTTGTTGTTCTATACCAACCTTGCGCATTCTTACCAGTAGTTCCTACAGGAGTTCCTGATACCCAACCAGCATCAGTAGGTGCTGCTGTAGTTCTTGTTGCTGGAATATTATTTACAGTAACAGTAGTTCCAGTACCTGTTCCATTACCATTACCTGTTCCATTACCATTACCTGTTCCATTACCATTACCTGTTCCATTACCATTAACTTGACTATTGTCAGTACCTGCAAACTTAGGAACACCTCCATAAGCCATTTGATCAGGATAATATGGAAAATCATATCCACCCATCTGCATACCATACATAGCATATGGCATACCACCATACTGCATCATACCTTCTTGTGGAGGCATCATACCTTGCTCAGGCATCATATCAGGAGGAGGCATAGAACCTTGCATTTGTGCTGTATCAGTAGGTCTAGCTATAGCTTCTCCACTTGGCATTTGCTCAGGATATGCTGGAGCTTCTTGTGGTTGTTGAAGCATTTGTTGTTGAGCCATCATTGCTTGCTCAGGATTTGCTTGTTGCATTTCTTGAGCCATCATTGGATTTTGTTCTTGTGGCATTTGTTGACCACCCGGTGTTTGTCCTTGAGCTAATGCAGTTTCTAAAGCTTCTGCTTGTTCTTTTAGTTCAGGTATTAAATCCTCTTCATTAATTTGATTAGCTTCCATATAAGGTTTAGCCATAGCGGGAACACCTTGAGGAAATCCTTTCATAGATTCTTGTACAAGAGCAAGAGCACCCAACTTCATGATATAGTTCTTAATCATAATAGTTGCAGTATTTCTTTCTAACTTACCACTATCTGGATCAAGAAGTATTGATTTGTATTTACTTATATCATAAGGTTTAGCTAATTCAGCTGGAGTATATCCTCCTTTCTTTGGTGTTTTATTAAACATTGCTAATACAGCAGGATCATTTATTCTTAATGATGCTGTATCACTAAAGATAAATGTATCATCCGGGAGGTTCAAAGGAGTTCCCCCTTCAAAATGTCTTTTACCTTTTATCTTTAAATGATCTGGAATTGTTTGACCTGTGATAGGACCAAAGGCTGTTTCTCCACGTTCTGCCTCTAGATTTGCTTCATCTCTTGAAACCTCATCCACTGTACTTTTTACTCCTTTGTAAGCTTTGCTATCCATAGCTTTATAATCAGCACCTCCAAAGGCACCAGGTTGTAATGATAATGAACCATCAACCTGCTTACCATAAGCAGCTTTACCCAAAGGCATTTTTGTAATTTGAACTCTCATGTGTTAGTTATAAAAATTTTATTTGTCCACCAGCAGCTAATATTTTTCCTATCTCTTCTTGAGTAAGATCATATACTCCACCTTTTTTATATTTTAATTCACCACCTTCTTTAGTAAATGCATCAGTACCAACAACTCTATTAAAGCCAGTGCTTCCACGTCCTTGACCCTTAGAACCAATTCTTTGATCAAGACCACTATAACCTCCACGAGTAGGAGTATAAGTTATTACATCTCTATTATCTGATCCAGTAAGTTCATTTAAATAATTCTCATCATAGATATTCTCCATTGTTTGTCCAATACCTTGAGCAGCATAACCAGCAGCTGCACCTAAATTAGCAACACCCGTGAGATTTAATGTTCTTGCTTTATTGATATCATACTCAGCTGTAAAGTCTTGTGGAGTATTTGAATCTACATAAGCTTCATTATAACAAGGATCTCCAGGTTTTGCATTCTTTACAGCTTCTTCTGTACAAGGACCTACACCACCTGTAGCAATACTTGTATTGTTAGGATCAAAAGGACCTACACCACTAAACTGTCCACCTGGATCGAATGTTGGCATATAACCACCAAATTGTTTTTTCTCTTGCGTGTTATAATATCCTTCAACTTCTGACGGAGATTTTTGACCTGGTATCATTTTACTTTGTCTATCATACCAATTATTATCATTATCCCTTACTGTTTTTACTTGACCTTGATTTTGATAATCTTCAGAAGCAGTATAACCAGCACCTAAGAATTGAGCATCTTCTTTAGAAACAGGATTTATTGCATTATAGAAATCCTGTGGATTTGTATAATTAGTAATACTTCCTTCCATAGGTACATACTCTTCTTCATTTCTTGCTGCTCTTCTATCCCATCTCTCTATTCTTCTATCCAATCTTGCGTCTCTTCTAGAATCTTTATCATTTGATCTAGTATCAGAATCTGACTTAGGTTCATTTAATGCATTTGCTTGCATTGGTTGTTCCTTGTATGGTTCATTAGAAAGGAAAGGAGCTCCTGTATATTGTTTGTTTGATCCATAACCATATGTGCTTGGATTATTTGGATCTATATAATTACCTTTAATAGTCATCTTATGACTAAATGGTTTATCAACTCTCTCATAGTCATAATAGTATCCTGCTTGATTTGGTTGACCTTTACCAGATGAACCAAAATTTTCCATAATTGCACCTTTGCCATCACTTATCTGAACTCCATTTCTCCAAACTGATCCATCTGCTCTTACTTCATCACCTACTTGAAATCCTCCAGAAGTATTTGGTTGACCTTGTCCTTGAGGTGCACCTGTTCCGGTTCCTTGTCCTTGTGGTTGGAACATCTGACCTTGAGCATTCATAATAGGACCTCTTTGACTCATCCATTCAAAGTCATAGTTTCTTCCTGTTTGAGGATTTCTTTTAAAAATACCAAAGGTATCTCTGATTTCTTCAAGTAACCCTTTTGGTTGAACAGGATATTGATAACCACCACGATAACCACCACCAGAAGGTCTTGTAGTTACATTAGGTTTATAGCCACCTTGGTTTTGACCTGTTGCATAGATTTTTGTATTATCATATGTAGCATTTGGATCTAAAGTACCCGATGATTTTAAATATTCAAAGGCAGCTTTATTCTGTTGCTCTGATAAATTTGGATTAAATCTTTGAAAAGCAGGACTTTGGTATTGTGGATTTGTGTTACCTTTTACATCACCAGTAACTGTCCATCCATCAGCAGCTTTAACTAAACCTCCTCTTCTGTAATATGGATCTGTAGTATCTTTAGTACTAATATCATTATTATCATAGTATACTATAGGAGATATATTCATTTCATTACCATTTCCTCCAGAAACAAACTTTTGTAGATTACCAAATTGATCTGGTTGAACTCCTGTAGCTGCTCCACCAAACTGTTGTTTTTTTAGTTTTGCAAATTGTTCTGGATAGTTAGTTCTAAAATATTCATCACCACCTATATTTTGGTATGACTCTCTATTTTTATCGTACTCATATTGTAACCAATCATCTGGACTATACCAGCCTTGAACTTCTGCATCCGCTTCCCAAACATCTGAACCAGGTTTTTGATATCCTTCTCCAAATACTTTATCAGGATGTTTAAGTCTAGCAGCTACTTCAGCATCTACTTGAGTTGGTTGCCAATTTTCATCTCCCATACTTAGTATAGGATATTCAGATTGTGTTTGATAGTACTGACCCGTTTTAGGATCTTTAAAATAAAACATTCCTGACTGGTAATTTTCAGGATCTTGTAAAATATTAAAATCATATTGAGTACCATAAGCTTTATTTTCAGGATCTAAAATATTTTCTCTAAATGATGGAACATATTCATCTGTACTTGTATCCGTTGTGACATTAACATCTGTACCTTGAGGGTTTGGATTTTCTAAATAATCCGCAATACCATTACCATTACTATCTGCATTAAAACCTTCATAACCAGGACCATAAGATCCTGTTGTTGGATTATTTTTTAATCCTGGTGAAGTTTTTCCAGGATCAGCAACAGCATTAACATTAGATGCTTTTCTTCTTACTATTTCTCCAGGGTATGTACTGTGTGTACTCCAAGAAGATCCATAACTAGAGCCATATGCTGCTGGCATATAACCATATCCCGGCATCACACCTCTTCCTCTTCCTGCCCCCATCATTCCTGATAACATAGCAGCAGGAATTCCTTTAGCTGACCATTCTCTTTTTCCTGACCACCATGGACCTTTTTTATATTGTACATCTATAAATGGACCTTGAGGAGCTTGACCACTTCCTTGTTGTCCTTGTGGTGCTTGTACTATCTGAGGTGAAATAAATTGCAAGTAATCTGGTAAACCAGAAACACCAGAATATCCAGCAGCCATATCTCCAAACATTCTGTTCCAATCCTTACCCATTTTACGTTGCTGTCTTCTTTCTTGTCTTTGCTCACGTCCTCTTCTAGCTTCAGGCATTTGTTCATAGCCTGCACCATGTATTTGATTCATAGGTGTATTAAATATATTTGACACAGATCCTGTATATGCTTGTAAATGATGCATAGGATTTTCTACATCCTGTTGTTGCATCTCCATTCCATCTTGAGCCATGGGCATAGATGGTAATGATTTTACTTCTTCTTGTAATTTTTTAGTGTGGTCATAAATTTCCTTTGCATAAAACTCATTCCCAAGATTTTTAATTCCTCTTTTAAAACTACCTATAAAATTTTCTCTACCATTTACAGGTGTATCTAATATTGATGGATTGGCATTTCTTTGCTCTTGCTCCATCCCCTCGGCAGCTTTCTTTAATCCATTCACAATATTTTTTACAAACTTCTTTTTATTCACGGCTCCTCCTTTTTTTTCAATTGATAAGGCTGCGTCATCTTCAGCAGCTAAATCATCTGACTCTTCATCAAAATCATCCCAGCCTGAGTCATCATCTGAAACCCACTGATCTGTTAAACTATAGAGTTTTTCTTTTTTAATTACTTCTTCTTCTGATTCTGAGTCAGGAATCATCTCTTCTGTTTCCTCTCTTTTTTCTTCAGCATCTTTTAATAGTTCTTTTACATCTTCTATTTCTGCTTCAGCCTCAACATAAGATAAACCAAATGTACTTTGTAAATGATCAATTACATCTTCTTCACTGTTTGTTAATGTAAATTGATCTAAGATTTCATTTTTAATTGCTTGGGAATCTTGTTGCATTCCTACCCTAGCTTTTTTAGTTCCTCCATAAAGGAATGCGGCAGTTTTATTAATAAACTTACCTTCACCACCATTTGGGTTTTTAGAAATCCGGACTTTAATTTTTTTCATAATACTCCGCTATATATTAATATAATAAAATTTAGTTTAACAAATAAACATAATAAGTTTACTTTTCATAAACTAAATATCCTCTAGATACATAATCTTTTATTTCCTCTGGAGTTAATTCTAAATCCATTGAGGCCTCTCCTCCAAATTTTTTTTCATTGTCATTACCAATAGCATCATCAAAAGATAATATCCACTCATAACGGTCATTACTTATTTTTTTAATTTTTTTTGGTGGTTCAATATACCCGTCTTTTGTAATTACGTAAGGTTCTCCAGTTGGCCACGTGTCTCTCCACATATCAGAAAGTAACCACTCTTGTGCTATATCAGGTAATTTTTGTAGAAAATTATTTTTTAATACTACATTTTTTTCTGCTTTATAATAATCTTTAAATGATTTTTCTCGTGACAGTTTGAGTTTTCTTTTTTGTCTTTCTCTTTCTCTATCTTGTAGTCTACCTTTTTCACCTAATTTTTCCAATCCTAAATAACCAAGACCAATAGCTGCAGCAGCAGCGCCACCTGTTATAAGAATATTATACATTTTATCTAACCGTGCCATTCTGCCTATAAATTCTGGCAGATCTTTAAAATTAAGATTATAAAGTCTATCTTGTAACTTAGTAATTTCTGCATTTAATTGCTCTAATTCAACATCATCTGAATTTTTTAGTCTTGCAATAAGTTCATCTCTATAGTTATTTGCTGCTTCAATTTGTGCTTTTGTTTGATTTATTCTACTTTCTAATGTATTTCTTCCACCATCCAAAATAGAATATAGTCTTTGAAAATCTTCTTTTGTTTTTAAAGAATAACTACTACCAGATGTTCTTTTATTTTTTACTTCTTTTAATGCATTTTTTCTTTCATTAAGTGTTTTAGGAGAAGCATGATATTCTTTTAATGAATACATCATAGCATCCATTGCTTCATCAAATTTTCCTAAAACTGATGCATATGCAGCATTTGCCCTACCATAACCTCCTGTTGTTACTTCTTCTTTTCTAATTGCTCTAATACCTGTTTTTTCTGAAAGTTCATTTAGAAAATTTTTAGGAGCATCACTATTTAAATTACGTGGATACCAGTCTAGGATCTTTCTTGATGTGAAATCTTGACCTATACTTGACTTAACATCTGGTAAATATTTTTCTGCTAACTCCTCAACAATTTTTAATTCTTCTGGAGTAAACACATAATTTCCACTAGTTCCTTTTATAACTGATTCAACATATGCAACTGGATCTGAAGTATTTAAGTTTAATCCTAATTGTCTGTGACCAATTACTGGATTTTCATTAGAAGGTATATGTGTTGGATTTCCTTTCTGTACAGTATTTAATCCAATACCGTTAACAGAACCTCCCTTACCTGGAAACCATTCTGTTAAAGCTGTTTTAACTATATCTTCTGTATATTTTTGACCGGGTAATGAAGCTGCACTTATCTCTCTAGAAAATACTGTATTGTTTATATAATAATCATTTAATGCTAATTGCATTCTTTTAGGATCTTGAGCAGTTTGAAGTATATCTCCATTAAAATCCATTTTTAAAAGTGCGTCAACATTTTTGTTAACATCACTTAATTCTTCTGGTTTAAATTGATGGCCTAGATTTCCTTTAGGACCAACAATAGATTTAATATAAGCTTCTTGTCCTTTAGCTACAACTTCAGGATTACCATAAGCAATTAAAACATCAGGTCTTAAGATATGTTTTTCTTTATTAGGATTATAATTACCCCATTTACTAAACGGAGAAGTTTCATATGAATCAATTACAGTTTTTACTTCTGGATTAATACCAGCCATAAAATCTTTTGAAGTCATATTTATTTCAATTGGTTTTCCAGAAACCATTGCTTTTGTTGCTGCTTCTTGAAATTTTTCAGGATAAAATTGTCTAAACAATTCTATTTCTGTTGGAGTTTTATCAGGAGTAGCTGGATTATAAAATGGTTTAACCATTCCATTTGCATCTTCATGTATTATATTAAAATCTAAAATTCCTTCTTCTCCATATTGTGGATAAACAGTATGTTGTTTTGCTGGTCCATAATCTTGTACAAATTTAAAATTGTCTTTTACATTTTTATTATAGTCTGATTGAGTAATAATAACATCTATATCACCAGTAATATGTGGCATACCTGCTTCAGTAACTAAAACACTTGATCCAAAAACCTTAGCTCCAGAAATCTTTGCTTCTACATCAGCTCTGGAATTCTTTAATGCAGTTATATAATCCCCAGAAATAATTGGTTGTTGCTCTATAACACTTGTGTTTACAATTTCTCCATTTACAAGTTTATATTCTTCACGTGCACCAGGAAGTCTTACCTCTGCATTTACAACTTGTCCAGTACTTAAATCTGTAACAGGTTTAACACCAGTTGTTGTTACTCCTTCAAAAAGACCACGAGAAGTTTTTTCAAGTCCTTCAGGTGTAATATTAAAGATTTGTCCCACTTTATCCATGAAATCTAATCTAGTCTCTTGTGCATTTAAAAACTGTTCAGGAGTTGTTTTTAATTGATATTGATCATTTAATTCTTGAATTATCTCACGCGGTAATTTACCTTCTGCTGCCACATCTCTCATTTTTAAGAAACTTTTAAACTTCTGTTTACGTGTTTCTGTTTTTCCAATAAGTTCAGTTTGTTTTTGAGTTAATCCCTTGGGACTATTATATCCTATCCCTAATTCATCCCATATATCTGTTTTTTCTTTTTCTAAATTTTGAATTTGTTTTGTTAAGTATCTTTTATCTAGCATTTTTAATTCTTTTAATGCTACATTCCCATACTTATTAAAGTTATTTACTAAACCTTGCAATCTTTTAGAAGTTTTAATTGCATTTGGATTTCTACTTATGAATGCCAAAAATAATCCTAAACCAGCCTCACTTACATTTGAATCTTTATCATCATTTGTTAATTCATTTACGGCAAGTCCTCCACCAATTATCATTGGTAATTTATTAAGCACCTTACTCATTATATCAAAATTCTTTGGCTTATCTTTTATGATGTCATATATTCTTAGTGGATATTTTTCACCTTTCATTCCTTTATATTGATCATAATGTTTTTTAAGTAAGTCTGGTGTAATTGGATCATATTCATGTTTAATCAATCCTTTATCAAGCATATCTTGTCTCACCTCTGCTAAGAAAGGAACTCTCTCTGTACCTTTAGAACCTTTATCAAAATATTTAAGTGTTTCACTTACATAGTTAGGTCTTGCATTTCCAAATAGATCATGTGCTTTTGATTCTTCAGCTACATCTAATCCAGGTATTTCTAATTGTTTAGACTCTGGTTTTACAAGATCAAGTTCTTTTAATGTTTCATCCAAATATGTTGTACCAGATTTTCTTCCTGCATAAGATCCAAGAAAATGTCCAAGTTCATGTGCTGTTACTTTTGGTAATTCTCCTTTTGAAAACAAACCAGGTGTTATAGCAATTTCATTTTTTCCACCTCCATAAAATGCACTTTGATTAATATCTTGGCTTAATTCAGAAATATTATTATCTATTATACCTAATTTCTCATCCAAGTCAACTTGAATATTAAAATAATCCGATTTTGATATTTGACCATTTTCATACATTTTATCATACATGCTCATCTCATTAAGCAATTCATTTCTCTGAGCTAATTGTGTTGAATAATGATTATTAATATTATTCATAGATGCCATACCTTCTATTAAAGTATCAGGAGTCTGACCTTGTAATGATGGGGTATTGTCTATCATTTCTTGAAGTCTTTTCTGTCCTTCTTCTGTTTGCCATAATTCTATTTTATTTGCTCTCATGTCATTAATAACATTTGTAGCAATTTCATTATCTGACAGGGCTTCAATATTTTTTGTTTTCTGAGTATTTAACTTTTCATCTACAGTATTTAATTTATTAGTTAACTCATCATTTGTTTTTACATATTCATCAAATTCAATAACACCGTCTTCAAACTTTTTTTGTAATTCTAGTTGATCAGTTAATAAAAGTTCTTTTTCAGCATTTAAATCTCTAAGTGGAGCAGATATACCAAGATTATCAGGTGAAGCTATACCCTGCATATTTGGATCACCAGTATATTTTTGTAATACAGTTTGATTATCTAAAGGTGTTACACTTGCACTACCTTGAGTAGGAATTCTAAAATTTCCAACTAACTTATCAATATTAAAGTCACTTGTTTTTAACTCTAATAAACTTGGAGCAAGAGCAGGAGTTGTAGTCTTTACTGTTTGTCCTACAGTTGCCATATCACCAAGAGTCATACCTTCTGCAACAGTACTTGCATAACCATATGATGTTGGAGTTTGTTTCATTATTTTAAATTCACCTAAGCCCAATCCTCCAAATGAAGTACCTGCTGCTCTAGAGAATTTATTAAAGGCTTCAGTAACTCCAGTTAAAACTTGTTCTGATCCATTTAAGTTTGGATTACCAACTAGTAAACCACCCTCTGCTGGTGATTTATATAAAAAAGAATAATTACCTGATTTAGGTAATACTTGAATTGATCCTGGAGTTTTTAGTTGCTTTAAAATTTGTGCTCCCTGAACAGTAGGTTTTACAAATGGTAATAAACCTAATGCTCCCCACCCAGCTTCTACAGCTCCTTCTCTTATATTACCTTCTGAAAAAGCATCTACAGATTTTGAAATATTTCCACCTGGTCTAATAGCTTCATATCCAAAATATGCATTAAGAGCATTACCAGCTGTTAACCATGGAGCAGAAGCAATTGGTGCATAACTTAAAACAGAGGATACAGCACCCATTATAGGTTTAGCAGATAAACCACCAGCCACACCCATAATCCATTCTTTATCTAACATATCAACAGCTCCGGATGCAGCATTTTTTCTATTAGTGCCGGCAGACCATTTAGGACCTTCAGCTGTTATATTAAAATCACTTTTAAGTTGATTCTGACCTGGTAATCCCGAAGCTTGAATATATCCTGTAGTTGAACCTTCTGGAGCGTATACCCAGTTAACATAACTTTCATATATTTTTTGAAATTCTTTTGGATCTTCTAAAAATTTTTTTCTTTGCTCATTAGTAAGATTTTTTTCTAAAAGTATAGCTTTAGCAGCTTGAGCCTGTAGTGCTGTAGTTCTATTAAAGTTATCTATAGCCTGCTGATGAAGAAACTCTTGTGATTGAGCTTCTTCAGCTGCTGTATTATTATTAGGTGCAACCCACTGTTTTTTACCTGTTGCAGGATCTGTAGTCCATGCACCTACCTTATTTCTTATAGCTGTACTTTCAGAAGGTAATATAGAATTTGGATGTATAGCATATGGACTTAAAATTTTTGAACCATCTTCTAATACAATATAATCTTTACCTGTTTGTTTATCACGTTCTTCTTGAACCCATGCATCAATATTTAAAAGATTTTGTTTTTGATAATTAGTTAAATTATTTGGATTAGTTGCACCAGCTGCTAGTAATTTTTTTGCTTCTGCTTGACGTGCTTTATATGTTTTTTCTGTATAGTCACCGTAAAGTTTTGTTAATCCAGATTTTGTACCCTCACCCTCCTCTACAAGTTGATCAATTGCTTGAGTTTTTGTAAGACCAGTTTTAATTAGATTATCAATTTTTTCTTTATTCCTTTTAGCATGAATCATTGATGCATTTTGATATATAGGATCAAAATATGTTTTTAATTCTGTTGCATCACCTAAATCTAATTCAGTAGATAATTCATTTGGATTAAGTCCTTTTGTATAAATTAAATCTGCTACATCTTTACTTGAAAAAATTTCATAATCACCTTCTGGAGTTTTTTTAGGATAATAACCACTATTTTTTAATTCTGTAAGTAGCTCATCTGTCATATCTTCTCCAGGAACAAAAGAACCTTTTGGTCTTGATAGATCTTTATATGTTAATTCTTTTGGTGCATATGCATTTATTTTTTCTAGTTTTCTATCTTGTGCTTCTTTTCTTATACGATAATCATCTATTTGTTCAGGTGTATAATCAGGTAATTTTATTTCTGCCACAGGAGTAGGAGATACTGTGGGAAGAGAAAAGGGATCTTGACCCGGAGTAATTATCTCAGGAGTAACCCCACTCCAAACCGTATTATTCATAGGTTCTTGTGGTTCTCTTCTTTTTTTTCTTTTTTCCCCACCTTCATCCATTCTAGTTAATGAAGGTACAGAGATGTCTTCTACTACATACCCTCCCTTTACATATTTGTCTATATCTGCTTCATCTATTTCTATTTCTATTGCTCCTCCAAATTGTAGATATGGTATGTCTTCTGTTTGCCCTGGGACAGAGACCATATCATTTGATAAATTTACTATAGCTTTAGTTCCCTTAGTAACTCCCCTTAAATCTTCTATATCTGGATCTAATGCTTCTCCAGCTTCTTTTTTTCTTTTAAAACAATCTTCAATATCTTTTACTGTAACAACTTGATCAGGTTTAAATCCACATTCATTTCTAAGTGTCATTACTCTTTGTTGTAACTCATTTGCATTAGTTATCTCATCAAAGTTCTTTTTTAAATTTTTATCCCATTCAGGATTTCCAGTCTTTATTTCTTTAGGTTCTATAATGTTTTGTTCTACAAGATATTGATGAGGTTTTTCTAAAACATCAGAAAACTTATCTCCTGCTTGTATATGATGTCCAAACTCATGATGTTTTGTAGCTTCTATTTGAGCTTCTGGTAAATCTTTATTTAAGATTATTTGTTGAGTTTCTGGATCATAATATCCAGCTTCATTAGACTTTAATTCTTCAGAATAAATATAAGGCACATTTTGAGATGCTCTTTCTAAAGCTTCAGGACGTATTTTTTCTAAAAGCTTTTGTCCTTCTGGAGTAGGCATTACTCTATTTTTATACCAATATTTATAGAATTCTTCTGGTGGTCCACCTGGATTGTTTTCTATTATACCACCATTGTCAAAAGCCATTCCGTATGGATCATAAATTTTATTTTTATAATTAGGCTTTTTATATAATGGATTTTTCTTTGGCTTTTTATATAAAGCATTCTTAGTGTAAAGTACATTCTTTGCACCAAGGTTACTTGAAAATTTTTTAACCCCTCCTTTTTTTAATTTTCCAAGAGGACTTTCTTCAATATCTTTTTTCTTAACCGGCGCTTTAGTTTGGTTAAGATTTTTTAACGCAGTAAGTAAAAGCTTTTTATTATACATTATCTTGGAGAAAAAGTAGTTTTAGTATTTACTATTTTTAAAATCATGTTTGTATCTCTTGAATTACTTTTAGAAAGTTTTATAAAGTTAATATAATGTCTAAATTTCTTTCTTTGTAATTCAGGTTTTGTATAATCTAGATTTAAATTATTTAAATCTTTTACATACCCATTAGGTGATGTTACCCAAATATTTCTTTCATCATAATTACCAAGTAATACTGTAGAATCTGGACTCGGGAAATATGGACCTTGTCCTGGAGGATAAGGTGAACCTATAGGAAACTCTCCTCTGTTTTTAGTAATATCCCAAAACTGATTTATTCTATACTTATGTTCTTCTTTAGAATAAAGTATATCATAACCATTCTGATTAGAATTCAATTTAGGAAACTGTAATGATAATGGGATATCATTTTTAGGATATAGATTTAAATTAAGATATCCGGAAACTTGTTCTGAGTTATGTATAATTGCCTGATCAAAATTATAATCAAGAACATGAAACTGATCAACACATAAAGCTCTATCTCTTTTATAACACTCTAAATAGTATTCAATACTCTTTACAGTATTAGTCATTTGTGCAGTAGGTACAGGTAGTTCAACTTCAAATGGATATTGCACCCCATAGAAATTACAATAGTCATTACAGAATGCACTATGTTTCCATATACCATTTCCTTTTGTAGTAAGAAATGTTCCTTTACTGGGTACATAAAAATTAGGATGCCAGTCATGATAACTTATCCAGAACTCAAGTTTTGGATCATAACTTACAGTCCATGAAGCATCTTCAAAATATCTTGAATCTCCAATTTTTGCTTTCATAGAAATACCTTGACCATTTGGTAAAACAGCCCCTGGTACAATAAATGAATCTATGTCAGCATTATAAGTTACAAGACCTTTGTATTGTTCTTTTAATCTGTAATCTTTTTTAGAAAAATACAAAACACTATTGTCATTATCATAACTTGCCATACATGCAATACCAGCAACTGGATTATCTGTATGTGGATAGTCAGGAAAGTCTTCTAATAATTTAAATGGTAAGAATTCACTAAACCACCATTTCATTCCTGATTGAGATATCTCTTGAAGACCTTGTCTATAAGAAAAAACTTTTCCTTGATTTTGTGAAATATAAAATAAACCAGCAGGAGTTGAAACAACTCCGTATTTATTTTGTGATGAACCATACTCATATGGTTTTTCTGCTACTACAATATTTTGAGGTGCTTGATTAAATAATCCTCCGTCACCTACAGTAACTTTAGTACCACTATCATCAAGTTGTATAGTATCTACACCTTGATAAATTAAAGGGCTGTCATTTTCAAAAGTGATAAACATACCAGTCTTAGCAAAGTTTCTTACAGAACTAAGTTTACTTTTAAAGTCTACTTTATTGAGAGGTAAGAATGTTAGCCAAGCATCTATCTCAGAATTTTCTTGTTGTGGTAAGGAGTATGTTATTCTATTTGGATAACTTACATAACAGAGTTCAGCAACATTGGGATCATAAGAATAACCTTGTAAATATCCTGCTGTAAAATACTGATTAAATAAAAATCTTGATGCACTTAATGTATAGTCATATGCATAAAAGTTTCCTTTTGTTAAGACTTGCGGATCAGAATCAAATAAAGATTCTAAATCTGTAAACCTATATTTATTATATGAATTTTGCCAAGGGAAGTTTCCTCTATCTCTAAAATCTACAATTACATCTGACTCAACAAAAAAGTCTCTAATCCCATTTGCTGAAGTATAGAAGTAAGAATTTTTAACTCCAAATAATCCGGGATATGCTAATGAGGTATTAAATTGCTTTGAATAAAATGGACTATCTAAATCATAATAACTTGATGGCAATATACCTTGACCATAGTCTGGATTATTTGTAAAAGCTTGCAATATATTTGACAAACTAAAATCACTTATATCCCAAGGTTGACTATTAACTTGAAACTTAGGTTCTGGGATCATTTGATTTAAAAAATAATTCCATTCAATATTATCAGGAACATCATACAACCAATCATAGAAAAAGTGCATAATGTTTTTTTCTGTAAATCTTGTTATATATGTATCACCTCCAAAAAAAGTTGGTGTATACAATTTTGATTGAGAAAAATTATTAATATTACATACTGTGCCAAAAAAGCTTGTAGCTACAGAGTTAGCTCCTGTTGTGGCATTAAAGTCAATCTTCTGTTCACAAGGGGTTGCTACAACTTGTTGTATTGTATCTATCTGACCATATTGGTTTTCTATTCTATATTTAATACCAACATAGTGACTAGCAATTTTATTTATAAAATTTTTAGATTTACCTTGTTCGGTCCAGTTAACTTTATTTTTTACAAAGTTTAAATATTGAGCTCCAATAAGATATGTAGCTGGGTTTCCTGCTAATGGATTAAATGTATCAATTGCATAACCTAATGTCATTAATGATTGATCTATACTATAACCATTTGAATCAAGAATATAATGAGGACCATCTGTCTGACCATTACCTCTTGTTGTTCTTAATACAACTAATTTAGGTCGTTTAATATTATTAATTCTATACTGAACTAAATTGTTGGAACTATTATAATATTCAGGAAGTGCTTGTAACTGATCATTAATATAGATGCCCTCATTCATTATAAATCTTCTGTCTTGTGAATAGTCTGGATTTACAAAGGCATTATAATCCCCATGTCCTACAAGTTCCAATGCATATTGTCTTTTTCTTATGATAGCATAGATTGTATCAATTGCTAAATTCATTCCTTCTACAAAGTAGAATAATAACTGACCTCCTGATGTTGCAGCACTTAAAAAACCACTAATTGCAGGACCAAGCATTTGATAACCGGTATATGTTTTATCATAGGTTGGTGTAGTTATATATTTACCATCTTGTGCTACCTGCTCATATGTACTTGAGAAAATAGATTCAAGTGATGTACCACTTCCAAATGTTTCAAAGTATGCACCACCAGTAGTCATATAAGTATTTAATTGACCCTTAAAGTTTCCAGGACCAGAAAATAAAGTATTGTATACATCATTATAGTAAGTTTGACCACCAACATTATTTAAGAATATTGGATCACCTTGACCTTGTTGATCATAGTTATCACCATCAATTTTAGTATTAATGTTACTTATTACTGTTGTAAATCCACCACTATTACCATTAGGTCCATTTATTGTGTTAGTTGCAGCACCACCATCAATTTTTAATTTAGCTTCAAATTGTGGATCAAAGTTACCAGCAGGATAATTAATCTTAACTTCTCCAAGTCCTTTTAGTATAGCATTAATTACTCCTGTTGCAATTGCAAATGGAAGAATCTTATTAGATATTAATTTGAACTGTGGATGTTTGCTTGGTTCAATAAAATATTGATATGCATCTCCTCTCAAACTTCCATAAATTTTAAGTTCAGTAGTAGATAGATATGGATTAATAAAACTAGTATCCGGAGAGTGAAATGAAATTATATCTCTTGGAATAAACTGGTTTTCTTTGTCGTTATTGTTATCTCTTACTGTTATATAAGGATCATTAAATACATAATTATAATTACCTGGATTAGTTAAATCATTTAGTTTAGGAACAATACAATTAAATGGATAGTTAGCATAAAGACCATCTACTCCAGCATCTTGCGCACTTCCTCTAGGATTATAATTTCTAAAATTATTAATCATACCTTTTGCAAGAACACTCTTATTACCGTGTCTTGAACCTCTTAATATTTCATAACCAACAATTCCCGGTATATCATTACCATCATTATCTTTTGGAAATATAATATTTTTAAATTCTACCCCCATTAATCTAATTACAAATTCACCATTTTGTTTTCTTGCAAAATGATAAGCTTGTCCAAACAAATCATTATCAGGAAATCTGTGGTGTCTAATATATTTTCCACAAAGATCATAATCAGGATTTGTAGTTTGTGTCCAACAGTGTGAAGATGAATTCCATATAAATGGTTTAGTATCGGGATATTTTTCAGTTGACTGCCAATAACCCATTTTACCTTTTGCAACTACAAGACCTCCATCTGGAAGTGTAGATTGAACTGCTGAAGTTACAGAAGCTGTATTTATACTTTGAAACAACATTGTATCTCCAGGTAAAGTAACTCCTGTTGTATTAGAAAAACCATCTGTCTCAAGTGGATAGTTTACTCCAGCATACGTATAACTTCCAGGAGGTCTTCCTGGAATATGATATGAAGCTGATTTATCTCCAGTATCATAGACCCATCTAATAAAGAATGAGTAAACCTCATCTCTTAAATAAGATGTATGTTTCCCACCATTATTATAATAAGTTTCTGGATATTCAACAGCTACCCACTCTGCCTCTATTAAGTTAGCTAAGGGTTGATAGTTAAAATCAAATTTACCTGTTGGCCCTATTCTTAATAAATAACTATTTACTTCAGACATCTGAGCAGATTTTTCAAAAACAGGATTTTGTAATATTAAATCTTCTACAGGTACAGTAACTGTTGTTTCACGTATTTGATCTAAAAGAATTGTTTTTGTTCTAGTAGAATAATATCCAATTCTTTTTGCACTTAAGTTCTGATCTATAAATCTTACAACAACAAGTTCAAACTCTTCAAAATGTTCTGAGTCAGCATCAACTGTAATTTCAAATGATCCTCTAAAGTTTACTTCATTCCAAACAGGTTGAATATAACTTGCTGAGAAATAGTTAGTTACTCTGTTTCTATTAATAACATATGCTGCGGTAATAGCATATGAGCCATTTTCTAAAACTCCTTGTTGATCAGAAATATTAATATCAAAGCATGGAGTCTTTACTAATGATGCTAATCTTATTGCATCACAGTTTAAAGTATTTGTTGGATTACATATTTTACATGGAGTGGGCCCTACTCCAGGTTGCGTAACACATTTTTCATCCCATGCAACATTTGGCCAAAGTATTAAATTACCAGATTGATCTGAGTAATAGTTTATATTTGGTCCAGGACCTACCCAAACATAATTATGTGAAGGCCATGACTTTGGATCTCCTATATTTAATACTCTATCTGGATTTAAATTATCTGCCCAATAAACTTGCCATGTACAGTCATCTTTTAATTTTGATGCTCCTGTTATTAAATGTAATTTGCTAAAGTTTAAACAGTTATCCTGAACTATTGGTCTATAACTACACAGATCAGATTCAAACAATCCAATTTCAGAATTTAAAGCTTTTGAATTTTGTACATCATAAGCAACAGAATAAACAACCCACTTATCACTAAATAAATGTATAGCACCTATGATATAGGTAAACTGAGAATTCATTGTTGTTCCAACTAGAGCACACAATGCATTAGATTCTTCATTAGATAATGTACCAAGATCTCCTTCTGCTGTATTATTTACAGCATTCCGGGCATGTGTCCACATACCCTCTTGTACAAATAAAGGATCAGCATCTTTATTTAATCCCTTTATAAATGAATTACTTTGCGTAGAAGAAGCATCAGCTTGTTGTTTTTTAGCCATATCACAATACTCTTAACCTGTTATAGTTTCTATAGTAATCATTATTAGGAGAATGACTCTTAAACATATCATAGTATTTACCGTACATGGCTTTTCTATTTGATTCCCAAAGTTTCTCAAGTTCTCTAAAGTTTGGAGTATTAACTAAACTCAATGCATTATTTCTTGCCATTTTTAGTTTAGGTACAATCAATTGTAATCTTTGAGCAACATCTTCTCCATTCATAAATAGATTTTCAAGTATCCTTTCTTTTAAGGCATACTCATAATATTCATTAAGAAGTTCATGATCAGGAACTAATAAATTACCATTATCATCTTCTAACTGACCTTGATAATTTAAATATACGGTACCTTCTTTAAATGTAGTATATAAGAATCCAAACTTAATCCAACCTTCATTAGTAGTATTATGATATAAATTTGGACAGTCACATTCTATTTCTTGACTTGGTTTCATCCTTAATGGTGAAGTATATTTGTAAACCCTAGTTTGAGTAGGATTTACAACTTGTACTAATTCATATGCATCACCTTTACAATTAACAAATACTCTTGGTTTTACCATTCTTGGTGGAGTACATGTGTCACCATATGGTTGTTCAGGATTGTGTGTAACACAAACTCCTTCCTTACCATTGTAACAACATGGTTGATGTGCCGGAGCCTCACAACAGTTTAATGTTGTTTTAGAAGGAAACTCTTGATATGGTATTTCTTCAATATGTGTACCACCTGTTGGATAACTTGAATAATGAACATACTCACCACAAACCAATGCATAATTAAAAGTATAGAAATCATCTGGCAACTTTACTTTACCATGATGCACATCTAAAAGAATTTCTCTTTGTTGATTTATTCTTAAACCCAATTCATAATTAAGCTTTCTAACTAATTTAATTAGTTGTTGTGGCTCAATCATATTTTCAAGAGCAAATGTATTAAGATCTACACTAACTTCTTCTAGAAGCTGATCAAAGGTTCTATATTTGAGAGTATAATTAAAATCCATTATCTTAAAATATTTTGACCGTCATCTGCACCATCTACAGGTATTTGAGCAATCATTGTTAATTCTTTTAATGCAAATTGCTCTACTTCAGAAAATAAATATTCTGGTACATTTAATGGTTGATCTTGAATAAGTTGGCACTCATCACTATCACATGTAGGAACATCATTTTCAAATATAGCTTCAATTCTAATTGCATCCCAATCTACATTTGGAACATATATATAACCATTAAGATACCAGAAGTATGGTCTCTTATTATATTTGAATGTTGTTGTTTTAGTCATAGAAACCCAAGTACCTGGATCTGTTCTAAACATTTCTATACTACCATCTATTGAAGATGTAGTGCGTATAATAGGACCAAACATACCATCTAGTATGCTAGGAAGTTTATCCTTAGATCTTTTAAAGTAACAACCTGAATAAACTCCAATACAACCAGCTTCTACTTTGTCTACATCAATAAGTTCAACATAAGGAAGCACTTTGAATATAGAACTAATTTTCATTAATCTAAATTGATTGTCTTCTCTTTTAAGCAATGTTTTAGAATACTTTGTAAGTACAAAATATATTTGCCTATCAGTTAAGAAAGGATCCTCCTTAACAGCTTTTAGTGCATTTCTAACTCTTGATATAGCTTCTCCAATTGTGGTCATAAATCAAACTCATTATAAGTTTTTAAAGCTTCTTTTTCTTTTTCAGCGGCTATGTTTCTATACACAGCCTTTTGATATATTTCTCTTAGTTTTGTTGCAGCATCTACCACAACATACATGTTCCAATTCTCAGGATAATTTTTAGAAACTGCTCTTTTAAATTCCCTACATGCTACAAAACTCCAAAACTCTTTATTCTTCATCTTATGTTTTGGTGCATGGCTTGTAAAAAATATTTTAGCAAGTTTACCGTCAGTGTCAAAGTTTTTGTTTGTAACAGTAACACCATACTTATGGGACTTGGCATAATCAACATTTGTCTTTTTACTTCTCTGACATGTTCCGATAAATAACCAACCAATTGTTTCTGGTAACTGTACCCCATCTCTTTTTTCAATAACAGTATTAAAAACTAATTTATTAAATGACTTAATTATATTTCTCAAGTCTTCATTTGTATAGTCTTTATACTTACTATGCTTCTTTCTAAAATTATCAAAGAACGTTTTATCTAACACACTGTACACCTCTGGTCTATACCTTGGTGCTTTTAAATCTGGTTTCTTAAATTCCTTCATATTAATATACTAAAAATAAATGACTTTAGCAAATATAGGTATAAAAACAAAACCCCCACGAGTGTAGGGGTCTTGCCTGCTTGTTACAGAAACCAACAAACCTGCAACGTTATCCTATGACAGTAACTCTAATTGCACCACCACCAAATGCTGCATCATTAACATCTATTGTGTTTGAACTTGTAATAGTGTAAGTGTAGTCAACACCAGGAACTAAACCATTTAAAGGTGGAAGACCATCTCCAGAAACAGCAACAACAACATCTAGTGTACCTAAGTTATGTGTAATAGTAACACTACCTGCTCCTGGAAGAACGGTTGGTGTTGAATATTTATTCAAAGTAGTTCGAATAGTAATATCTGTACTTGTTGAACCTAATAAAATTCCAGTACCTGCTTTTAATCCTTTAGTAGCTAAAGCAGGACCAGTTCCATCATTTACTAATGACTCATGAGTAGTAGTACCTGCATCTGCTAAAGTAACAGCTGAACCAGTATCAGTATTGGTAATAGTAAAATTAGGGTAAGTACCTGAAGTAGAAATACCTGCTCCAGCTGTAAGTACTACTGGTACATTTGGTGCTGAGTTAGTAATAGTTACATCAGTAGCTGTGCTTGAAAGAGTAATTCCTGTACCAGCAGTTAAACCTTTAGTTGCTAATGCTGGACCTACACCATCATTAACAAGGGATTCAGTTCCACCAGCAGAAGTCAAAGATGCTTCAATAATACTTGCTGGAACAACAGATGCACCAGTAACATGTCCAAAAGTATCAAATGTAAAGAATACATCTTGAATAAAAGTATTACCTGAATTATTACTATTTATATCGGCTACAGATGATGTATCAGCATGAGATATAGTAACTGTTCCTGTAAATGGATTTGGAGATACTAAAATACCTGGTCCTGCAAGAATTGATGCTAAAATATCATTCTGAAATACGGTATCAAAATATGCTTGAAGTGCTGGAATATCTACAGATACCGTATATGTAGTTACATTTCCAACAGTATTAGGAACTACATCAATATATGTTGATCCTACAACCACGGTTACAGGAGCATTTGTATTACAGATGAAGTTTACTAGTTTAGTAATTACAGTATCTAAGTAATCATATCTGCTAATAACAGTTGTTTGATTACATACTACGTCTGTACCGGTATAAACAATGCATTGTGCATTAAACACTTCCGGACAAGAAGGTGGGCATGGAGTAGTTACTACATAAGTATCTGTGCACCCACAAGTGTTACAATTTGAATTTGAAGTTGCCATTTTTTTTATTTTTATTAAACATATATATACAATTAACTACATGGGTTAGGTGTAGGAATAACTGGATCACAAGGAGCAACAAAAGCTCTCATACCATCTATTCTTATTATAAACCCTCCCAGTTGATCTGCATGACCAGCATTTTGACTAAATTTCCATTCATCATCTACTTGAAATATTTCAGCATTATAAGGATTTGATTGCGGTGCTGGCGGTATAGCAGGAGTAGGTGCATTATAACTTGATGGTGCAGCAGGTATAAATGTTGGTATTTTTTCTCCAGCAATTGGATTACTTATCATGCTTCTACCAATTCCACTATACTCCCAACCAGAAGTGGCTGAAGCATATGTCTCATCATATAAAGGACCTCCCCAAAACAATACACCAGTGCTTGAAATTGAAAGACTTCCTAATGAATGTAAGGCAGCATTTTTACCACCAGTAGTTCTTACAGTTCTAAAAATAATAGTTCTTGTTCCACCTCCTAATGCATATGATCCATCTAAGTTTTGTCCAGGTGAAAGTATACCAGCAGGTATTACAGAATTACCACGATTAAAACTTAATCCAATACCATCATTTCCTGAAGCCCATGCAGCATTAGCATATGTAACTATTAAACATGAGTCAGGTGCATTTCCTGATTGTACTGTGTTAAATGTATTACCATAATCTAATAAAATATAATCATCAGCATCTGTAGAAACTTGTATATTTCCTCCACCACCAGAATTTCCAGTACCCATTGGTACCACAATATATCCTCTAAAATGTACTTCATTTCCAATTCTTCTACATTGTGGTCTACCTGGATTAGATGACATAAATGCAAAACCATTTAAATTAATCCATCCTGTATCCTGTACTTGAGCTGTTAAAGTTCCTGATGTATAAGTTAAGTTAACCGTAGTTGTATCTTGAACAGCAAATGATATATTTTGAACTGCATTATAAACATCACATAATGCTACCCAGATATTATTTATTGCATCTGCTACAGTATTGTATGAAGCAGACTCAATCCAATTTGGATTATCTGAAAATGGAGTTCCAGTTGTTAATTGTAAATCAGCATCTAAAATACAAATAGCATTTACAGCTGATAATAAATCACTTGTGCTTCCTGTAGCTGCATAGTAACCACACCAAACATTATTGATAAACTGCTCTAGTGTTACATTAATTGCTTGAGTTGAACCAGTAGGTAATGACCCTATTGTACATCCTAAAGTAAAAGATGGGATTACAAATGTTGGTGCCGGTGTATTTTCTAAAATAGTTACTCTAATATCTAAAGCATCAATCTGATCTTGTAAATCAGCAATTGATGCAATAAGATCACAGATCTTATTAGCAAGCATTTGCACATAATCAAGTAACTGCATTGTTGCAGGAAGACTTTGATCTGTTTCTCTTAAACAAGATGCAACAGATACTAAACAATCAGGACAAGCAGAAGTATCTTTAATATCTGCTGGAACACCTTGAAGTTCACAAATCTTATTAATAAGTAATTGAATAAGAGCTTGAAAATCTTTTGGACCGCATGCTGTAATACCTAAACAAGTAAGATCATAGTTAGTCACATTTGTTTGATCAAGCAAAGTACAAAGTTCAGTAGCAAGAGCAGCAACAACATCTGATACAGTATCCCCTTTACATATATTGATACATGAGATGTCTGGTCCTTGCCAAATAACACAGTTACTTGAAATTGGACTACATGGTTTATTATCTAAGTTTAATGGCTTCATAGTGATATCTATTTATAATATACAAATTAATTTCCACAATTGCAAGTAGAATATGTTTTTCCTGAACTGCATGAACAAGGACACTCAGGACACTTATAATTAGGATCCTTGAGAGCTTGTAAATCTATCAATTCTTTTAAGAGTAACCACTTCTCATCTTCATCTGGACAACAGTTTGTAATCCCATATCTTTTTTCTAAAACAATCTTGTACATAATATCTGCAAAACGACATGTGATCTCATCATATCTATCAGAGTTACAGTTAGGTGTATTATATCCTGGACGTACTGTTCTATTATTTACAAAGACCGGATGAGGACAAACACCATTTTGACATGTACCAAATGTTTCTACATATAGAAATTGACCTTCTGGTAAGTCTGGAAGTATCCACCTCTTAGCACAAATTTTATCAGAAGTTTCATTTACTAATAATGTAATTTCTACTTCATTATTTTCACAATCAATATAACTTACTGTTTTTGTTGACGCTGTAAGATTTGTGATTTTATTGCAAAGACATGGTGCATCTACAAAACAATCTTCACATGTTTCAAAATTAGATACTACAACTACATCTGTAGTTTGTGTAAACACTCTTGTTTCTGTTACTTGCCAACAGTTATCACAATTTTCAATTTTGATTACTTCACCAACATGTGTACTTAAGTTTGTTGTAGTGTACAGTATATTGGTTTGATCAAAGCAATCTACTAATTTATAGTATGTTTTTTTACATGCTGTACAATTCTCAAAAATAAAATCTACAACAACCGGTGTGTCTGTTGGAGGAGCAATTTTTATTTGTTCAACCAAATAACATCCACAGTCTATTTCAATAGTTTGACCAATATATTGAGACAAATCTGTTGTAGTATAGAAATGCACTTGATCTGTGTCACAATCAATTAATTTATATGCAATTACTGGAATACATGTTTCACAAGAACTATAAAATTGTGTAACTATTACTTCCTGTGCACAATCACAGTCATCAGTGATTTCAATTTCCCAACACCCTTCTTGACCTACAATTACAACTACTTGGTTATTTAAATAATATTGATTTAAATTTGATTGAGTAGTAATTGTTTCACCAGTTTGACAATTAGTAAGTAAATAACATACTTCAGGACATTCTCCATCTATACAAGGAAAACCTTGAACTACTTGATACTCACCAGGAGTTCCTGTTACCCATGGATATACTCTTGAACAAAACTCATTTGCTGTTGGATCTTTTACAACTTGATTGTCACAGTTAATGTATTGCAATTGCCTTACAGTTCCTGTAATATTATAACATAAACAAGGACATGGGGCAATGGCTACTGCATTAAATATGACATCTACTGCATTTGAACATGGAGTATCTTTTAAAATTACAAACCAAGTTCCAGCAATTGGACCTGCTTGATTTGATATTGTTATATACTGACCTATATAAGCTGATAGATCAGTATTAGTATCAAAGAATAAGCCTTCACAGTTTACTAATGTATAACATGGAGGAGGTGGACACTCTGGACATTCCCCTGCATAGTCATCACATTCAGCATCAAAGCTTGCTCCATATACAATAAAATTAGCAGGAGGAGGTGGTGCAGGTAGGTTAATGAATTCATTAAAATCTATTTCAATAACTTCTACTGAATAACATGAATTTATAAATCCCGGAGGTAATGCAAACAATGGACTTGGTGCAATTACACCACCATATTGTAAATAGTCATTTCCTTGAAATTCAAAAAAGTTGTTTTTATCACAACAACTTGAGAATATCATTTTTAAATATGGTGCTGGAATATCACATGGTATACAGTCTGCACTTAAACATCCAAAATCTGTTACTGTAAAATCAGCAACATCAGGTGCATTTGGATATAAGTTAAATACAGCACCCTGATAAGTAATGGTGTAACAATATCCGGTTTGGAAATTTACACCACCTGAAATTGTTGGTAGCCCAGTATAGACAAAAGTTCCATTAAGTGGTAATGTTGCATTTGGAATATTAAAAAGACCATCCTGATCTCCATCACAACAAGCAATTATTCTATAATAGGGTACTCCAGACATTATTGAGTATATTTTTTTAGTTCATCCACTTTGTTTGGTTCTTTTGTATAATCAATTTGAACCGGTTGTATTTTTGTTTTAAGAGATGCTTCATAAGATAATAAGCAAGTAGAACAAACTGCTTTTCCATCACTTGCGGTTCTTCTTTGACATCCACAAGAAAGAGCACTTTTACAATTTATACATGTTGACATAGTTGTTGGTTTTTATAGTTTAACAATTTTTACATTCAAATTTATTTAAAAGTTTTACTGCATAGTTAAATAAAGTCATACCTTCTTGACTTAAATGGCATGTTTCTATTTTAGCTTTTGCGGCATCCAAATACATTCTAATTAATCTTAGCTCTCTCAGCTTCTCTTTAATCTTTGCAGGAGGATCACAATTTGCAGCATCTATATTACAAAGAATTTTCTCATATTTATTTAATGCACATGTAATTCTTAAGTGATTATATTCTACATACACTTTACACTCTGGATCTACTGCATATTTTACTATATATAAACCATCAGGTAAGTTTACGTAAGAAGTACCACAACTTTCTGTTTGTAATTCTAAATCACATGCTGTAAGAGTTGGAGTTGAATTTGGAACAAAATGTAATTCAACAGCACTGAATCCAGGAACCGTTACAAATAATCTAGGTCTGAATATTCCTACTAATGGTGAATATACACTTGTGTCAAATATCTTAAACACACATGAATTTGAAACAGTAGGTATTTCTAAACTTAATACATGATTTGCCATATTCTTTATAATAAAAAAGGAGAGGAGAGATTATACTCTCACTCTCCTTTATGAGTTTATATCTACTAAAATTAGATTACCGGACTAGTTACAGCAGGTAGTGGCACATTAGGTGTAGATGCTGCACAAGCTACTCCAAGAGGAATGCTGTCAACAATACAACTAGATTCACAACTTGTTAACCAAGCAACTAACTGATTGTAGATGGTAGTACCAATTGCACCCAAAGTTCCATTAAGAGCTGGGTTAGCTGGAGTAATGATCTCAATTAAATACTGATCATTATCAAACGTTCCAGTTGGATTGTAAAGTCTAGGAACATTATGCTGAATGAAAATTCTATCATAGTAAGCATTTCTAGACAAACCAGCAGCTTGATACAAGTCATATCCTTGAGTAATTTCTCGGATACGTAGATCAGTTGCAAGATGGTTTTGTCTGTATGCTTCAGAAAGAACTACATCTCTTACTACAGTTTCTCCAATACCATTTGATTGGCGACCATAACATTGTACACCAACACAAAGTGATTGGAATTCACAAGGTGAACCTGTGTAATCTACTTCAGAAGCATAGATTCTTACTGGCTCTAATTCATAGAAATCAGAAACTTGGAACGTACAGTTACCAAATTTAGTTTCTACATAAGCTCCATTAAGAACTAAACCAGCACACTCACCAGCTTGATATCCAAGATCTGGATCTGCAGGAGTACCGAAAGTACTATAGTGTAAATAACTTACACCAGGAATTACAGGTAAAGAAGTTAATACAACTTCTTCTGGATAGTAATATTTCCAGTTTAAACCATTATCGTTAGTAAATGTAACAATAGGATACGCAAATTGATTTAATAATACATTTTGTCTTAATTGTTGAGCCCATGCAATAAATACTCTACGTGGATCTACTGGAGTTGGAGTAGCAAGTGGAGTTACAGGACAACATCCAGTGTAAGCTTCAAGAGTCTCATATCCATTGTGGTTCAAAGTTCTAAGAACTGGAGAACCTTTAACATCAATGCGTAAGTAATAAGTCTCACCACATAAGAATTGCTTACAACAAGTACCAGCAGTTTCTCCTGGTTCAGAAGAAGAAGGTGGGTTAAGTAAGTTCCATGGAGTTACACCAACGTTCAAAATATAGTTTTGTGGAGCATTTGCAGGAACTGCATACATTCTACTAGCATATCTAGATTTGATAGTCTTACTTTTGTTAGACTCTAAGTATCCTCCAGCGAAAGGACCAATTTTGTCATTTGCCATTAAAGATCCAGTTGCAATAATTACTTCACAACAAGAAGGATCTAATGGAGATGGACTGTTAAGAACAGGTCTTACTGTAAATGTATTAGGGTCAATCCAAGTAAGTTGCCCTGCAGTAAGCATGTTTGCTGTAGATGTACCTAACTGTACACCACTAAGCGGAGAAATACCCTGGGTTGCCACCATGGTCTTTCTATAAGCGTGATTAAAATAAGCCATTTGTTTTTGTTTTAGTTAATAAATATACTATAATATAGTAAAAAGTTTTTTAATCTCCAAATTATTTTAAGAAAAGTAATTTATACTTAGCTGAGTTAAGCGCATCCTTTACCAAGTCTAAGTTATTTACTATTTCTGAGTAAGGCAACATGCCTTGTAACTTGTTAATCATTCCATAAATATCTCTGATGTAACCAACTGCATCAGCTGTTGTATCTAGAGTTCTTGGTGGTACCTCTTTATATGAAAGTAATTTCTCAGCAGCTCCCTGATATCCTTCTATAAGAGTATCTGCAAAATCTGGTATTGCATCATAAAGATTATTCAAAGCTTTATGTGCAGCATATGATCCTTCACCTTTTACCTTTAAGTGCAGTTTATGAAAGCTTGTTCTTGCATTCATTAATTCACTAGCACATGCAGCAACCATTGTATCTAATGAACTACCACCTACACCAGTATCTGGAGTTGGTTGTGGTTTTGCAGGTTCACTTTTTGGTTGAGTTACTGTTACCTGTGGTCTACTAATTGTTTTAGTAGGTTCAGGATTTCTTTTTAAAAGTCTTGATTTTGCTTCCATTATTAGTTATTTCTTTCTGCACCTTCTGTACCTCTAGAGAATTGATTACCTGATTCAATATCTCCGGCAAGTATACTAGCTGCCTCATCTATTATTAATTCAATTATATCATCTTTAAATTCTGACTCAACATTGGTTGTAGAAGCTATGTTAGTATAAGGATCTACACAACCGTCAATTTGAATTTTAATTGGTTGTCTATAATATATAAGATCAACCTCTTCAATATCAAATTCATTATTTGTATAGACATTTACATTACCACTCTTTAATGTTGCAAAAGTTTCACTCCATTCAAAATTTGGTTGTTTTGATTTGTCTCTTAAAAGTTCTCTTAAGTTACCTTCTTCTGCAAGGTATACCATCATTGATCTTTTATCACAACAGTCTTTTCTAGCTAGTACATCAACTCTTTTCCATTGAAGATAGTCTTCAGGTAAAGCACCAGTATAATAGTATTCTTTATCTGCAATAGTGACGTCATAAGTTTGAAGAAGAACTTGTAAATCATCTTTTCTTCTTGTTGAACCTTCATCACCTTCTTTAGTAAGATTAATACCATGAAGTTGTCTCCGGGCCCATTCAACCTGAGCCTTATTAAAGGCCTCAACAATTTGCCAGCAAGTTATGTTATCATAGTCCTGACTGTCTAGCTTATTGAGCCTTTGTTTAATCTTTATGGTAAGAGTACTATTAAGCATGTCTTATTTTTTTCTTTTTACAGGACCACCTTTTTTACTCTTGGTCTTTTGAACATTCATATATTCTTCATATGCTCCTTGTATGGGTGGATAAACAATTGGTGCATTAGCTCTACTCTTTAGTAGTTTTTTTACGTCCATGTTACGTTCTTCACTAGGTGCATACATTCTTGGACCTCTACCATTAGACATTGGGTCATTATTTAATGCTGCAGCATTAGCAAAAATAGATTGTGCTTCAGTCATAGGTCCCATTTGTATACCATTGTCAGCTCTTTTTAATGACTTTTTAAACATATCCATTTCCCCACCAGCTTGCTTAATAGCTTTTTCTTTATTATCATTAAAGAATTTAAGTGGATTTACTTTTGTATCTCTAGACATTCTAGAAACTACATCTCCCTTTTTATTAGTTCTAGTTTTCTCAATGTGTTTTCCACCACTTGGCATTTTAAAAACCTCCTTGGACATTTTACTGCCAAATAAACCGGCTCTTTCAATAAGTTTTCCTTGAACTTCTTTACCATCAAATTCTCTAGATATTGATGAAACTTTTCTACCCTTTCCCATAATTATTATTTTTTACGCATTTTACTTAATGTAATAGCAAGTCTTGCTCTTTGCCCAAGCTTACCACCCTTCTTTGCCGCAGCTTGTAGTTTGGCTTTAGGAATTTTCTCACCTTTTTTAACACCAAGAGATTCTCTTAATGCCCCAGGTTTTTTAATAGCTCCTTTTATCCAACCACCTTTTTTAGCACTAAAAAGTTTAGGCTCTGGTTTTTCAGGTTCCATATTTATCGTAGGTTTATTAGCACCTCTTAAAACTCCTTTAAGTGTTCTTGTTTCTTTAACACTTTCAGGTTCACCATATCTTTTTTTAACTACTGTTTTGTAGTTACCATCTGGAGAGTAAAACTTTTGTTTTGCTTCTCTTGGATTTTTTTTATTAGGCATGACTTTACTTTTTTACTTTACCTTTATTTCTACAACTACACATAACTATTTCTTTTTACCTGCTCTTTTTTTAGCTCCAGCTATTCTATCAGCAGCAGTTGGTTTAGGATTATTATCAATACCAGCTATTACTGAAAGTAAACCAAATTTACTTTTAGCACCACCTTCTTTGTATTTACCTTGGATCATTGCTTTAGGCATTGCCTTTTTAGTCATCATCTTTTTCATATCTATTGATTTAATTATCCTCCATATAATGGTCTTGTACCGCAACCCCCACTAGCTAATCTAACTAGCCCTGGAGCACAACTGTGTTTAACTTTATCAACCATACCACCAGCTTTCATAACCATTGGATTAGTTGTAGCATTATATCCAGGCATAGTTTTAGTCATATAAGCTTGACCACCCGCAGCCATTTTTATTTTTTTTACAGGACCACCAGCTTTCATTTTGCCGCATCCCATTTTACAAGTCTTCATAGTTTTCATAATAATATATAATAATTTAACAATTCCATTTTCTCAAGGACTTGTTAATCCTTGAATCAGGATCATTAGCTGTCTTTGAGCTTGTTAGTTTTTTCTTCATACCAGACATTCTTGCACAGAAAGACTTTCTTCTATTAGCATCTTTACTTCCAGCTTTTAGTTTAGATGGTTTAGTAGTCACAGCTGTCTTAAGTTTACTACCAGGATTAGCTGCTCTATAACTAGCTACTCCTTTAGCATTAAGACCTCCTTCTGGATTCTTACCCTCTTTTCTTTGCCATGCTGGTGACTTTGCCATTATTTTTTCTTTGTCTTTAATGTACCACCTTTTTTATAAGTACCAAAAGACGGTCCGGAAAGAGGTTGAAAATTTTTCTTTTCTCTTCTTGCACTCTTTCTTAATAATCTTTTTTCCTCTCTTATATCTGCTTTTGCATTAGCTTTTTCAGTTGTTTTTTCACTATTTGCAATTTTAGCTGCTACACCAATTGCAGTTCCACCAGCAATTGCCCCTAGAATATTTTTCAATGGGGATGTTGGTTTAGCATAATTAGTTGTATTACATGGATAACAATTAGGTATTGTACCACATTGACCTGCAGGACAATCTGTTTTAACTGATGTTCCTGTCTTAGCTTTTTTTAAAGCTTTAGGTTTTTTACCAGCTTTCTTCATTGAGATAGCTATTGCTGCTTGTTGTGCTTTACTTCCTGCCATTTTTTTTCTTTTTAGGATAAGGATTTTCCTTGTGCCATTTTTTAGTTGCTGCTATACCTTGTTTAATAGTTTTTGCTCCTGCTTTCTGTGTTAAGTTAATTGTGTCCCATTTACCTTTATCTTTTGTGGGATGATTAACCATTATATCACCAGGTTTACCTTTTCCTATTTTATTAGTTTTTTTGTAAATCCTATGTTTTTCACCATCAGCAGTAACTCTTGCCATGATTAAATCTTTTTGCCAGCAGCAATGCTATTAAACTCTTTAGCTTTTTCTGCTGCCATCTTTTTTACATCTGCCATTAACTTTGCATTCTTCTGAATCTCAGAAGCTCTCTGTAATGTAGACATAGCAGATTCAATTTCCCATTTTCTCATGTCTGCTTTGCTACCACCTAAAATAGAAATACCAAGTGAAGAGGATTTCTTAGCTGGTGTTGATTTTGTTGTTGTTTTCTTAATTGCCATAACTATACTTTTTTAACTCTATTTCCCATTCCTACTCTTGACTTCTCAGCTTTCTTAGCAGCTAGTTTAGAAGGAGTTAGTTCATACTTTGTTTTTGGAGTCTTACTAGAGACTCTTTTTGTAGGCCGGCAGTATTCATTTTTACCACCGGCACCACAAGCTTTTCCTGATTTAGTATCTTGCCATTTCTCTGCTTGCCATCTTTTTAACTCTGCACCCTTTTCAGTCTTTCTTACTTGCCCTTTACCTTTGCGGCATTTGGCAATAGCTTGAGAAGCTCTTGCTGAAGGGAACACGGCATACCGTGCTTTTACACTATGATAGCATGCATCCTTTGCCATGATTATGGGTTTGCTTTTTTAGGAGCTTTGGATTTACCACCAACTCTACCTTTAGCTTTTTTAGATGCAGAAATTTTTGCGTTAGTTCCAGACTTAACACCTTTAGAACCAGGAGTATTGTCTACAATAGCTTTAGCATTAGAGTTTACTACTCCACCAGTTTTCATCATAGAAGCTTTCATAACTTTTCCATACATGGCTTTAGGTTTAGCTCCACCTTTCATAAAAGTACTATTAGTTCTACCTTCTACAGCAGCTGAAGATTTTTGATAAGATTTATTATCCATTAATGCTTTTTCTGCATTACTCATTTTAGGGTTTTTAGGTCTATTCATCATTTTATTTAATTTTATATAAATTATTTTTTTCTTTTAATAGTAGAATCTTTACGCATTTTTCTAACTGAACCTCCTCTTCTCATTGCTGGAACTGGTTCATCAAACTTTATTTTTCCTGATAACTCATCTTGAACATTTTGTTCCATTTCTTTTCTAAATAGTTCATTATCAGTTGCAGCTTTATTTGATTTAACAGTATTTCTATTGACAGAACCAGACTTTAACTTTTTCATCAAAGCAATATTAGAACTTGCTGTACCATCAGTTAATCCTTGCTTTTTAGCTTCAGACCAACTAGTTCCAGTTTTTTCTTGCCACAACTGTGATAGAGTTGGTTCAGAATTTTTTCTTGGAGTTACAACAACTTCAGGCTTAATTGTTTCTTTTCTAATCTCTGGTCTTTTTAAAGATTCAATTTTAGATTTTACTTTTTTAGGTTCTTCTTTTTTAGAATCTCCAATTTTTTTAACTAAAGTTTTAAAATCAGGATTTGCTTCAAGTTTACCAGTCTTAGTGTTTAAATAAAAAGCATTTCCAGATCTTGTCAGTTTTTCAAGCATCTCCTTAGACATAGGTTTAGCAGCTGGTTTTTTAACTTCAGGCTTTTTAGCTTCTACTTTTTTAACTACTTTCTTTTCATCTGAAGTTTTAGATGCCATACCATATGGTTTTTTCTTAGAATCAGAAGGTTTGTTAACTACTGGTTTTCCATATTGATCTCTAACTTTTGTATCATCCATGGATGGTCCAAACTTTTTAGTTTCAACCTTTTTCTTAGTTTCAACTTTTTTATTAGGTGTAGTAACTTTAGGTTTTGCACTTAAATTTATTTTTGGAAAACCATAACCATTATAAGGAGCTAGTTGACTTAATATATAAGAATTTGCTTTATTAGATTTTGTTTTTGCCATTTCATAAAATATTTAAGAATTCCATATTTTCTCAACAGATGAACTAAGTTCATTTAAAATATCCTCATGTAAAGGATTCTTTAAATGCTCTACAACGTCAGATACATTTCTACCTAGAAGTGATCCTGATTTTGCATGATAGATATATCCATCTGGCTTACTAATAATATACTTAAAAAAACTGGAATCACGAACAATTGATTTAATTTTTAATGTTTCCATATCTAAATTAGCTGCATCAATAAATGATTTTGCTGATCTTTCTTTATTACTTTCAGACCCTTCTCCATTAATATGTCTATCCATATTTTCATAAATAACATCTAGTGGAGTAGATTTTCTGTATTGTGAACTATTACCATCAACAAGTTTAGCAATATAGAATAACTTAGTACTGTTCTTATCATAAAGTTTTTGTAATTCAGAAAGAGCTTTATTACGCATTTTTTTGTACTCAGTTCTTATCATTGAAGTTTCCTCTTCTTTATCCAAATAGAATTTAGGAGGTGTTGGTCTAGATCTTGCATCCTCATAGCTCTTTGCTACAATAGAAAAACCTCCAGCTTCAATAGCCATAAATTTAATTCTATCAAAAGGATTATTCATATCTAAGAAAAGTGGTTCATTACCACACTTAATATCTATCTTATTCCAAAACTCTTTATTGTCTGGTTTAAGAAGTTTTACTTGATTCCAAAAATCTTTGTCTTCCGGATCAATAAGATTTGCAGCTAATTCTTTTTCTAAATCTGCAATTGTTTCTCTAATTTGTTTTACTCTAGCTTCTCTTTCTTCTTTAGGTAATAATTTTATCTCAGGTGCAAATTCATTTAAACCTGTAATATATCTAACTACTCCATTGATTTCTAAACAAGCTAATTGTTCTTGATGTCTTACACCATCATATAGTGCAAGACCATACTCTTCTAGACCCATGTTAGTATTATTTGAGTCTACAAAAGGTCTGATAGCTAATTTTGTTTTTCTTCCGCTACCAGTTTCTACCATTGTGAATTGAGTTTCCATTTTTTTGTTGGTTTTTATTTTGTTGGTTATTAAGTTAATTTTTAAAAAAGAGGGAGGAGTTTCCCCCTCCCCTTTTTACTATATATAATAGATTAGAATGATCCACCAGTAACTGGGTTTCTCATAACAATCTTAAGGACCTTAGTAGGGTCTTTTACCCAAATAGCTGGGAATGTTTGGGTCATCATTACACGGTATCCGTTGAATTGTCCAGAAGACTGGAATCCTTGGGTACGTCCCATGTAATCCATAGTACCATTTTGATACCACCACTTCAATTGATTATCCCAAGACAACTTCAATAAGTAGATGTTATCATTAGTGTTATCAGTGATATCAAAGATGATAAAGCTATAAGAAGATAATGGGAAACCATCAATGATTGGGTTCTCAATATCATTTGTATGAACATTGTCAAATGCTGGATTCAATACAAACTTAACGTTAGCCAAGAATGGAATAACATAAGAAGTATAAGCAAATCCAAAGTTCAAGTCCATACCTTTACCAGTGATTGCACCGATATCAGCAGCCTGGATAGTAAGACCAGAAGCAATTGCTTCTCTTTTAATAGCCTCATTTACCATTCTCATTCCACCCATACCAGTTTGAACTACTAGAGATCTTTTTGGATCTGGACCTTGGAACTCAACTTTACCATTGAAGAAGTTGTAGATTTCTCCACGGAACAAATCAAGTGTAAAGTTATTTTTGTTGTATACTCTTTTGAATGAGTTATCCAACTGTCTCCAAAGACCTACAGAAAGTCTCATGTCATCAGCACCATCTTGACGAAGTCTACCTCCATGTCCCCACATTAAGTAAGTCTCAATGTCAGTTGCAATTTTAGAAAGGTGAGCTGCTTCCATTTGAGTTAAGAAAGTTCTAGAAAGATCACCATTATCAAATGCTCTTTTAACTTTATCTTTACCCATAACTTTGATCATGTCCTCTAATGATGTAATAGATGGATCATTAGTAGCACCAAAGTTTCTCCAGATTTCTGTTACTGGAATAGTACCATCTGCATTCATACCACCTTTAAGCATCAAGTCAGCACGAGAAGATACTGAATAATGAACGTGAGCTTCAGCACCTCCTACAAAGTTGTAGAATTCACGGAAACCAGTTCTTGTAGTGATGTCAGAGAATCTTTCACCGTACTCACCTCTTGCAGAACCTTTTCTGAAAAGTTTGGTTCCGTTAGTAAGGTACTTGTGATCTAAAAATTTATAGTTGTCATTGTTAACCAATTGTACAGTATAAACAAATCCATCTCCAATAGGTAGAATGTCTTCATCTGTAATGTACATCTCAACCCCGTTATATTTGTCATAAGTGATGATATCACCATGTCCAAACTCACGTCTGTTAACTTTGATTTTGAAAGTTGAACCATCAGTACCAAGAATTCTTGATGGGCTTTCAATGTCCTCAACAATATAAGGAAGGTCAACAGATACAGGAGTCTGCCATCTATACTCTCCTCTGTGGTTATCCACATTGATTACATTTTTGCCACCAAAGCTAGACATTTGGTAAAGGGGCATTTCAACTTTCTGAGCCATAGCCCATAAGTCAACTGGACCTAAATCCATAGGTTCAGCATCTTTCAGCATGTTAACCAAGTGGTATGAATCCACATGGGAACTTGCATTGTAAGCGGTATCTCTGAGGAATATACCATTGTTTAAAACTGGAGTTGCCATTTTTTATTTGTTTTTAAATTGTTACTAATTAAAACCGTTTAAACATATTATTATTTGAACGGGATATTGTTCTTGTTGGTTTAGAAGAACTTCTCGGTTCTGGTCTGTCTTCTACACCATTTGAAGAAGTATTTTTTCTACCTTCTTCTGTTTTAAGTTGTCTTACTGTTTTTTCTACAGCTTGTTTACTTCCTTGATCTCTTACTTTATTTCTATAACCATCCGGATCAGAAAGTAACCATAATGCTTCTGCAATCAGGTCATGTCTTGGTTCTACAAACTGATACTTTTCCAAAAGGTGGCCTAGTAAGTTTGTAGGTCTACCAGAAATTGAAGGATAGTTTGGTTGAACTAATCCAGAATATAAATTACTTTGAACTTTTCTATCAAGTTTGATTCCACTAAGTTCACCAACTGATAGTGTGTTATATACATTATCTTGATAAGCTTTAGCTTGTTCAGCTTGTTGTTGTTTTTTATACTCTTGTTCTGCAAGTTTTCTATTTACAATATCCTCTTGCATTTTATCCAACTTCGGTTTAAATTGTTTAGCTTTTTGTTCAAGCCTATTTAATTCTGACCAATCTTGAATTTCCTGTTCAATTTCTTCTGGAGTACCAAATTGTGTAGCATGTAAATATTGTCTTGCAATTTCTGCTTGATCATATTCATCTAATGGATCTAATTGTCTCATCTCTTCCACATGGGCAAGAGTTCTAAATAAACCTTTAAGATCTGTACCACCATCTGCTACATATTTAGCTGCATACTGAAGTTCTTCTGGAAGTGCATTAAAAAACTCTTTTGGAGTATTTTCTCTAATTTGATTTTCTCTTTCTTGGAAGTTAGCTTCAAATAGCTCACGGAAATCTTTTGTAGTGTAATCTTCTAATGGTTTGTCATCATCAAAAGGTACTAAAGATCCTTCCTCAATCATTTTAGTTGCTAAATCATATAAGCCAGATTTATCTACTTTAGGTCTGCCTTTGTTACCAGCATCTTCTTCTTGTATAATTAAATCATTTAGCTCGTTGATAGTTTCTTCAACTTCTGCTTGTTTTTCAGCAGCACTTGATTTATCATCATTAGTTTGTGCTCCTGGGTTGTCAAAGAACGTCATATCTGTCTTCTCTGCTTTGAAGACAGATTTTTTTTCTGGCTCCTTCTCATCATCTGGTAGCATTATGCTATCTGCACCAGGTGCTCCGAAAAGAGAATCAATATCTACATCTACCTGACCTACCGTTGTAGAGTCTTGTACCTGTTCATCAGGGTTTAAGTTTTGATCACTCATTTGTTGTTGGTTTTTTATGTTATACTTTAATATACTAAATAAACTTGGAAAATTTAAAACTTAAAAATTAATTTTTTGCACTATATAGCTAAGTCTATTTTTTCTTCTTATCAGAAGATTTAGCATCATATTTATTTTTATTTACTCTAGCTATTTCCAACTGTTTATTTGCTATATCTTGTTGCACTTGAAGTTTCTCTTGTTCAATGTTCATCTTCTGTGAATGCTTTACCATATCATCACTTTGCTTCTGTCTCTGAAGATCTGTTTGACTTTGATATTGTTCAGTCTCCCGGATTTCTTTCATAGCATCTCTAAAGTCAGATTGTTGGTTTTGATTAATGTCAGCCATAGAACCATATCCTGCAGCTCTAATTTCTGCAACAGTAATATCCTTCTGAATCATCTTGTCATCTCTTTGAGCAGCAGCATCAATTTCCATTTGTTTTTGTTTCTCTTGAGAAGCAAGTTGCTCTTGTTGCATTTGCTGTTGCTGTTGCATTTCTTGTTGTTTCTGCTCTTGTGATCTCTTCTCAGACATTTTCATTACTGTGTTTATCTCAGAGATTGAGTCAGATTGAATAAGTTTACCTAGGTCATAAATAGAAGCTCCGGTAGTATTATTCTGTAATGCCATTTGTTTCAATTGTTCTAGAATAGCTCTATGATTTGCATTTGTACTACAGAAGATATTTAAATCTCTCATTAAAAGATCTGTACCATCTACTTGAAAAGTTACTTTCTCATCTAACTCAGTAACATATGTAAGCCTTGTAGATGGTTTAGTAGAATGATAGAACTGTGCTAAGTCAGTTCTCATCTGATGTACTCTTGGCATTAAGTAATCACAATGCTGAATAAAATACATTTCCGTTTGAGCATATGATGATGCAGCAGCTTGCTCTACACCTGTAGCTGTCATTTTAGATAACTCTTGACCCATTCTTTGTGGGTTAACTCCAATTACTTCATAAGCCTGAGACTTAAAGTGTGTGGCAAGTTGTACCCTAGACATTAATCTTTCTGTCTGAGATAAGTCAAGTTTTTGAAAATGCTGAAAGTTTAATGCATTCTCTGTATTTGTGATAGATGTATCTAACGGTAGCATCTGGAAGTTCTTCATTGCTACATATGCTTTAGCCAAGTTTCCTTTACCCCAATCTTCTCCTAATGAATGTCTTGGTAAAGTATTTTGATCTAGCATAATAATAGTACCAAGCTCATCTACTAAGATATCTGCAATCTGATTATTTACAATGTTATATCCAATCTGATATGGCTTCATTAAGTCAATAAGTGCAGTAGATCTTGTATTTCTATCAGAGAATACTGCTCCTTCTACTGGTAATTTACATCCATATAATGAGCTATCACCTTTAAACTGAAACTTTAATGGCCCAATCTTAGGTCTATTAACTCCTATATAAATAGGTGTAAACCCTCCAGGATTATTCATACCCCAGTAAGAAGGAATATTTGGTCCAATCTTAATACCTCCCCAAACCTCATTGATCCAGATCCAATCTATGTGTTCTCCAAATATTAGATTATCTTTTGTTTTATTCTTAAATAATCTAGTATCATAAAGTGGCTTATCTGTTATACTATAATCTTCACTAATTATTTCTGTTGTTACTTCACCAAGATCATTTACTTTAGTTAAGTGTCCAACTTTCTTCTGAGACTTCCAGTATCCTGTTGTTATTCTCAATAGATAAGCAGTACCTTGATCAACATAATCTTCTCCTTCAGCAAGTATCTGTGTAATAATATCAGAACCATCTAATACATTTCCTGACATAAATGAAGTATATTGTCTGTATGCTAATGATGGCATATTTGTATTCCAGTCATGTGACTTTGTTCCATCATAGAAAGACCCATCATTTTGTAAACCTCCAATATTATAGGCAGCAGATCTAATTGGATAAATTGCTTCTAAAGCAGCCAGTTGATCTTCATCCATTAAATATCCATACTTATCAATTACATCTGATGGTGTATACATATCTGTTTTACCTACCCAGTTAGCTTGTGAGATATATCTGTTATCTGGAGACTTATGATAGAATGTAATAACAGGATTCCAAAGCTCTACTTCATAATCATCTTCCATCATTCTAAAGTGCCAGAACTCTCGATCTGTAATTAACATGTCTCTAAAACCTCTTTCTTCAAGCTCATCCATTCTAAATCTTTCCACATCTACTTTGTGCTGATGAGATGCCCATTGTTCTATTAATGATCTATAATCCTTTTGAAAAAACTTTTCAATTTCTGGTAAAGATTTGATATTCTCTGGAGCTAATTGTTGTTGTGCTTCTTCAGAATTTGGGTCTAGTCCTTGCTCTAGTAAAGCAGAAATAATTTTTGTTTGAGCATCTGCCATAAGTGTTTCTTCAATCATGGCTCTTTTTTGTTCTAACATTTCATTATATGAAATATCATCAACAGCTCTGTAATTTAATTTAGTAGATCTTTTAGCAAATTCAGCTACAAGAACATTAATAACATTTGGAATAATAGGATAGAACTTTAATTCTAGTGCTGAAGAATCTTCTTTTGTAAGTGATTCAATAATATCTCTATATTCATTATCCTCTTCAACAATATAATCTGTTCTATCTATAACCCCTTTTGCCAACTTATAATTTTTCATTAATCTTCTGGCATTTCTACGGATTTGTTTTAATCCTTGCCATTCTAACCAATCTAAATTCCAAGCAGCCCATTCTTCATCCTTTTCTTTTTTAGGAAGAAACTGTAAAGGTTGAGTTACACTACCCAATCGGTTGTGTTCAACTTTTGCTCCTTTCTTTAATTGCATTGCATTATATACCTGCATAACTCTTATTTAAAGTTTTTGAATGGTGATCTTTTAATACTATTTGGATTAAAAGAAGAGTTGGTTCCAATATTACGGAACGGACTCTTATTTAATTTAAACAAATTTTCTGACTTTTGCAAGTTTTTAGAAGCATCATCACTAATATGTCTTTTTAAATATCCTCTGTTAGAATCTTGTATTTTCATAAAAGAAACTAATGCTGCAAATGATACTAGTCTATCCACGTTGAGACCATCTCTATATTCTTGCATTTCTCTTATTAGCATAGGATCTGGAATTCTTTCTATGCCATATTTTGTTTTTACTATTGTACCATCTGGTTTTGTTTCTACATCTAATTCTTCTTTAGTAAACTCAATAGCATAACTAAGTAAGTGAGCTTTAAATAATGTACCCGTGTTTTTCCATCCATACTCCTGATACACATTTGCATTTGCTCCCAAATCTTTTAGGAAAAGAATTTGACTTTTAGGTACAAGATATCTTTGCTTTCTTCTTGATATTATATACTGTATAAATAATGAAATGTTATTCTCTACAACTGTCCATGCATTATACCACTCCATAATTAACTCAAGCATTTGGTGAGTTTTATTAATATCATCATATCTACCACACCAAGATGCTACTATTTTGCTTTGTTCTATATATGTTTCTACTTCTCCAGCTACTTCTTTATTTACTTCTATAGAAGATTTCATAACATATATAGAGCACAGGGATTCTGAAGTTGTTGTCTTACCTTCACCAACAGGGTCAATAGATGCATAATACATTCCAAATGTAGGATTGTCTACTGGTCTTTCCCATACAGCAAGACAACTAGTTTTATCTTCTGTCTTTTTATTTATTGGAAACTCTGATATAGGTCTTTTATTACTTGTCTTTACAGCAGGTTTACCATGCTCATCTGTAAAAATATCTAGATACTCAACACCATATTCTTTTTCTTCTATTCTTCTTTGTTGTGCAGCTAACAAGTGAGTTGGAAAAACTGATACAGTTCTATTTGCAAAAGCTTCATGTATATTTCTTGGGTGCTGAGAGATTCTTAATTGATATTCTTCTGGTGCAAGTTCATCTTTCCAAATTTTAAACTGGTCATTAAGTGCATTTAATGCATCTTCCACAAGTGAATTACCATGCTCATCAATATGTGGTGGCATAGACCATTGCTCTGGAATAAATAAACCTGAGAGACCTGTTGTACCTTTATCATCTATTAAGTCTGTTTCCACAGCATAAATATCTTTAGCTGTTGGATTTAGAATCATATCTTTTAATGGAAGACATTGAGCTAAATCACCTACAGATCCTGCGGCTATAAACATACCAGTAGTAATCAAACCAGATCTCATTGCAGGTCTCATGTACTCATATGTTTGATCCATCTTTGGTGCAATACCAGCCTCCTCATGAAAGAAGTACTTTACTGGACCCCCTACACCATTTGTTGGATCTTTCTCAAATGACATACCTTGTATAGTACCTTTTAAACCAACTTCATTCTTTCTATCTCCTTTTCTTACTTCAATCTTCTGCTGCCACATCATGACTTTATCCGGAGACATTGGTCTATACCATGCAGTATGTTCATTTAAGAATGCAGCATATTCTTGTAAGAACTTCCAAGAACCTTTCTCATTTATATAATCTTTAAGACTTGCTCCTATCTTTAAAGTAACCCCGGCTTCAAACCATTGTTGATTTATAAGTTTACCCATATGATAATAAGAAGAAGCAATCTGTCTTTTTTTAAGAATAGCAACATGTTTATATGCTAACTCAGCTAATAATTCATACAAAGCCATATGATACTGAGCATCTCTAATTTTGGCAAAATCAAACTTCTGTTGTTCTTTATCAAAGATTGGTAAAAAGTTTAACCACATGTAGTATTCTCTGCAGACATACCATGTAAGATTTCCTTCTTTTACTAGTATACCTTTTCTACATCTATTTTTTTGTTCATCCCAATATGTTATATAGTCTTTAGACTTAAAGGGAGATGTACAATATACTCCGTCTCTTCTAAACTTTGTAGACTCTGAAGTAAATAGTTCACTTGTTGTTTTATTAAATTTATATTTTCCAGGTTCACTAAATACTTCATTAAGTATAAACTGTTTAAATTCATCTCTAGATTCGAAACTGGTTGTTATCCAATTTCCATTATCATAGGTTGGTATGTCTTGATAAATTTCACTCATTACATGTCATATGCTAGTCCTTGTCCACCTCTTACTTTGCTTGATTGTTCTTCTTGAAGATCTTTATATGCACCTTTAAATGATTGTCTTATTGCCTCATAGTTTTTTGCTGCAGCAATTATAGAATTAAAGTTACCATCTCTTCCATGTGTAATAGGAGTATTTTCCATATACCTACCTAATCTATCTAACATAGTTGCAATACCTCTATATGCTCTAGATGTAGGTGTTTCATACATTCTTTCACAAAACTTTAATGCTGCAAAGATTGTTTCATCTTCAGTAGAGAACTCTGCCTCAATCTCTTTTAGAATAATAAATTCTTTATCTTGTTCTGGAACAAAAAAGAAAGGATTCATATCCGGATTTGGGCAACACATGTAGAATAAATACAAGTATATTTTTAAGTGATCATCTGGATATTCATCCATCACATCTTTAAGTGCCTTTAATGTGTAGCAATGTTCTGTTGGAACAACTACACCATTTTGAATATCAAACAATTTTGCAAACATGGTTATTTTCTTTTAATAAAGTTTGGACTATTTTTCATATGATTTATTACTGCAATTACTTCATCATATAAATATGGTACTGGTATTAAGTTAACATCTTTTACAATAGGTTCTCCATTTAGATCTAATTTTGCAATAGGATACCCCCATTTATCTTTACCCTCAGTTTCAAATACAATATGGTGAATGTATATTGTTCCTGGTAATAACTTAGGATTATGCTTCAATATCATATACATATAGATACTAAGTTGTAATGAGTAATGATTAAAATTACAATCATCCAAATTAGAAATAGGATGGAGCATCTTCTCTGAGATTCCCTCCCAGTCCTTGAATGACTCCATCTTAATTTCTTTATTTGTTTTGTAATCAATAATATTTACTCTACCATTAACTACTTCTACGAGATCTGATTGTCCACAGATGCCTGCAGACTTAAGATAAACCATATGCTCTGGATAAACACCCGGTTCTAGTTTTTGTGATGGCGCATATTTTATACCATCTTTTAAAGGTAAAGGTGCAAAAATTGGAACTACTGTACCTTCTCTTTCTATTGATGCCAAAGAACATAAGTCAGCTTCTCTTTGGTTATGATACCAAGTACCTAAGTCTACAGCTCTCTTAGCTTCATTTGCCCAGATCTCTTCAATGATCTTAGGTTCTATTCCGTGCCATTTAGACTTAGTATTCTTACTAACTTTTTGAGCAGTCTTTTTTGCATCAAATGGTTTCTTTAAAGATGATACTACAGTAGTTACACTATACCATGCTATTTCAGGTTCAGTAGTTAAACTCTTATAACTATGATCTTTTGCATTAAAGAAAATACTCATAACTGTTCAAGTTTAGTTTCTTCTTCTTCTGTAGCAATAGCACCCCATTTTCCAAGTGGACATTCAGAAGATAATGATCTAGTTTTAAATGTAAGTGAACATCCACATTCATTACAACAAGGTGCCGTTCCTTTTACTGCACATTTTCTACCTTTACTTGAACAACTATCACAGATGTCATATCTAAGTCTAGATATTTCTTCTACTGTTTCATCTCTTACAACACTATTAGTAATTCCTTCTATAATTTGTTTTCTGTTGTCCCAAATTAGTTTAAGCGTGTTTTTCATTTTTTATTTTTTTAAATTGTTCTTTTTTCAATTCTGTTTCATCTAATTTTTTATCTATCTTCTCAAGACTCTCAACTTTTTCTTCAAGCATTTTTTTATTATAATATGCTTTAAAGGTTGATGTATCATGATCAGATAATGCTTTTTTATATCTCTGAATTGATTTTTTAATTAAGCCTGGCCTTGCAACAAATTGACCTAATCCTTCAACATTTATTCTAGGATGACTAAGACTTGTTAAATTACTTCTTACATTCTTATAATACTCCTCTATTAAATCTTGTATAAGTTCTAAAGGAACGTTTTGTTCTTCTGCTAACTCTTTGAATAACTGTGTAGATTTTTTAGGAATCATCTTCCAAGAAATTTATAATCTAAAAAAATGTTTCCCTCAGTTTGTATTTGTAAATTAGGATTAAGACTAACTACCTTTTTATTTTTCGGATCCTTTACAACTAATGCATTCTTTTCACATTTATTTATACAGTTCCTAACGGTTTGTTCTGACTTAAAAATTAAATGTTCATCTGATGCCTCAAAACAAAAACTTGATAATTCAATCGGTCCTATAGTACTAAGCAAAGTCAAGCACTCCAAATCAGAATCACTCAATGATATTTTATTAATATAACAATGAGTAAGTATCTGATATTTAATAACGTCTTTTTTAGACATTACTACTTTCTTCTGTACTTGATTTACTAAAGCCATTTCTATTGTTTTTTAAGCTTTCTTGGAGAAGGCATTTCCTCTGGATTTGGAAAGTCAGAATCATCATCTTCTGATTGATCTGGGTTTTCCATTTGATTCATTAACATAGCATATTGCATTTGAACAGTTGTTCTTTTAAATCTTACTTCATCAATTTGAAAGAGTAGTTGCTCGTGCTCTAATTGTGCAGTTAAATACGGCTTAGATTCATTATAGAAATTAAGCATTTCTTTTCTTTTCATTTCTAGTTCTTCAGGTGTAAATACCTTTTCTTGAGATTGATTTTCCATTTTTATATATTTTTAGTTTACACAAATATACAAGAAAAGTTTAAACAAGATATATTTAAACAAAAAAATCCAGGTACTGTATATACCTGGATTATCTTACTTAGAGAAGATTAAGTAATATTATCTATTTTTAAATGTAAAATTTAAAACAGTAAGTGCATAAAAATTTCTTGCAGGATCAATCTCTAAAGAAAAGATATCTACTAGAGATACTCTACATCTTATTGTAATTGTTCTCCAACTAGGTTTATGACTTTTCCAACCGTTTCTAAATTTCATTTTGATAAAGATTTAAGCATTTCAATCATTTTTGGCTGAGGAGAAATATCACTCTTATCTTTACGGTAAGAGTTGTGAGTATATAATCCAGGAACTGCACTCAGCGCATTCTTGGATACTTCCCACATATCTTTCTCATTATATGTGAGTGGGATATCCCATATCTTATTCCAATAGACTAGTAATTGTTTTACAGATTCTATTTGAGCATCCGTGTAAGCATGATAATAAAGATGTCCTTTATAAGGTCTATCTAGTTTGCATACTTGATCAATAGGTACTTCTCTATTTACATAGTTGTAATACTTTCCATCTTTCAAAGTCAATGGTCCCCAATTGCATATCTCAATTCCTATTGATAATGGGTCAAGAGATTTATATGGCAATCCATTTGCACGGAATACATCTGGTTTAATACCTAAATGATATGCCCAATATTTAGATGAGAATGCCTGACAAATTTCTCCATCATATGTATCTTTAGATATACCTTTTCCAGATATAGTTACACATGTTGCAATTCTACCCCTATTATCAGTATTCCACATTTTAATTACTCCAGGACCTGATGAATTACCTGCAGTATGATGTAAAACAATCTGAAGTTTTTTAATATCAGATTTGATATATTGAGATTCTGATAAAGGAACTTGTTTTATTTTCTTTAAGTCTAAAGAACTCATTTTTTTTTCTTATTAAATTTTTTAGCATAGAATTTAGCAAGCCATTCTCCTACTCTTTTTAATGCAGAATTTTTAGCATCAACATTAACTACAGTACCTTCTTCTGTTTTAGTTACATTCACATCAAGTTTCTCACTATCCAATTTGAATTCTTTCTTTTCTTCATCTTTGTGAATTTCAACATCAACTTTTTGAGTATCAACTACTACATCAACTTTTTGACCTTCTTTCTTGGCCTTTACATTTACTTTTTTGGTTTTTATTTCCACCTCAAAGTCTTCTACTTTTTTTTCTTTCTTTGACATTTTATATTATTTATGGATTTACAATAATTTCAGAATCATCAACTGTTAACTGGGCAGTTGTTGCTACTGTTGCACTTACTGCTGCGATATATGTAGCAGTTGTTATAATTGCTGCTGGTAATGCTACTGGTGCAGCTATAATTGCTCCTGCAACTGCTCCTGTAATAATAGCCCACCTTTGTACTTTTTTCCAAAACTTTGGTGTCTTACTATTCCATCTTTCTTTAATTGTTTTCTTTCTCATGATTTATTGGTTTTATAGGTTCATCTTTTATATATTTTGATAGTTGTTTGAGTATTGGAGAATACTCTGTCCATCCTAATCTTTTAAAGTTTTCTAGATTTGACCAGATTAAATTAATAATTACATAGTTATAAAAAGCATAATGCAACCATTCATAAATATTAAAAGTGAATCCAAAGATAGGTTTTATTTTTATATTAGTTGCCATTGCATGAGATATTCCTATCATTAACATATAAACAAATAATTTAAACCAGCCTTTTCCAAAGAGTTCAGAATCAAATTTTTTACCTTCTTTCTTAGAAGCTTTAAGTCCTGTATAGAATTCAAGTCCAAAAAGAAGTACAATCCCAATACCTACTGGCAGTACTATTCCAAACACTGTGTTAAAATAATAAGCAATAGCTGCAAAAATAGCACTTACACCTGTACAAGTTCCAGCCATTTGAGGATGAAATGCACTTGTTAGAAAATGATCCATATCTCTGTATCCTACTGAAATTACCAATTTTGTAAGTGTTGTTTTCATTTCCTACCAATATCAATATATTTTATTTAATGTAAAGATATCTGAGTAAATAGAATTAAGTGGTGATGTACTACTAAACTCTGCTGTAACATCTAATGTATTTGATGTTGTTGTATCAAAGGTTGTATTGTTTACTGTATTAAAACCAAATCCTTCTGATGTTCCATTAGATTGTTTTATACTTAAAAAATTAGCAAGTGTAACAATTGAAGCTACTCCTGCAGCACCAACGGCTCTAATAGTAAAGTCCAATGATAAAGACCAAACAGCATTTGTAGTAGCAGGTAAGGTTTGTGCTCCACTATCAGCTAATATTATAGATCCTGTTTTAATTCTGATTCTAATTGTATCACCATTTTTTGCTGACAGTAAACCACCAAAGTCTCCTCTGAAAGTATCTCCAACTGAAAATCCATTTGCTGGAACTGTTAAGCTACCTACTCCACCATCAATTAAAGTTAACTCAGCTGTTGTACCAGTAATTACTGGACTATTTCCCAACTGTGCAAATAAACCATAGTTAGTAGCTGCAGGTCCACGCAAATAAATTTCAGTGCTCATTATTTATGATAACCAAGTGATTAAAAATGTTGTACCTGTTGCATCATAGTTTACACCATTGATGGTATTATTTAAAGTTCCTGGATCAAAATTAACTGTTGTTCCTGCAGGAATTGGTTGTCCATCCATTATACCAGGAGCTGATCCAACATTTGCTATAGAAAATCCATAAGAAGGTGGTATACTTCCAGAACCTGCAGTACTTAATATATTAGCACTTCTTGTTTGAGGACCAAAGTATTGAGCTATACCAGTATATATATTATCTAATCCTTTTAAAACTCTAAACTGCCATGGCCAGTTATTTCCTTGTAGACCACTATTTTTTAAGTCTCCTATACTATTTGACATGACTTTAAATATTAATTAATTTATATACTTCCTGGTCTTACAATCTGAACATTAAATTCTAGTTCAGGAGTTTCTCGGTCATCAATAACTACAAAAGCTCCTACAGGAACACCATCTTCATATGCAGCTTGAACAGAATCATAAATTCCTGCATTTAATAACATTCTTAAAAGATTAGTTAGTTCTACTGCTTTTGAATCATTGTTCTCAACAAAAAGTTTATTTATTGTATAAACTTGAGCTGAAATATTATCTATCGTTAGTATTTCCATGATATTTTTAATTTACAATTTTAACAATTAAATCTGTACCAGATACTGTTACATAAAAATCTCCTTTTGTTAAACCAGCAGCTATAGCAGCTGCATTGTTTGCATACTGTCTTGCAGCAAATTTTACTCCGGCATCTTTTAGAAATTTATCAGCAGATCTGTTTTGATATTGCCACATTTGTGTAAGTGGAGATCCATACTCCGGCATTACACTCTGTGCATTATCTACATTTTCGTATTCAGGTAGTGCTCCCATGATTATATTATTTGGTTATTATACGGTTAATAAAAGTTTATATGCTACACCATTTATAGTTACTGGCAAGTAATGTGTTTGTGTTTCAGTAGAAAGTACAACTGGACCTACTGGAGTTGCTAAACTACCAATTACAAGTTGTCCACTTCCGGTAGCTGTAGCACCTTGTCCAATTACAATACAGTTATTAAATGCACCAGTATCAGTATCAGAACCAATTGCTGTGTTATTAGATCCTGTTGCAGAAGCCATTGATCTACCTCCAATTGCAGTATTCTTTAAACCTGTAATATTATTAGCTAATGTATTATATCCTAAAGATGTGTTATTGGCTCCAGTTGTCATATTTTGACCTGCCAAATGTCCAACGCTTGTGTTGTTATTTCCAGTTGTAAGATTTTGGTAACTTGCATTACCAATTACAATATTATATGATCCACTTAATGATGCTGAATTTAATACTGAACCTGAACCCATAGCTACGTTATTACTACCTGTTGCACTACCAGATAAGGTTTGATAACCAAATGCTGTATTATTTGAACCAGTATTATTATTACTTAAAGCAAAAGTTCCTACAGCAGTATTATAACCACCATTGGTAGTACTTCTTAAGGCATATCTACCCATAGCAACATTGGATGTGCCAGTCGAAAGAGTTCCTAAAGCACCTTCACCAAAAGCTGAATTATTAGTTCCAGTTGAAACAAATGCTAATGCACTCTGTCCAAAAGCTGAATTACTAGTTCCACTTGATATATTTGATAATGCACCCTCTCCAAACTGTGTATTACTTGAAATATTACCCGTCCCATTACACCATACAGTTCTATTACTATTATCATATTCAAACTGCGGTGGTAAACTGTAGTTAGGTACATTTAAAGTTGAACCTACTAAAGTTGCAACACCAGTTGTACCAGTTGTAGTTAGAGTTGCAATACCTGATGGACCAGCTGGACCTTGAGGACCAATTGGACCAGTTGCACCCGCAGGTCCTACGGGACCTACAAGACCTTGTGGTCCTACTGCACCAGGTGCACCAGTTGCTCCTGTTGCCCCAGCAGCTCCGGCAGGACCTGTTGCTCCTACAGCAGCTAATAGTGCCCAATTTCCTGGATCAGATGGAGGATCTAAAAAAGATGGACCTGCACCTGCAGGATTATAACAGAAATAAGATGCTCCACCAAAAGAAACAGCATCATTTTGTGCATAAGTTGCGGATGGATCCCAAAGTCCTTGCCAAGTTAATCCTGCAGGTCCGATTGGACCCTGTGGACCCGTTGCTCCTGTAGGACCTTGTGGGCCAGTAGCACCTGTCGCGCCACTAGCTCCAGTAGCACCAACAGGACCGGTAGCACCAACAGGTCCAGCAATTCCTTGTAGTCCTGTAGCTCCGGCTGCTCCAGCTGGTCCTGCTGGACCTGTAGCACCTATTGATGTTAATAATGCCCAGTTACCTGGATCTGAAGCTGGGTCACTTGCAGATGTTACACCTGCAGGATTTGTACAAAAATATGTAGAACCTCCAAATGCTACTGCATCATTTAATGCATATGTAGCCATAGAAACCCAGTTACCTTGCCAGTTTAAACCTGCTGGTCCTACTGGTCCTTGAGGCCCTTGAGCACCTGTTGCCCCTTGAGGTCCCGCAACTCCTTGAATTCCTTGAGGTCCGGCAGGTCCTGTTAATCCAATTGGACCTTGTAAACCTGTAGCTCCTGTTGGACCGACTGGACCCGCAGAGCCTGTGGCACCTGTAATACCCTGAATACCTTGAGCTCCTGTAAGACCAATAGGTCCTTGAGGGCCAGTTAAACCTATAGGTCCTTGTATACCTTGATTTCCTTGTGGACCTTGTGCACCTTGAGATGCAAGTAAAGCCCAATTAGTAGAATCTAAATCAGGAGTTAATGTTCCTGCTGTTGCATTAATACAAAAATATGATGCTCCACCATAAGCTACTGCATCATCAACCACATATGATCCACCAGATACCCATGAACCTTGCCAATTTAATCCAGCTGGACCAACAGCACCTGCTGGGCCTTGGATTCCTTGAGGACCTGCAACCCCTTGGACTCCTGATGCTCCCGTTGCTCCAGTTAATCCTTGAGATCCTATTAATCCTTGAGGTCCTTGAAGTCCTTGCGCACCCTGTGGACCAACAGGTCCCTGTGCTCCATTAGCTCCCTGAACTCCAGTTATACCTTGGATACCTTGTGCTCCTTGAGGTCCAACGGGTCCTTGTGGACCAACTTGACCTTGACCAACTTGAGTTAAAAAATTTTGAACAGATATGCCTGCAGCTAAAAAATCATCATCTCTTTGATCATCTTTAATACCGATTGGTATTAAGGTTTTAGTAGGATCAACAGAAGTTACTACACGTCTACTTCGTAACCAGTATATAAAATTTAAAATGTCCATGGTATTTTTTGATTAGTTAAATATACTATAATATACAAAAAATAATTTAGATAACAAACTATTCAAAACAAAAAAATCCCCAGTTTTGCAACCGGGGATCATTTTGCTGTATTGCTAGAAACAAGGAAAGAAACACAGACTATAGTAGTAAGCCGATTGTTAGTGCAAGAGCTAACATAACTGTAATACAAATATTTGCAAGTTTAAAATCATCTTCATTAATAACATACTGCTGTGATATTTTATCATACACAGGCTTATATAAGATGTGTGCTATTGCCCAAAACATGGCAATAACAACGAACATAATTATAATTGCAATTATTTTCATGACTTATAATTTATCAATCCTTCTTTGTAAATATACTAAAGCTTTTTGTAAATCTTCTTTTTTGTTAGAAGTTTTTTTACCAGCTCGCGCTAAGTACTTCATAACATTGCCTAGATAAAAGTCTTTATCTAGTTCCCAGGCTTCTAGTACATTAAATACTTCATAAGTATTTCCGGCCCCACCATAATACTTAGGTCTGTTATAATCCAATATTCTATCATCAATAGGTTTTTCAATAGAATTTATTGTATTATACTTTCTGTACATTTGGGTATTGTACAAGTTTTCTGACTCTTCTGTATAATTTACCATACTATTGCTATAGAATTATCTGGAACAAGTATTTTTATTTTTCCATCGATCTCTATTTTTTCTCCAGTTTCTAAAGCATATGATTGAATATAAACTTTATCACCTGCTTTTAAATCAGCTACTTCATCACCTACGGCAAAGATTTCAAGCTTTTGCCATTTCTTCATTGCTTCTTGCATGATTGCTTCTTCATCTTTAGCAGATAATTCAACCGGTGATTTTTTAATTTCTGGTATTGTTACCAAAATTCTTTTTCCTCTTAGACTTTTCATTATATTGGTTTTATTTATTACGCATCATATTTTTGACCTATTGTAATTACAGGTGTAGATACAGAGGTTTCTTTTTTTTCTGGTTTAATTTCTGTATCTGATAGTAAAGATAACTTAATTTGTTCTATTAAACCTACTAAGCCAAAATTACCATAAGCTTTTTCATTTATGTGGATTTCCATTCCTTCTTCAGTTTCTACTATAGAAAGCATTATTGATTTTTCTGTCATATGCAAATGTAATAAATTATTCGTTATCATAGAACATTCTTTCTGAATCTTCTGTACTCCACTTCTCAAATCCCTCACAATTATAGTAATCTTTGTTTACCAAATAATCTGGTTTTTCAGGGAATGGTTTAGTAACAAAGCTAGGCTCAGACCATTTGATTCTATTATTTGGTTGCAAAGCTATCTGCCCATTGTCAAGTAAAATAATGTGATGACTCTTATGCTCTAATGGATCTTCAGCTAAAGATATGTCAGTGTTAATATCTCCACTACCCCAGTTTATTGTAGCATAATATTTACCAGGATAAAACTTTCTATCCTTCATATAAACTTCTACAGGAGTATCATAAAGATATGATAGATGTATTATTGTAAAGTTATATGAGAAGCAGTTCCATATCTGTAAATAATGAAAGGGTAGATCTGGTTCTGGTAATTCTGGTTCTGTCAGTAATGCATGACTTGGTAGTTTATCTCTAAGTACTCCATTCTCTAACAGTACTTGGAACAATGCAGCTTGTCCCGGTAGACATCTTACAGATATAATTACCCCCGGGGTAAATTCTCCATGACCCTTTTCTCCTTGGTACATGTACTCATTCCTAACAAATACTTTGAGAGGAAAAAAGTTGTGTTCAATATATGCCATTATTTTTTAAAGAAGTTTTTCTTTGGTTGTTCTTTAGAGCTAAAACCCAGCTTTTCAATTATCTTGTTTGCTTCGTCTTCTGCAAAGGTAATAACTTCTTCTTCTTTATCCTTGATATTCCAATTATTTAGTAAAATGCTCATGTGCACAGTTTCATGCATAATAGCTGTAGCTTTCTCTGTAAGACTATACTTCTTAAAAGTACCCATATTCAAAAACAAGAAAGGTTTGTAGGGAGCTTTAGCTGTAAGTTTTTTATCAGCGGGATCATAGTTAGTAAGACCATAGATGTAAACTCCATTACCTTTAGTCTTATCTACTTCTTCAGCCTGAGCATCTGCTCTACTTAAGCCATGCATTTCCGGAACCTTGTAATAGTCAAATATCTCGGTAGCATCATTACCAATAAGTAAGATATACTTACCCATGTCAAACTTCTTCATATACTAATATACAAATTATTTACCAAACTCTGTATTACCATAAGCATCACATTTCTGAGAGGACTTGCACCCAGTCATGAAATACCCTATAGCAACTCCTATACATACAGCAAATATATACAGGCAAAATAGTTTCCACTTATCCATAGAACAAATATAATAAAATAACAAAGGCCCGGGCTTTCAACTCCAGACCTTTGTGCTATGTATTAACCCCTTAATATAGCTTCACAAATATATAAATTAAATTGGGAAAGATCTACTATCCACTTTTTTTTCTATATAATTTTTATCATTTTCATCAACTGAGTCTTTTACAGAAAAAGTAATTATTCTACCACCTAATGGTTTTGGAGGAGCACCCCTCTCTATATGCCAACCATGTGATCCTTCACCATACTCTTCTTTGTATGTCCCAGTAATGCAATGATGAATCTGTCTTTGTTGAATCTTGTATTTACCATTATGGTTTAATAAACTTTCTCTAACATCATTACGAGAAGAGTTCTCATGTATGTGACCCATGGTAAACAAATCCATATCCTCATACATCTCTAAAGCACGAGTAAGATTCAAAGCACCTTTAGTCACAATACCTCCACCGCCAGAACCATGATAGTACTTATGCTTAAATGAAGCTGTTGAGTTTTTTCTATAGTGCATAGTATAAACTATCCAACCACCATACCCGCCAATTTGCATATTAGTATTATACTTAAGGTTCATCATCTCAACAAACCTCTTAAGTAGATCAGTCTCCTGATACTTAATTATCCCGGTCTCATGATTACCATAACCAATAACCTTGATAATATCGGCATATGGTTTAAACCACTCTACCGCAGTCTCTACAATTGAATCTAAGTAAAATGCATTATTATGTTCCGGGAGTATATCTGACTTATTCCTTCTATTATCCCCCCTCCCTTGCATAAGACAGAATAGATCCCCTACAATAACAACAGGTAGACTATTCTCCTTACAGTAATTAAGATGTTTCTTTAAAAGCTTTCTATCACAATGTGGATTATCCCAGTGTATGTCTGACAACACAGCAACCTCTGCTGTCTTTCCAGTAAGACTTATACTATGTATATTCTTACTAATCTTCTTAACCTCCATGTATCTGGTTTAGTGGGTTACATTATAATATACAAAAATTTTTCTTGGCACCAAAATTATTTCATATTAGAGGAGGAGATGGATCCCGGCTGCAGGGGCCCCCACCCCTTAGCCGGACTGGTGGTACCCCCCAGTCTGAGCCAGCTGGCAGATTGCATCTGACCATCTGTCTAAGAAAATTTCCTTGGCAGGAAATGTTTCTATGACTGTACCATGCTGTGCATGCTACACTAGCTGTCATGTCATCACAAGCTCTGACATAGGACAGCTCTTCTGGCTAGCCCTGAACATAATATAAAATATTAAATTTTATCTTATGAATAATCTTATCATTCGGGTTATTGCTAACCCAAACTCAAAGAAAACCTGGGTTGTCTATCCCAGTGCAGGCATAAAGCCTTTCGTTATAGACAAGACCAGGTGCAAAGGTGTCAAGCTTAAGCCCAACAAACATTATGTTGTTGAGCTTAAGCATGCAAAGAGTAAAACTCCACCTTTGCCTGACACCATATTTGTATATTGCATATATGCATATGGTGAGCTGATGTTAGACAAGTCTACCACAGCTAAGAAGAAAGGGAAGTAAGATTCCCTTTCTAAAGGGATTTTATCCCTTTTTTTCTTTCTAGCCCAGAACATAACATAAATAAATTTATTGTTATGAAAACACTTTTTGACCTGTCAAAAACTATTCCTGTGATAACTGAAGTTCCACAGGCATCAATGGCCATATTAGACTGTGGCTCCACCAAAGTCTTAATGCCCCTATTATCAGATGAATACAATGGTATTCAACAGATAAACAGTCTTTGTTGGACAACATTGTCCAAAAAGACTTTTGACCAAATGTATGAACTTATTTCCAAGGAAATAACTTGCATACATATTGATTCTCATATCTATTGCCTTGCAGACAAAAGTTATGAGAATAGAATGGCCAAGGCCATTAATGATGATTATGCTTTAGCACCATAATCATCAAAAGGGATTTTATCCCTTTCTTTTTCCCTTTCTTTCTAGCCCTTAACTTAAAATGAAATCATTTTAAGTAAATCAATTTTATTATGCTAACAAAATTAATTTTTGCACTATACCTGTTAACAGGCACAGTGACCCCTCAAGATGAACATGAGGGGAGAGAAACATATACAATCTTCTTAGAAGATGGTACATGTATAGAACATGCCTATGCAGGCGAAGTTCTAGAATGGATTGAGACAGGCTCATTCCATTATAACGAAGACTTAGAGGATTAACATCCTCTAACTCTTCTGAAGAGTTATTCTAACTCTTCTTTTTTTCCCTTTTATTCTAGCCCTTAACATAAATTGATAAATCAATTAAATTTTATAAATTATGGCTTTACAAGCAAAATTTCTAAAAGTTGGCAAAGGTGGAACCTTAGCCATCTATGAAGTGCGTGGCACTTCAACTGAGTTAGCATCTTACGTTGCTAACAACTTTAAAAACAGCGAACCTGTTTTCAAATCTACTCCGGATGGCAAGCTCATCCTGAGTAATGGAAATAAAGTTCCACTTTATTTCACTTCTTACCCGTTACCGGGCAAGAATATGTGGCACCCTTTGTATCAAGTACAAATGGGTGACAATGCAGGTTCTTGGACTTTAGACAAGTCAGAACTGCAATTTGATGCTCTTGTTGCCAAGAGCCTCGGTGCTGACTTAGGTCAGGCAATTGCAGCCGAGTCTGCAAAAAGGTATGCTGATAGCACACCTGTGTCATCATCTGCATCAAGCTTGCTTGATGAAGAAGATGATAGTGAAGAGGACTTCACTGCAGATGCTTCTGAAGAAGCAAATTTGGAAACTGTTGAAACAACAGCTCCCAAAACAGCTAAGACTAACAAGTAGCCTTAGCAAAATAATAAGAGTAGCCACTAACGTGGTTACTCTTTTATTTTTTCAAACCTGAAACATAACCCTCTTTCTTCTAGCCCGTAACATAGTTTGCTATTGCACTCTTTATAGAGTGCTAATACAAGAAACATACAAGTAATATGTAGTTATTTTAAACATTGTGTTTTAAATTTTACAGTTAATAGGCTCAAAGTATAGGGAAATATACTTGCTACTTGCATGTATCAGGTTTCAGGTTTCTAACTTTTTGATTAAAATCTTTTGTCTCCACCGTGTGTAGCAAGTAGACTTTAGTATTGATAATCAGATAGTTACAAAATGCGGAAATAAGTATGTATATATCTGTATGTTATGTATATTGTTACTACTTACTACTTTATACCTTCTACTTATCTTGTATTATTGTATTATAATACTTTAGTATTATATAGATTTTATATAGCTAAACCTAATTGTGTAACCAACTAAACACATATATATGAATTCTGTTAATAGAATTACCATTACAGAAGATTATGCTTTACAGCTTAATACTTCTATTGAAGCTCTTATACTAGAGCAAGAGAAACAAGGCTTCCGGGAAGTTAATAGATACACACATCCTGCGGTAGGATTAGTAGTTGTTCTAACTGATGCACCTGTACCTGATTATTCTCTTGCACCATGAGTAATAGAGATTCATTCCTTATAGGCTTTATACTTGGAGCTGTTTCTTTCTGCGTACTTATACATATAGTATTACATGTTATTGTAAAGAAAGAAACTCCCGGGAAAGCCTCTCAGCACATCAAGACTGAATACTTTCTTGAAGTGTCTGAAGACAGCATTAAAGTTGAATCTTTACATGGTAATGTTTATCAAGGTACATATAGTGACCTTGATAGCATTATCTGTAAGGATAATCTTTAATTATTAGTACATCAACTGTAAATAACCGAGGGGGAGTTTTTAACCTTTGCACTCTATGCGGTTTACATACAAGTAGCAATACTTGAGGGGGTTGTTGATGTCAAGCAAAGTTCATTACTGTTAGTAAACAGTGACAAACCTGTGGGGCTACTATTGGGTTCTATATTTCTCCTGCAAAGAGAGTATAGTACTGACATATCATTTGCAGTGATATGAATCCAAAGTTAGTGCAGACTTAAAAATCAGGTATTTTACACATAGTATTGATAAAGCTATGTGAGTTTAATTTAAACTATCATTATCATGAGAACTTATTAGTCTCATGTTATATGATTATCTATTCTCCTTCACAAGATTCCACTTGGGAGAATACAGCTGACTGAAGTGGAATTCAGTTTACTTACAAGAATAAGGATTCAGCGATCCTTCTCTATGGCCTAGGAAACCATATGTGTCTTGTACAGTTGTTTAAATATTGAGCACAATCAATATTATTATTATTACTAACAATCAAGTCCTGTGTACCTAGCACAGGCAAGTCCTCAAACTAAAAAAATTAAGTTATGATTGTTAAAACTATGATTGAATTGTTCCAAGGTAATTTAACCAAGGTACAATATGTTAAGTATTCTAATGGTAAAACTATTAAAAGAATACTTGGTAAAGATAATGTTCCTGAATTCATCATTAATCTGTAAGACTATGAAGAATTATATGCCATATATCTTTGTTGTTCTTTTGTTAGGAACATTTTCCGGGTTACTTATGTCTATGGGAAGCAACATACTTGCTTCTGTAGGTATGATGTCATTATTCTGGGCAGCTATGCTTGCTCCCGTATTGGTTAGCAAGTAACCATACTATCCTGAGTAGGATATAAAACTGCTCACTGCCTATTGTATTATTAAAGACATGAAAGAGTCAACTGTAAAAATCAGTTATAATACAATAAGAAATGGTGAAGCAAAACAGTTAAACAGAAACCATTAATAGCAGTTATTTACTCTCATCCAAGCAGGATAACATACTACCATTGAGCTTATGATGCTCCGTGATGGATGTATGTCAAGGGTTGCAACCTTGTGAGAGTACCAATAATCAGATAGAGAAGAAAGTTCTCACTCAGCAGTATAACTGACTAGTATACACTTATGTCTAGTCAACATAAGAAAAACTGAGAGGTCAGCAGGTGAAAGTCCTGCTTCTGATTAAGATACAATAGAAAGGCAGTGATATTCTGCGTATACCTGAGCATGTAGACAAAAGGCTCATTTTTTTAAACTTAATTAATCACTTATAAATAAACTTAAAATGAAAATTCATTTAAACTCAAGACAAGGTCTCTATGAAGTAGAGACATATGGTAGAGATACAATTACATTATCTACCAAACATAATGTGTTTCAAGTACCAGTATCTGATTTTAAATCATTTGCCGGTGGTAATTGGAACTTTAATGTACCCAAAGAAAAAATGGATACATTTTTATCAGTTGTTCAACCTGATAAATATAAAATACAAGTTGAACAAGAGAATCAAATACTAACTCTAGCTGTTAGATTAGGTATGATTCAAGATGCAGTTAAAGCACAACAATCAGTTGTTGTAGAAGAATCAGATGATTATCAAGATATACCATTTGAAACTGATGAACCTACCAAAGATGAATATGAAAAATGGTGGAGAGATAAATGTAATGAGCTTGATACTACAAAAAATAAAATGAGAAATATTGCATCTGAAGTATATTCTCAGAATCTTGACTTCAGTAATTTTCAGAATCACAAGGGTATTAAATTCATTATACAAACAGATGCATATGAAACAGAATTTAGATTCCGTTGGGACCCATATGGATTTGTATCTAATGGTCACAGTGATATCAGTAGCATCTTTAGAGCAGATGATTGGTATACTGTCAATGGTGGTTGGATTAAAATCATTGGTGATTATGTGATTTTATATTCTAAATCAGGTGATTATGGTGTGTATGATGATGCAATAGCTACTGCATGTGCAAAGAAAGTATTTCCTACTAAAGAAATACATTCATTTGCAGGTAGATACTGGGATGATGAACTTGATTCTCTTTTTATGGAACTCCCATTTTAACTCTATGTCCTGAGTATGACAATAAAGTGCTCACTTTTTCAACTTAAAAATCAATTTATTTATTAACTCTCAAAAAACAAAACAAATGAGAAATTTATCTACTAAGGGTTTAAGCATGTCCCAAGCACAATCAATATCTAACTTGTGTAATCAAAATGCTGTTGAGATTCAACGTGAGTTGGATTCTTACAACAACTGCAGTAAAACTATTACTGTTGATGGTGAAAGCTACTTATTACAAGAAGGAATATCTATTCCTGATAATGTAATTGAGAAGCTTAAAATCAAGGGTGATTTACATGCTTGTCAAGCTTTCCTTATGGAAGCTATCAAGGGTAAAGAAGCTTACATGGATGATTTAAGGAGAGCTACTCCTGATTTATCTAACTTAGTTAAACCTGAAAGGGTTTATGCTCCTGACTTTGATGAGTTACCAGGTGTAACAGAATCATGGGGTTGGACACAACTAAGTGATAGTGAGTATTCTGAATACTTACAAGCTGAAGCAATGGCTTCTCACTTAGGTCAATTTATCCATAGAAATGGTAAGTTATCTGAGTTGAGAAAGCAACTACCTCATATTGCTAGTATTGAGTGGTTTGAAATTGAGAATGGTAAAAAGACTCCGGTCAAAGTTACCAAGCATCACATGTCAAGCCCATTAATGGTACTACATGAGAATATTGCTGAACAACATAGAAAGTATGAGCAACGTGTTAATTATTTCAAAGCTAAAGTTAAGAACTTAACTAGTGATGAGAATGCACGTATTCAGAAATTGAATGCAGATAAAGCTGCTGAATTCTTAATCATTGAGAAGAAACTCAATGAAGAATACCAGTTAGCTATGGATGCATATCATGGTGAAGTGCTTAGACTTACTATGGAGTTTAATAGTCAACGAGAGTTGGATATTAAAGCTGCTGCAGCATTGAGAATCAATGTTGATCCTAGATTTCAAGATGTAATAAACTTGTTTGTTGCTCCTGAGAAATAGGAACTTACATATAGGTGAGCAAGAGATAGGCATAAGCTGATTCTCTTGCTCTTTATGTTAAGTGACAAGAATTTTTTATTTGTGATTGATTATCACACAATAATTAATAAAATTAATACAACTAATTTTACCGCTTCTCTTCAAACTTTATAAAAACTGAGATAGAACTCCCACGTTAGACAGGTTATAGGCATAATATATGCAATTGGCTAACATTGAGACTTAGTATTTGTATTTGCCTTTGTGTGAAGAGAAGGTCTTTGAATTTGTTTTTGTATTTGATTTTAGCTATATATTCTTGTCACTTGATGACTATTTACTTATCTGATTACTTACAACTTAAAAAATAAACTTATGAATAAAACAATCCCCTTTGGTTATCACTATGTAGGTAGCCATACAATCATTAAACTTAACATGAATCTTACACTTGCAGATGCAGATGAAATTAGAAATCTATTTGGTTTTTCTGTTTTTCATGTAGGAAGATATGGCTCTATGCTATGTAGAATAGAAGCAGTAGTTCCATGGAATGGTATGGGAAATGAAAATTTTAAAGACTGGTTTAATAAACTTGAGATTTATAAAATCAATGCTAAAATGGAAAAACTGGCAAACAAAAAAGCAGAAATATTAGATAGAGCACTTAATGCTCAGAATCTATTAATTAATTTGAATGATTTACCTTTTTGATATGACTAGAAAAGAATTAAAAAATAGAATAAAACAACTACGTCAAGAAAGAAATCACTTGAGTAAACAAAATTATTTTGGTAAAAGTGCTGAAATAGCAGCATATACAATGTCAGACATAGATTATAAAATTGAAAGTTTGACAAGCCAATTGGAATTTCAAAATAGAATACTTCCGTACAAAATAGCAACATATGCCTTTATTGTGCTCCTTGCTAGTTTACTTGTATGGATTATTCTATGAGAAATAATTTAAATATATTTATTAATTAAAGCTTAAAAAAAAATGGCTAGAAAAACAGAAAAGGTTGAAAAACCAAAAAGAAGTTACACAAGAAGAAAAAATGTTTCTGTAGAGGTAATAGTAGAAAAACCTAAGTATAATTGGAGAAAGCATTTGAAATCCAATAATATTGAAAAATCCATCCCTCAAAATGATATACTTACAGAGTTATCAAGTTTAATGGGACGTGTTGAAGAATCTTTACAAGAGTTACAAAATGAAACAGGTAGTATTACTACACAAGATGTAGTGTATCATATTCAACTTGTAAATAGAATTTTGCAACATAAATTTGCATAACCTCCCCTAATGCGTGCATCCATGATCGCAATAAGTAGATAAAAGGTGTAATAGTCTACTTTATTTGGTTCCATAGCTCAATTGGATAGAGCAACACACTTCTAATGTGTAGGTTTCTGGTTCGACTCCAGATGGAATCACTAATATTAAAAACAACAAATTATGAATTGGTTAAAAAAACTATTTAATGAAAAAAAAGAACAGAGTAAACATAAACTTCTAATTATAGAAGATAATGCATCATTACTTAATGTAGCATTAGGTATTTCCGAAGAAAGAAGTGAAGAATTATTAAACAAGTGTAATGAATTGTATAAAAATAATGATTGCCTTTCAATTGCACTCCAAAAACTAGTTGATTTTTGTAATCATACAAATGAAATTGTATTTTCTACATTGATAATGCAGAAAATTATTGAAAGAACAGAAGCTAAAAATAATTTTATTAATGATATAAAAAAACTATTTGACAATGAGTGATAGAAAATTAATAGTTTCCGTGTTAGGTTTTGACTTAACATGTAATGTAGTTGATGAACATAATCAACTAATAAAAAGAGGAATTGGCTCTACAGTATGTAAATTTAAAGGTGGTCCAAATTTAAACAATAGAGTGATTAACAAAGCTTATTGGACCAACTATAATGAAAAATTATTAAATAAGATTTTAGATTATAGAAAGAACAATGATTAATCTTTAAGACAGTGTATTCTGAGAATATGCTTTTCCTGATAAATGATAAGGGGGTAGGAATATCCCCTTTTTCATTGTTTAGCTATATATTGCTAAATATTATTAGTTTAAGTACTTAGATTACTATAAATACTATATATTTACTTGCATATTTATGCAGGTAATGTTATATCAGCTCCCTAATGGGAAAGTAGTTCACCTCACAATAGAGGAATACTTGAGTCTTACAGAAGAAGACATACAATACCTCATGTCTATAGACTACGGTGAACATATTAGGGACCCTTTTACCGGCTCTGCAGTTGAAACCAACACCAGAGAAAAATACATTGATACAGAATTTCTTCCTATGGAAGATTATGACTTAAATGATATGCCATCAGATGATTTACCATTTGATGATATCATTGATTTATCTGATTCTTTGGACAACTAGTATTGCTAATCGCGATATGCAATACTGACTACTTATCACTTAGCTTGAGTAACTAAGGATATAGTAAAATCTACTCAAAAATCTATTTATTTATTAACTTTTTAAAATTAAAAAAGATGAACTCTAAAGTTTTTGTAACAGCAGATGAAACAGGTGCAGTAATTAATGTATCAGATAACAATTCTGAGTATGGTTATGTACGAGTACAACAAACCAGAACAATGATTGATGATAATGGTTTTGCACGTAGAAAAACCATTACAGCATTAATGCCAGCACTTATTGAAGATTTAACAGCAATGAATCTTTATGGTGGTCAAGCATTAGATGGTAAAATTGTTATTGAAGAGTCTTTGACTCCATTTAACAAGAAAAATCCTGAGCGTGATCTTAAGATTGCAGGTGAGACAGGTATAGTTTGTACTTTAGGTGGGCTTCCTATCTATCGTAGAACTAAATTCACTTTTAATGAAGCAGCAGTAGATACTACTATTGAGCATGATAATGTTGAACAATTACGTGCAGCATATGCAGCTTCTAAAGCTACTGTTCTTACTTCTTCTGATGAAGACTTCACTATTGAAGGATAGTATAAATATTAGTTTGGTTAAGGGAGGGGAGAAATCCCCTCTTTTATTATGATTTTAAATTTGATGATTATGTATAAAATGGAAAAGTTAAAACAGGACGTTAGAAATTATCAATTGCAAGGTGGAAACACATATATGCAATATGAACAAGATAGGTATTCTGTATATCAGAATTACCTATACAAGAGAGCTTTGTATGGTTTAAATGCACTTACAGAGCAAGAACTTGCTACCATGTGTAGTAAAAAGAAACAACGTATACTTAATGTGTACAAAAGAGCTCAGGTTGTTTTGAATGTTGCTAAACAAAGAGCTACTATAGAATATACAAACTTTATCTTCAAGACATTATTTCCAAAGAGTGCAATTACAGATGCATTACTTAGTATGACAGAGACAGATGATAAGTTTAAAAACACTTTAACTTTTAAAGATTTAAACATTGGTAAAGATAAGATTATCACTATCTTTATAGAAGAAGGTATTCTTCCTAAAAACTTTTTAAGTTTACAGGAAGCACCTGTTTCTTTACCAAGATTAAAAAATGAAGTTAAAGCTTAAAACCTGTGATGGCTGTGAGAAAGAAACAGTCATCTGGAAGAACCACGAGGGATACAAGTATTGCAAAAATTGCTGGAGTTGCCATTCTAGTAAAGATAATACACAGAAACCAACAAAATCTGCTATCCCTCCGGTTTCTTCCAAAAGAAAGAAAAAAGACCAAGAATACTTAAAACTAAGAGAAAGATTTCTAACACAGAACCACTTGTGTCAACTTGCTGTAGCAGGTTGTACCAATGGTGCAACAGATGTACACCATACATATGCTGGTGCAAATAGAGATGCATTCTACTTAGTACAAAGTACTTGGCGGGCTGTATGTAGAAATTGCCATGATTGGGTTCATGCACATCCTACAGAAGCAAGAGTATTAGGATATTTAAAATAATTTAAAATTTATGATTGCAGAAGAAAACAAAGTGTCTACAGAACTAGTAGCACATATGAAAAGTATGATTTATAATAATATTATCTGTGAGTTCATTAACTATTCCAGTGATGAGGTAAAGAACAAGATCAGTATTATTGTTAGTCAGGAAATGGAAAGCATTAAGTACGCTCTACTAAGTGAGCATGCTGATGTTACTATACTTAGACAGAAATATAAAATTTATGAAAATTTAAAGAAAGAGTTATGAAAACAATTGGTATAGTATTATTATGGTTTTTATTTATTGGAGTTATTGCATCTTTTGTTAGTTGTGGTAGCTCCCATCATTGTGATGCATATAGCAGCACAAACAATACTAACATTAATATATCAAAATGACAAAAGATGAAATACAACTAAAAGCACTTGAATCTACAGATAATAAAAATAGATGTAGTGTTGTGCTTGGTACCGGTGTTGGTAAAACATTAGTAGGATTAAACCATATTGATAAGAATTCAAATGATTTAATGCGTGTTTTAGTTGTTGCTCCTAAAAAGTCAATTTTTCAATCTTGGAAGGATGATGCTGTAAAATTTGAATTGCAGCATCTTCTTCAAAGAATTACATTTACTACATATCTTAGTTTGAATAAGCATAATCCAAATGATTATGAATTGGTTTATCTCGATGAAGCTCATAGTTTACTAGATAGTCACAGAAGTTTTCTTGAAACATATAAAGGGAAGATACTTGGTCTTACAGGTACACCCCCTAAGTATAAGGATTCTGAAAAAGGCCGTCTAGTAAACGAGTTTTGTCCAGTAGTATTTAAGTTTGGAGCAGATGATGCCGTGGAAAACAAAATATTAAATGATTATCAAATCATTGTACATCAGCTTAACCTAAGTAGTAAACCCAATTATGTTGTAGAAACCAAAGGGAAAAAGTTCCCAACTTCTGAACAAAAGAATTATTCTTATTGGGGTACAAGAATTGATACAGGAGCAGGACAATCTCATATACTTAGAGTAATGAGAATGAAGGCTATGATGGAGTATCCAAGCAAAGAAAGATATGCAAAGAAACTGTTTGAAAGTATAAACAGCAAGTGTATTTTATTTGCTAATACACAGGATCAAGCAGATAGACTTTGCAGTTACAGCTATCACAGTAATAATTCTAAATCTGAAGAGAATCTGAATATGTTTAAAGATGGAACTATCAACAAATTATCTACTGTAATGCAGTTGAATGAGGGTGTAAATATTCCAAATTTAAAGCAGGGTATCATTATGCATGCATATGGTAATGAAAGAAAAGCCAGTCAGAGAATTGGTAGGTTACTCAGATTAAATCCAGATGATAAAGCTATTGTACATATACTATGTTATATAGATACTATTGATGAGAAATGGGTCAAAGAAGCATTAGAAGGATTTGACCAAAATAAAATAGTATGGAGAACTTATAATTTAGACAGTGTATAATTCGTATATTAATATATGGAAGATGTTAAAACACATAAACTTATTCTGCATAATGACAAGAAGAACACATTTGCATATGTAATGGCTTGTTTAATAAGATTTTGTGAGCACCATCCAACACAGGCAGAGCAATGTGCTTTGCTTGCACATGAGATGGGTAAGTGCACTATAAAATCTGGTGAGTTCTTAGAAATGCTTGAGATTTCAGAATCTTTGCGTAATTTAGAGCTTAAAACATCAGTAGAACAGTATGAAAGCAATATGCATTGATGCTTCAAATAAACCCAGTAAAGTATCTGAAAGTGAATGGCTCATAGAAGGTCAAATTTATACAATCACCAGAGTTGTTAGAATGGGATTGCAAAATAATAAATTTGGTGTGTTATTAAAGGAAGTTAAGTTATCATCTGAATCTTTTCCTTATGAACTATATGACGCAGACAGATTTATTATAATTGATGAACTTCTAAAATCTGAACAAGAAGAAACTATATTGGAAAAAGAAGTTGAATTAAATATCATATGAATGGAAGACTATAATAAAGAAGATGTTATTGCTTCATTAAAGCAACTTCCTCAACATCTAAGAACAAGATCACTTGTTGATCAGAGAAGTTATCTTATAGGCATACTAGCATATAGATTTGGAATGTCTGAACCACAAATTGCAGATATACTTGGATTTAAAAGGTCTAAGATTAACTACAATAAAAAAATAGTCATGCAATTTTATGGTGATAAAATGTTCCAAGCAAATGTTTATGTTTATGCTCAAATGTACCCATTTGACTTTAGTGTTATAGAAACTGTACAACAAGTTCAAAGGAACAAAAGAGTTCAGATTGATATTAGCAGAAACATGTACAATAAACTAAAAGCTGCAGGGTCAATTTATGGTCATAAAGACATAAGGATAACAATTAAGTTTTTATTAGATAAAAGCATAAGAATGTTATGGGAAGAATGAAAGAAGTATACATACAAGTATTACAAGCAAATAATGGAATACCAGAAGACATGACTGTTGGTGATTTCCTAAGAATGACAGATTTAAACATTTATCATTGGCAAGAATATGAAAGAGCGCAAGAAAGAGCCAGACTACAATCTAATAAACAAACAGATTTGGGAGAGGCTACAGAAAATTCTGAAGGAAAGTCCATCAGAAGAGAAGAAAACAGTTAAAAAACCAAAAAAATGAAAAAATTATTATTAGCACTAGTAACAGTTACATTATTTACAACTACATCTTTCTCACAATGGATAGTTAAGAAAGTTGATAATGGATTTGATACCCCTTATAAGATTGCATATACAGAGGATGGGCAAAGTGCATTTCTTAAATTAGAAAATTATAAAGGTATTGCATTTTATATTGGTGGGGTATATGTATGTGATGAGTCAGTTACTGTAGATATTTCATTCCTAGTAAATGGGGAGTATCAGAAATATACTACTACTGGAAATGTATCTGAAAATCATAAAACGGTATTTATGGTAGATGATCTTAATTCAGATGCAGAGTTTCTTGCAGATTTTAAAGCTGCATCCTCTGTAAGAATTAGAATTAATGATACTACATGTGATTCAGAAATTTATGAATTTAAGATGACAGGTAGTACTGCAGCATACAATGCTATAAGTAATCCGTGAAACACTTTATTAAATATCTATTGGTATGGATAAGCCAAAACTTGTCCATACCATTTTGGATGGTGGGGCATATACATCTCTCAGTGAATGTGTATGAAGACATCCATGAGATATTAATGTCATTTGGTATGAACCTCATAGTAGCTATAGGATTTACTATAGATTACTTAGAACAAAAAAAACAAAAATGAAAATATTACTAATATGTGCCGTGTTGTTTAGCTTTGTAGATCCTAATCCTTTAGTTACTAAAGGAAGAGTAAGCTACTATGGACAACATTGGACAGGAAGATTAACTGCTTCCGGAGAAAGATTTTATGCAGATAGTTTAACTTGTGCACACAAGACTTATAAATTTGGAACTCTTCTCAAAGTAACAGATTCAAGAAATGATTCTGTTATATATGTGAAGGTAAATGATAGACTACCAAAGTCTTCTCATTTTATTGCAGATTTAAGTTATGGATCTGCAAAAAAGTTAAACTTTTTGAGAGCTGGAGTTATTTATGTAACTTTAGAAGTTGTTGATACAGTGCAAATTAATAAAAAATAAGTTATGCCGGATATAACTATGTGCCATGGATTTGAATGTCCTGTAAAAGAAAAATGTAAAAGATTTAGTGCAAAGCCTGATGAGCATTGGCAAGCATACTTCCTAGAACCACCATATGAAAAAACTGATACAAGTTTTAAGTGTGACTACTATTGGGGAGATAGTGCTGAAGCTATATGGAAAGAGCTAAATGATATTATGGGTATAGACTTACCAGAGTAATGTCAACCTATAAGATTAAAAAACTTGACAAATTTTAAACCTATAAGTTATGAAACAAACGGCATAACTGGTTATAAAAAGAACAAAAACCTATAAAAATATCCTTTATATGAAACAAACAGCAGTAGAATGGTTATTTGAACAAGTATGGATAACTTCAGGAGAAGATTTACCTGAACTTCTTGAACAAGCCAAAGAAATGGAGAAGGAACAAATGTGTAGTTTTGCAGAGTTTGTAGCAACATATCCTGACAAAAATAAGAATATAAATGGGGAGATGTTACATGCTAAATCTAAGTATGATGGAGCTGAAAGAACAGTAGACTTATTAGAAACCTTTAAATCAGAATAAGATGAAACAAACAGCAGTAGAGTGGTTATTTGAAGAATACTTTGGGGGTATGGAAAATTGTACTCCCGATTTTAGATACCACATTGACCAAGCCAAAGCAATGGAGAAAGAGCAAATAATAGATGCTTGGGATAATGGATGTGAAGATGATGGTATTATTGATAATGCAGAACAATACTACAACGAAACCTTTAAATCAGAATAATATGAAAGCCAAATTAACCTTCAATTTACCAGAAGACCAAGCAGAGTTTGATCTTGCTGTACAAGGTAGCAAGATGTACGTAGCTCTATGGGATATTTCTCAAGAGTTAAGAACACTATGGAAGTATGAAGAACTTAAGCAAGAGGAGTGGGATATGGTAGAAAGAATCAGAAATAAGTTCTTTGAAATACTAGATGAGAATCAGATTAAATTAGATAAATAAATATGAACTATAATAAAATAAGTGGGGATTTAATTGATCTTGCTAAAAAAGGTCATTTTGATGTAATTGCACATGGATGTAACTGTTTTTGCACGATGGGTGCAGGAATTGCTCCTCAAATGGCTGATGCTTTTGGGTGTAATAAGTTTCCATTAGAAGATGAAAAATATTCAGGATTAGAAAGCAAATTAGGTGAGATTGATTATGAAACACTAAATATTAACGGGAAAGATCTTACTGTTGTTAATGCATATACACAATACGGATTTGGTGGAAAACCATTTGATTATAATGCTTTTGAAAATATTACAAAAGAAATGAATGTGGTATTTAAAGGAAAACATATTGGTTTACCAAGAATTGGTGCAGGTTTAGCAGGTGGAGACTGGAATAAAATATCAGAAATAATAAATAATAATCTAAAGGATTGTTACGTTACTGTTGTAAGTTATAAACCTTCTAGAAAATAAATGAGTCTAGTAGAAAAAGTTACTAGAAAATCACTTAAAATAAGACCATCAGGCAGAAGTACAGATTTTATTTCACCTAGTTTTGGTCACGGGTGTCTTTATAACTGCAGTTACTGCTATATGAAGAGACACAAGCCGGAAGGATTATCTATAGCAACAAATACTATGGATATCCTGACAGAGATTAATTCACATGTTTGGTTTGCTGATGTAGAAAAGCCTAATCAAACACATCCAGATTATATTACCTATGATATCTCATGTAATGAAGATTTTGCTCTACATGCTAAATATCATGACTGGGAAACTATCTTTAAGTTCTTTAGAGATCATCCACTTGCTATGGGTTCATTTGCTACTAAGCATGTAAACTATGATTTACTAGCGTTCAATCCAAAGGGCAAGATTAGAATAAGATTTAGTCTAATGCCTGAAAAATGGAGAAAAATATTAGAACCTAATACTAGTACTGTTGATGAAAGGCTTAGAGCTATACCCAATTTTCTCAATGCTGGTTATGAAGTCCATCTTAATTTTAGTCCCGTAATTGTTCATGATGACTGGTTAACAGAATATGAATTATTATTTGATATAGTAAATAGATTTTGTGATTATTATAATTGGTCACAAGAGTCTGTTAAAGCTGAAGTAATATTTCTTACACATAACAAAGATAAACATGAGTATAATGAAAAAAATGAGATCCCTGGTGAAGACTTACTCTGGAGACCGGACATACAAGAAAATAAACTTTCCCAGTACGGAGGAGATAACATTAGGTATGCACAAGGACGTAAATCAAAATATATTAGCCAGTTTACAGAGTTACATGATAGCATCATCCCCTGGAATACTATTAGATATATATTTTAGAATGGAAACACAAGAACTTAAAAAATTATCTGCAGCAATAGCTGAAGAACATTACAATATTACAGATGGTACAGATGGTAATCTGAACTATTTATGGTATATGTACCACAAGGGTAGTAAAAAGGATGAATTCCGGCCCTTTGTATATATGGCTGAGTTAATGTTATTAAAGAAGTTTAATTATCTTTCAGACACTGAAATCAGAAACCTTATAGGTATGATGAAGTCAGATGATAGAGATAACCTTACTATGGTTACATTAACTATAGACAACCTTAGAAATTTAAGAATCAAAGAACACGGAGTATTTTCTAAAGACAACAAAGCATATGATGAACTAAAACATACATATGCATTTGAAGTATTAAATCATACAGTGTTTTTACAAACAATGGTAGAAAAATGACAGAACAAGAAATCATTAACTTAGGCTTTGAAAAAGTAGATATACTGCATGATGAAAGTCAGAATGGATATGACTATTATTACTATCACAAGGAAGTTGTTCCAAATCTTGCTTTACATAGTACAGATAGTGATGATGTAAAAAATGATAATTGGCAACTCAAGTGCTTTGAGATACCGTCAATATTAATTAATACATCAAATGAATATTTTAGATTTGTCACATCTATTAATCCAGGAATGTAATAATAATGTATACCGGAAAATTTAAAAAGAAAAATGGTGAGTTAATCTTTAATAGTGAGCAAGACAAACTATTATATGATATTCTTTTGGATAAACTAAAAGATGGGCAAGTAGTAGAAATGTATATTGATCTTGTTGGAGTAGACCATAGCAAAGCACAACTTGCAAAAGTACATGTGTGTATTAGAGAAATAGCAAAAGAATCCGGATATACTTTTGATGAAGTAAAAGAAATAATTAAAGATGCATCAGGTTTAACTGGTAAATCATTTGCTGATTGTAGTAGAGATGACCTGATGCTTGCAATAGAATCTTGTGTCCAAATAGGAAGAGAGCAGTTTAATTTGAATCTGTAGATTCTTCATTATCTGCAGATTCTTCAGGACTTAACATTGCATTAGCTTGAATTTCTTTTTCTTCAACTAAGTTATTTAGTGATGCTTGTCTTTCAATTTCTGCAAGAAGTAATGTAACTGTATAAAATGATTTTTCAGTAGGCTCTAAGTTAGCATACTCTTTATTCATTATGTTTTTTAGTGTTTCTTCAGCAACACCTTTTTCTTGAAGTGTTGTAAAAAGATCATACAAAACAGCTTTTACCATTACATAATATGCTTTATTGACTGGAACATGAATGATTGCATCATCTTTAATTTCTTTAACTTTAATGGTACTCATAGTATTAATTTTTATCAAATATAAGAAAAAATGAAAACAGAAAGTGAAATTGATGAGATTAAACAAAAATTGTTTGATAAACTTAAACCAAGTGGTTGGGATAGAATACTTAAATCTTTTATATTTAGTTCTGAGTTTACTGATATTCTAAACAATCTCTACACACTAAGTACAAACGGTAAAAGATTTACTCCACCATTAAAACAAGTATTTAGGGCATTTGAAGAATGTCCATATGACAAATTACAAGTAGTGATGATTGGTCAGGATCCATATCCACAGTTGGGAGTTGCTGATGGTATAGCTTTTAGCTGTAGTAACTCTGAGAAAGAGCAACCTTCTTTAAGATTTATTCTTGATGAAGCTCAGAAGATGTATCCTTTCTATGATAGACCTTTAGATTTAGCAAGATGGTCTAATCAAGGTGTACTAATGCTAAATACAGCTCTTACAGTAGAAATTGGTAAAATTGGTAGTCATTATGATATATGGAAACCATTTACTGCTTATTTATTAGATTTGTTAAACAATCATAACACAGGGCTAGTATATGTATACATGGGTAAAAAAGCTGAAGAATGGTCTGATCTTACTGGGGATAATAACCATAAGCTTACTGTTAAACATCCTGCTTCTGCTGCTTATAATGGCTCTAAATGGGATAGTAATGATATATTTACTAAGATACAGCATATAGTAAAAGAATCTAGTGGTAATACAATACATTGGTAAGATGATTGAAATATTTAACAAACTTGTAAAAGAGGGATTAACCCCAAATACTTTTTATGTATTATACTGCATAAAAGAAAAAATTGTAGTAGCTGATTTTGTAAATAAATCAATTGAATGTAAAAAATTACAAGCTGATGAGTGGTTGGATGAAAACTTGCAACTAACATCAAAAAGTATTATCTTTATTACTGAAATTGATGGCTATTTTAGAAAATCAAAGAAAAAGACAAGTACAGACTTACTTGGATCAAATTTTCTTGACAATATCAAAAATTATAATGAAATATTTCCTAATAAAAAACTAGCTAGCGGCAAGTATGCAAGAGTTAATCCAAAGACTCTTGAAAATGCTTTTAGATGGTTTTTTGAAGTTTATGATTATAGCTGGGAAGTTGTCTTGAAAGCTACTGAAAAATATGTTGATGAATTTAGCATTAGAAGATATGATTATATGAGAACTGCTCAGTATTTTATAAGAAAACAAAATACTGATAAAACATGGGATTCTGATTTGGCAACTTATTGTGATTTAATTATTAATGGAGAAGATGAAAAAATAGAATATTTTAAAGAAAGGGTGGATTAATGAAAAACAAAATATTATTAATTGTATTTGCAATTATTGGAACACTCATAAGTTGGGTAGTTACTAATAATTTTATTGTAGCAGTAAGTATAGGTCAATTTCTATTAATTGAACTTATTATAACTGTTATGCATGAACTATACAATGTTGCTAAAAAAGAAATAATAAATAAATCATAACATGGGAGAATTATTTAATGGTGCAGCACCTTTGATGCCTGTAAGTGAGAGAGATGCTCTCAAAAAAGCTATTTATAAAATAGAAGCAAGAAGAAAAGGACAATTAAAATCACTGAAAAGTGCTTGGCCAAAATTTAATGATGCCTTTTGTGATGGATTAGAATGGAGAACTATCACCGTTGTAGGTGCTAGACCTGGAGTTGGTAAGACTTTATTTATGGAACAGTTAATAGATGATATAATCAAATTTAATATGGACCATGAATTTAGAATTCTAAAATTCCAGTTTGAAATGCTTGATGAAACCAATGGTATCAGAAAGCTGAGTCTGAATACAGGATATGATTACAACTCATTAATGAGTAAAGCAGAGCCTTTAGATGATAAAATATTTAATAAATGTGTACAGTTGTATCATGGGACAAAGGAGAAAGATATAATCGATGTTATATATGATCCTTGTACAGTAGATGTAATGTGTGCAACAATACATCATCATATGGAAGCTCACTCAAAAATGGTTAAGGACAAAGATGGAAATATGATTAAAAAGTACACTAACATGTTAGTTACTATTGACCACTCAGCTTTATTTAAAGTATCTAAGGACCAAAAAGATAAGTTTGAAATGCTATATGCACTTGGTGAAGCATTAACTTATATGAAAAAGAAATATCCGGTAGCCTTTTTAGTACTAAGTCAGCTTAATAGAAATGTTGACAACCCAGATAGAGTAAGAGATGGTGAGTATGGAAACTATGTGTTAGATTCTGATTTATTTGGTGCAGATGCTTTATTGCAACACGCTGATGTGGTATTAGGTATTAATAAACCTTCTATAAGAAAAATTAGACAGTATGGACCAGAGAAGTATATTATTGAAGATGATGAAACATTAGTTTTTCATTTTCTAAAATCTAGAAATGGTCTTACTAAAATGAGTTTTTTCAAACTTGATAGAGATCTTATGAGAATAGTTGAGATAGAACCACCAGCACAAGCAATGTTAAGCACAAAAAAATAATTAATTAAATATGGATAGAAGACAAAAAGAAAAGGAATTCTTTGCACATCATGCAGAAACCTTTAAAAAACTAAAATTACCTAATCCAATTTTTATCTTAAAAACTGCCTTTTATGAAAAAGGTAAGTATGGAAGAAATATTCAGCTTTATGAAAGTGAATTGAAAAAGAATGAGGATATCTACATGGAGTTTATTGATGTCATAAGAGATGACAAAGGTTCTGAGTTAGATTACACACCAATGATGCAGGATAGACCTCTCTTTAAATTTAAAGCTAATCCTTTTTATGCAGAAGAATATGAAATAAGGGAAAAAACAGATTACTCAGTTTATATTGTATCTGTGAGTGAGCTTATGGTTATACTACCAGATGGTAGTGAAATCTCATATTCATTGTATGAAAAAAGAAAAGAAGAAGCTAAGAAAAAAGAAGAGAGTTTACCTAAACTACAGTCCTCTTTAGTTGTGTTTCCAGATTTTGAAGAGGAATTTATTCCAAAACTTAAAGAATCTGTGGAATCTTCTGAAGATGTGTCATCAATTCTTTTAGAGATAGCTAATAATTTTCAAAGATTAGCAACAGCACTAAAAAATAAATAACATGAGTATAGTACTTCCAACAAGTAAAGTAAAAGCAGAAAGAGTAAATCCTAAAAGAATTGTGATTTATTCTAAACCTAAGACCGGTAAGACAACCGCTTATGCAGGTCTTGAAGACAATCTGATTATTGATTTAGAAAATGGTTCTGATTTTGTTGATGCATTAAAGGTAAAAGTAAGCAGTTTACAAGAATTATTAGATACCGGCAAAGCTATAAAAGCAGCTGGTAATCCATATAAGTTTGTTACTGTTGATACTGTAACTGCATTAGAGGATATGATTATGCCATTGGCAATTAAACTCTACCGTCAAACACCTATGGGTAAAAATTTTGATGGAGATACAGTTACTACATTGCCTAATGGTGCTGGCTATTTATACATTAGACAAGCATTCTTTCAAGTTTTAGATTTTATTGATACCTTAGCTCCCACAATTATCCTATCTGGTCACATTAAAGACAAGGTGGTTGATGATAAAGGAGAGATGGTCATGTCTGCTAATATAGACTTGACAGGTAAAATTAAATCTTTAATTTGCGCTAATGCAGATGCTATTGGTTATATGTATCGAAAAGGTAACAAAACTATTTTGTCTTTCAAGACAAATGATGATGTTACTTGTGGTGCAAGACCAGAGCACTTAAGAAATGAAGAAATAGTTATCACAGAAATGATTGATGGTGAATTAAAAACATCATGGGAAAAAGTATTTATTAATAATTAAAACAAAAAAAATGGGTTTAAGTACAACTGATTTGGGCACAGGTTCTGGTGGCTCATCTGCTGCAAAAACTATTGCACCAGGAAATCACACATTAAAAATTAACAGTATAGCACTAGAAGATTTTCAATTTATTGAGGGTGCTAAACATTTAATACTAAATGTTGAAACAGAACCAATTGAAGGATTTGAAGGATTTATGATTGATAAAGATAATCCAGATGCAGGACATTATGCAGGCCAAATTGGTAGAGTAAAAGCTAGTCAATATGCGTATGCTGATGGTGAAACTAAATCTGGTATCAAAATTCAAAGAGATAGATCATTGCTTATCTTTTTACAAAGTTTTTGTAAAACTTTAGGAATCAATGATTGGTTTGTTGAGCAAGATGGTAAACATGAAACTATTGAAGACTTTATTAATGGATTCAATAAAACTGCACCATTCAAAGACAAATATCTTGAATTCTGTATTGCTGGTAAAGAATATTTGAATAAAAATTCTTACACAAGCTATGATCTTTGGCTACCTAAAGCAGACAATAGAAAGTATGCATTTGGTGAAGTTGAAGCTGGTAAGGTAATTACCTTTGATGAAAGCAAACATCTTAAAAAACTTGAAATTAAAGATGTAAATAACTTCGGGGATGATGACGATTTTGGAACTTCTTCAAATTCATCATCTGATTTCTCACTAGACTAATATTTAATAATAGTATAGGGGGGAGTTAATTCCCCCCTATTTTATTTTGTATGGTTATGATTTCTACTAGAAATATCATAGGGGATTTAGATGACGTACCAAAAGAATGGGTCTTTGAATTTTATCTTAAACTACCTGAAAAACTAACTGGACAAAGTATAAAGATCAAATCTATATTTAACAGTAGAGAAAAAACCCCATCCATGTATATCTATATGGATAGTAATAATACTTATAAGTATAAAGATTTTTCTTCTGGATATGGGGGAGATGCTTTGAGTTTAGTACAGTATTTATTTAATTATCCAACAAGAGGCAGAGCTTCTTTTAAGATAATTGATGATTATAATGAGTTTGTAAAACATAATGAACCTGTTATAAAAACTGAACTAAAAGCTCATAGTAAATACAAAGTTACAGATTATCAAATTAGACATTGGAATAATCTTGATCAAGCATATTGGCAATCTTTTAAAATAGGTTCTAAAATGCTAGAGCATTATAATGTTTCTCCATTGGAGTTTTATGAAATGACTAAAGAAGATAATCTTGGAGTACAAAGTGTAATGAAAATTACTAATAATCATGTATATGGTTATTTTAAAAATGATGGTACACTGTATAAAATTTATCAGCCTAAAGTAAAGGATAATAAATTTATAAAAGTTAGAGATTATATTCAAGGTAGTGAGCAGTTAAGAGGGGATAAATCATTTCTTATTATTACATCTTCTCTTAAAGATTTAATGGCTTTTAATAAACTAAAAATTAAAGATGCCGAATGTATTGCTCCAGATAGTGAGAATTCTATGATACCTACAAATTTTATGGTAAATGCAATTAGACACTACAAAAGCATATTTATTTTATTTGATAATGATGAGCCAGGTCAAAAAGCAGCTCAAAAATATCAAAAGACTTTTGGAACAACATCTATTAATTTACCAATGGAAAAAGATTTATCAGACTCTATTAAAGTACATGGTATAGATAAAGTAAGGGAAAATCTTTTGCCATTATTAAAAAATGCAATAATATGAGTAAATGGTCATACCAAGGACAGGACTTTGATAACTCTATGATTCCAGAAGGAGCAGAAGGTTTTGTGTATGAAATGCAGGCTATAATAGACGGTAAACTTGTAAGGTATATTGGAAAGAAGAACTTTTATTCTGTAACAAAGAAGAGATTTGGCAAGAAAGCCCTGTCTTCTATGCAGGATAAGAGAGCTAAGAAATATACTATGCAAAAGAAACTTACCTATCTAGATTATTATAGTAGCAATGCTGTGCTGAAAGATGCACATAAAGCCGGGATAGAAATTAAAAGATACATGCTCAAGATATGTTTCTCTAAAATGGAACTTACTTATTATGAGACTAAGTTTCAGTTTGTTAGAGGAGTATTAGAGAGTGATGAATTCTTAAATGGTAATATCCTAGGCAGGTTTTACAAATTTAAATAATTATGACAGAACAAGAATTAACACAAACCTTGATCCAGTTAGCGGATCTGGGGGTTACTGGTATTAGAATAAATTATGAAGGTGGTGGAGATAGTGGTTGTATAGAAGATATAATGTATACAGATAAAGAGGGTGTTTCAATTGGAGAAGTTCAAAATTTACCTTGGAATTCTAAAAATCTAAAACAACTAAACAATGAACTTGCAATAAATATAGAAAACTTTACTACAGATACAATTCTTGATACTATAGAAGATTGGTGGAATAATGAAGGTGGTAATGGTACATTGGCTATACTAGTTCCTTCTGGGGAGTATATTGTAGAAAATAACATCAGGAGAATTGATTATGATGAGTTTGTACATGAAGGTAATTTATTTAGAAAAACAGAAGACTAATGGATGAATTTGAAAAATGGTTAAATGGTTTGGAATTACAAACTCTAACAGATGAATTAAAGGAAACTATATTAAGACAGGCATGGTTAGCATATGATGATGGATATGAAACAGCCCGTGTAGATATAATTGAAATTATAAGAAATTTATAATGGCACATCCTTGGCAACATGCAAAATCCTCTGCTAGAAAGTTTGGAGGTTTACCAATTGATTACATAGAGATTCATAACTGGTTTGATGAAACTAAAGCTTGGATAGGACACAGTAAACATAGAATGTTCCGTCACCACAGTGAGGGTATATTTGAATGTGAGAAAAAGTTTGGACCAAGTTTTGAAAATTCAGAAGGTAAGACTGTATACACAAGATATGTTGGTGAGCAACATGTAAAGGAAGATTGCAATGGCTATATTCCAAGTGCTAAGGAGTGGGTTGATAATATAAATACACCTACAGAGTGGATGATTAAAACTTTAAAAATGGAGGACTGATGAAAATTATAGGAATAATAGTATTAGTTATACTAGGAATAAGTTTATTGCTATTAACCTGTATGGGATTATATGCTCTTTGGTTTATGGCTTTTCCTGAATTTATCAAAAATTTAAAAAAATTGAAGACTGATGATTTTAACAAAAGATGAAGTAAAGAATCTGATTGGAATGCTAAAGTCTCCTGATTATGAAAACAAAATTCTTGCATACAAAGTCATAGATAATCTAGATTTTGAAAAGAGCATTGGTGAACTTATGCTAATGTATAGATTGGGTGATTATAGTCTTGAGAACTGGGAACAGCATTCAAAATTAGCCCATGATTTTATTATGGATAAGATTGAAAATTATAATGGAGATGGTAGTACAACAATGATAAGCACAGGAGAGATGCTCTCTCTAATGCTAATCAATAATGCTAGTAAAGATTCAATAGATTTATTCTTAAAATTCTTTACTGAAGAAATGACAAAAACATTAAAGTCAATGAACTATCCTATGGATAAGATTGAATTTAATATTAAACTAAAACAAGATGGACAAACAACAAAGTCTTAGTAAAATTAGTAAAGAGTTGATGTTGAAAGAGCCCTATTATGGGTTCTTTCTTATTATGCTCAACAAAGTATGGAGAAAAGATCTTCCTACTGCAGGTGTTAGTAAGAATGGTATCAACTTTCAGTTGGCTATCAATGAAGAATTCTGGACAGGTCTCAGTGAGATGCATCAAATGGGATTACTAAAGCATGAATTACTTCATATAGCTTTTGGTCATCTTACAAGTTTTAAGTCTTTTAAGAATCATAGACTTGCAAACATAGCAATGGACATGGAAATTAACCAGTATATAGACAAAGACTGGTTGCCTACTGGTGGGATAGATATAGATGACTATGAAGATCTAGATCTTGAGAGAAAAGCTGGTTGTAGATATTATTATGACAAGCTGAATCAGTTTCAAGAAGAGAAGGATAAGAATGGTAGTTGTGGTAATGAGGATATGGATAAGTTACTTGACCAAGTAGCTAATGGAGAAGGACCAGACCACAGCACATGGGGAGAGTTTGAAGATCTTAGTGAAGCTGAGCAAAAGTTAATAGAGAAACAATTGCAGAAAGTTTTATCTGATGCTAAAGAACAGACTGTTAAGAAGCGCGGGAATATTCCAGGTGAGATAGAAGGAGTAATTGTTGTTGAGCAAATAGTACCACCTAAGTTTGATTGGCGTGGATATATTAGAAGATTTACTGGAGTGAGCACAAAGGTATTTACTAAGAAAATCCGTAGAAAAGAAAACAGAAGGTATGAAGAGAATCCAGGTCTGAAGATTAAAATGAGACAACATATGTTGTTAGCTATTGATACTTCAGGTTCTGTGAGTAATAATGAGTTACAAGAATTCATGGGTGAGATTCACCATATTTACAAAGCAGGTGTAGATGTAACTATAATGCAGTGTGATACTAGCATTAGGTCTATTGAAGCCTACAAAGGTAAGAATGAAATAAATGTAGTAGGAAGAGGAGGAACAGAGTTTGATCCTGTCTTGGATTATTATAATGCTAACCAAAAGAAATATACTAGCCTGGTGTATTTTACTGACGGTGAGTGTTATACATCTGTAGTACCAAAAGGTAATGTCCTTTGGGTATTGTCAGAAAGATCACATATGAATGATAGTTTACCAGGTAGAGTTATTAAATTAGAATTATAAAAAGAAAAATTATGAACACAGTACAATTAAACGTAGAAGAGTTAAAAGGATTTATCCGTCACATGGTTAAGAATAACCAGCATATTCAAGCTGAAGGCAAAGTGCCTGTTGCAATTAACATAGAGGGTGATGCCGGTCTTGGTAAGACTTCTGCTATTATGCAGTTGGGTAAAGAGCTTGGTATGGATGTAGTAAAATTGAATTTATCTCAGATAGAAGAGCTAGGTGACCTTGTTGGTTTTCCTGTGAAAGAATTTTTAGTACAAAATGCAGAAGGTAAACAAAGATGGATAACTGAAGCTCAGGTTCCAGCAGCCATGAATGCTAAGTATAGTGTTGTAGATAAGAGAATGGCTCATGCTGCTCCTGAGTGGATTCAAGGTAAAGGTGAGGGTGGCTTCTTGGTATTGGATGATTATACTCGTGCAGACCATAGATTTATGCAAGCTACTATGGAGATCTTAGATAGACAAGAATATGTTTCTTGGAAGTTACCTAAGAACTGGCATGTTATCTTAACTACTAATCCAGACAATGGTGACTATAATGTTACTAGCTTAGATGTTGCTCAGAAGACTAGATTTATTTCTGTAGAGATGAAGTATGATTCTGATGTATGGGCTAAGTGGGCAGAGAAAGCAGGGATAGATGGTAGATGTATTAATTTTATGTTGATGCACCCTGAGCTTGTAACTCAAAGAGTTAATCCAAGATCTATTACTACATTCTTTAATGCTATTAGTTCTATTCCTAAGTTTGAAGATGATCTACCTCTAATCCAAATGATTGGTGAGGGTTCTGTAGGAGCAGACTTTAGTTCTATGTTTACTATGTTCATTAATAATAAACTAGATAAGTTGATTTCTCCTGAAGATATCTTGACTAAAGATAAAGATTATGTAATGGGAGCTCTGACAAATGCAGTTGGTAAAGGTGATGACTTTAGAGCAGACATCTCTAGTATTATTGCAACACGGGTTATTAACTATTCACTTGTTCAAGCTGATAAAGGTGCAATTGCTCCAACAGTAATTGACAGACTAGCAATTCTAACTACTGAATGTGATGCATTTACAAATGACCTTAGATATTATATGGTCAAAGAGATAGTAAATGGAAACAAAGTTAAGTTTGCTAAACTCATGCAGAATACTAATGTGGTAAAGATGGCTATACAGTAAAGCAAACGTAAAGGGTTTTTCCCTTTTTATCAAATATTTAACTAATTAAAAACTAAGATGGGGGAAGGTAATACTTCCCCTAATCTTTATAAATTAAACTATGGAAAAAATTGTTCATATTAACTTGAGTAATGGATCAGACTATAATAATATACGTGGTCTAGATGTAGATATTTTAGAAGGTTTAGGAGAATCATTAGATACTTTTGTAAATTCAAAAGGATATGTTCCTACAAAGGGAGACACAATATATCTATTGCCGGGAGTTAATATCCCAAGAATGAAACTAAAAGATCTTGCATTAAATCTTGGTATCAGAGTAGTAAGAGATCCGGAAAAAGCTACTGTTGTGTTTAGTGGTAAGAGTAGTATGGGTAAACTTACTACATCTACTTGGTATTATTTTGCTGATGCAGATACAATTCTTAACAATGTAAAGAAACTTTGTAATGATCAATATTACATTGATAAATTAGAAACAGCAATTTCTAGTACAGGTGCTAAGGAGGTTTGTTCAGGTTGGTCAGACATGAGAAATACTCTTTGTAATGGAAGTATAGATACTTATGAAAGTAGATATTTTTATGGTATTGAGCCAGAATATCTTGACACATACAATGCTATCCAAGGTAAACCAATCTATTGTGAGTCAGAGTTACTTACTAATATCAATGGTGATGATTCTACAGTTATAGACTATGATGTTTACAAACAGCTAAAAACTATGTTTCAAAGCTCTGATGATGACAATCATATTCTGGCTATGGAAATTATGGCTAACTCTCATTATGAAAAAAGTGTGTTGTACTTACTAATGCTTATAGCTGATTTTAGTGGTATAATATCTAATACACATACTAGAAATCATGTGAACTTTAAGTCAATGCTTGCTTATTTTAATTGGATTCCAAGACAAGTATCTCATCAGGATTCTGAAGATATAATCAAGATAATAGATGGAAAAGGTCTGTTAACTCTAGATATGATTAAAATATTGTATAAAGAGTATACCAATGATATTCATAGGGGTATATCACATGATGGTGTCTTTGAAATTAAAGAAGTTACTATTAAACAAGACTATCTTGACAAATTTAATTTAACATCTCTTAACTTAATTAATCCTGAAGAACTTGAGGTCACAGCTACAGTAGATGAAATAGTTACTGATGAACTTATAGAAGCTGCAATAACTAATATTCAAAGAGCTGAACTTAAGTCAGAGTTAATTGCATTAGAAGCAGAGAATTCTGTTTCCGAATCTGAGTTAAATAACCCAGAAGAAAAATCAAATAACAATCAAATAGAAGAAACAAATGGAGATGACTTTGAATGGTTCTGAGGAACTAGAAAAATTCTATAAAGAAAAGTTTTACTTTAGCTATTCTAGTATTAGTAAACTTCTTTATTCTCCGGTAGCATTCTATAATCATTATGTGCTCAACAAAAGAGAAGATAGTGTTGGCCCTCACCTGGTAGCAGGTAGGGTCATACACTGTCTCTTGTTTGAAGAGGATAAGTATGATGATTATTTTACAAGCATGCCGGGAAAACTACCAACAGATAGTCAAAAGAAAATTATTGATAATATTTTCAGGGTACACCTGTCAATAGAAAATAATTCTCTATCTTTGGAGGACTACTCACAAGATATACTTACAGAGCTACTCACAGCTAATCTTTACCAAACACTTAAGACAGATCAACAGAGACTTGATAAGCTACTCACAGAAGAAAACAAACAATACTTTAATTTTCTTAAAGAAGCCCGAAACAAAACTGTAGTTGATCAACCTACTCTAGATGGCTGTAGAGCAAGTGTTGAGGTACTTAAGTCTAACAAAGACATAAGACAATTACTACAATTTGATAGGGCTGAAACAGATGACCACATAGAGGTGTACAGTGAGTTGCCAGTACAAGTTGACGTGGATTATCTACCTTATGGTTTTAAGGGTATAATAGATAACCTTGTGATAGATAGAGAATCTAAAACAATATTTATTAATGACCTTAAGACTACAGGTAAATCTCTTTTGGATTTTCCTGAGTCAGTACAGTATTACAAGTATTGGGTTCAGGCTGTGGTATATGAGAAACTTGTATTCCACAAGTTCTTAAAAGATTTACCCGATCTGGCTGAGTGGAAGTTGTACTTTACATTTATTGTAATAGACAAATACAACCAAGCTTATCCATTTCAAGTCTCAGGTGAGACAATGGCTGTATGGCAGCAGGAATTTGATGAAGTAACAGATATTGTTAAATATCATTATGAAAACAAAGACTTTACACTGCCATATGATTTAATTATGGGTAATGTAAAATTGTAGATTATGGTTATCAATGCGCTTTATAAGAAATACTTTCAAAAATCTAAGATCTTTTTGTATCCGCTCTTAGATATTAAAAGAGGTACTAGTGTAGTTCCTAATGAGACTTATTTGTCTTGGAATGATACTATTAACTCTGAGGATATGAAACTAGTATGCACATATCATTTTAGAACTGATGATGAATACAGTAAGTTTGAAAAAAATGTTTTATTAAAACATAATAGACTTATTGATCTTATCAAAGTAAATGAAGATACTGTAGTAGTCATATTTAGTTTTTCTGATTTAAAATCTGATTGGTTCCATTTTATAAATGGACAATACAGCAAAATAAATACTGAAACAAAGCGCAAAATTTTAGATTTCTTTGACAAAAAAAGTGGAAATTATGCCTATGTTGAAAGCTATCTGTTTCCTGAAAAACATTTCGAAACATATGCTAGAATATTAGGTGTTGATGTAAACTTACTCAAATCTGTTGGTGAACTGTGCAATAAACCAGACTTAGAAAAAGAAAAATTGCTTATTGCAGTTGCAGATTTGGAAAACATTAAAATAATTCAATAACTTTGTTTAAAACCAACAAAAAATGAGTGAAAAATCAATGATGCTTGTTCAAGCCACATGGAATGACAAGCAAACTTTTAGAATGATTCCTATTACAGAATCATGCCCCTATGTAGAATGTATTTTTGATCCAGACACAAAAGTGTTTGTAGTAATTTCAAAAATTAAAAAAACTGCATTACACATGCTTCCTAAACTTGATGATTATGGTCAATCAATTACAGGAACTAAGGGTATAAAACAAGAGAGACATAAGATAGAAGTCTTTCAAGAATTTTATCTAGAAGACATGACAGCTATTGAAGAACTTATTAAAATATTTTCAGTAAATAATAAGTTTGACTATAAGTCTTTTATGACTGAATCTGAAAAGTAAGTAATTTAGGTCACTATGGGGTGGCTTAGGTTGCCCCATGTGATATTATACGGGGAAACAGCTTAACTGAATTAATATGAGACAACACTATGTAATGGACTATGAAACTTTGTGCAATTGTTTCATTGGAGTCTTTGAAGGAGTAAAATCTGAAGACCAAGAAATCTTTACTATTCATGAATCTAAGAATGATATTCTAGAACTAATTACATTTCTAGAAAGAAACATTGCTTATGATGAATGGCATGTAAGTTTCAATGGTCTTGGATTTGACAGTCAAATTACCGAGCACATTTTAAGAAATAAAGAACAACTACTTGAGCAACCTGGCGATAAAATTGCCAAGTTCATCTACAGAAAAGCTCAAGATGTTATCAATAGGAGTAACAATGGTGAGTTTCAGGAGTATTCTCCTAGAGACTTAAGCATCAGACAACTTGATGTATTCAAACTAAACCATTGGGACAACAATGCTAAGAGATCTAGTCTAAAGTGGATACAGTATACCATGGACTGGCATAACATTATTGATATGCCTATTCATCATACTACTGAAGTTACAGCAGAACAAATACCTGAAATAATCAGATATTGTATTAATGATGTTCAGTCCACTAAAAAGATTATGCATCTCTGTAAAGATCAGATAGACTTGCGTAGAACTTTGACAGATGAGTATGGAATAGATTTATATTCTGCATCTGAGCCAAGGATATCTAAAGAACTATTCTTACACTTTTTATCTAATCAGATAGGTATCAAGAAGTATGAGTTGCGGCAGATGAGAACTAGCAGACTAAGAATTACTGTTAAAGATATCATACTACCTTATATAGAATTTAAAACAGCTACCTTTCAGAATCTTTTAAGAAAGTTCCAGGATGTAGTTATATATCCCGGAGAAACAAAAGGGGGGTTTAAATATTCTGTAAGGTATAAAGGTGTACAGACAGATTTTGGTTTGGGTGGTGTCCATGGTGCACGTTCTACTAAAGTATATGAGTCTAATGAGGACATGATAATAATGACGTCTGACGTTACTAGTTTCTATCCTAATCTTGCTATTAGAAATAAGTGGGCTCCGGGACATTTACCTAAAGAAGAATTCTGCAATCTATATGAGTGGTTCTTTGAGGAGAGGAAAAAGATTCCAAAGAAAGATCCCAAGAACTATGTATACAAGATTATCCTGAATTCAACTTATGGGCTCAGCAATGATGAGAATAGTTTCTTGTATGACCCAGAGTTTACTATGAGAATTACTATTAATGGACAGCTTAGTCTTACTATGTTATATGAGATGATCTGTGAGGAAATACCAAATGCTGTTCCTTTAATGCAGAACACAGATGGTTTGGAGACTATGATTCCTAGACAGTATGTAGACAAGTATATGGAGATATGTGAAAGGTGGGAGAAGATTACCAATCTACAACTAGAACATGATAAATATTCCAAGATTATTCTAGGTGATGTAAATAACTACATTGCTATAACAGAAGATGGTAAGTCTAAGTGCAAGGGCCGTTTTGAGTTTGCTAATCTAGCAATGCACAAGAACAAAAGCTTCTTAGTTATTCCTAAAGCTATCCATGCATATTTTGTGAATGGAATTAAACCCGAGGATTATATTAAATCTAACACAGAGATATTTGATTTTTGTGGGGGTGTAAAGATAAAAGGTGACTGGAATTTCTATCAACACAAAATTGTTGATGGAGAATATTTAGTTGAAAAACTACAACATACTATCAGGTATTTTATCTCTAATACAGGTACCAAGGTTATTAAGAAGAATAACACGGACAATAGAGAGATACAGATAGAAGCAGGTAAATGGATGCAAACTTTGATGATTGACTATGTAGAGAAACCATTTACTGACTATGATATTAATTATGATTATTACTTGGACAAGATCAATAAAGAGATAAGAGATCTTGAGCCTATTATTACACAACTTAGTTTATTTTAATTATGCCAAAGAAAATTGCTGAATGTACAAAGGCGCACTTAGTTAGTGTGCCTTTACCAAATCATGGTGCTACTTATACTGTAATTAGTCACCAATCTGTTATGGATTATGTATATACTGAGCTTGCTACTGCAGGTTTCAGTGTTGTTCATGAAGAGTATAGATGTACTGCTGATGGACAGATTGCTCATGGGATTTATAAGTTGAACTTCAACAATGACCCTGAGTTATCAATGATGTTTGCTTGGACAAACAGTTATAACAAACAAGTAAGATTTAAGTGTGGTGTTGGTGGTTATATTAACTTGACCGGGACAACCATGGTTTGTGGAGATATGGGAAGCTGGGCTCGTAAACATACTGGTACTGCTGATGAGGAGACAATTAAAACCATACAAGATCAAATAGCTAATGCACATATGTATTATAATCAGTTATGTTCTGATAAAGAGTCTATGAAAGGTATCACACTGAACAAAAGAAAGCAAGCTCAGCTATTAGGCATCTTGTTTGCGGAGTATCAGATTCTTACTACAGAGCAAGCTAGTATTGTAAGACAGCAGATGGACAGACCTAGTCATGTCTATGTAGATAGCAACAGCTTGTGGGCATTCTACAACTTTGTTACTATAGCTTTACAGCATTCACATCCTAAAACTTGGATGGAAGATCAACGTGTCTTGCATTATTTCATTTCTACAGTAAATAACTTCCAACAGTGCACACCATCTGCACAGATAGTTGCACCTGTTCCTGTTGTTGTTGAAGCTGAGGTATCTTCAGCTGATCCTAATCAGGTAGATCTGGAAGATCTTATTGCTATTGCAGAAGCAGAAGAAGCTCAGTCAGAAACAGTAGTAACTTATACTGATCCTGTGGGAAATACTTTTGAAGCTATAGATTTTCATAACGAGGTGGTTAGTGATACTACCCAATTGGAAGATCCAGAAGATGAAGAAGATCTAAATGATTGGGTAAGTCTTCCATTAGAGGAATTAGCTAAGGTGGAAGATTTTCCTGGATATGAGCCTGCAGAAGATCAAGAATATACAGGAGAGAATGCTTCACACATGAAGGGTTCAGATTTTGATATTGATAAAGATGATTTTATATTTAATATCGGGGATACTGAAGAAAATACAGACCCTGACTTTTTCTAATACTATGTAGCCATAGTTTTTTGATTTATCACCAAGGGGGATGGCTTCGGCTGTCCCCCTTTTTTTTTTAACTTTACAACATGAAAGAACAATTAAAAGCAGTGGCAGAGTTCCACAAAGCATTCAAACAAAAAGATGGCAAGTGGCCACAACCATTAGAGCATGGAGAAGCTATTTTAAGACATAACTTAATGGCTGAAGAAAATGATGAATACCTAGAAGCATGTGAGAATAACTCACTTGTAGAGATAGCTGATGCACTAGGTGATCAGTTATATATCTTATGCGGAACCATTCTAAAACATGGTATGCAAGATATAATAGAAGATGTGTTCAGAGAAATACAAGCAAGCAATATGAGCAAGCTTGGTGAAGACGGCAAAGCCGTAATGAGAGAGGACGGTAAAATTTTAAAAGGACCTGGTTATTTTAAACCAAACCTTTCTAAATTTATAAAACCCAATCAAAAGAAATAGTAATTAGACCTAAAGACAGGGAAAATGTGTAGTGATCATACTCTTTACTAGGAGTATACAGTTCCCAACCAACTAGAAATCTTTCATGTGGTAGAACAAAGACAATGCTTAAATTCCACCAACTCATTTTCCTTGTCTTTTATAGGTCTTTTTGTAATTCTTTGAGCTTTTTAACTTACTAGTTTTAGTTTTAGCATGTACCCCTGGACGTGATACTTTAACTTTTGTATAAGTTTTAACTGCTGCTGATGTTGCTTTTGCCATTTTATTATTATTTTAATCTACCTGCATTTTCTAAGCCTTCTAAGGCTATATCTACTTGACCTGTATTACCATTAATACCTACGGTTTTTAATAAGTGACCAATAACTTTTGGAGACCCTTCTTTTTGCCATAGATATTCTCCTTGGTCAGTTTGATAATAAGCTTTTTCATTAAATGTTATAACTTTAAATATATCTTCAAAGATTTTTACATATAAACCTATAGTGTTTCCAAATGCTGAAGTTGTTGTAGTTGCCATCTTCATATAATCATCTGCTCCAAAGTTTACACCAAACATTGTAGGTAGTGGAACAAAAGCTGATGTTTCAGCCTGTGCACCTAATAACAATAACAATGCATGATTTTGTATAAAGCCCCAAGTTTTAAACTCATCAGTACCAAAAGCACCTGATCTTTCTCTTATTTTTTTAAACCTGTCTGGATCATCTGGATCATATCCCCACAACATTGAAGCTAATAGAGCCATTGTTATAATAAATAATGATTCAGTCAAGGTTCTCATTAAGTCTGCTTTTTGATCAGCAGGCATATATGACCAATACTTTCCTTTACTTTTGATTAATTCTTTCATGCCTAAAAAAGCATTTATGTAAAAACCAATAGTTGTTTTGGTAGTCATCCAATCATATCTCTTATTAAACTTAGGCTTGTACCATTTACCATCTTGAATTTCTACTGATGCTCCAAATCTATTTGTAAACATTGGAATAAACCATTTTCTCATGAAGGTAAACATTCTATATGGTAAATATAAATTACCTTCTGATTGAGCAAATTTATCATATGAACCATATAGTCTATGTGATACTCCTTGAAATTTATTTCTAAAAAGTTTAAACTTTTCAGATTTAGCAATTATAATCTCTTGACCATCTTCAAATTCAATAGCATCAACTACTTTATTTCTTTGTTGTAGTTCTTCTACAATAACACCATACATCTTAGCAATATCTTCAAGAGTTTGACCTTTTACATAGTCATGATATATGGTTTTATTACTCCAAGCAGGATCTACACCTGGCTTTAATTCAGCTATACCAGTATCTTTATTTATCTGCCAAGCATCCTTGTAGTTAAGCATTATAGTCTTACCATTTGATAATTTTTGCTCTACTTTTTGAGCATTTAAGAATGCACCAAACAATTGCAAAGATGCTTCCATCTCAAGGTTTTTACGGATGTTATACATCCATTCACCATTCATCATATCTTTTGCAAAGTTTCTAGATACTGATCTACCAAAATCATCCTCAATTTTAAATGCTGAATCAAACATCTCTATTAACTGAGATGATAATGCAGGTGTACCTTTACTATACACACTCTTTGCAGACCATTCTAACATAGTAGTTGCTGCCCAAAGTCTGGCTTTAGCTAAATCTTTTACAGTAATAAATTCTCCACCAGCAGACTCAATCATATTTTGTACAATCTGTCCGTATCTGTTTTTTAAATCTGAAGGAATATTAATTGCAAGAGATGCTCTAGCAGAAAGCTTTTGCATTTGACCAATAAACTTATCTAAATAAACTGAGCTTCCTTCACCACTGTATTGTTTACCATAGTATTCTCTTTCAATTAAAGATCTTACTTGACCAGCTCTATTATTTGAAGCTCCCGGTTTAGTTGTATGAACTAATTTACCTTTTATTCTATTTAGTGTTTTACTATAAGTATTAGGACTTTTAGGAGCATTAGCAGGATCTTCTAATGTATCTAGTATAGATTGAACAAGAGGAAGAGTTTGTAATAACTGACTCTGTTGCTCTAAAGACAATAAATACTTAAACATACCACGAACCACATCAGGATCAGTATTATCTACATCAATGTTATATAATCCAGAAACAGGTATATAAGATATCTCCTCAGAATTAAGATCAGTGTTTACTAATCTATATTCTTCAAGGTTATTATCTCTCTCATAGTTGTGTTCTCTTTCACCTTCATCTACTGATTTACCCCATGAATCTCTTAGATATTGGCCAACACCTTTTTTGATTTGATTATATCTTTCAGAAATTTCTCCAGATTGTATTCTAGTTAATGAATCTCTTAGAATATATCTTGGCATATCTAAGTATAGCTTAGACTTATTAGATTTATCTTCTTGGAATTCTAAATGTGCATCCTTCATCAATTTTAATAATTGAAATCTAGCACTAGTAGTCTGCTCTTTTAGACGCATGTAATCTTTATTGATATACTTGTCATCTTTGGCTGAATTAGAATCATTTACATTAGTAAACAACCTAGGTAGGTACTGACCTTTATTGTCAATATGTACACCAACTTCTAATTCTACTTCTCCGGTTTTTGAATTATAGCCTGTTCTATACTTATCTTTTACTCTATACTGTGAGTGTCTTGCATTTGGTAAGCCGTTAAATGTTTCCTCTTCACCAGTTAACTCATTAAGAAGCGTTGTTTTTTCATAATACTTCTCATTCTTAGGAATAGAGATTGAATTAGCCATTGTTCTTTCATATCTAAGTTCTAGCTTTCGAGTTTTATTATTTTTTACTTTTCTGCTAACATGGTTATCTCTAAACCAATCAACTAACTTACCATCAGTACTTAATAAGTTACGCATTTCTTGACCATTAATAAATGCATCTACTTCATCTTCAGTAACTGTTGCTACTTCTAGTCTTTGTAGATGTTCATTTAATGAATCAATATAATATTCAGTAGGTGTTTTTCTTGTAAGAGATGATAACTCTGCATAGATATTCTGCATCAATGCTACTTCTCCAATAGATAATCCAGACTTGGCTTGTTTTTCAAGTAATTGTCTATATCTTAACTTTTGTTCATCATTTAATTTATCAGATCCTTTTTTAGTTAATGCAATATATAAATCAAGTTCCTCAGCTTCATCTCTTGACAAACCAGTTTTTGTATCAAACTTAGCTTTATAGTCAATAATTTCTTGATTAAGTTTTTTAATCATCTTCATTTTCTCAGCACCTAATAACTCTGGTACTGGTTGTCCTTGCTCATCTTTATAAGCATACATGAGGTTATATATTTGATCAAAAGCATTGCTCATGTCAAATTCTTCACCCATTACTTTTACAATTTTTGATTGAAGCTCTCTTAACTTTGTAGTTAAATCTTTTCTTGAATCATAAAATTCTTGTGTATATGCAACCCTTAAGTTTTGTTTAAGCCAGTCTTGTTTTGCTTTTTCTAATTCATCAGCAGTAAGATCTTCTTGATCTTTTAAACTTAAAAATTCATTATAAGCAGTTTGTAATGAACCAGCTCTAGGTATAAACTCATAATAATCTCCTGATGCAGCTCTATGTTCTAAAAGTATTCTTGTGATTGATAAATCATAAACATCATTAGCTGGATCATCAACTTTTTCAGTACCATCTGGATATGTTAATGAGTAAAGATTTCTATAATCTCTCCATAGTTCTTGAAGAGTAGAATACTTTTGAAATCTTTCAAGCTCATCACTTAATTCATTTGATTCATTATTGTATGCGTCAAGTGCCATTTTTCTAGTAAGCCAAGCTCTCTTACCTAGATCTCCATACTTATCAAATATATTATCTTTCTCATAAACTTCAGGAATAAACTCATCATGCATGTAGTCTCTCTTGAACTGTCTTAATGCATTTGTTGCTTCCTTAATTTTTTCTTGATCTTCTGTAGACCATGCTTCATCAACCTGATACTCTAAAAGATCTTGTGCATATCTCCAACCATTACCAAATTCATTTAAGAAAGTAAATACTTCTTTCTCAACAGGTTTTTTTGTTTTTGGATCAATGAATAAGATCTTATCCTTAAACATTAATAAATCTGTAAGCTGTCTTGTTTTTAAAGTATTATATCCAACTCGTTCTAATAATGGTTCAAGTTGTTTCCTAAATTTATATGATTTTTCAAGGGCCCTGTTATTAGCTTCTGTTCTTTGATCATTAATAAAAATAGCTAATCCACCTACTATAGGATCATTACTAGATGTATAGCTCTCAAAGAATCTATTGAACCAACTTACATCTTTTAATTTACCTGACAAACCATCAGTAATTTTATCTTGGTTCATCAAGAAGGTATTATAGTCATCTATAAACTTCTTAATGTATTCAGGCTTAACTCCTTTCTTTTCATACTTGGCATATAGCTCTTCATAATCTTCTGGAGTCAATGTTTGTGTAACCGCACCATTATATAGCTCTTCTATCTCTGTGGGAGTAAGTTTCCCAGTTAATGCATTTTTTAAATTCTTACCAAGTTCTTCTTTTAAGAAGTCATTCATGTGACCTGTTATCTCAACATAGAAGTTAACTGCATTTTCTTTATAGATGTCACGGATTTTTTTATCAGCCCGCATCAAGTTGTTTTTAGTTTCATTAACTAAGTCAACAAGATCATTTGGTTGTGTAACATCAAAACCTTCAACTTCCATTAAGAGCTCATCAAATGTATTGAACATATCATTATATGATCTAACTGAGCTTCTGTATAAAAATAAAAGTGCCATTGCATCTCGGGAAGAATCAAACTGCCCACTCTTCTGCATCTTAACAAGATCATTAAAGATGTTCTGAGAAATATTATTTACAACAGTAACACTGTTTACAAAACTTCTTGCTCTGTTAGTTAAGTCCGTAGTTCTTGCTTTTTCTGCTTCAACAGTGTTTTTTATAATTTCATCAATTGATAGATCTTGAGTATTAGTTATGGTTTGATATCCACTAAGACTCTTTTTTACTCTTGGTGTTAACTCTTTAGTACCTTTAATAAATAAGGCTTCTCTTAACATTTTTTGGTAAAGCGGAGATCTTGTTCTAAAGTTCTTAGCTTTATCATATACTAATTGATTAGTTGCATATAAATCATTAAGAGAGTTCTGTATTTGATCAGCCTTTAAATTTTTAGTTAAAGAATCTGCCATAGCTTTTATTTCTCTGGCATATGCAAAGACATCATCATTAGTAACATTAGGAGTTTCATACTTAAATGATTTTTCCAAAAGCATATCAGCTAATTCATCAATGCTTGTATCAACATCTATTTTTGCTACACTAACTTTAAAGATTCTTTTTAATAGATTTCTTAAACTATCAAGCATCTTTCTTATAAAAGATTCAAATCCTTCAGATTCAATTTGTTCAGTTACTTTATTAGCAGCTCTAGTCTGTAATGCATATGCTAATGCTTCCTCTTTAAATAAGAAATTATTCTCATCTAATTCTGGATAGTTCATTTCCACATGCTCTTTAATTCTTTTACCTTCTAATGTTGCCATTAGAGAATCATAAAGATTATTAAATAAAGTAGGATTCTCTCTATAAATAGCTCTAAGTAAAGGGTGAGACATCTCGTGAAGTACTGTATCAAAGTTTACATTATCCCCAACAATGTATACGGTTCCTCCAAAGTAAAAAGCTGGTTCACCATTATATTTTTTCTTACTTGATTCATGTATTTGTCTAGCTTGTTCTGCTGTAATGTTCATGTATCTTACACCCAGTCCTTCAGCAAGTCTATTACCTAATGCATCTGCTGCTTCTCTAGCTCTTGCATTTTTAATTGTTGCTTCATCAATCTTTGAATCAGCTGGATCTGACATGCTTGTAAATTTATCATTTGCAAAAGTAAAATATCTAAATCCTTTATTGGTAAACTTATATCTATCTTCAAAGAAAGGGTCGAAATAAATAAGGTCAGTTAAGTCTTTACCTCTACCCATATTTATTTTTGCTTCAAAGATCTGTTTCCAATCTAAGTAGTAATTATCAAATACTAATGGATATTTACCCTCATCAGTTCTTAAAAAGAAATCAAGAACATATCTTTTAGGCAGTACTTTACCATTATCGGAAGCTTTAAAAAAGTTAGCTGCCCCACTACCATCTGCACCTTCTACAAGTACTGTTTCAGTTGGATGTTCAACATATCCAGAAATAGTTATTGATTCACCTTTCTTATGATCTTTACCAATAAAAGCAACTTCAAAATTCCAAGTTGGAAACAACTCCTTTAAGTTTTTATACCAAGATTGCTCTTCAAGAAATGGCATCATTTCTCTAACAAACTTTTCACTGTTTCTTTTACTTCTTTTTTTACTTAAAGGTAATCCTGTCTCTTGAATCCACTTTAAAAATTCCTCAGAATTTTTTTCACTTCTAAATTGTTCAAGAGTTATAATACCATCTATATCATGTAATTCTTCACTAATTGATCTTAGAACTCTACCATACTTTCTAAGTACTAATGAACCACTTAATTTATAGTCAAAAGGTGAGTCAAATAAAGTGTCAACTATATACTTTGCATAATCATCTCTTTGAAGACTTGTTTTATAAAATTTTTGCTCATATTCTTTACCCTTGTTATCAAAGAAATTTCCAGATTCATCTTGATAATAGTTTCTAATAAATTTTTGATATTGCTTTTTATATACATCATCTACAATGTCAAGAACAGTATTTCTAAGTTCTTCTTCTTTATATATAGTAATGGCTTTATTGTTAAGAATATTAGCCTGCCACCAGTTATAAAACCTATTCCACATTTTTAAAAACCAATTCTCAGCATACTTATCTTTATAACCTAAGCTTTCAAAGTATTCTTTACTGATATCAGGATTTTGTTTTTTATTCCCAAAATAATTGTTATCAACACCAACAACAATCATTTCTGCTACAAATTCTAGTATAGCTTGTTTATGAGCATATGGATTAAATCTTGTTGGATCATACTCATATACTTTATCAATTAAATCTTTAGCTTGTCTATCTTCAAGATAAGGTGTATCTACATATACATCATCTTCTTCTTCAGCTAGATAATCAATTTCTTCTTTTGATGTTTCTTCCGTAGTATTTTTACGTTTGTTATACTTTTCATAGACCTCTTTATATTTGGGCCAACTATCAATTCCTTTCCAAAGTTCAATACCAAGTTTAGACTTTTTACCTAAGAAACTAACAATAACATTAGCTGTTTGCATAGCCATGTCTTTGTCAGATATATTTTCTTTAATTGCTAAGAACTTTTGTAATAAATCAAAAGCTGCTAATGGATCCTCTTTAACTATAGTATTACCATTAGCATCAGTATAAGTTCTTCTTTTAATAGGGACCAATACTGCATCAGCATCAATTTCATCTACTTTGATATTTAATCCTTTCATAAATGAAAGCATTGCTGCTCTCATTTTTTTAGAATACTCTCTATTTAAACTTTCTGTTGAGAAAGTTTTTCTCATGTACATTGGATCTAATGACTCATCTGGTGGAAAGTATGCTTCTGGTTCTTTTAAAATATCAAAATCATTCTCAGCTATTTTTACTTCCTCTTCAAATCTCAATTTATCTAATGAATCAAACAATGCATCATTAGGTTGTACAAAAAGTCTTACACTGTATGTATCTCTATAGTATGCAGAAGATCTAGTAAGTTTTGTTTTTACTTCATAAGGATCATCAAAAAAATATTCACCTTGAGGAATTTTTATATCTGGATATTTAAGCTCTATAAATCTTGTGAACTCTTTATTAAAAGTATCAAATGCATTTTTATCTAAAATATCATTATACTCACCAAGTATACCCTTTTGTTTTAAATCTTCTAAAACTGTTGACTTAGATTCACAATACATTACTTAACATTTTAATGGGTTATTTTCACCTTCAAATTTAGCTAATATTTCCGCATCTGTAATTGGTTGTAAATTAGCTATTTGATCACTTACCTCATTTGCAAATTCAGAACCTGGGTTTAAGTACTGGAATTCCTCAAATAATCTTCTACTTAAATATACGAATAATTCTTGAGGCATCAAAGCAGGATCACCATAACCATTAATTGAGAAAGCAACTTTACCTCCATCATTAATTACATCATTAATCTGAGCAATTGAGTCTTCAATAATGTTTTTAATACCGTCATAGTATTTAGCATCTAGTTTAGAAAAAGCATCAGATAAACTATTTTGTCCTGCTATTAAACCTATAGAAGAGCTATTTGCAAATCTTTTCAATAACACCTGACCGGATATTTTTTTCTTAGCAAACTCAGCTGGAGACATCTGCTCATATGCTTGTTTCTGACCAAGGCTGAATTGATATACAAAAGTAATATCTGGATTATTTTCAACTATATACTTATATGCATCTGCTGTTTCTGATAGATCATTATAAACAAAAACATTAGGATTAACAGTTGAAATTAGATTTACTCTTTTTACAATTGTTTCTGGTATCTCTGTATCTTCTTCAGATATCTGATCTTCAAAAGACATTTCTGGGTTATTCCCCCAATAATTATATCCTTGAGATGTTTGACCCGTGGGTTCACCAATAGCTTCTTGCACTAATGCCTCACCACTTTTATTCCAAGATCTATTTGCATCTTCTGTGGAATCCATAATTACAGTACCACCGGCTTCAAGAATTTCTCTAGCATTTTCAATAGTTTCATATATAGCTTCTTTAGTTGCTTTATTGTTACCATTAACACTAACAAATGCTACAGTAAATTCACTTATTCTTCCTTCATAATTTATACTAATGCCACTCTTTGCTGCATCAATAGCATACTGATATGTGCTTGTACCAGGAGCTCCATATCCAACAAAATGATTTGCTAGATTAGCTTTACCTTGGTCTTTACCTTTTTTATCAATAGATAATTTAAATCCAAATATAGACTTTGAGCTTATAGCTTTGCTTGATTTTTTAGGATTACTTAAAACATTTTCAACATCATAACCTGTCAAATAGTTTTTAAAACGCATCTTGTTTTTATTATCAAGACCATTAGCTTTTACAAATCTATTTTTAAAATTGATTAGCATTTGATATTTCTGATCAGAACTTAAGTTTAAGAACTTAGATGTTTCATCATTCATAATATCTATAAACTGCTCAAAGTTTGTCAAGTTTAAGAAGTTGTATTTGTTTTTATTAGTACCAGCTTGCATCATAGCAATAAATGTAATCTTTGCAAAGAAGTCACTTATTCTGTTATTCTCTTCTCTGTCAGTTACTTTTTGCACTGTTCTATCTGCAAGATCTCTAAGATTTTTTGTATAAAGATTAGACTTGAAGCTATTCATATCTTTATCATCCACAAACAAGTTAAACATTGTTTTATCAAAACTTGTGTCTACAACCATTCTAGAAAGAACAGGATAGTCTTTTACAAAATCAGTTCTATATTCAGTTTTAATTCTGTCTAGTCTTACACCATATGCAGTATCAGGATTATTAAATAGATGGTATGGATTCAATACATTATCAAGTGCTCTTGAAGCTAGAATTTTTTCATAAGCATATCTTCTTAAAAAAGTGTCATTTGCTTCAACTCTACTCTTCTTAACATTCTCTAGTTCTTTTGCAAACTCTTTAGTTTTAACAACATCTGTTATAGGCATAAGATGTCTTAAGTACTCTCTTTCAATTACAAATCTGGTATACTCTTGTAAATTTGAATCTGTATTTTTAAATGTCCCTACAGGAAGCGGGTATAAACCACGTTTCATATAGCTATTTCTAGAATCTGAATCTTCTAAGAAGTCTTTATGGAAAAATTCTCTTTCAATTTGTACATTATCATATACCATTGTTGGTCCTTCTGGAGTTTCAACAACTTGCGCACCAAAGGTTAATCCAGCAGCTTGTGTAAGTTTAATTGAATCACTCAATGCATATGAACTATACTGATCATTAAGCTGATATTTTCTCATAGCATTTTGGAAAAGATAACTTAATAAGTCATTTCTAAATACCACTGGGAAGATATCTCTGTACTTTGCACCAAATGCTGCTTTTAGATATGCATTATTTTTAAAGTCAGATTGTATAGCATCTATATACATTTGAATATCTTCATCATATCTAAACTTAAATAATGGTTTAGATAAGCCTCTTACAAGCTTAGTATTAAAGAATGAACTAATAATTGAGTCATTAATCATACTCATTCTGAGATCCTGATCAATCTTAGATTCTGTAGCTAACTCTTCTAGTTTTGTTTCAGCTTGTATTGCTTGACCTACATCCGTCATTGTTGATGTATCTGGATTAGATGCCATCTTTAAAGCAGTGAGACCTTGTATCTGTTGCTCAATAGTTAGAAAGTGTAAGAACATTGTGCGAGAAAGATTACTTCTAGCTGCTTTAGGATTATCCTTTGAATCCTCTATCAGTTTAAGCATTTCTTCTTCTGTAAAGAAGTTTCTACCAGCTTTAGTAAAATACTTATCTAACATATCTGCTCCTACCTCATATCTAGAAACATTATCTGCTAAATATTTTTCAAAGTTTCTAGCAATTACATTTCCAGCAGCTTTAAATGCTGGACCTTGTGTACCTGGTAATTTTCTTAATGGTTCAGCAAATGTACTTTCTGCAAGTCTTTTTTCTTTTACATACTCTCTTACAAGAGGTTGTGATACAAAGTATACTGCTTCTTTAAAAGGAACTCCGGCTTTAAGTAAATATAATAGAATTGGAGCCACCTCATAGTTACCTTGTACAAAGAATACCCATGCATCTTTCTCAACATCCACCCAACCGTTCATTAACTGATTGATGATGTCAGCCACTTTATTTATACCATCAACATCATATTGTTTAGATATAGATATTACATCTTCTCCATTTTTTCTAACCTTATGGTGTCTTAATCCTAAAGTTGAGATTCTTTCATTTTCCTCAGTGCCATGTGTATACACAGCCGGCATTGTTGCACCTAATGAATTGAATATAACATTAAAGGTGTTTTCAATTGCTCCAAGACCGAGAGTCTTTTTACCTACAACATTTGACTCATGTTTATATAAGTTATATCCAACTTCAAATATTCTTGTTGGGCTGATCACTTCTTTTTGTTTTCCACGTTTATCTGGAGCAGAAAGATTTACTGTATCAGATGACATGTTTTCTAATGGATTATAGTCCATAACAAACTGAGCTAATTTATCTGCTGTAGGTTTAACAAGATATGTTCCGTTTGGTGTTGTTAAAGAAACAAAGTTCTCTGGCAATTCAAGTATACTTCTAATATTATTTAAGAGTAAGTTTTCAAGACCAGCTTTTTGCATAGCAAACATTTCTTCCTTAGTCAAATTATATTCAGAAGGATTTTTAAGTGCATTGTAGAACTCCTCAGCATTATCAAACAAGGTTTGCATAACATTTCCATCAGCATCAATGTTATTCATGAATATAGATAACTTATCAATGTCAAAGTCAGCTCCTGATTTAGCTACAATTTCTGCTGGAGGTATAATTATATTACCTGCTTCTGGAGGTAAGAAATGATATATCTCCATAAATTCCATAGAGTTAAGACCCTGCACCGGAATCCTAACACCCACCATAGTTATTGCTTTTCTGTTAGCTCCATCATTAGCATCTAACCATTCATCATCTTTAATAGCTTCATTAAGTCTATCAATTGTAGAAATAGGTTCACCTTTATATTCTAGGTTTAATAAACTTTCGTAGTCTCCTTGTAGTGAAATAGCAACCTTCATTGCAGTTGTCAATCCATTTTTTCCAACATGATATGTAGGTAAAAAGTTAGAGCCCATGTATTTTTTAACTGCTTCAGCCCTAGCAGTTTTATTCATCTTATCTAGATCTATTGGTAATTCAAATAGACCATCATAGAATGCAGATGATTTTTGTACAAGAGGTTCTCCTTTTACTTTTTGCTTGATTATTCTTTTGTTGATTAGAGACAATAAAAGTTTTTCAATCTTTACTGCTTCTGGATGTAGAGATAGGTCAAATCTTAAATCTCCAGCATCTGTAACATCAATAATATCAATTAAATCATCACTATATACATCATCAGCTGTAAGTGTGTCACGGATCATTTTTGCAAGCTTAGCTACACTATCTTTATCTTTAGGTACAAACTCACCGTCTTCAGTTTCTTCAAAACCAATTTCATTAATTAATTGATTTTTAAGTAGTTCAGTATATTCACCAACTCTATTAATATAATTTTGAGCAAGTTGTTTTACTCTTGGATCTTTAGAAACTATATCTCCATCTTCATATAATCCTTCAAGTACCATTTTTCTTAACTGAGTTGAGAAGATTGATACATTTTTATATTTAGAGTTTACTTCTGTTTGGTTCTTAAGATACTCTGCAAAAATTACATTTTTTGTAAATTGCACAGAACTATCAATATTACCGTTAGCATCTGTAATAACATCACCATTACCTATGTGACCAACCTTTTCTCCTGTTTCCATCAAAACATAATCAACATTTTGAGATAACATCATATCATGAATTTGGCCCAACTTAGTTAACTCTGTGTGAACAGAAGGAATCAAAGGAGCTAATGAAAATTTGTGAAAAGATGTTAAAGGCAGTCCAGTTGTCTTAATGTTGCCATAGTACTGTAATTTATATGGAGGAAAATATTCTTTAATCTCCGCAGCAGTAATAGGTTCATTATTTACAATTCTTTTATAAAGATTTTCTTGTTCAGGAGACCATTTATCTTCAAGAACTTTTAACATTCTATATGCTTCAAAATTAATCCATCCCTGACCATCAGCAACTTTCATGTTATTATAGTCTTGTAATACAGTTGCTGCTAATTCTTTTGCTTTTTCTTTTGCCTCTGTTTTAGAAAAGCCTGCTTTTATAAATCTTTCAGTATATTGTTTTTCATGAAGCTTATTGTATTCATCATAGTATGGAGATTTTTCAATAACCTCTTCTCTAATTATGGCAGATGTCAACGTTCCGTTATATGCATTTAAAGTATAACCTTCTCTTTCAGCATAGAGTCTTTGAAACATAGGACTATTTATATATGCTCTAGCTCTAAAGTCTGCACGGAACCCTCTACCACCAGAACCTAAACCAGCATTTCTTTTATGAAACTCTTCTTTATCGTGATTGTATTGTACAGCATCACCATAAGCTAGTATTGTTGTTTCATAGTTATGAATAAAATAGTTGTAAGTATATGCTTTGACAAACATTTTTTCTATTTGATCATTAGATAGATCTTGTTTACCAATCATTTCATAAAGACTCTGATCTACATATTTAGCACCTTGTAGTCTATTATAATTTTGCTGTGCCTGCTTGTTAAAGTAATTGATTATATCTTGTTTAACTTCTCTTCTTAAATCTACATTTTCATTGATAATATCTTTAAGATTAAAGTCTTGAACATTATAATAACCACTTGCTGACATTTCTGCAGTAGCTTCTTCTATATTCTGATCTATTATTGCATACAGTTTTTCTTGTGTTTCTGAAGTCAACATGTCATCAAAAGCTGTAAATGCCTCTCCTGCTTTTACTACTTGACCATTATCTTTTCTTATTACATCTCTGTTATAAGAAGAGAATTTTTCAAAATATGGCTTGTTTGATTTAAACCTATATATTCTTCCACCTTCTGCTGCAATATAACCAAGTATAATATTAAATGCTTCTAGTTCACCCTGATTGTTTCCAGCAACAGTATTATTTGGTGAGAAAGCTAAAGTATCTACGTATAAGTTATTTTGTTCTTTACCAGAATAAGTATTTACTTTTTTTGCTCTAAGATTCATTGCTGTTTGCTTAGAGGCATGTCTCATAAACTCTACCACACCGGATTGTAACATTGTATGTAGCTCTTGTAAAAATTTACTAGTAACATCTGTAGTAGCTGTTAAAGCTCCAGTAGATTCATTAGTATCTCTATTTACAATTTGAGTACCTCCAATGTTTTCTAATAAGAGCTGAGCTCCTGGAAACTTATTTCCATAATTATCTGATAATGGATTTAAGTCAAATATTGAATTTAATACTACAGAGAATTCTGAAGCAGGGTTATTTGCTTCATTCAGCCATCTCATATGCTGAAATCTACCGTTAGGATCTGCTTTACTCATGGTTAATTGTTGCCATGTCTCAGCTCTATTTATGGAAGTTACAATTCTAGTGATAGTGTTATCTAAGAATTGTTCCCATACTCTATTCTTTTCAGGAGTTAAAACACTAAAGTTAGAATAGCCATCTGAGTATCTGTTTTGTAACTCTGCTAAACCTGTTATTTTTGTTCTAACATCCCTTGCTTTTCCACCTGCAGCTTTTTCTATTGCTTCCGGTAATCCATTTAGTAAATAATACATTGGATTAAGCTTGAAATTTTCAGCAGCTGCATTTAATGCAATATCATCAGCTTTTGCTGATAGATGAACTAATCTTAAGTTGTCAAAAATAAAGTCAACATTGTATCTTCCTGCAAAAGATTTCTTTGGATTTCTAACAACTGTTCTAATATCAGCACTTGTCATATCCATAACAATACCAAGAGACTTTAAAAGATCATTTGCTTTAGACTGATCTAAGACTTTACCTTTATTGTCAACACTAAAATCCTTTATGATTTGTGCAACATTCAGATAATTAACACTTGAGTTATTGGGTCTTATTATATATGGGTTTGTTGCAGGATCTGCAATGTTAAAATTGGTTGTCCAATCATTTATAATTCTATATATATCAAGGTTGGCTGCAGATAATCTTGATTCATATCTAGCTTTTTCTGGTATAAATTTACCATCAACTTTTTTAGCTTTTTCTAAAACACTCTTATTAATTGTAAGTTGTATGTATGGAATAACTGGTTTTTTAAAGTCTTGCCAAAAACTTGTCTCAGATCTAAACTCACTACTATTATTATATGCAGCTGGGCCCATTTGATATGGATTAGGAAGTGCTTCAAGAACTTGAATAAATTCAGGATTGTTATCTGTACCTTCTCTAAGTCTCTCATACATTTCTTCAAAATCCAATGAACCCTGTAGAGTTCTGGCAGTTCTATTCCACATATCATTTAGTGGTTCTAAAACTGGAAGACCAAACTCATCAGTTTCTATACTGTATGCCTTTACACCATTCTCATCTGTTTCAAAAATATAATCCTCATTTTCATCTCTTTGCAGTTTGTATATTCCTGATAACATCATTAATGTATCGTCTGTAGCTAATTCTTTTGCTGAAAAAGTATTGCCCTCAGTAGATTTGAATACAGCAACTGTTGCATCTTCTGCATCATCAACATATTCATCTTTAAGAATACTAAATCTAGATCTTCTCATATGAAAAGATACTACACCCTTGTTAGTTTTCTTAGATAGAGATAGTGCAATGTCTCCAAAATTTGCAACTGCTTTAAATAAAGTATCAAGTTTATTTTGCTCTGCTAATTCAGTTATATAATCAGGATTTTCAGAAGTTGCATTTTTGAGAGTCAAGCCTTTTACAATGTCCACCTGCCTTTCATACAAAGCTGTTAACTGCTTCTCTACAGAAGCATACATCCTTTGTCTGTTATTTACATCTCCTAATAATCTTGTAGCACCACTTGTTGTATTATATCTTGTATTATATAGTCTAAAGTTTCTAGCAAATAAAGAATCTATAATATCAACAATTTTATTTGATTCTGTATCTGAAATTTCTACAAATGCTTCAGCTTCATTTTTTAAAGGTTGAATAAGATTTTTAGAGCTATTCAATCTTTGGAAACCTGGCATTATATTGCTCTCTGCATTCTGAGTATCAATTGTAAAATTACCGGTGTACAGTTTTTCAAAATATTCTTTAACTACAGGAATATCATAAAGCTTTGATACATCTTTTTTACTTGTTTTTCCAAAGAAGTAATCAATTAACTTTTTAATTTTATCAAATATAGTTTGAATAAATCCTTTTTGTTTTGTACCGTTAACAGCATATTCAATAAAGTCTTCAGCTAAGTCTTCTTCAATTTCTATATATTCTTTAGTTGCCCACTTATCATAGGTTCTAATAGTATCATATAGTTTAGTTTTTTCTTCTCTTGTAAGTACAAGCTGAGAAAAAGCATGCCATGCCTCATGGTATAATGTAATTGGTGTTGCATCTCCATAAAGATCTATTCTTGCTGCAAAACCTTCTTGTCTAAGTTTATTTGTTGCATCAGATAAAAGAGAGCCAGCAGAAAGAAATTTTCCATATGCAGTAGAGTTAAACACAAGAGCAAGTCTTTGCCTTTCTACTTTTGCTAGAAATTTTAAAGGAGTTGTATCCCACCATTTTTCTACTTCATCCCAAGTTTTAGCATTTCCATAAAGTTGATTCATCATTGATGATGCCACTTTCTTTCTCTCTATTCCTCCTTCAGGTATGTATTCAAAACCTTCAAGAAAGTCTAATGAAGGTATACTATTTATTTTTTTGTCATTTAGCTTTTGTTGTTCTACTGTTTTTGTTGGTACAGGTTCTTTTTCTGGAACAGTAGTAGACTCATCAACTGGTAAAGCAACTTTTGCTGCAGCTTTTTTATAAGTTTTAGAGGACTTAGAAACAAATCTTTTTACAAAATTTTCTTTACTGTTTTTCTTTATTATAAATCCACCTTTTGTTCTTGCAGGATATCTTAATGCAAAACCTTTAAAGGCTCTTACTTTAACGGGAATACCTAATTTTTTTGCAGCTTTGATTGATGCTTCCGCTATACCGGTTTGACCATTGCTTACAATTTTAGTTATAGGATATTGTTTAACTACTTCACTAAGAATATTGTATACATACTCATCAACATCCTTTTGAGTATAACCATCCTTAGATAATAAAGCCATGTCAGTTCCAACAATGTTTACTACACCATTAGATATCTTGGACAATCCCTGAACAATATTATTAACTGTATTTTCTGCCAGTTTAAAATTCTTTGGGGCATCCTTTTTAGAACCAATTTTTAGAGCATAGTATTTATCACTTTTTGAAATATTATTTGCTACTCCAGTGGCCATAAAAGATGTACCTAATCCAAAAACAACATCAGATTCTTTAGCATTAGCAAGCATTACTCCCTCATTATCTAAGGTACTTTGAAAAACTTCAATAGAAAATTTCTTTCCTGTTTCCTCATCTTCTTCAGTTATAGCTTTTGAAGGAAGTGAAACATTTGTACCATTATCAATATCATCTGATGTTAAATCATCATTGATTGGTGAGTCAATATCAATCTGCTCACTCAGTGGAGTTGTTAAATCTGCAGGTACAGTAAATGATAGATATGCATTTATTCCAACAAAGTAGTTTGCATCACCCTCTGTATAATCAACTTTCATGAATGGTTTAATAAAATCAAAGTAATCTTTCTTTACTTCTCTTATTATATCAACTCCATCTTTGTTTTTTGTTATTTGATAATCAGAAAACTGCACCCCTTTTTGGATTGCACCATCAACTGCAAAGTCCTCCATGTAACTCATACTTGCTGGATATGAGACTTGAGTACCATCATTTTTATTAATGATTTTTGTTTTCATTAGATGCTTACTAATTATATCAGCAGCATCATCTTTATCTAAGTCAACATTAGTTTTTTCTTTGGTAGCAGGATCTTCTAATACAACAGAAAGCTTTTGCTCATTCAGTACTTCTTTTATCTCTACATTAATTCTATTGTTAGTTGTAGTATTTGCTAAGAAGGTAGAGTAGTATTTAAGTTTAGCTTGTGGAGTCATAGGTTCTCCATTTAGTAAACCTTTTGTTGTTAAAACAGCTGCAATATTATCAGCAATCTCTTTTGTAATGTCCATTCTTTGTAAATAGATTTGGCCATTAACCGATACTCCAGCACTTACTTTATTAGTAAGGAAATAACTATATCCTTCAAGACCTGCTGCATGGATATAGATCATCTCAACATCATTAGCAAAATCTGTTTTAGAAAGTAACTGTGATTTATGTTCAATTATCCCGTAGCTTCCATCATTTATGGGTAGCATGACAAACTGTTGATCACTTGGTAAATTAGCAAGCTTTTCATTTAGTCTTGCTAAGTCATTCATTTTTTGTTTTTGCTTACTTCTAATATCTGATATTAATGATTGTCTTTCTTTATCTCCATACAAAATACCATTATTAGTTTCATCAGTTATTTGTTTTTGTGCAAGTTCCTCTGCTGAAATTAAATTATATATATAACCAGAGCGATTTCCTAGATATAACTTACCTTGTCTATTTACTACAGGTCTAATATATTGATAAACTATTCTTCCACCTTGTTTAACTACATTACCATTTTCATCAAATCTAATAGGATTACCTATTGTATCAGATATGATGGCAACATTGATATCATATGTTTTATTCTTAGCTAAGAATGTTTTATCATCATTAGTAAGATCATCCGGTGCAAGGGATCTAATAGGTTGAGCTCTTAATGCAACTGCAGTATCACCCAACATTACTTGATCATTTACATTCCTTTTCTTTGCACTCCATACAGTAGCTTTAATTACGTCATAGAAAAGTTTCTTTTGAGGATCTTTTTGATTTCTTTCAGCCTCACTCATTGTTTCAGGATTCTTTGCAATTGCAATATTTCCAGTTAACTTATCTGGATAATCTACTTTTGCTTTTTCCTGCACCGCAGACCAAATTCCTTTTTCATTGTTATTATTATCTTGACCAATATTTTTAGAGTTCTTATTGCTTGATTTAATACTACTCTTTATAGACTTAGAAGATGGCTTACTAACCGGACGAGTAACAAATTTTACTACATTATCTAAATTTTCAAAATCCAAAGATAAATCTTGTACATAGTCAAAACTTAAACCTGCATCTTTTCTTAAATATGTTTTAATTTCAAGATCATTCTTAACAATGTCTAACATATCTGGAATAGCTTGTACATAAAGAAGACCATTAGGTTCATCTTTATATTCTTCGTACACCTCCTTAATAAATTTATCAAGAGCTTTATTGTCAAATTTACCAAGTTTTGGATCATTGATTCTATCCATGATCTCTCCATGTACTATTGTGTATAAAGCACTTATATCATTTTCAGTATAGAGTTGACAAGCCATTCCTATTTTGGTTTACATTTATTAATATTATCTTCTTTACTCTTATTTTTCAATGCTGCTAATCTATCTTTTTTAGACATTGTAGATGCATTTTGTTTTGCTTGATTGATTAACTCAGGATTGTCTGCAAAATCTTTAATACTGCTTTTTGAAATTGTTGAATTTTCTTTTTCTTCTAGTGTGGGTTCCATAACTTCTTCTTCTACTTTTAATGCTTCTTCTGTAGTTTTAGTAAAGCTAGATTTTATCTGTGCATCAGTAAAAGTTTTCTGTCTTGGTTTACCATTTTGAATATTCTGAACTTGGTTAACAGTTACTTTACCATCTGCTTTTTTCTTAACTACTACTATTTCATTTTCAGTGATACCAAAGATAGGATTTTTGCTAATAAGATAATCACCTACATTAATATTTTCCTCTGATGTATCAATATTTAATGCTTTCTTTCTCATGAAATATACATTCTCAATCATATCTGTTGCCTCTATACTTGTTTCTGCAGATATTGCAAAAATTGCATCAGTATATGCTTTTTCTAATTCTGCTAAATCCTTAGCAGATTTAATAGCATCAATTAGTTTTACAAACTCTTCTACTGAGATTGATTCAATATCAAATGTAATACCTGACTTACCAGCAAGCAATGCTTTTCTTTCTTCTTCACTAAGTTCATCCTCCTCATTTACATTAGTTTCGGTAGTTTCTAAAGCAGATAATTTTGTTTCAAGTGTTTTCTTTCTAGCCATGATCTTTTCATATTCAGGAGAATATGTTACCATGCTACCGACAGTTATAACTCCACCATTTGGAAGTGCCGCTAACTTTTTATCTTGATCAGCAATTTGTTTTTTTAACTTTTTAATTTCAGCTTGTTTTTGAGCTTCAGTTAATACAGGTATAGATGGTGTCTCATCTATATTTTCTGGTTTTAAATTTTCTGGAAGAGCAGGAGCTTTCATAATTACACCATTCTCTGCTAAGACATTATCATCAATAGGAGTAAGTGGCATTGTTGTAGCCTTTTCTAAGTTCTTAACTCTTTTTTCTAATGCTTCAATCTCCTCAGTGTTTGGCGCAGTTGCTTTTTTAAGTGCAAGTATTTTATTATTTAGTTCTCTAATAACAGGAAGATTTAATTTCTTAGCTGCTGATTCAGCACTTAATATATTACCATCCATATCAGTTGTTAATTCAACCGGTAGAATTGATATATTATTGGCTAATTGTCCAGTCATATTAAATATTAATGCTCTATACAAAGAGAGTTGTAATCTATATGCAAACTTTTTACTGTAAGGATTATTCTCATCATTAAAAGATGCCCAGTTTTCAGGCTTACCTGTTTTAATATCTATGATTTTAAGATTGCCCTTTTTATCAATAGCAATTAAGTCCATAGCACCAACTAGTCCTGACTCAAGTAAAGTAGGATCATATAGGATAACATCTTGTGAAATAATATCAAACTCACCATCTATAGCTGCATCTTGTAGCTCAGTCACTATTCCTCTATCACCAAATAGATTATCATAGGCTTGTTGACTCATTTTAGCTGGCTTCTCAGGTCTCATAAACTTACCATTCTTATCCAAAGTAAATGCAACACGTGTCATTGCATCCACTGTATTACCAGCAATGGTAGATTCATCATGAGCAATATCTTTAACAACAGCAACTAATGTATCTTCTGTAAATCTATTATCTAATGCTTTTTTGATTTTATTAATCTTTCTCTGACTTTTTAGTTGTTTTAACTTATTATTTTTTAACTCACTTTCAAGAGCTTGAATAAATAAATTAACTCTTTCTGCATCAGAGGCAATAGCATCATCTTCTTTAATAGCTCTAAAGATAGAAATCAATTGACCTTGAGGTTTTCCTGTTTTAGCATCAACCCCTGGTTCTTTAATAGCAGCATATAGGTAAGCTTCTTTCTGATTGATTTTATTATCTATCTCTTCTGTAAGTTTTGTTACCCGCATTGGTCTACCGTCTACTCCTGGAAACTCATAACCAATTGTATTTCCTTCTGCATCTAAAACTCTTGTAACTCCACCTTGTTTGTTAACTACCATCTCTTCAAAAATTCTGAAGACTTGTTGATATTTACTTTTTGGTTTAGTATTTAATCTCAAGTAGTTTAGATATTTTCCTAACTCCTTTATATCATTTTTTATATTTCTTGATTGTTCTGCAGTTAGAGGTTTATCATTATAGTTATTTTTTCTAAGAATATTTTCTAACTCATCTCTCATCAATCGAATTCTAGTTAAACCATATTCAGTAATTGGTTTCTTTAAAGGCAAAAATTTAATGTTTGGTAAAGCTGATTCAAGATCCATAGGTCTTTCATTGTAAGCTTTAATCATTTGTTTTTGTTCTGGTTTTTCAAGCCAGTTATTCCTTAAAAGATTATATTGTTCAGGATTTACTCTTTCTAAATCTTTTGGTTTACCTAAACCTTGTGGAGCAGGTGAAGTTAAATACTCATCAAAAGCTATTTGTAACTCTGCTCTAAGATCATCAGGAAGTTCATTCCATGGTGCATTAAGATCTACCTCATCTGAAGTTGTTTTTTTAGATGGTGCTTGTGGTCTTGGTGGAGTATCTTCTGTAGATTCAGTAATTTGATCTTTTAATTTTTTTACAAGAGCATCATACCTTCTATTGGTTGTCTCAATTTGTTTTTGATAATCTTTCCAGGCATCAGTTGTTTCAATTGGTCTAACTGTTTCAGATTCTTCAACAGGCTCAATGGTATTTAATTCAGCAATTTTATCATTGAATATTTGATTAAGACCAAATTTCATTTCAACTGCTCTAAGTCTTTCTTCATCAGAGTAGTCTTCTTTACTTAATGTCTTAAGAAATTTTTTAGCTTCTTTAGTGTTATCAGCAATAGCTTTATCTTTTATCTCAGCCCAATTTTCAGGAATAAGATTCTGTTCAGCTAAAGCTTCATATAGTTCATTTAATTCTTCAGGTGTTTTAGCAAGTTCAACTTGTTTTTGCAATCCTATTAAATCATCTATCTCAGCTTTTATTTCCTCTGCTGTTTTACCTTCAGTAGTAGAAGGTTCCATTTCCTCCCATTCTTCTACTGTTTGCCCAGTAGTTGCTACTAAATTTTCTTCAAACTGAGATTTTAATTTTTCTAGTTGTTTATCTCTTCTCTCAATCAGTTGAGCAATTCTGATTTGAAGTTCAGCATTTTTTGCTTCTTCTCTCATCATGCCCTCAAACTCTTTTAGGTCTTGGTATTTATCAAGAACTGCCATATACCGGTCATAAGCTAAACTTCCTTCTGGTATAACTAATTGTCTTTTTTCATCATAGAATTCTGCAGGAGGGACACCCTCATCTCTAAACCTAATAAAATCACTTGATGACATGAAGATACCTTGGTTAGCTAAATAATTTAGTAAACCATTGTCTTCTATATTTGATAACTCTTCTTTAACTATATCTCTATAGTAATCTCCTCTTTTAAGCCAGAGGTCTGTCATCCATTTTTCATTTCTATAATAAACATCTAGAAAGCCTTGAGGGTCATTCATTACATTTATTACATCCACCATTGCTCTTGACTCATCATTGAGTTTATAAAAGTCAAGTACAAGTTCAAAAGAGTCTTCTACTTGATTGTTAAAGAGTGGATCATTAGATTTTGAGGCAAAAGTTTTTAATAAATTTTTATATTCAGATTCTAAATTATTTAATATTCTTGCTTCTATCTGCTCATTTTTTGGACCGAATCTATCTTCTATAAATTCATTTACTTCTTCTTCAGTTACAGTTTCACCTTCAGCTTTTTGTGACTGAAGCATTGCTTTAATTTGCGGGTAAGATCTATCCCTACTATAGTAGTCACTAAATTCTTGATATGCAATATAATATTTTTCAAAAGCTGCAGCTTGATTTAATTTTTCCTTTGCCATTTTTTTAGACTCAGGATCACCCACGGCTAATAAATTGTTAGCTTCATTTTTTAATAAGCCAACTTCATTATACATTTCTTCCGGTCTAAGTATAACATCAGACTCTCTTTTAGTCATATTTTTTAATGGTCTTTGCTCATAATGTTTATCCATTACACCAACCATTCTTTCTCTTACATCATCAAATACTTCATTATAGAATACTGCAGATTTAACTCCCCAGTTCCAAGCATGATGCATAATGTAAGCTTCTTCATAATCATCATCATCTTTATTATACTTAGTTAGATCAATTGGATTAGGATATACTTTATCATAGAATTGTAGTTTTTCACTTATGCCTTTAGCTTTTTTAACAACAGTATCAATTCTACCCTTATATTTTGATACATCTTCATCAGCAATTTGAGGAAAAGCTTCTTTAAATTCAGCATTAGTCATATCTTTATAACTATCAACTGCATCCAAATAAAGATCTAAGACACCATAGTCATGTAACATCATCATGTGTTGTGACAATGCTTCTGTCTCAGCATCCATTGTTTCTTTTTTATTACCACTTTGTTGTACCTTACTTAATATGTCTTGCACACCTCCATTAAATAAACGGCTATTAACCAGTTCTTCAACTCCAAAGGCATTCATATTATCTACAAGTTCCTTTACTATTTTATTTTTTCCTAACTTATATTCTTCATATCCTTTTGGATCAAATATCTGATTTGCTTTTTCATATAGAAATGACATAGTTTTATTAAGTCCACCAGCTACACTACCCATTGCAAAACCAGACAAGAATACTGATGCTCCCTCTTTAGAGAACTGATTTGCTAAACCTTCTCCATAGTAACTAGTTGGAGTACTTCCCTCACCAAATAATTTCCCAAAGAAAGATGCCTTTGAAATTAAATTTTTTCTAACCGGTGTTGTATAAAATGTATCTTTATAATACTTTTCATTAGCAAATGAAATAGTTTCTTGTACTGATTCTTGTAAACCTTCAGCAAAATTAGCTTTTAAATATCCAACAGTTCCCCATACAGATTTATGAAAGGGATCTGTTTTCCATTTGTTCCACCAAGATTTAAAACCTTTTTCTGCAAATTTCCATTCATTCTTAGCAACATCAAATACAACATCACCAAGCTCACCAAACCTTCCTCCACCAATTGTTTTCCAGTCTACAAGTCTTTGCTTTAAAAATCCTTGTGAACCAACTCTTGGATTTAATATATTATCAAAAGAAATTTTATTTGTAAAATAAATCAATCCAGCATTTACTGCTGATGTTTCAAAACCACCCTGTTTTGCTTGAGCAATAATATCTTTTAACTCATCATCATTTGGATTTCTTCCGTTTTTAATTTGATGTTCTGAATATAAATCATCAAATATTTTATTATAAACAAACCCTGCTTCAAGTCGTGCTTCTGATAATGCTAGATTCATATTTCTAAAATCTCTATATGCTGCCCCAGCTGTATTAACTAATTGTCTTCCTGATTGCATATAACCAGTAAAGTCATCTGTTGCATTCATTAAAGAGTAATAGTTATCTGTTAAGTTACTTAAGGGATTAAGAACTTTACCAACAGGAGATGTAATAGTTTTTTGAAATTTACTTATACCATTTGTAGCTTCCCATTCTTTTCTAACTGCATTTATGTCTTTTAAATCTTTTAGTTTTTGAGCATAAGTTCCAATTCCATCAAATGCTTTTCCTGCTTGATATTCTTTGAACAATAAATTTGCAGCTTTTGTTGTAACAGCTTTAGCACCAGTTAGAGCATTTATTCCAGCACCAACCCAGTTTTCCAAAAGAGCTGTTGCCATTATACCAAATGTATAACTGGCATTTATAACAAGGTTGTTAAAGAAAGAACCAAGATTATCTTTAGAGGAATAGTTCTTTGCATTTATTCTAGCATAATCCCTTGCTAGTGCAGCATCCTCCCCAAAAAAATCACCCTCATTAAATATTTTACTCATACTAGCATAGGAACTTTTAAATCCATTCCATGCCATTGGTAAAACTGCTTGAGTTATTGTTCTATATGTGTCACCTAAAAAATTTGTATTTCTGTTAAGCATAGTTTCATTATCCCTTAATGGGTGAAACTCTCTTTTTCCATACTCTTGAAGATCAGCATATCTATCATAAAATGTTCCATTTGGGCCCGCATCATATGAATATACTTTTGACCACTCATTATTATCTTGAAACCCTTGATTAAAACTTCTTAAGTACTCTCTCTTAGCAGCTACATCATCTTGATGGTTATAACTACCTGGATTTGGAGGTGGTACTTGAGAAGGTAATAATCCAGGGGATTTACCAGTTACTCTTTTCTGAACTTGTATTGGATCAGGTAATGGATCTGTAATATTAAGACTTGAGACAATAGGTTTTACATCAGGCTTTTGATAAAGACTATTTACACTATTTTCAAAACTGTTTTCAAAACTATTTTCCCCCATATTGTCTTCTTGTTTGATTTACAGAAATTTGATTTTGCATAGCAAAATTATTAAAATAAGCATCTCTATGTGCTCTAAGATTAACTCCCATGTTTGATAAATTGTCTATATCTTTATCAAAGACAACCTTTCCTTTATTAGGATCATATGAAGCAAAAACTGATTCTACAACAATATTTCCTCCATTACCCATTTTATAATTAACTGAATAACCAGGAAGTCTAGGATCAGTATAAGTTACACCTTCACCACCAGCTCTTTCAATGTTTATCATTTCACGTGACTTGAAAGAGTTTTTAAACATTGTAAGATTTGATAAATTATTTGCATCTGTAATAATTGTAATACCATTTTTAAGTACATCATTATATACATCTTTATTCATTAATCCTACTCCTTTTTCATCTTGTTTAAATTTCTTTAAATATTCTTCTGGTAGTCTAAATTGAATTGCAGCTTTACCCATATCTTGTCCAGCTATAGGAGATGTAACAACTTGAAATGATTTTAATACGTCATTTTTCTTATTCGTTCTTTGTTTTAAATCTGCCCATATTCCATTCCATATTTCATTATTTTCTTTAGGATCTTCAATACCTTTATCTTTACCCATTGGAAGAAAAGATTTATTTACACCCTCAAAAGAAATATAAGTACTACCGTCATCTCTTCCAGTATCTAAGTTTCTAAGGGTTTTTGCAACTTCTAAGTAATGCTGATATGTAGGTGAAAAAACTCCTGGTTGAATAGTAATTCCAGCACCATTAGCAGTATATAAACCTGTCCCTTGTTTTTCAAATCCAAGAAACTGACCAACAGCACTATTTTTAAATTGGCCATATAAACCAATTGATGATTCACCAACTGGATTATTTAATACAGCTAGTGGACTTTTTAGTCTACTATCCTCTACCATACTTTCATAGTCATCTTGCATTGCTTGATATTCTTCTGCAACATTTCTGTGATGTCCTGTCCAAGAATATGAAGCTCTATCAAGTTCAACATCATCACTATCTCCAAACAAACTATTATAACCCAATTCTAAAAGTCCAGTCCCTACATATGATCCAGCAGCTATAAGACCACCTGCTGCAGCACCAACGGGAATAGTTATTTCAGCAAATGGACCTCCAAGTACTCCAGTAGCAGCACCAGCTGTACCACCACCAAGAATTGCATTTACAAGACCACCCCATGACATACCATCCTGTGTACTCACTTCATCCGGATGTTCCATGGCTACTTTTGCTTTGAATTCTTCTTTTGAACGAGGATTATAATCTTCATCAAAAAGATACTCTGCATACTGAAAACCATCTGCTTTCATATTAGCAATTACTTCTTTAGCATGATTTTTTTTATCTTGCTTATATGCTTTTAAGTAACCACTATAGTCATTCAAATCATGACCTAAAGAAATCATTTTTGCTACTGTTCCACTGTTTCTAATGTTAGGATTATCTTTTTTCTTAGCAATTATGTTATTCATTCTTTGAGTAAGAGAAATAATTTGCTCTGGTTTTAAAGAACTAAAGTCTCCTTTTTTAAGTTGAGCTTGAATCTTTTTTCTTTCATCACCCTGTATTTTAGTATTTGCATCTTTAAGAGTTTTAGCAATGGTTGGATCCTGAACTAATATCTTTGAAAAAGCACCTTTACCTATACCTAACATTTCTTCAACAGGTTTAGCTTTCCCCTTTATACTGTTATCTCCAAATATATAATTCATATCTTCTTTACTTAGAACTCCTTCTTTTTCAAATTCATCTAGTAAAGCTGTGATTGTTGTTGAAGCCGCAGCTGCATCTTTTTCAAACATCTTATTGACCGCACCTGCTAATTTTTTAGGATCTGTTTGACCAGTTACTGCCATCATATCGGCTACTGCTTGAACATCAGCAAGTTCTTCTTTTATTACTATTTCACCATTATCTTTTTTTGTATACAGTCCAGAATCTAATTTAGCTTTAGTTCCGATTTTGTCTAGTTCAAGAAGGTATTTATAATAAGCTACATCTTTTTGAGCATTTGCTCTTTGCGCTATTAAAGAAGAATCATATTGGAATTTTTGTCTTTGTACGGCAAATGGATTTGCATCATATGTTTTTTCATAGTTCATAAATGCAAAATCATTAGCTGCATTATCAAGATCTTCTTGTAGTAATGAACCAGCTTTTACTGCATCAACTCTACCTCTTAACTCTGTTAAGTCAGCTTTTGATAAATCACTACCCCCTTGACTATTTAGAGTTTTGTTCATATCACCATCTAACAGTTTCATGTCTTCTTCAGCTTTTTGTAGCAAAGTTCCAATTTGCTCATTAGCTTGTTTATATTTTTCTAATGAAGATGCAGTAGTTTCTATATCTGTACCATCTTCAATAGACTTCTCCATCTTCTCAATCATTTTATCATTTACATTTTTTTGATTAAGAAGGTAATCTCTATTCTGAACAGTTTGATTTTTTAGTATTTTAAGATTTTCATTAATATAATCTCTCTCAGCAGCCATTGCATTTCCACCATATTTTGGTAAATCCTTGTCAGAGGCAATGGTATCTTTTCTTTTTATATATGCCAATGTTGAATAAAACTCTTTTACACGCGGATCATTCCCTAACTCAGCATAGAACACAGATTTTAATGGGGCTATTATTTGTTCTCCATTTTGTTCAGTAACAAGCCAATCTCCTTGAGGAGTTGTGGTCTTTACTTTATACTTCATTTTTTCAGCCATCTCTCTGGCCATCTTTTCTACATTAACATATGGGGTATATTTTACATCACCGAATGAAGTAAGTTGCTCATATGGAGTATTTTTAAATTCTTCAATTCTATAATCTATGGCTCTTATTCCATCTCCCCAATACCCATTATATATATCTTCATCAGTAGAATATCTCTTGCCTTCTCCGAGTGACCTTTCAAAAGTTGCATTTTTTGTAAAGGCCATATCTTTCATAAGACTACTATCTTCATAGAAAGGTCTGAATAACTGAGTAGCTTGTTGAACATTCTGGTCTAATGATAAATCTAATCCAGTAATTCTTTTCAGATCAAAGTCCATTCTTTTAAAAGTATTATCTCTCTTCTTAATACTTTCACTATGTGACAAAGGAGCATTT